>Ga0079099_1011473_pt1 | contig 22803 bp, 34 predicted proteins | sample ADurb_H2B_02_Slu_FD_77098 | JGI IMG/M metagenome (GOLD analysis project Ga0079099, IMG submission 77098) | Active sludge microbial communities from Illinois, USA, of municipal wastewater-treating anaerobic digesters - ADurb_H2B_02_SludgeMetaT... | ecosystem: Engineered > Bioreactor > Anaerobic >... | reverse complement strand
CACAAAGCATGTTCTTCGGTTTGCGCTCTGCTCCCGGCTTTGCGCAGCTGAACGAAGCATATTCTCGCACACATGACGGCATGGATTTTGAAGATTATATGTCCAAACGTCTCGGCAAAGATGGCGCAACTGTTCTGCAAACTGGCGCGCTAAGCAATATGACTCGTTTGTTCGGCGGACAAGACGGCATAGCCATGACGTCTCGTGCAAGCGTGACCGTGCCAGTGCCTGCGGCTGACATCATGAACACGCCTGCTGTTCAGATGTTCAGTAATCTTGGCGCCATGAGCAAGAAGATGTATGAGAGCATGAAGGTTGGTGGCGCGTCACCTGAACGCATTGTCGAAATTTTCTCTGCATATTTTCCACAGCGCGAAGCTGCACGACTTGCCGAGCAGTATCTAGGCTATAGCGTTGATCGCAGCGGCCGCATGATTGACGGCGAAACTGACGGTATGACGCAGACGATGGCAAGTGTGCTTGGTATGCGCACAATTGCAGAAGATGAACTGCGCCGTAATAGCTACAAAATGCGTGCTGATATGCGCGAGAACCGCGAAGCATTCACTGAGTTGTCGCGCAATTTGCGTTCAAAGTATCGCAGCGGGAATGTCAGTGAAGCTGACCTTGAGGAATTTTATACTGAATATACACGCTCTGGCCGTGATCCCGCAAAGTTCCGCACTTGGCTGAAAACAACTCTTGTGAAGGACGATGTTGACGGCGAAGGCAGAATTGTTCGCGAGATTGGCAATAATGAAAAGCTGCAAAAGCTTGGAGCGCTACGCTTCGCAATGCACGAGCAGTGAGCGATTGCTCACTGCTGCTGGCGAAGCAACTCAACAATGTCGCTGCGCGAGCGAACTGCGCAGCGGCTGCGATCGAGCACGTAAAGCGTGTCATGCACTTTTGAAGCAGGATTTGCCACAGTCTTTGCCGTGATGTATCCGTTATCGGAAAGATGGCGAATTGCACTTGTCACGTCCTCGTAGCTGTAGTTGCCACGAAGAAGCGTATATAGCTCGTTTTGCAGCATACCAGAAGGCGAAGCAGCAAGCGCGTAGGTAATGAGATTGCCGGCAATGCTGGCTTTCGCAGAACCTGTTTGTCCGATTGCTTCCGGCATGTAGTATTCTGTCAGTTCGAGGATGTAGTTTGCGTCGATCACGTCGTCGAGTGTGATTGTCAAACTGCCACGCAACGCTGCAAGGCACATGCACATCTTGATAAGATGCGTGTGGCGGCGTTCGATGTAGCCCATGAGACGAATGTCAGTGACGATCGGCGCATAGATTTCATAGATGCGATCGAGCGCGTTTGCGGCTTCCATTGTCTCGCCGAACTCACCATTCAGCGCACGTACTGCAAGCATCGTATTCTGCAATTCGATCTTGAAGTCCTCACTCCATGAGATAGGACGCGGCACTTTGCGCTCAGGCGAACCATGCACGAAAATGAAACGCGACATGACGCCCTGACCAACTGCCTCTGCGGGCATGAGCGTTTGCAGCGTCTCAGGCGTCGCACCTGCAATGATTGACAGCATCGGATTGTAGATGATAGTCGTTGTGTCGCGCAGCGAGTATTTGTAAACGTCGGGCGTATCCCACAGCTCCGAAAAGAAGATGAATGTTTCAAGCTGCGCAATGCCAGTCAGCGAACCAAGCTCACTTGCACACGCATACATTTCATTCACGCGCTGCGATGCTTCCTTCGCCTCGTCGATAATATCGTCAGCATCTTTCGGTGCAAGATTGTCAATGAGGCTCGTTTCTGCTTTTGGCATACCAGAAGCTGCAAGCAATTCTGCACTCAATTGCTCCAGCTTCTTCTGCGTTTCCGCGCTGCGAGCGGAATTGGCGGCATTGTCTTTGCGCTTCTTCGGCGGCAGAAAGCCAGACATAAGACCCTGCTTGCGGCCTGACGTGTCAGTCGGCGCAAACTTCATGCGTGCATCGCCAAGCGTAGCAAGCGCACGAGAGAACGAAATGCCGGTTGATTTGCGCGAACCGGGAGAGCCGACGAAGCAGATGTACTGATTCGGATAGACGTTGTGCGTACCGAGTGCAAAGTGGCAGCGTTTACCAAGCAGCGCACCGGCAGCGGAAATTGCAGACCAGACCACATACAGCGCCGGGCACTCAGTGCGCTCATGTTTGCTGAGAAACATGTTGAGAAAGTCGTGTTGAATTGCAAGCAGATGACCATGCGGCGAAAACTGTTTCGTCGTCATGTTTGTTGTCGGATTTGCAGACGCAACAATCTGATTACGCGACATCGGCAAAACATTCGATACAGGACGCGATGTCGCCGATTCTGAAATTTCCGATTTTGCCGGAATGATGCTGTTCTTGTTTGCCATAGCAATCCTCATTTGAAAAGAAAAGGCGCCGCACTTACGCACGCCGCCTCTGTTGAGCATCAGTGGCGCAGTTGCCGCATTACGGCGCAGCGTTGATTTTCACCACCAGCGCGTTGATAACCAGCTGGACTTTCTCCAGATAGCAGACATCCACGTGATCCATGTCGATGTAGGCCATCGGTGCGGAACCATTGACCATCGTTGGATGCGGTTCCGGCGCCGGCTGAAACACGAGATCACCAGCCATGCTTTCCTTCAAACCGGGAATGCCGTAGTTGCCGATTGTCGGATTGTAACGGCCATCCGGTTCAGTGCGATACGGTCCGATCAGCAGGTTCAGCGTTGCAGTAACCGCAGCGGTAAGTTCTGCCTTCGCAGCAGCAGAAATCGTCTGCGTCAGCGGCGGCAGAATGTTGAACAGTTCTTCACGCGAAACGTTGCCGGTCTGCGCGAGAGTACGGTTCTTGATGTCGAGAGTGTCAAGAGGCATAGGAAGCTTCCTTATCGAGTTGCAAGTTTTGCGACAATAGCCGCGCCTTCTTCCGCGGAGACATAACGCGGCCACTTCACACCTTTCTTTGTCCACCAATACGAAGCCTCAGCTTCGATCGGTACTCGGAATGTGTGACCATTAAGTATGCAATCATGATCCATGAGACTCAAACAGTTATTCCCGAGTTCGGGATACGCTGTTGGAATCATGAAGCTCAATGAGTCATGCACTTGCAACACGATAAAGCAGGCGTATTGCGCGCCTACGCGCCATCCGGCGAACCGTGAATGCGATTCATTGTCTCCGCTTCGAGCCTCAATGCTTCGTGCAGCTTCTGTTCCTGCTCGGTAGAGAGGCGATTGTCGGAGTTGGCATCCTTCTTCTGCATAGAAATAGCGCAGGAGAGCACCGTTGATGTTTCCGGCAGTTCCTCCTTGCCCATAGAATCCAGAAGCAGCCCGTTGAATATCAGAGCGCTTCGATGGGTGAAGAAGGAAACGGTGAGTGCGCCCGCCGTAGCACTGAACGAGTCCACCGCTGGCGTAGATTTCATCAACGATACGCACACGCCAGCTACCCGTAACAGGGTATCGGCTGTTGTATCGCACCTGCATTCGAGCACAAATTTCTTCGAGTTCTGAACGGCTGAGCTTTGCTGCATTTGGAATCCCCATTGCACTTGCTGCTGCAACGACGGCGGGCTTGCCGACGTTGATATACATCGTCTTATACTGCATCCCGTAGTTAGAGCCATGCGTCACCTTCTTGGTGATCTGGCGAACGCCGGTGATTGGGTGTTCGACGAATTCATATTTACGCTTATCTTCTGCGGATTTTTTCGGATCGTGTTTACGCCAAGTGACAACTTGTTCGTATGGAACGCCGAGAGTAAGTTCGCAGTGAATTGCGTGTGTGTCTTTATCGTTGAGAACTGTATCGATCATTACAGGATCGTTTGCAGAGAATGCAACGAAATAGTTGTCAGATTGACCATAGTCTACTTCGACGTAGAAGTAGCCATTGTCTGCACGGAAGATCGGTCGCGCTTCTCCGGGAATGTTTTGAGCATTGGTCCCGCACCAGAAAAAATGAGATTTTGATCCGCAACGGCCGGTGTAAGTCTGTGCGATGCCGAATGATGAAAGGAAACGCCCACGGTAGGCTTTAAGATTGCGGACATACTTGCCAAGGTTGTTATTTGATTGCTTGTAGTCCCACAGCCATGAACAAAACCGAGCAAGATAAGGATTGTCATCGGCGAGGAAGCGTAAACGACGCTTATCAACGCTGCGAGAACCGTCCTCATCTCTGCATCCGAGAACATCATAAACCAGCCACGCGACTTGCTCGTCAGAATTGGGATTGAAATTCGGATTGCCGACTGCGGTTTTAATTGCTTCGAGTGCGGTTGAAGCTTTGCTTTCCAGCGTGTCGCGATAACGAGATTGCTCTTTAACATCGATGACAAGACCGTGCATAGAGATTGCGAACATTGGGCCAAGCGACAACGCAATTTCTTGCGCATAGTTGTCAACTGCCCATTGATGCTCAAGCATTTCCTGCACAAGCCAGTGGTAAACGACAAGCGTGTTCCATGTGTCGAGCGCGCAGTAGCGCCAATAGATTTCGAGACCGGCGCGCGTGTAAGGGAGAGAATATTCCTTCTTGTCAGCATCATCTTCTGCTCCTTTAATGTCGTCTTTCCAGTAACGGAAATCGTCGTTGTAAATGGATGCAGCAAAGCCAAGTGATTTACGCGCATATGGATGCAGCGAGTGCATCATGTGCATGGTGTCAAGGTCGTAGTTATGCGGCTCAAGACCATAACGGATAAGAATCGCGCTGTCATAGCTGCCATTGTGATAAATTTTCCGCGCAGGTGATTGCTGAATTTGCTTCACGATCGCGAGGTATTCTGCAAGTTCATCAGCAGAGAAAGAAAGCCAATTCGGGCAGTCAGGTCGCATCAGCGGAAGGCAAAATGAACGAACGTCGCCATTTGCAGAAATGCCAGTATAACCAGTACAAGCCAAATCCACAGCAACGGTTTCAATGTCGGATGCAATCGCAATGCATGAAATAAGGAAATCACGAGCACGACGACATAGATCGATGTTATCACACAAAAGGTAGCTAAAGGGAATATCATTCCGAAGCTTACCACGAGAAGCGCGAATAAGACGCTGCATGTCACGCGTGAAGATGAATTCTGCATAATCCGGATCAGCATAATCGACACGCGGTTGCTCATAGACATCTTTGACCTCCACTGGCGGCGCGTATTTGCGCGTATAGCATTTGGCAATGTCGTCGATGACAACGAACGGAACAGACGCAATGTCATGGAAGATGCTACCGCGCAGCTTTGCGGAGCTTACGGGCTTTTCATTGAAGTAGTCTTTCAGCAACAGCGTGTTTGTGCCATCGCACATCGAGACGATTGCGGTGATGTCGAACTGATCGACATAGCCTTGAATGAGCGCAGAGACGGCACGGTGCACACGGAAGTCACAACCATATGCTTTCTTTGCGCCGGGCTTCTTCGCCCAATATTTCAGCTTTTTGTTTGGCTCGACAACGATAACACGTGCAACACCAAAGCGCGACAATGCTTGGCGAATATATCCTTCGCGATTGGTGTTTTGACCAACTGGCAGGATGATGAGGATTGAGTCACGTTTTTGCATTATTGCGCCACAGCTAGGTTGTAAACTTCATGCGGGTCAAAGCCTATTCCAATTTCATATATTATGACAAACAACAAGTCACCACCATAGGCGTCGGAATTTTTATGCAGCCATTCACGCGCAGCTTGTAGATCACGCACAATAACCGTGTCCTTTTCAGTGCTACGCCACGGATGCTCATATTCGATTGCAATCTGCATAACAGTCTCCATAAGCAGCAAGCGCTGACAGCATCAAGAATTTGGGATTGAGCGCTCGTTTTTGCATCTAAGCTTCTTTCGTCTTACAGCAAGTTCACGCATGGTTACTTGGATTGCACCTAATTCTATTGCACGCGTTCTATAAGCCATGCAAATGTCATAATGATCACCTTGAAACCATTTGCGTTTGACGCCAATTGCTTGCGCCATAGCGTGCAATTCTTCTTCAGTGTCTGCCATCATATGTGACATTTTCATGACAATACCGCCACGCGTAACATAGCGCCCCATTTTATACAGGAACATATTGTCAACGTAAACAGCCATTAGCAGTTTGTCATGTGTAGCGAGTGTTGACGGCAAGTGCGGCAAGCGGCATTTTCAGATGCAGCACGACGGCCAGAGCGTAGCGACGGCCAAGTGATGCGGCTGAATAGCCGCGAAGTCTACGCCGCATCTTGCAGTCAAACGAGGAGCAAGGTTCCAGTAAAGTGAGGCGCAGCGATGGTGAGCGAAGCGAACCGAAGATCGCAAGCCGCAACGGTTTGCGCAGCAAATTACTGGAAAGCGATGAAGTGAAACGAGCGAAACAACTCATGTATCGTAATTACCCATGTGGCATTTGAGTTGTCGTTTGATAGCGCGTTTCTCAGCAAGTGATGGAGGATACGCATCGCCCATATTTAATTCACTTGTGATGTGCCATTTTCCACAAGTCGTACAGCACCAAATGTGCTCAACTTGAGTATCATTCACATCAAGCACACGTCGCAGGAAGTAACAAGCGTTCGCATTGCGATGATCGATTATCGCTTTGCGTTCTTTGTCATCGTAAGGACGAAACTTTCCGGACATATTCATTGCGTCCCGCGCAATCACTTGCGGTTCCTGCATTGTAGAGGTAGAGCGCGCCTTCGAAGTTGCCGCACTTTTTCCTTGCGATCGCATAGTACCTCGCAGAATATTTCAGGTTTGTTGCAGCATCAAGCAAATTGCTGCAATCGCCAATGAAACCGACACTTTGTGCTGTAGCGCATTTGATCTGGCCGAGGCCATATTCACCTGCTGCACCACGCACCCACGGCTTGAAACCACTTTCATGCGCAATAATACGCACAAATTCTTCCTGCGGAACGCCAACTTCTTGCGCGGCTTTTGCTGCCATAAGCGCGTACATGGCTTTTTCTTCGGTGGTAATAGACCGCAGTTGCACTGTGCCGACATTGACACTGCAAGCACTAGACAAAGACGCAATCACACAGCACGAAGCCAAAGCGGCGCTTTTGCGGATTTTGGTGTTCACGAGACGCATCGGTGGTATCCTGAGTTGCGTTTCCCCAGTTCATATGCACGCGGTCAATGCGCAGTTTCGCGATCTGACCGGGGATGAGGAAATTGAAACGAAATGCTTGCGACGGAAGTGTGCCAGCATTTGCGGTAATCGGAACGTCTTTGATGACGCCACTTGCGATCTGTTGCAGCTGCGTCATTGGAAGTTGCAGATTGACGTTCTCGATCATGCGGTCGCCATCGAACACACGACAAACAAGAATGCCGTGATCCGTCGCGATAGGCATTGCGTGGTAAAACGACGCATTTGTAGGGTGCTGAGATGACATTTATTTCTCCAAATGCAAATATGGGAGCGACGATTGCCGCTCCCATTTTGCCGGTCTGCGTTGCAGATCAGATGTCAGTGCCGGAAGCAATGAACTGCGTCGCGAAACGCGGCTCCTGCAACACGCCGAACATGCCGCCGTTGCGGTCGATTTCCGACATTTTCTGATCGGGGTTCTGCTTGTTGACGCGGTAGACGATCTTCGCCTGAACGCGCTTGCCGGTGAGCATCTGAATCGCAGCAGGAAACTGGAACTGCGAACCGCCGAACGCTTCCTTGTATTCGTTGCTGTTCTCCTTCACGCCGCAAAGCTGGAGAATGCGCGCTTTGAGCGTGCCGAGACCGTCCTTGGTGAGGCCGATCTTTTCGCCAGTTTCCTTGTGGAACTCGTATTCGACGTAATCAGTCTCGATGTGATTGCGGCCGAGCAGGTCTTCAGGCTTGCCATCGTATGCAGAATCATCGATGGCGATCACTGCATTCACGGACAGCGTGAGCTTGCCCTGCATGTATTCCTTCTTCTCGCCCTTGTCGTTGATCTTCTCCTGCGCAGCGAGTTCATAACCCTTGACGACAAAATCGTAGCGACCTTTCGGCAAGCCGCCACCAGTACGAGCTTTGACTTCGTTCAGATCGGTTTGCGAAAGGAAGTCCATCGGATTGAAAGACATATGCAGTTCCTCTTGTGTTGTGGCCCTCTGGCCTTTGATGATAGTTATGCACGTATTGGGTTACGTCAAGACCCCAATTTCAGCGCAACTGTTGTCGATGCAGCAGGTGCGATGAGACTTGCGGCAGAAGTGGGCGCTTTCGACTTGTCGAAAAATGCACGAGCTTCTGCTGGATTCATGTATGCGATGAAATCATCGCGTGGATGTGAAGGTGATGGCACGAATACACCAGCTTTCTTCACGAAAGTGTCGAATTGCATGTCATCGAATTTGTAGTCGCCGGGCTCAACAATGCGACCGCCACCGTCGCGATTCTCACTTGCAGAAGTTGAGATCATAAACTGTGGCTTTCCCATGCCGTCTTTGACGTAGAAATAAAGCACATCGTCAAAAAATGCAGGGATGGAGGATGCAGAATTGCCAGAGAAGCTGATAAGCTGCGTTCTCGTGCGCTTGGTTTCTGCGCCATTGATCTTCAATGTGCGCTCGTAGTATTGCTCGTGGCCGATGACACATTTGTGTGCTGGAAGTCCGCGCCAACACATGAGAATGTTGTTGAGGATTTGATTGCCGGAACCATAATCGGACCATTCGAGTTTCTTGGCTTCATCAAAGCTAATACCCATGTCTTTGAAGATTTTACCGCGCAGTGAATTGACAAGCGCGGTCCAAGAGTCGAGCACAAGAAATGTGCTGTTGGTGAGCAATGATGGACGCACACGAACATATGTGTCGTCGTCTTGCACACCAGATGCTGAGATAATTTGCATACGCCGTCGCTCAGCCCAGATGAAATCGCGGCGCTTGAACATACAGCCGATAAATTCGATTGCAGAAAAACGATCAGCGCTGTCCGCAATCGGGATGATGTGGAGACGCTTACGCGCCTCTGCTGGCAATTGCTTGAGCACAACACTGCCATCATCGCAATCGAGGATAACAGTTGTGTAGCCAGCAATTGCAGCTTGCCCTGCCCATGTTGTTTTGCGAGCTTTTGCTGTGCCGTATGCCAGCAAATTCATCGACAATGATGTCTGTTGATAGTCATCGAATTGTGGCATTGGAGCGCTTTCTGGATGGAAGGTAATTTGCACAAGTTGCGGCAGGAACGTCAGGCGGACAGTGATCTTCTTGCTTTTCTCCTGCGTCAACAAGTCGCGTAGCTTCCGCGCCGCAGAGTCCGCATTTGTAGAAGAATCTTTTCTCGTCGCCGTAGCGCGAAAAGCCGTTCGGTTGCCAATTGCAAGTTGGTTCTGCCATTGAAGTTATCCTAGTTGGTTTGGCGAATGTTGCCAGACATCGGCACACATGGGATGCCAAGAATGCGGAACTGCGCGTCCACTTGCGACCAGAAATGCAACATTTCACCCGGCTCAACACCGTGAATAAGTGCTGTTGACTTAAACAGTTCACGGTAATTGACTGGCTGATTGGTCTGACCTTCAAGCTCGCGCACACGATTGGGATTTTCGTGCATATCATAGATATGGCGAGCGGTGATAGCATAGTGCATGAGTGCATAGCAGGCTTGATTTGCATGCAATGCGCCACCATGCAGCAACGTCCAACCGGAATATTCCGGTGCAACGTAGTTGATACGTTCAACCATCTCAGTTGCTCCCAAAATCAACTGTTAAAATAAGATCATGACGTGCATGATCCTGCAAATTGTCACGCCGACGCTCTTCAATTGCATCAGGATTCATCGGTGTGAATGCCTCACGACGTGCGCGAAGAAACTCAATCTCGCATTTGTCAGCAAGGAAGCACGGCTTGCTATAGCTGATACACGAATTGCCGTAGCGAGGAAACTCGCCAGATGATGCAAAGCGTTCAATCATTTCAACAACAAGACGCGTCTGTGAAATCCATGCGCGAACATCGCTGTCACCGCGCAGGAATGTAAGCGGTTCAACACGCGGTTCAAGCAGATCGAGAAACGCAAGTGTGTAGTGCGTGTTGAATGACGCAACTTCATGCGAAATTGTCGCGCCACTGCGCGCGTCGATAGAGTCAATGTTCTCCATCAGCTGTGCGATGAAGCTGTATGGCACAAGCTGGAGAGAGTGACGATACTTGAGCGGATTCGTTTTCTCGTCGCGATGGTTTTTGAGATCATGCGCTTCGAATGTGCCATAACGCGTGTCGAACATCATCACGTCTACAAAACCGCCATACCAGATATTCAGCGGAGTGCAGGTGAGATTGAAGCGGAAGTTGACTTCAATCGCGGGACGATCATTGATCGTTGCGACTTGCAGATGCGGACGCGCGTCATAGAAGCGAATGATTTCATCAAGCGTGATAAGACAGTTTTCGAGAAACCGTTCTTTCTGATACGGTTTTGCTTCACGCTCTGCCTGATAGTCAAACGTCTCCATCAGCTTATAGATTGCGAGCGCGCGATTGCGCGTGCGCATGTATTCTTGCCAAGCGGAGTGCATTGCAGTGCCAGATGCCAGCGTCAGATTGCGTTCTTCACGCATAGGAAGCTGGCAAGAAAGAATGCGATCCATTTCGAACTTGCGCGGACAAGCCATGAACGCATTGATTGTCGAATACGACAAACGCAATCCCGGCATGTCTGGCTCGGCAGGATCAAGTTCAGGATAGTTCTGGCAAACGCGAGCGAACAGATCAGCTTCCATGACCGCTCACCGTCCATGTCGCAGCAGGTGCGATTGTGTTGAGTGCAGAGACAAGCTGCGTCTGTGTCAGCGGCGACGACTGCTCCATGAAGCTGCCATGTCCTTCAACAGTGAAGCTGCGGTGGACAATGAAACGCCAATCAGCAGCCGCATTGTCGTAATAGCGTGCGACATTCCATGACACAAGAGTTTGCGTGCCATCGGGGATAGTCGGAGCGCAAGGATTGCAATTGCACATTGATTCAGCCTTTCTTCTTCGCAAGAAGCGCAGCAAGATTGATGCCTGCAAGTTTCTCAGGCGGTGCGATCTGCGCAGGAACCTTTGCAGGCTTCACCGCAGCAGGAGTGTCGAAATCATCACCACCGGAAAGCCCATCGAGCGAGAAGGACGAATCAAACGCAGCAGCAAGATCAGCCTTTGCGGTTGCTTTCACGGCGCGCACGTTCTTGGTATCGGCCGCATTGCGCGCTTTGTATTGCGCAGACTCGGTGATGACGCGCACGAGGTTTGCGAAATCTTGCGGCTCAATGAGAGCGTTCAGATGCGGATGCTCACGAATTGTCATGCCGACGTCGCGCACAGCATCTGCGACAGGAATTGCATACTTGGGATCAGCAAGTGCCGCAGTGAGATGATCGAGAGATTTGCGAAACTGCGTCAGCAGTTCTGCGTTATCACCGGAAAGCGGGGCAACGGTGACAGCAGGTGCAGCAGCTAGCAGCGCAGGAATTACAGGCGCAGGTGCAGCGGGAGCAGCAGCAGCAGAAGGAGCAACAGGTGTCGTGCCTCCAGTTGCCAATTGTTTTGATCGAGCGAGCATTGCAGCAAGCGACATATGTCTCTCCTATTTCTTCTTCGTTGTAACAGCAGTTGGACGAAGAAATTCCATATCATCTTTGTTGAGGATGAGATGCACATGAAATGACGCACGCATTGCATTGTCATCCATGTTCTCGGTGTAGTCAAGAGTGAAGATCGTGAGCGGATGATTTGGCACACGACGAATGTCGCTCTTGTTGATACGAAAACGGCGAATTGGCAGACCACGATCTTCCATCGAGCGTCGCATGTTAGAAAGCTTGGTGCGCATATTCTGCACCATAGCGTGCGCTTCGCTTTCAACACCAAGCATAACGAAATGCTGCGAGAATGCAACAATTGGTGTGTCGGTTGATTGCAATGTGCCAGTCTCAACACGATTGTTCCACGCAAGACGAGCAGCAGTCAGCTCAAGCTTTGCGCGGTCGAGAATCGCATCGACGACAGTGTAGACATTGGTGACATGAATTGCGCCCATCAACTTTTCAGCATCACCGAATGCTGTGCGATTATCTTGCGAAGCACGCAGCACTGCGGTTTTGAGGACAGCCGCTGGTGTTTCCATTATAGCATCAAGTGCTGCGATGTCGAATGTTTGGCTCATTGTCTTAGAACTCTTTGCCGAAAAGTGCTTCCATTGCCGCATTCATATCGGCTTGCGATTTCTTCTTTCCGGCAGGCGTAGGTGGTGCAGTGGAACGCTTTGCAGACGCTGAACCTGTTTGCGAGACGTTCCGCTGCGAGGAGTATGTTTCCTCATAAATAGCGGATTGCGTCAATAGAGGTTTTTGCCTGCATGAAACAGATGCGGCAAAACGCCAGATATAATCTGTTGCATCCTCGAATGTGATGTCTGGCTTATCTATTTCTGCAATGTCAGGACGGAGAGTTTCGGGAACAAGCTTTGCGGTTTGAATTGCAGTCTTGGTGAATTGTTCCGCAATGAGCAGCAGATCGGTAAAAATAGTTTCACGCCACTGATCGCGCTCGAAAAGCATAGAATAGAGCGTGCCACAAGCTGCGCAGACGTATTTGCTACCTGTGCGAAATTCGAGTTCAAACAACGCTTGATCGTTGCAGACGAAACATGCACAGATGGGCGTGAGACGTGTTGGCAGCATTGGTTTAGTTCTCTCATATGACGGCGGTTCGTAGAGGTTATTATCGAGTTTGTAGATTTCAAACAATGCGTCAATACGATTTTTATGCACTGAATGTGGGCGTATATTTTCATCAAATACTGCAAAATCGTATGCCCAACGAATATGATATTGCATAATAAGCTCCATTCGCGACCTGCGCTATCCCTTCTTTTGTGCTTTTCTCCCTATGACAGACTAGGCAAGTGCGTTGCTCCTTCGTCGCAGAACGGGCAAGCTGCGCTTGCCGTCTGCTTCCTAGGCGCTGGCGCGCCGCATTGCACTTGCCGTCGCTGTCAAGGGTTCGCACAAAAGCGGGAACCCTTGCGCTTTTTGGTCGCTGCATTACGCTGCGTTACGCTGCGTTACGCTCGCGGCTGCTTGGTGACTGCTTTCACAGCCCACATTGCGGCATCTTCGTATGCAGTTGCGGCAACTGCCGCTTCGCGCGCACCGGCAGCATCACGGTTGCGAGTAAGCGCCATCATCAGATCGATGAGTTCTGCGGTCTTGCGCTTGATTTCGTCAACAGCGCTGCTGTTGCTGGGGTTGAAGCTGACACCAACGCGGTATTCACCTTCGGTCTGCGGACGTGATTCGGACATTCTTGTGTCTTTCATGTTTGGGTTGCGTTTGGTATGCACTGCACTGCTATTCTTTCGGCAAGAGACTTTCTAGAAAGTCGAGCTCCTCTTTTATCGCATTCCGTATGTATACCGGAACTACGTCACCGTCGTCCTTGCCGTGCACGCTGTATTCATCACGCACGAGAGTAACGACTACCATATACGGCGTGTTGTCGCAGAACTCTCTGCTTTCGCCACTATTCGCAACAGGGCAAGCGCCGCAATTGAGACGACCGTGCGGTTCTTTGCTGCGATACACACTGCACAATGCGCAGTCGCTTGCGGTCAACTTGATATCACCAAGCTGTCGCGCATCGTAGTTGCGCCGCCATTTAGCGATGCTTTCCTTGTGCGCAGTTATCGCTGCGTTGTTCGCTTTTCTTTTCATTGCAGTCCTCCTGCACCGGCCGGCACAGCAACGTCGAAGTTCTCTACGATTGCAATGCGTTTGACTTCGGTGTTGCGGATGACGAGAAAGTGATCTTCACCTTCGAACATCAGATTGTTGACGACAAGTTCACCGTCGGCTTCAGTTGCGCCGAGCAGGTTCATGAACCCAAGTTGTACCAAATCGCAAACGCGATCGGCAGCCATTGTTTCGAGACGTTCGAGTCCAGCTTCATCTGCGCCGTCGGGATCACACTCGGCGATTTCGAACTCAATTGTTGCTTGCAGTTTCATCGGCTTTCTCCTTGCTGATTTGCACTTGATGTTGCAGTTTCTGTCGTTCAAGCTCCCTGCTGATGTTGCGGCGAATGCGGAACAGCGCATTTTGCACTTCATAGAAATCCTGTTCGAACTTGGTTCCCACCAAGCCGCCCAGCGACTTCTCTGCAAGATGCGTTGCACCAAGCCAGCTCAGCAACTTCCACCGCTCGCGTGCAAATTTCTGCTGCCGCAGTTGCTTCGTGCTTAGTGGCTTTTTGTCGCGGTTACGCTTGAGACGCCCATCCGTTTCTTTTAGCGCTTTCACTGAGCACCTCGTTTGCGATTGTGTTTGCCATTTCGTCGATTGTTCTGCTGAATGCAGTATGTGTAATGTAATGCGCGACGTAGTTGTGTGGCCGCGTCGGATCAGCGAACGCATTCGACATCGCATTTTGGAAGCGCATGTTTTTTGCGATGTTCGTGTCACGCATACCATCACTGCCTTCGACACTGATGTGGTGGATTTCTTTCGGTCCACAGCGTAAGTGCACGACGATTGCATCTTCAATTTGTAGAAGATGTTCTTTATCTTTCGCGAACAGTTCAGGCGCAGCAAGTAATTCGCTGTAGTAGCTCTGCCAGAAGCTACGCTCTGCAAGGCCATTCATCATCCGCGCATGTGCACTATGTGCTGATCGCACCATTCCGCATTTGCTGAAATGGTTCATTTGCAAATACGCTGCCTGCATGATTGTCTCACGCATGTAGCCGGCATGGCACCATGGCGAGCGCTCGAAGATCACATACGGAATGCTATCAGCATTGGCGCATACGATTTCGTCAACAATATATCGCTCATACTGCTGCGTGATGTGCATCTGCAATGCGATTGCGGCCTGCCCGTCATCGTTGCTGTGCTGCGTTTCTTTGCTTGTGTTGATCATGTCAGCAAAACGCGAATGCGCAGTTTTGAAGCTGCTGTAGCTGTCGCGTGTTCTGCTTGGCGCAAGTCGTCCGCCGATCATGCCAGCAAGCAGTTTTGCGGTTGTCGTTTTGCCACAACCGCCGACGCCTGCGAAGAAAATCGGTGTTACCGAGCGTTTCATGTTCAGTTTACCCTCCAGCAAACCTTGCGATTTTGCGAATCATAGCCGCAACGATAGATGATTTGCGTTCCGTAGCTACGCGGTGAAGGCGGCAGCGGTACAAACGCTCCGCCACCAATTGGCGAATTGTGCATCTGCATCATCTGCTGATGCTGCTGCGCCTGATACTGCTGCGCATTCTGCTGCATAATTATGAGTTGAGTGTTTGCGTCCATTGCCGTGATCCTTCTGCGGCGTCGCGATCAGACGTTGAATGTTCTGCCAAGCGCAGAAAAGATAGCTTCTGCAATTTTCTCCTGCCCGCGCAAGCTGCCGAACACTTCGCAACTTGCTGCGTTGCTGCCGAAGAACGGCTCGATCAGCACAGTTGGCGTGTTTTGCAGCGTGTGCACATTCTGCCCGCCACGATCCTCTTTGCGAACTTGCAGCACACCATTACCGCCGCGCTTGCGCCCGACGACGTTACCGCCGATTGCGTGGATTTCATCAGCGAAGCAGATAGCGAACCGCATTTCCAGCTTGCTCACATCGCTGTAAGGGTTGCTGGTGCTGATCAGCGTCTCAACTCCGCTTGCGCGTTCGTCAGCGCTGGAATTGAAATGCAACTCGATGATGAAATCGCAATCCAACTTGTCGGCTTCAAGATATGCACCGCGAATGCCGAGCGTATCACGGAAGTGAATGCTCGACTTGCCGCCAGCATCGACAATATCTTTCGCAAGCATGCGCGCGACGACACTGTTGTAGGCGTATTCCGGTGTGCCTTTCAGTTTGCCGAATTGCAGCACTGCGCCGGGACGCTTCTTCTCGTGTCCGACGATGATGCCGATGCGCCTGCCGTTGAAGTTGTGTTTGCTTGTCGCTGCAAGAATGTCTTTCAGCGGAACAATCGGCTTCTGCGCAGTTACCGGCGCAATCAGCTTGTCACCATTCGGAAGCGTCGCATTGCCGGGCTGCATTGTCGGCTTGTTTGGATCGTATGCAGTAATAGGTGCGACAGTCGGTGCTTTCGGCACATGCGGATTCTGCGGAATGTCATCCTCAAGCACTTTACGAAACCAATCGCGAATTCCCATTGCATTCACTCCTGTTTTGCAGCGCTGCTGCTGGTTGCTACATTTTACGCGATGAAAATACCGTATGGCTTTTGCGCAAGATCGCGCCAATCCCACGCCAGACCATCATCACGCACGATGACAATCTTGTCGATAGTAGTGGCATTTGCTGTTGCGATGCCAACAATCGGCAGCGCGCGTTTCGCTGCAAACGTTGCATCATTCAGCGCTTTGATCAGCGCTGCAATGCTCGGATACTCTTCGCCTGCGCGACGTTCAATTCTGATTTCCATTTCTCACTCTCCTATTTCTTTTCCATTGCGTCAACAAGCGGTTTGCTTGTGTCCCACTTGTTGCAGTCAGGAACTTGGTTTGCGACATGCACGAATGTCTCGTTGTTCACCATCTTCTCGATCAGCCATTCAGCTTTGCGAGCGGCAGGACCAGCAGGATATTCGCCACGCTCAAGCGCAATAGCAATTGCAGGCTTGTTCGTCAGCACAACAACGCTTTCGCGTGCACGAGTTACAGCGGTGTAAAACCACTCGCGAGAGATAAGCTTGCCTGCGCTTTCCTTGTGCAAGCAAACAAACACATTTCGCCATTGTCCGCCCTGCGACTTATGGCAAGTGATCGAATACGCATGTTTCAGCGCCGACACGCTGCCGGTGTCTTTCAGATCAAAAGTGCGATCAAGTGCGACAAACTCAACGCTGATGATGTGTGACGACTGGCGCTTACCTGCGCTAGTATCTTCATCTTCTGGTTCTTCCTTGCCATCGCGCTTCTTAATTGCTTCCGCAATCATATTCTGCGTCTGCGTCATAAGCGCGTTCATGTCGTCAAGGTCAAGCTGCTGGTGCGATGTTTTCACTGTCAGATTGAGATTGCTGTCAATGTCAGGATCAGGGCCGGAGTAATCAGGATTGCGGCGAATGTCGCGCACAATGCCAATCTCACCGTTGGTAATGCCCAGCGTCCAATTGTTCTTGCCAGTGAACATGACGCGATCACCAATTGCAAGGCGCATCTTTTCGCGACCTGCATATACAAGCTGCAAGTCGCTATCCGGGTTGAAGTATTGGCGCAGAATGACATTCATCACTTCCTGCCCTGTCGCGCCAACGTTCGTTGTCGTGATGCAAATGTCCTGCGTCTCATCATACACGCCAGCTTTGTGCTGCGCCTTCACAAACTCGCAAATCTGCTTGAGTGCAGACTGCGCGTGCATGTCAACGCCTTTGAGCTGGAATTTATCGGCTTTCACAGGCATGTCGCCGTTACGAATGCGTGCAGCATTCGCAATGATTGGCGAGCCTTCTGCCTGGCGGTGAATCTTTGCAAGCTCGAATGTCGGCCATTTGTGAATTGCCATGCCGAACACTGCATCACCAAATACCGGAGGCAACTGCGACAAATCGCCAACCATATAGATACGGCAAGTTGGCTTGCAAGCTGCAATGAAAAGCTCCCAAAGGTCAAGACCAACCATCGAAGCTTCGTCAATCACGATCACATTCCACGGCATCGGATTGCGCTTGTCGTGCGTAGGCACCATGCGCATTGAATTCTTCATGCCAAGGAAGCGGCCATTGTCGTCGAATTGCTCTGCTTCATAGAACTCAGGCTTGAAGCCAAGCAGACGATGAATTGTGGAGCAATGACGGCGAAAGCATTCTGGCAAACTACCAGCCATCTGCTTTGCAGCACGACCAGTGAAAGCTGCAAATGCAATTGCAGGAATGTGCCTGCATTCGTGTCCGTTGAAGCTATCGCTCAAATGGCCAAGCGAACCAATTGCAATCGGCGGAATTTGAGGAAGCAACTCAGCAACGAATGCGCGCAACGTTGTTGTTTTACCAGTGCCGGCATAGCCGACAAGGCAAGCAAACTGCTCTGCAACTAGCCCGGCAACCGCAACCTTCTGCGATTCGTCAAGTTCAACTTGCGGCGCAATACCGCCATATACTTCTGCAATCGCTTTGTTGTGCGATTCTGCAACAGTGTCGCTGCGCATTTCAGCAACAGCGGCGGCAACTTTGTTGTCAGGTTCTGCTTTCGCTGCCGCAACTGCTGCTGCCGCTTTGGTTTCACTTTCGCCATCTTGCAGATCAGCGACAACGTGCTTTGCTTCTGCAACTGCTGCTTTCCGTGCAAGCAAGGCGGCAAGGCCGGTCAGCTTGGGAGCTTCCGGCTTTGCAATCTCTCCAAGCTCTGCAACTGCTTCTGCAACAACCTGCTTCGCTTCTGCTGTGCGTTGCGCAATAGGCATTGCAGCGAGCTTAGCAGCTTCTGCGGCTTTACGTTCCGCTTCTGCTGCTGCGCGTGCTAGTAGGGCTTGCAGGCTCATTTGTCACCATAATCGTATGAGGAAGTCATGCCAAAGCGGAAATTTTCTTCGCGCCGCGCTTCGTCCATTAGTGCGGACAATCCATCAACCATCAGTTCGTGTTTCGACCTGATTGGGATACGGATTTGCGGAGTGTTTGCAGAGTTGTGCAGCAAACGAATCTGCTCGAAATCTGCCCACGTTGCGGAGATGCCGAACTCTGCGCTATTGCGCTGCCAGAAGATCGGATTGTAATGCAACGCCATCAGCGTATAGAGATCAATCAACTTTGCAGTCAGCGTTGAGATGTCGAATGCGGCGCTACCGTCTGCGACTTCATCAGTGGCGGCCACAACAAGCTGATAGAACTCACCAAACTTCCAAGCATCTGCAACGGCACCGGGCACGCTATGCGGCCCAAGCATACCAACGCGATGCAGCATGAAAGCAGCGGCACAAAGGCGCATGAAAACCATACGTTCTTCGTCGCTTGCCGTATCAAAGTCGTTGAAGTAATCGAACAACCATTCACGACGAGCAAAGGCTTTTGCATCCATCGGATTGTTGAGTGCTACAGTTTGTTTGCCGCTGCGAAATGGGGTACTGCAAAGCCGGAACAGGAATTGCACCATGTAAGCGGAAGGCGCAAGGCGCAACAATTCCGCATAGTCAATTGCGGATTTATACATCGCAACTGGCGCGGTGTACGCAAAGCGCCAGACATCGCCGGAAACGTTGGCAACCATGCTAGACGGCATGGCTAGGAATGGCATTCCAGTTTGATTGCAGCGAATTGCAATGCAATCATCATGCGGCTCGATTAGGTCAATGCGATCCGTATTCTGCATGAACTCGTCAGCAAGCGCCGCAATTTGATACTCAACGATTCCGCGAGCTAATGCGCGCTTTGCGTGAACGTCATGTGTAGCATTGCGCTTTTGCGTCGCATTGGAAACAACAACGCCGCTTGGCATAATACGGCGCGGTGCATTGGCGCTTACAACGATTGCCGTAACACGCGCCGTTGTCGGCGCTTCAACTGCTGGCTTTTCAACAATCAGATGTTGAAACTTACCAAGCATTGTCGCAATACTCATTGCTAGTTCTCCATATTGGGGTTTTGGCTTCATGAAATAGCTAGAATTTGTTGTTACAAACACAAGCTATTGCGTCAAGTCAAAGAAAAGGGGCAGGACGTTTCCGCCCTGCCCCTACTACGCTACGCAATCCGCTTTGCAGTTACCTGCAATGCAAATCGCTTACAGATCGGACACGTCGAAGGTTGCTGACGTGCTGGCTTTCTTCGCGTCGCGGGTTTCCTTCCACTGCTCCAGATAGCGCACCGGGAGATTCTGAGAAGTGGCGAATTTGATCGCGATTTCGAGAATCTTGAGCCAGTGCGAAGCCGGAACACGCTGGAACAGTGCAGCGGCCAGTTCTGCATTCGACAATGCAGCCTTGAGATCACGCGGCGTGATATGGAAGTTCTGCTTCTTGGAAAGCATTTCGCAGATAGCCTTGGCAACCTGCGTCCACGACTTGTCAACGCCAACGCGACCGACACGACGCCGAACTTCATTCCATGACGACAGATCAATCGTGCCGTCATCGCGACGAACGATGACAGGCAGATCATAAGCCGTGCTGCGATTCGAAGCGTAAGCACGAACGCCGCGCGCAATTCGGCCTTCGATCATGTCGCCATATGCGCCACGGAAAAAGTCCGGGTTATTGGCAAGCATTTCATCGAACGTCGGCATCTCGACGCAAGCATTGTATTTCACGGCACGTTCAGCGCCACGGCCGGCAACGATCGGAACGATCGCATAAACACCAGCTTCATTCGGGTTCTCGCCATTGACGTTCGTCAGAATCGTTGACTGGTCAAATTCCTGCAATGCATTGATGAACGCCGGAAACGCGAGATCAGTATCGGACTCGAATTCGTTGTTGTCATCATCAGCAGCAGCAGCTTCGACGTTTGCAGCGGCGGTGCCAGTTTCGGTGTTCGCATCGCGCACGATACGCGAGATGTGAGAATTGTCACGCATGATAGTTGCTTCCTTGTGTTTGAGGAGTTTGGCAAGGCTTCCTGCCGTGCCCGGTTCAGTTGACTCAAGTATTCTAGGCGACTTTGTGGGAAATGTCAAGACCCTCCCTGAAAAATTGTTGGGCATACCATCGGAAAGGATAGCGTCGCGGGTGTTCCTCGCAACTCGCTGCGCTTCCAGACGTTCCGCATAGCCTCGTAATGTCGCGAGACGTTCACGCTCTGCAATCTTTTCGTTGCGTTTCGCTTTCAGCTTGCGACGGCGCATTGCTGCTGCACTCATTTGCGTTGCTCCAATTTGATTTGGTTGTGCTTGTTCGCGTCATGGCTCGGTGAACCTCGCACATGACGCTCGACAGTTCACCAATCTGCTACCAATCTGCTACCAATCTGCTACAGTCCGTTGTTGTCCGGCCAGTTGCCAACTGCAATTCCGTCAAGCATTGAGCAAAGCAACTGCCGAATGATTACCGAAGGCGGTTCATTGTTCGCGTGCATGTTTTTCACCATGTCAGCGAATGCAATCTGCACATACATATTCGGTGCAGCGATATTTGCAGCGTGCTGCAACGTTGCAATGCAGCGTTGTGCTTGTGCCTTTCGATCCTCATGATCGATGTTAGGTAGTTGCGCCATTTGGTTGAATCCTTGCGTTGTTGTATTGTGACCATTTGCGACGCAACACTTGATGCACTGAATTAGACTCATCAAATGGCGTGGTGATGACTTTGAGCCGCGCGTTGATCGCGCCTGAGACAAACTTACCGATTGCGCGGCGGCATGTCAAGTCGGAATAGTCGGAATAGTAGCGAGATGACGGCTTGCCATTCTCGCTTACAATTGTCACGATAACGGCCAAAGGACGAGGATCAATCATGATAACTCCTTAAATACTGCATCACTCACGCCAAGCGCCGCTTGCGCTTGTTTGAATGTCATGTTTGTTGCGTCACTATAACATTTAATAATAGCAACCATCGCTTGCCGGTTCACTTCAAACGCTTGCCGGTTCACTTCAAACATACGCTTTGAACGAAACGTTCGCGTGCGAGCATATGATGCTTTCGCCTCAGCGACGCCTTCAGCGTACAATGCGAGATGAACGAGGAAACGATTATGTAATCGTTTTGCGTTCGTCACCATTTTAGGATTGTCGCTCATTCGTCACACTCCGTAACATAGACGAAATCAAACACGCCAACTGCATAGCGCTTGCCGTATGCAATGCGCGCACCTTTGGCGCTTTTCGCAGCAAAGCGGCATTCACGAATGCAAAGGCCGGTAGGGCCATACACATGGCGAATCTTGAACAATTGCATCAACATTTCGCTAGTTCTCCTATTCAGGGTGATTCGATTGTTACGCAATCAGCTTGGCAAGCAAAATACGCGCGGCAACGTAGCAGCGCAGCATTTTCACCATCGGCCAGCCGATTGCAAGCATCATCGCAACCGCGACGATCTTTGCGAGCACGACAATATTGGTAACAACAAGCCACGCGGCGACAAGCCACGCAATTGCAATTGCAACCAATTTCACCAACTCAAACGCAATGCGCGCTTTTGCGGCGCAACGTTCGATCTTCGCATAAATCCGTTCCATAGCGTTTCCTTTCGCTTGTGCTAGACATAGGTTCTGACGCAATTCACATTGCGTCAATAGGCATGAGAAGCGGCGCAATTCGCTATGATGCAAATCGCGCTGCTTGATCTTGTCAGAGATTGTTGTTTTACGTGTTTAGCCTCTGTCACGCTTCAGAGGTGCAAGCCGATTGCATTGCGCAAAACTTGCCATTGTCATAGCGCACAATCGTTTTTATATTGCCCGTTCTCGGAACATCGCTTGACAATCATCATAGCACGCTTGCAACGCGGCTTGTGTGATGATTGCATTGCAGCGATAGGTACACGCTGCAATTGCGCCTAACCAGCAGTAGCCTGCCACCTAACGCACATGGCGTTAGCTAGTTTCTCTGTGATCACTTCGCCATTGTTTCTCAATGACTACGCCTTGATTATGTTCCGTCATGCGCTTTGACGTTTCTAGGGCTGACTAGGCCGTTTGCGTTTGCAGTCCCTTGTTCCTTTCTCTGTTGTTCCATCCAGTAACTACACAATACACTGTTTTGGCGCTTGGCAAAGAGGAAAATGCAAATTTATCTGCAACCGAGCCAAAATCCCCGCTAACCCATTGATTTTGCTAAGGAATAAAAAATTGCATCTTTTTTCAATTTCCTCTCATTTTCCCATTGTTCAGCATACTGATTACCATCTTGCCACCTAACCCATTGATTCTATTGCACAATTTCTGACTGATTTGCATCCTGCTTTGCGTCCTCTCCCTATTCTGCC
>Ga0079099_1005622_pt1 | contig 23058 bp, 24 predicted proteins | sample ADurb_H2B_02_Slu_FD_77098 | JGI IMG/M metagenome (GOLD analysis project Ga0079099, IMG submission 77098) | Active sludge microbial communities from Illinois, USA, of municipal wastewater-treating anaerobic digesters - ADurb_H2B_02_SludgeMetaT... | ecosystem: Engineered > Bioreactor > Anaerobic >... | reverse complement strand
GTGAAAGACAAGTCAGGAGGCTCGTCAGGAGATACCGACAAGACGGTGAAGCGGGGTTAGTGTCGCACCAGCGTGGCCTGCCTACTTCTGTGATCAATTAGGACATTTCTATTTAGCCTTGACGATGGGTTGGTATTGAATGTAATGACTTTGTACTTTTCGGGTAAAATATAAATTCACGTAAATTTGACGAAAACAACGGATTGGGTATAATCAAAACCTGATCCGTAGGAGGCTGAAGGTTATGGTTCTAAATTATGCAATTATTATCGTTTCAATCGCTTTGATTGCCAGTGTGCTTTTGCAAAGCAAGGGCATTGGCCTGGGCGGTCTGGCTGGCGGCGACACTGGTGGTGTCTATACTCAGCGGCGTGGAATTGAAAAAGTGATGTTTTACATCACCATTGCCCTTAGTGTAGTTTTTCTGTTGCTCGCACTCATCAGTGTGCTTATCTCTTGATAGCGTCTCATCCCACCGCTATCACAATTGATCATGGAGAATAAAGATAACTCGCTAAAAGCAGGGGTTGTCTTTCTATTTACCAAATGAGACGCTTTCGCTGGCAGCTTCTGATTGTCCTGGTCACTGGTCTTGTAGTTGGCTTGATCTTATTCTTCCAAGGCTCAGCTTCCTCACCCAACCTGGAAAATACCCCCAGCCCTATTACTGGCGGCAGCTACACGGAGGCATTGGTAGGTGATATCGTGCGCCTCAATCCAGCGCTGGATCGCTTCAATCAGCCAGATCGGGATGTTGATCGGCTTATTTTTAGCAGCTTGTTCAAGTTTGATTCCCGTGGATTACCGGTGGGGGACCTGGCTGCAAGCTGGGATATTTCTTCCGATGGCACCCGGTACGTGATCAACCTGCGGGAAAATGCTGTCTGGCATGACGGCACTCCCCTTTCCAGCCAGGATGTGCTTTACACCGTTTCTCTGCTGCAAAGCAACAGCAGCCTGGTTGCTGAAGATCTGCGAAGCTTTTGGCAGCTGGTACATGTGGCTGCCTTGTCTGACCTGAGTCTGGAATTTTCCTTACCTTACAGTTTTGCCCCATTCCTGGACTATCTTACTTTCCAGATCCTGCCATCGCATTTACTGGGTAACCTCACCCTTGAAGACCTGGTTGACCACCCATTCAATCTCGCACCGATTGGCTCCGGACCTTACCGTTTCCGGGAGTTTCATCTCACGGACGGCAAGATTGACGGCGTCAGCCTTGAAGCCTTCGAATACTACTATTCAGGGCGTCCTTACATCGATGAGATCAATTTCAAGCTCTTCCCTGATGCTCACACGGCATTTCAAGCTTACCTGAGCGATGAAGTTGACGCAGTTGCCAGGATTGATCAAGCGGATCTTGAAACCGCGCTGAATCAACCCGGGCTGGACATTCACTCGTGCCGGCTTCCCCGCCTGACGATAGTTTTCCTGAACACTCAGAATCTCACACAGCCTCTTTTGCAGTCAGCTAATTTCCGAAAGGCACTGATGGCTGGCACAAACCGCCAGGCTATGATCGATGAAGTCTTTTCCAGCCAGGCAGTTCTTGCGCTTGGACCGATCATGCCCGGAAACTGGGCTTTTTACGAAGGGCTGGAACCATACCGCTATGATGTTGACCTCGCGCGGCAACTGCTGGCTGGGGAAGGCTATACCTGGTCGGAAGCTGGTCAGTTAATGACCTCCGACGGGGCTCAGGCAAGGCTGACACTCCTGGTGCAGGATGACCAGATCCACAATCAGATAGCAACCATTCTGGCTGAAAACTGGGTTTCAATCGGCATCGAGGTCGTGCTGGATGTCAGACCTTACGCTGAATTAATGACCAGCCTCGAAAGCAGAGCTTACGAAGCCGCTTTGGTGGATATTGACCTCAGCAACTCTCCGGATCCGGACCCATATCCCTTCTGGGCGGAATCTCAAGCTGACGCTGGGCAGAATTACTCGCAATGGCGTAATACCACTGCCAGCGAGTACCTCGAACAAGCCCGAACGCAGCCGAATAGAGACCTCCGGGTGCGCCTTTACCGCAACTTTCAGATCCTCTTCGCTGAAGATCTGCCTTCCCTGCCATTGTTCTACCCCGTTTACAATTATGGGATGAAAAACGCGATCAAAAACGTTTCGATCGGTCCCATTTATGATCCTGCTGATCGTTTCAACGCGGTGAATACCTGGTACATTCTCACTGACACGACGCCATCACAGTCTGCCACTCCCACGGAGTAGCGAGATGACAGCGAGTGGACAGACAGATCTGATTGGCGAACATGGGGTAAAAAAGTCGGACCTGCGCGTCAGGATGCTCGGCGCCCTCGATGAAGCCAGCGCTTCTCTCAGCCTGGCAAAAGCCTTTTGCTCGCCCGGCAATAAAATCCTCCTCGAAATCTGTCAAAAAGACCTGTCCCGCATGATGGGTTTGATGGCTGCCTTACCGAAGACCCCGCTCGAAAAGCTTACAGGCAGTTTTTCTGCTGAACTCGAAAAGCTCGAAGAAACCATCAAAGCCGTTGAGGTGACGGTCTGTTATCCAACCGATTTTATCCAACCCGGTCATACGCCTGCCACCGGCACGCTCGACCTTGCTCGCGCAATTGTCCGCAAGGCAGAACGTGAGTGGGTTGCTGGTTTTGAGACTCTCCAAATCCCGGATGAGAGCATGCTTCAGTATCTTAACCGTCTTTCCACCCTCTGTTACCTGCTGATCCTGGCTGAAACACCATTGTGACATAATGATTGGAACCCTTATCAATTTCGCCGCAATCCTGGCAGGCGGGCTGATAGGTCTGTTCGCCGGCAATCGCATCCCACTTAAGGTGCGCCAAACCTTAACTTCCGCGCTTGGCCTCTTTACGCTGGCTTACGGTGTGCATATTTTCTCCCAAACACAGAATATGCTTGTTCCACTTTCCAGCATCGTGTTGGGAACCATCGCCGGGGAAGCCCTTAAGATCGAAGAACTGCTCAATAGTTTGGGTGAGCGTATTCAGCAAAGGGTGGAACGCGGTACCAACGCAGACTCCCCGGACGCCCAACGCTTCATCACCGGCTTTGTCACAGCGTCCTTGCTCTTTTGCATTGGTCCAATGGCAATCCTGGGCTCCATCCAGGACGGACTTGTTGGAGATTACCAGATGCTTGCGATCAAGTCCATTCTCGACGGCATTACTGCGATTGCCTTTGCCTCGACTTTCGGGGTGGGGGTCCTTCTTTCAGCCGCGATGGTGCTGGTCTACCAGGGTGCCATCTCCCTTTTGGCAGGAACCATTGGGAAGGGGTTTGACCAAAGCGTGATCCTTGAAATGACGTCGGTCGGGGGTGTGATCCTGGCTGGGATTGCAATCAGCAACCTGCTTGAGATAAAAAAGATCCGCATTGGCAGCTTTCTCCCCGCGCTTTTAATCGTAGTGCTGGTCGTTCTCCTGCTAAACACTCTTGGTATTGCCTGGTCCTAAGTTAAAAAAACGGGGTCAGTTTGAACTGCCCCGCGTTTTTTACGAAAAAATCCTGACGATCAATCCCCAGCAGCAGCCAAAGCAGCTTGAATAGTCTCCTCGAGCGTAGTCGAATAAACAATTGTTCCGTTCACGTCAAACATGGGTGTGCCGGTGACACCCAGGTCCTTGGCGGTTTGCGTATCGCTGCGAATAGCTGCCAATTGCGCGTCGCTTTCAAGACACTGATTGAACTTTGTCATATCGAGTCCGATCTGCTTTGCATAAGAAGAGATACTGCTATCAGCGAAGGCACCAGAATATGTGGAATTCTCGAAGAGTAATTTTTGCATTTCGAAGAATCGGTTCTGTTCTCCCGCGCAATAGGCAGCTTCCGATGCCTTGAGGGTATCATCTTCGTTGAACTGGAAAACACTGTAAGTAAAATAAACCTTACCGGTCTCCACGTAGTCTTTGATGAATTGCTCCTCTTTTTCCAGCGCGAACGTACGGCAATGACTGCAACCAAAATTGGAAAACTCCACCACTTTTACAGGCGCGTTGGGGTCGCCGACAGATCGTCCATTTTGGTTTGCGTAACCGGAGACCTTGTTCGTGTTCAGCAGCCTGGGCAGGAAGTAGACCAGCAAAACTGCCACCACCAGCACGAAAGCTCCAATCAGCAACCAAGTTGTCCGCTTGCGGGCTTCCCGTTCTCGTTGCGCTTTAAGTAATTCACGTTGTGAGTTTTTTTGTGCCATATCAACTCCTGAATCGATTTGCTTGATTCTGCCATAAACGTCTGTTACCGTCCAGCAGGTTCAAGCCTTAATTTCTATAATTTCAACGACATCACCAGGATGTCGCGATCCTCGCGTTCAAAGCCCAGGGAATGATACAGAGATAACGATTGATGATTGCTTGCCTGAGTATTAACAGAATAGGAGCTTACTCCGATGGCTGAGAGGGTATCCAACATGTCCTCCACCAGCCTGTGTCCCACACCTCTGCGCTGCCAGCGCGGATCCACGGCCAGGCGCGCAAGGTGGGCTGAGTCAAATGTGCTTGTGCTCATTTGATATCCAATGATTTCTCCTTCCAGGATAGCGACGCTATGCCAGGTGCTGAGGTGATAAGTTTTGACCAGACTCGAGCGATTTAACTGCCAGGCAGGTTCAAAAGCGGATGTATCGATAGCTTCCACGGCAGCCATATCGCGATAGGTCATCTGCCGGATGATAAGCCCTGGATCCACTTTGGCATGACTCACCTCTGAGAAATTGCATTGAAGTGTAACGATGGTGTCGGTTGGCTTGAATCCTTCGCTCCTGAGCAACCTCTCGAGCCAATCGTACGGTACCAGGGAGAAAAAACTCTGAGCTCCTAATCCCAGTAAAACGTTCTTAGCCTCCAAAAAAAGGGCTTTGAAATAGCGGGCATATTCCCCGTCGCGTTCAGCATGAAAAAAACGCAGCCAGGCAACTTCCGGACATTCGGGAGTGGCGGATAGCAGTGCTTTGATCTGCTGATCTTCTATGGCAGCAAAGCAGCCAGGTTCATTGAACCTTTCATTGGGTGAGAACCAGTCGAGATTATTGAATGACAGATTATTCGCATTCAGGAATCTCGCCAGGTCAAAAGAGGATAAGTCGGAACAGGACCGGATTTGGAATGGCATATTAATCAATCATTGATCCCAAGTCTGTCCAGGATGGCATTCAGTTCTTCGTCAGAATAAAAGCTGATGGAGATCGTGCCGCCTCGCTTGCCCTTTGAAAGCATCACTTTGGTGTGGAAGAACTGACGTAAACGGTTTTCCAGGTCTTCTGCTTCCGCAGAACGGGTGGTCAACTTTTTGCTGGTTGGTGCCTTGCCGCTTAGTTTGCTGACGAGCAATTCCGTCTGGCGGACGTTCAGCCCAAGGCTCAGGATGCTATCCAGGGCTGCTTCCATGGCGCGGGCACTCGGCAGGGCTAGCAGACTTCGGGCGTGACCCTCCGTGATTTCGCCGCTTTGCAGGGTTTGCTGCACCACAACCGGCAGGTTAAGCAGCCGGAGGGTGTTAGTAACCGTCACGCGGCTTTTCCCGACTCTTTGGGCAATGTCCTCATGGGTCAGAGAGAACTGATCCGCCAGGCTTTGGTAAGCCCTCGCGCGTTCAATTGGGTTCAGATCTTCCCGTTGGACATTTTCAATGATCGCGAATTCCAGCTGTTCCTGCTGAGAAGCAGTCCGAACAATCGCTGGGACGTCTTTCAGACCTGCCAACTTTGCTGCTCGCAAACGGCGTTCACCCGCGATCAACGTGTAGCGATCCACGCCTTCTGCAGCAATCACGATCAACGGCTGGATGATCCCATGCTGTTTGATGGAGGTGGCAAGATCTTCCAGTTGGTCTTCTTCAAAAATCTTGCGAGGTTGTTGAGGATTAGGGCTGATGCTTGCAATAGGCAGCAGCTGAACCTGTTCGTTTGCCCCAACCGGAGTCGGGCTGCTTTGCCAGGTGGGAATTAATGACTCGAGTCCCTTACCAAGTCCACTGCGCTGTGCCATCTCACTCCTGTCCGGGGTCAAATTTCACCCCATCTGCCGTCAACATTTCCATCGCCAACGAGCGGTAAGCTCTCGCGCCGCTCGAGTCAGGGGCATAGACCGAAATTGGCATGCCAAAAGAGGGTGCTTCTGCCAGCCTGATACTGCGCGGAATAAATGTTGAAAAAACCTTGTCCTGGAAAAACTTTTGGACTTCACTCATCACATCCGAGCTCAGATTTGTGCGACCGTCAAACATCGTCAGTAAAACCCCTCTGATGGAAAGTTCGGGGAATAGCCCCTGCCGGATGCGAGTGATCGTCTGGGTCAGTTGTCCAAGACCCTCAAGTGCCAGGTACTCACACTGCACCGGGATGATTACGCCATCCTTGGCGGCGATCATTCCGTTCAAGGTCAATAAACCGAGTGAAGGCGGGCAATCTACCAGGATATAATCGTAGTTACTGGTCAGCGACTGAACGATCGTTTTCAGCCGTTTTTCCCGGTCCGAAAGCTCAATCATCTCAATTTCTGCCCCCGAAAGGTTTGGTGAGGAAGGCATGAGCGAGATTTTGAAGCGCGCGTTGTGCAAGACACACTCCAAAGCAGTTTTTGCGCCTATCAACACCTCATAGGTTCCATTTTCCACTTTATGCCGGTCAATCCCAAGACAGCTGGTGGCGTTTGCCTGTGGGTCAAGGTCTATCAACAGCACCTTCTGCCCGAATTGTCCCAGGTAGGCCCCAAGGTTGATGCTGGTAGTAGTTTTTCCCACTCCACCTTTTTGATTGACAACTGTGTAGATTTTTCCCATACCTTACCTATGTCAGTTCCTGTTTTTTTGCCCGTTCGATTTCTTCCAATGTGGGGATGCTCGCCAGGCGTCTGCGTGTTACCGAGCAGGCTGAGAGTTGAACGGCAAAACGTGCGGCTTCCCATGGATCCCGGGTGATGTGAAAGCGGTGAAAGAAACAAGCCGCAAAAATGTCACCGGCGCCGGTGTCTTCGACCAGCTCAACTGGAGGTGCAGAAAAATACCTGACCTTGCCCTCGGTAAAAACACGCGCCCCGTCACGGCTCTCAGTAACGACCAGCAGCGGACAGACCCCAGCCAGTTCTTCCACTTTTTGCTCGTCTCCCCGGAGATCCTCTATGGATAGGACGACAGCATCGGCTCTTGCGAGCAGAGGCAGCCCTTCAGGCCAATCCACGTAGCGTACCAAACCCTCGTCATCCGCCTGTCTGTACCATCCCTGGGGTGTCAGGCACAGCAGGGCATTTGGGAAAAGCTCTGCGATATTTGGATCAATTTCTGCAGCAATCGGACCCAAGTGCACCAACTGGCAGTCGCGCCAGGGTGCGGGAATATGATCGTCGGTGATGCGCGTAGCCGAAGAATAAAGATGCTGAACACGTGTTTGCCCAAGACCTTCATTGCGAAATACGGTCGATTTTTCTGATGGAACAACCCATTTTTGGATGCCAGTCAGGGGATCGAGTTTTAAATCACTGGCGCAACTTGTGACCAGACCGACATTGTGCCCCAAGCGGGCAGCCGTTAGCCCTGAAAAACTGGCAGTACCGCCCAGGCTAATGCTCTGATCCGCTTGTAAATCAGCAGTAACATGCCCAATGAGCAGATAATCGATGGGATCAGGCGTTGTCAGTTGGGTCATAGGGCTGCAAAAACTCATTTCTCCGGGAAAAATTATAGCATGGAAAGGAATCAAAAATCGGGAGGCTGGTTTTAGTGGTTCAATGCTTACAAATGTCCAATTATGGATGAATCTGATCTTTGATTTAGGTTAAAATCAAGCCATGGAAGATGCAAATACCTATCGCCAGGCTCTCGATGACTTTCGCCGTGCCAGGTCCAAGGCTGCCATGCAGCGCTTCTGGGCAGGCATAAGAGGGCGTTCGCTCGACCTCCTGCCATATGACGAGATTTCCACGAAATTGCGCGCAGTCAGCCGAACGGATCGCGGCATCAAGCAGGTTCCCCTAAAGGACATTGTCGGCAGTGTAAATCGCATCCAGGACTTCGACCGCAACTTTCTGCCGCTTCGGGACGACGATATCTACCGTTGGGCAGGCGTAAAAACCGCCATGACCAGTCCGCTTGCTAAAGGTGTTCCGCCTGTTTCACTTTACCAAATTGGCGATGCCTATTTCGTACTTGACGGCAATCACCGTGTTTCGATTGCCAAAGAAATGGGCATGGAGACAATCGAAGCTTACGTGACTGAAATCAAAACCAAAGTGCCCGTCTCCAGAACGCTCACCTCTGATGAATTGGTCCAAAAAGCTGCTTATGTCAACTTCCTCGAGGATACCAAAATTGACCAAATCCTGCCGGGTGTCGATTTCAGCCTGCACCTCATCGAGAATTATCCCCTGCTCAAGGAGCACATCAACGTCCATCAGTATTACATGGGGATTGAAAAAAACCGTCCGGTTAGTTTCGAAGAAGCCGCGCTCCATTGGTACGAGACCCTTTATTCTCCAGTGACTGCCATCATTGAAAGTTCTGGTCTTCATCACGCCTTGCGAGACCTGACAGTTACAGACCTTTATCTCTGGCTCCTGGACCAACAAAACGCGCTCCAATCGGATCTTGGTATTGAGCTTAAACCTGAAAACGTATTGGATTATGCGGCAGGCAAGGAGGGCATAAAAAGTGGTTCAGGTTGGTCCACTGCTGAGGAGCAGATCATGCAAGTCCTTTTGAAGGGGGATGAACAGCACCAGAATCCCTATCAGGATTGCCTGTTTCAGCACGTTACCGTTGCGCTGAGTGAGGATGATCCCGATTGGATCGCTCTCGAGCAGGCGATTCTCGTTGACCGCTGCTCAAACACTGCCATCCGTGGTGTGCACGTGAAAAGCCCCGGAACGCAAAAGCTTGCTGTGGAAATGGATGTATACCGACAGCGGTTCGATCAACGGCTATCAGAAGCTGGCATGAGGGGCAAATTTTTCCTTCGCGAGGGTGGGCCTGCAAGCGCATTACTCGAGTTTAGCCTGCTCTCTGATTTGTTGGTTCTAAAACTGAGTCATCCGCCCGCAGCGAGCTTAATGGATCGCATTTCTCACGGGATCATCACCATTCTTCAACAAAGCCGCCGCCCGGTTCTGTTTGTCAAAGAAAAGCCTCTGGCGATAAGTTCCATACTCCTGCCGTTTAATGGTGGTCAGCGCAGCAAAGAAGCCCTATACATTGCTGCTTATTATGCCGCCCGCTATGGATGTCAATTGCACCTGTTATTGGTGATGAAGGGCTTGGATCAGGATGAGGTCAACCGCTACTATGCCCGGACCTACCTGGAACGACTGGGGGTAAAGGCAGAATATCACCAGGGAAGCTCAGAGAGCCTCACTGCTGATGTTGTCAACCTGGCAGAAACCTTATCGGTGTCAACATTGATATTGGGTGGTTACGAGAACACATCCATTCTTGATCGGGTTTTCAGACAAACAATTGATGAAATCCTTGCTCAGGTTCCGATTCCTGTCATGATCTGCCAATAATCCCAGAATCACTTACAGGGTGTAATCGTCGTTTAGTTGTAGGCAGGATTACGGTTATCACTCCGGTTTTGGTCCTTGATTTTTCGCTGTGCCAGGGGTAAGCACGGTAGGAGTTCCTACAAAGTTGAGTTTTCCTCGTCCTTTTCACAATTCATCGGATTGGCAATGATGTAATCGTAGACTGCCTGGTAATCCCGCTCATTCCGGATGACATGTTCGCAATAATTCCGCTGCCAGAGACGTTTTTCAAATCGAGGCCAACTTTTGTCCCTAACTCCCAACATGTATCGGTGGGTTGTTAAGGATTTGATTCGATGAACGATCTCTGGCAAAGACAATTGTTCTTTGGTAGGGGCAACCCCCTGTGGTTGACCGTTGTTCGATTGGTCTGACTGGCAGGCACGGGGGCCTGCCACTACCTCAGCAATGAGGAATAAGATGTGAATATGATTCGGCATTATTACAGACGCCTCGACATTGATGCTCTGGTAATGCTGCGGTACCCCCTCCACAATTTCCGTTACCATCTTCCCAACATCGTTCAATACCATCTCTCCATCAACGATGTGACCAAATAATTGTTTCCGTCCCTGGGTGACAATGGTCACAAAATAGGCACCCGGTTGCGAATAATCAAATTCAGGTACACGGAGATTGCGGCGTTGTGGACTTGAAGGGGCTGGTTTCATGTAACAATTCTACATGTTTCATGCGGTCGTAGGACCTTTGGATATCCTCGGTAGGGGCGACGCAGTGCAAAGCCTCCCCTTGCGGGATGCGTCGCCCCTACATCAGCAACTTCTTGGGCAGGCACGGCATGCCAGGCTCCAACGGTGATGGAGATGATTCCGTGAATATGGTTTGGCATAATCACAAATGCGCCTAATTCGACATTTGGAAAATGTTTGGGTATGGCAATCCAGACCTCTTCCACCATCTTCCCAACACCGTTCAATACCATCTCTTCCTCAACGATGTGACCAAATAGTTGTTTCCGTCCCTGGGTGACGTATGTGTTTGACGCCCAAATTCCTATTCCATTTCCACGTGATAGTAGGAGCGACGCATGCGTCGCCCCTACATCTTGATACCAATTCCTCGATTCCAACATCCTACTAATCCTTCTGATTATGCTCGCCAGCCTTCTTAGTTCGTGCGGCACGGTCATCAAGACCCCTTTGCCGACGGCAACGGCGATCGAGATGCCAACCATTACCCGAGTAGCAATAATTCTCCCCTTTGCATCCAAAAACCTACTCCCTGCGAATCACTAAAAGCGTGTAATCGTCATCCAATGCCGACCCGGCTCTGAAATCATTCAGGGTGAGTCCAATGCCTTCAATGATTCCCCTGGCGGTTTCTCCAAGCAGTGATTCAAGCCTTGCCCGTAGCCGAACCTCACCAAATGCCTCTCCTTCAGGTGAGAAAGTTTCCGTAATCCCATCCGTGTAGAGGACTAAGCCATCGCCGTGGATAAGCACTAATTCTTGGTCTTTCAGACTAATTGGATCCATCATACCGAGAGCAATGCCGCCTTTATTGAGCGGCTGAACCTCGCCATGTTCCCGACGAAGCCAATAGGGAGGGTTATGACCTGCTATACAATAAGTCACTTTTCCGCTGTTCAGTTCCACTATCGCGTAAAAAACGGTCACAAAAAAGCCATCGCTCGAGTCAAGTTGCAGAATGTGGTTGACCTTTTCAAGCGTGACGGCGGGCGGCTCGTTTTCAAGCGCCCGGGCTCGGATCAGCGTTCGACTCACCGTCATATAAAGTGAAGCCGCCAGCCCTTTATCGGACACATCAGCGATAATGAGCCCGAACCTGCCGGGGGTAAGCTCGAAAACGTCGTAAAAGTCCCCACCAACTTGCCTTGCGGTCTGCCATTCTGCCGCCACGTCATATCCAGGCAACTTTGGTAACTTGTCAGGCAGAAAGGTCTTTTGAATTTGCCTTGCCAGCTGCAGCTCCCGGTCGATCAGGGTTTGCTTATGCTGGACGGTTTGTGTGATGTAGTTTTGGATGCCTGAAGCAATCTGCAGTGAGGCAGCCTTTAGCAATTCCATGCGTTGACTACGACCCGGACGTTCCGTCTCAACCGCGACCAGCAACCCATGGACTTCCCCAGGCACGCTTAATGGCAGACATAAGCTGCTAACACCTTTGATCGCTGTGTCAGTTAATGAGGTGGTAAATCCGCTTTTTGCCAGTAGATCTCCCGAAAGGATCAAATGACCAGCTTGCTCGAGTCCTTCCAGGGCTGGTAACAAGCGGCTGAGGGCTACGTTGTTTTCGAAATCGTATGAATATTTCCCTTGTTTTGTTGCTATGAATCGCAAGGCTGACCGTTCGTCCATTGGATCAAAACGGATCAGGGCGACCTCTTCAGCGTTGGTATATTCCTGGAGGAGCCGGGTGATTTCGCCAAGTGTTTCCTGCAGATCTTTAGACGCGATGAAAAGATTGGTGATCTGCAGCAGAATATTCGAAGTTACAGCTTCAGCTTGTTTTGCCTGGATCAGCTCGATGTTCTGTAAACTGACGGCTGTTTGCTGTGCAATACCTTGAAGCAGGGCGAAGCGCTGGGTACCAAGGATCAATTCAGGTTCTCGGGGGATGTAGGCTTCTTTGCTGGTATGCAGCAACAGCCCGATCTGACGTTCGTGCGCGATAAGAGGAAACAACAGGATGGTATCTTCTGGCGAGAGAACCAGGTTTCGCGCGATGTCCGGCGAACAGCAGGAGGCGGGCATGGCAGCCGGTTTGCCGGATTGCAGAGTTTGTTCGAGCAGTTTCGTATCGGAGATAGTGCAGGGTTCATCGAGATTACACGTTGCGGTGCCTTCCCCTAAGGTAGCCTGCAGTTGATACTCATCGGTGTCTGTATCTTTCAGGATCAGGGCAACGGACGCGCCTCCAATCAGGGACAGGATAAACTCACCTGAGATTCTCAACAGGCTATTAGCATCGGTCAGGTTGCGGGTAGCCATCGCCACCTGGAGCATCACAGACGTGTAGTAGGTCTGTGCCTGTGTTTCCTGATCCAAGCGTTCTTTCTCAATAGCACTGCCCAGATAACCGGCAAACGTCGCGCATATCCCTTCGGACTCAGGTCCATATCGTCCGGGTGTTCCTTCGTGTAAAACCAGCATCCCCACATTTCGTCCTGCAATCGTGATGGCTGTGGCGATACCGGAAAAGTTCGCAGGAAGGTTAAGGGCAACTTGAAGGGGGTCTTCAAGATCGCCAGGTTTGCGGATGATTGTGCCCTCTGTTTTATTTTTCGGGTAAAACCAAGCATCGCCGGGGGCAAGTTCCTTCTGAAAATCCGGGACCCAATCTCTCTCAGGGGTTTTCATCGCGGTGAGAAAGAGATGGTCCTGGGTTGGCGCTTCTGCGCTGAAATCCTCCGGTGGGTAAAGCCAGATGCTGCCAACTTCTCCGGGCAACAATTCCAGGATGTTATCCAAACTTATACTGAAGAAATCCTGAAGAGGAATCGATTGGGAAAGCAATTCAGCCGTTTCACGGAATTTTTCTGAATTCTTGGTTCGCCAGACCTCGGAGCGATATAAACTGGCGTTTCGTACTGCCACAGCTACATTGGCGCTTAATGTCTCAAATACTGCGATCTCTTCTTCAGAGAATGCGTTGACCGACTCACTCTGCAGGTCAAGGACTCCCAATATTTTGCCTCCAAAAATCAGCGGCAAGGCCAATTCAGAGCCCTTTTTAACCCCTGTGATCGGGTTTGGCACAGGTCGGGGATCCGTGGAAACATCATTGACCAACTGGGGCTTGCCAGTACGAGCCGCGAGGGTGATTAATCCCTGTGGCGCGTCAATGTTGAACGCGATTTGGTGCTCCCGATAGGCTTTGGCGCGTGCCCCACTGCCCGCCTGGTATGCCAGGGTATGTGGGACGTATTGCTTCAGGAAAATATGCACATACGGGATGTTGAACTCAGTGCGAATCAATTCCGAAACCCTCGTCAGCAGTTGGTCCAGATCCAGGATACTGTTGATGGTCTGCGAGACTTCCGCGATGACCTGCAGATAGTCTTTCTGAGATGGCTGAGCTTGGGTGTTAATTGGGTCTGTCATTTTCCTCAGTAATCTTGCTTGGGGTGAAATACTTCACTAACGTAAGCTGATTTACCCCCGGGCAGGAGAAGTCGTATACGGCTTCGTCCATCATTTCGCGGATCAAGAAAAGTCCCAATCCCCGTTCGCAGCGCGTTTCAAGCGGACTGGTCAGATCGGGCTCTGCCACACAGGCCGGATCAAAGGGTTCGCCGTCATCCTGGATAGTGATCTTTAAGCCCCTCTCATTCAGATCGAGCAGGATCCTGATCTCACCCCGGTCTTCGCCCCCATAAGCATGGTCAATGACGTTCGAGCAGGCTTCATCCACTGCCAAGTCAATAGCATACCGCTGACGGTCATCAAAGGGGCTGTCTTTGATCGCGTCCAGGACAAACGCAGAGATGGCTCTCAGGTGGTCGTAACGCGCGGGAAATCTGGCGGTGAGCATGGATGAATTCCTTGAATAAGGCGATTATAACATGCGAAAAAGGGTAGAATTGTGCCATGTCCGATGACCGTCCAACCCTGCTGATCGATGACCTCCCTGAAGACGAGCGTCCTCGGGAGCGGTTGCTGCAAAAGGGAGTACGGGCTCTCAATGACGCTGAGCTGCTGGCAATCCTGCTGGGCAGCGGACGTGCAGGCGCCAACGCGATTGACCTGGCTCAGCAGATCCTGCTGGAACTGGGCGGCTTCAGCGGCATTCACCGGGAAGACATCTCCCGACTGCTGGAGATCAAAGGTGTTGGGGAGGCTAAGGCTGCTCGCATCAAAGCTGCGGTCGAAGTCGGTTATCGCTTGAGCTCCGCGGAGCGGGGAAAAAAGTGGGTCATCAAAACCCCGCAGGATTTGGTGGAAATGCTTGGGCACGACCTGCGCGGCAGCGATCAGGAAGAGTTTTGGGTGGTCTGGCTGAATGCCCGTAACGTGGTAGCGGGAAGCAAGCAGCTATATAAGGGCTCCCAGGACGCCACCACTGTGCGGGTCAGTGAGGTTTTTAAACTGGTGGTCAGCAAAAATGCCAATGCTGTCATGCTGGCGCACAATCATCCCTCGGGAGATCCGACTGAAAGCCCGGAAGATGTCAACATGACACGTGCAATCATTGAGGCTGGGAAATTGCTGGATATCCGCGTACTCGACCATATCATTATCGGTTTACAAAGTTTTACGTCCATCCGACAAACGCATCCTTCTTTGTGGGCTTGATCCTTCAGGCAGTGAAGCGCATAATGGCACCCGTTTTGGGGTGCGTGAAGGTGAGCTCTGTTGCATGGAGCATCATGCGGTCCACCTCTGGCTTTGAGGTTGCTTTGAATTCAGGGGGCTGATAAAGCGGATCTCCAAGGATGCCCAAACCCAGGTAATAGAGGTGAGCGCGGATCTGGTGTGTGACCCCACTGTGTAGTGTGCAGACGAGCTCAGCCCAATTCTCTTCGCGGCGGCGCACCAGGAAATCCGTCTGGGCGGGTTTGCCATTTTCAAAATCAACCCGGGTTCGGTGGTCACGGTCCGCATTGACCTTCAATGGCACTTCGAGGCTTATCTCGTTCCATGAAGGCTGCGGGGCAACCTGTGCCAGGTAGTGTTTGATGGGTTCATGCTCCCGGAACTGGCGGTTGAGCTCGCGGTGGGAGTCTGCATCCCGAGCCAGGACTATCAACCCGCTGGTTTCCTTATCCAACCGGTGCACCATCCAGAGCCTGCCCAGGATGGGTTCCAGCACCGAACGCAAATGCGGTAGGGAAGGATCATAACCGTCGGGCACCGAACGCAGTCCTGCTGGTTTGTTGACCACCACCAGGTTTTCATCCGTAAACAAGACCCAATCAGGAGTGAAAGTTTTTTCCAGTGCACGTGTTTCAGCTTCCATTGGGTTTCTGACCTTAGATGGTTTTGCCGAAGGTTTAGGACCGGGCAATAAAACAACTGGTTTCGATCAATCCTGGACCAACATGAACCACAATGGCGGGAGGAACGGTGTACTTGGGAATATCCAAAATGCCCGTGGCAGCGCTCAGTTCCTGGCTGACCTGGCTCAATAGCGGTTCGGAGTCGCATTGACTGACCGTGAGATAGGGTTCAGGATTGTCTTTGCAGTACTCGGCGGTCAGGTCGATAATCGTGCGTACAGCCTGTTTCAGCGTCCGAACTTTGTCAAAAGTGTCGACCTGACCTTGTTTTATGGTCAGGATTGGCACGATCTGAAGCAGCGTGCCAAAGAGTTTGGAAGCACCTCCAATTCGTCCACCTCTGTACAAGTATTCCAAGGTTGGAGCCAGGAAGAATAAACGCTCGCGAGAAGCCATCTCCTCGACATTTTCTTTCAGTTCATCGATTGTCAACCCGGCATTCACCCATTTGTGTGCTGCCAGCACCAGCGAGCCCAATCCGCCAGCGATCGTGTTGCTGTCAAGAATGTGGATTTTGTCAGTGTGAAACTCACTCGCCGCCACAGTGGCGCTTCGGAAGGTGCCGCTGACTTTTGTGGACGGTGTGATCACAAACGCGGTATCACCAGCCGCGAGGATCTGTTCAAAGATGGGCGTGTATAGGGCAGGAGGCGGTGCGGCAGTGCCGGGAAGAGTCTTGGATGCGCGCAACTTGGTCAGGAAACTTTCGGTATCCATTTCCGTGTCGTCACGGAATGTTTCGTTACCAAAAGTAATGATTTGCGGGAGTACTTCAATCCCTGCTTGTCTAAGAACTTCAAGCGGCAAACCGCATGTTGTATCGGCAATGATTTTGATCATAAATTCACCTTTCTCAATTCGTCTTGCAGATAAGAAATAAAAAAACCACTAAATGTGTTTCTTTAACAACACTCAAATAAGAGGTCGGTTACAGTTTGGGCAGATCTTCTCGGTCTTGCTGACGACGAAACCACAATTTGCGCAAGTAGCGGGTTGGACTTCACCGAGGGGAGCTCCGCATGCCAGGCAGCGCGAAGAAGCGATGGGATTGGCAGTTTGGCAATATGGGCAAACCGTGCGGCTGAGCCGTTCTGAGAGCTGTTTCCCGGTGCCGTGCTGAAGTGACGCTTGGTTGATGACTTCCCAGATAGCTTCTTCCAATTGCAGAGATTCGACATCCTGCGCAATATCATCGATGCGATTGATCAATGTGTATGGATTTCTTATTGCGCTGATTGCAGTCAGACCAAGGCTGGCTGCAAGACCGAACCACATCTGATTGCTCAGGGTTATGCTGACCCCGTCCTCAACTTTAGCGATGTTGACAGTGAGGGCAGTTTGTCCGCCAGAGCGGCGATTCTGGCGGGTTGCGATTTGCACGGCGAGGTTGTCCCCGGAGCCGTAACGCTGCACCTGGTAGTTCCCGCGGTCGTAATAAGCCATCAGATTCCTGGCTATGTCTTCAGGTTGGATATCTCCATGATAAATGCGTGTGGTCATGTCGTCTCTCAATCAGTGTTGCGTCCGGCTTTAGATTATAATCGGGAAAAGTAAGAGGCAACAATAATGGATGCTAATACAAGACAAATAACAACAAAAATCGCCTTGGCAATTGGGATTATCCTGGTCATCCTGTTATTTTTGTTTCCTGGGGTCACAACCCCGGTTGCGGGTCAGTTTCCGACGCTTGAGATTCCCACTGTCACCGGCACGCCCAGGGGTTTGTGGGTGCGGGCTATTGGAGAAGCATCAGTCCCTCTGAATGTGCGCAGCGGTCCAAGCCCGACCTCTGCTCAGGTGGGTGTGTTCCTGGTCGGGCAGGAAGCCAAGGCTTTTGGATACTACGGCAGTTATGTTCAGATCGAGTATGCTGGAGCACCGGGCGACAGGGGCTGGGTGGTTCTGGACCGCGTCGAGGTTTTTGGGGGTACCTTGCCGATGCTGCAAGCTCCGCCAACCGAGACTCCCTCGATCACGAAAACCATCGACCCAACTCTTGCAGCGCAGTTTATCATCACTGCCCAGCCATCCCGGCTGCCGACCTTTACCGAGCCGCCAGCTTTGTTGATTCCGACGTTTCAAGCAGAAACAGGAGCCACTGCAACGGGAGGCATCCCGATCGGGTATGTGATTGTCACCCTTGCAGGTCTTGGTTTGTTTCTATCGCTGATCGCCATCCTGCGGCGAGGGTAAACCGTTATTCTGTTTTAGCGGTTGTATATTTTGAGATCCGCTTAACGGTTTTTACGAAAGAAAGCGCGTCAACCAAGGCTGGCAGTTGTTCTTCCATTGCCTGGTAACCTTCATCGAAAAGTTCAGTTGCATCAACCTTTTGCAGCGTTCCATAATGACCGACAAGCGGTCTGACCACCACGTCTGGCTTAGTTACTTCAATGTCCAATTCGGACAGCCGGTCCGAACCGAGCTCAACGCCAGCATTCATATACTTCAGGGACTCGCCGATCCTTGTTCTGGTCAACCTGTCAACAATTGCTTCAGGAATCTGGTCGATAACGAATGTATTAATCTGCATTGGAGAAAAGTCGGCTGGCTTGGTATGAAGTGGCACTGCAATTACTGGGACAGAGGAGTTCAGTGCTCGAGCTGGTCTGACTGGGACTGGATCCAGAACACCGCCATCCACCAGCACATCCTCCCCCCTGCTTGGGAAAACGCCAGGGATGGCGATGGTCGCCAGGACCGCCTTCGTGACATCGCCTTCAGTGATGACAACTTCCTTGCCGGTTTTGAGGCTAACTGCGGTCACTGAAAACTTGATAGGAAGGTCTTTGAAGGTTTTATCGTCAATGAATTTTGCCAGCACGCGTTCTATCCCGGTGGTTCCAATCAACGAGGGGGGATCTGAAGAATTGCGGCGAAAATTAGGGCTCTTGAAAAATTCGATAACTGTTGCAAGGATTTCCCTTGAAGGAACTTGGGCAGCCAGGGGGGCTCCAAACAAACCGCCAGCGCTTGTTCCAGCGATCCCGACGATTTCATATTCATTGTCCAGGAGACATTGAACTACTCCAAGGTGGGCAATACCCCTTACCCCGCCGCCGCCTAATGCCAATACAATATTCTTTGCCATTTTCCGTCCTTTATCAAGCCTGAAATATACCACGATGGCAATATATCTTCCAGAGAGCGTTTGTTTTTTTGGTTCTCGTTTTCGCTATTAGGAATTGTGGGGAGATCGCGTTGGTGGGTGATAGCAGACCAAATTACCAAAGCTCATCAGGAAATTGAGCCGAAAAATGAATTCTGGAAAAACACCAATTTTGTTGCTAATAAGTTATAATTGACCGCGAGGTTGAAGGAGAAGAAGATGGAAGACCTTAGTGCCGTTGAAGCAATACCATGCGGTACCAGTGATCACTGGTACGCTTTGCGCTGCAAGTCGAACATGGAATTCATCGTCAACGATCAACTGAAAGCCAAGCTCATCCCCAATTACCTGCCGGTCTATGCGGTCAAGCCGGTCAACTCTCGCTCCCATGCAATCAAACCTTACTTTCCGGGTTATCTCTTCGTGAATGACGAGCCGGAACAGCTCTACGCACAGAAGGTATTTCTGATGCGGGGTGTGATCGGGCTGGTCAATTTTGATGGTGTCCCCGCAACCATTCACCCCAAACTGATCGACGCGGTTCGCCGCCAGACCCAACAGCTCAATCTTGAACAAAAGCAAGCGCGTTCCGGGTTTAAGCCGGGCGACGCGGTCCTGGTGGAAGACAGCATTATCGGGCAGTTTGAGGGCATTTTTGAAAAATGCGTCAATGGCAGGGAACGGGTATCAGTACTGTTAAAAATGATGCAAGGTGGTATGATGCGTCTGGAACTTCCGGTAGAGAAGGTGCGCCGGAAGCCGATGAAAAACGGCTGAAAAGCTAAAAAAAAGGGGGTAGATGAATATAGTAACGCCCTGTCCGAGATGAAAAGCATGTCGGAAGGGCGGAGGCGTATATTAAACCGGGAATAAATCAGTGTTTTTACGATGACAACCCATTGACACCATGCGAAAACGACACCTGATCCTTTGCTTTTGCCTGTTGCTGGCGTTGCTGCCAAGCGCGTGCATCGTGCAAACGACGCTACCGTCTGACGGCTCGACACCCATGGCATTGACGCCTGGCACGCTGGTGACCATCAACCCGGAATTTTACGAGTTGATCCAGTCTCTTCCGACCGAGCTGGCAGAGGATGCAGGCGACGCGCCGATCCTCATTACGCCCGCCGCCCTGCAGACTGAGAGCGACTCTGAGGCAACCGAAAGTACACCAACAATCTCACCAACCCCGCAAACGGAAGTTTGCGGCAGGTCGGACGCCCTCACGCTGCTGATCCTTGGCATTGATGAGAACGCACAGGCAGATGCTATTCGGCTGGCAAGGATCGACTTTTCAAAGCCTGAAATCAACCTGGTCGCCATTCCACGCGACTTTTTCGTATCCGTCGTCGGTTTTGAGAAGTATGGCATCGAAAAAGGACGGATCAACGCCACTTTTGGCTACGGAGAGTACTTTTTGGGGGCTGGTAATGGGGCTAAGTCGCTGGCTGAAAACCTGGCTTACAATTTCGGCGTGGAAGTTGATCACGAATTTGTGCTGCATCTTGCTGAAATTTCCGGTTATATTGACGCTATTGGCGGAGTGCAAGTGACGCTCGATGCGCCGGTTTCGGATGCCCAAAACTACTTTCCGGCTGGAGTCAACCAATTCGATGGTGAGCGCGCGGTGGCGTTTATGCGCATCAGGGAGTACGACAGCGACTTCAGGCGCATCGATCGCCAAACGATGGTGCTGAAAGCTCTGTTTGACAAAGTTCGTAGTGGATTGCTCCCTGCCAAGGCCTTCAACCTGATCGTCGCCCTGCTCAAGGACGACACCACGCAGAGCGATCTGACCCTGAGCGGTCTGCAGAGTTTTTATTGCCTTTCACAGCAAATTGACAAGCAAGACATTCACGTGCGCGAGATCGCTGGTGAGATGTTCCACACCTATATCACGCCAGGCGGCGGATGGGTGCTCATCCCCCACGCGGAGGTGCCGGACTTCATCCGCGGAACGCTGACCAATAGCCCGCAGTAAGCGATCTCATTCGTACAAGACTAAAATGCAATAAACCTGATAAGGAAAATGTGAAAGATACACAACCAATTACTATTAACGGAGCAAATCCGCAACCACCAGAGAAGAAGAAACGCACCAGTGGTTGGAGGATTTTTCTCTATGTTCTTCTGGGGCTTGCTGTTCTGCTCGCCTTCCTTTACCTCGTTTGGGTAGGACCCGCTTTGCGCAAGCCGCTTTCCGAGCCATTGAGCTTGCCAACGATGGTCGTTGGTCCAGCGGAGGGGGAGGAAGCCGCGGTAGTCGTGCCGCCTTCCAACCTCGAGAAGATGCCCGCTTTCGTTGAACCGACGCCGGCACCGGGCAAGAAACCGGTCTGCGGGGATGAGGCGGCATGGAACGTTTTGCTTGTTGGCATCGATTACAGCGATCCCCAATATACCTATGGGTTGGCGGATGTGATCCGCGTTTTGCGGGTGGACTTTGTGGATATGAAGGTGAACATGGTGGCTCTGCCGCGCGACCTGCTGGTGGAAGCGCCAGAAGGACGCTTCACCGAGCAAAACCCGATGAAAATCAACCAGGCTTACCTGTTTGGCACCCCAGGGTGGGGTGGGTACCTGGGCGATGGCATTGGCGCGAATTCGCTGGCGGAGGTTATCCGCTACAACTTCGGCATCACTCCCCAGCACTATGCGGTGGTCAACTTTGATACTGTCATCGAATTTATCGACGCGATTGGCGGGGTGGAAGTGAACCTGCCGCAGGGAGTTAGCGATCCCAACCCAGAACTGGGTTCCTTCCCGGCGGGACCGCAAATCCTGAGCGGCGAGCGCGCGCTGGCGTTGATGCGCATCCGCACAAATTACTCTGACGCCTTCCGCGTCAGTAATCAGACCCTGGTGATGAGGGGAATCCTGAACAAACTCATGCAGCCCGAATCGCTGGTGAAGGTGCCATCTTTGCTAAACCAGTTCAGCGAAGCCTTTCTGACCGATCTCTCCATCGACCAAATTGCCAGTCTTGGCACGTGTTTTTTACGCAACTTTGAACTGGACAACCTGCATGCAGCCCAGATCCCCCTCGATTTGCTGACGGTTGATTATGCCTTCATTCCGTCTCTGGATAGCACCGCTTACACCTACCGCTGGGATCAACGCACTGTCGACTGGATCCATCAAAACCTTCTGATTCAATGACATGCGTCCCCTACATAGAGCGCGTCTTTGCAGCAGGGTAGTAAGCCGAACAATCAATGCGAATATCATAAGCGCTCAGAGCACAAACCCTGGTCAATCAGCTATGAGCTATCTCCCATGAAATATTCTGAATTCTCCCAACTCACAAAGTCAGACCTCTTTCGCTACTCCGGAAGCGCGGCGCTAAAAGATCACTTCTACCACTATCTGCTCTCCCCCGGATACCGCTACACGTGGTGGATGCGGTTTTGCGCCTATACCCATGCCCACCCATTCTGGCGCATCCTTTTCCCGTTTGCCTGGCTGGTTTATTACCGCCTCCAAATCAAATTTGGCATCGCCATTTCCTTCAAAGCCAAAATCGGACCGGGTCTTTACATCGGTCATCACGGTGGCATTGTGACCAATGAAGAAATGCAGATTGGTAAAAATTGCAACCTCTCCCATAATGTCACCATCGGTGTCAGCCGGCGGGGAGAACGCGCGGGTGTGCCGGTGATTGGTGATAACGTCTACATCGGTCCTGGCGCAAAAATCTTTGGGAGGATCACAATAGGCAACAACGCCGCCATCGGTGCCAACTGCGTCGTCACCAAGGATGTCCCCGAAAACGCCGTGGTTGTGGGAATACCAGAAAAGGTAATTTCCTATGAAGGCTCAACTGGATATATCAACAAGACTAATTACACTACTCAATAAAAATAACAAGTGAATTGCTGCAAAAATGGAAAATTCTGTAAACCAATCACAAGACCTTGAACAAGAGCAGTGGGATCTCATTATCACCCCACGCAAAAAGTGGTACGACCTGCTTCTTCTGATTGTACTGGTGATCTCCGTGATCGGAATTGCCGCACGGATCATCCCGGGCTTTTATAACCGACCGTTCGCAGATGATTTTTGCACAGCTGCATCCGTGCGCTCACAACCATTCGGACAGTACTTTGTAAACGAATATAATGGCTGGACTGGGCGTTACAGCTATATTCTTATCACAGGCCTTACCACTTTGGAAGGTACAGAATTACTTACTATTTTACCTAGCTTATTGGTCCTGGGTTGGTTCCTCGCTCTCGTTTGGTGCCTGCTTCCCCTGATAAAAAATGCCCGAATCTCTTCCCCTGTGTTGACCGCAATCGCAGCCACGAGCCTGTTCCTCTGCTTCATCTTAAACACTTTGCCAAAATTCTTCGAATCATCCATTTGGGTGATTGGTAGTATCAATTATGAGCTTCCTATGATATTACTTACAGTTCAGGTGGGGTTATTCCTCCGATCCTGGTTTTCAGAACGGT
>Ga0079099_1030140_pt1 | contig 23656 bp, 22 predicted proteins | sample ADurb_H2B_02_Slu_FD_77098 | JGI IMG/M metagenome (GOLD analysis project Ga0079099, IMG submission 77098) | Active sludge microbial communities from Illinois, USA, of municipal wastewater-treating anaerobic digesters - ADurb_H2B_02_SludgeMetaT... | ecosystem: Engineered > Bioreactor > Anaerobic >... | reverse complement strand
GTGCAAGGTCAAACAGGAGAAAGAGCCTGCTCGGCTCATTTGATCTCCGGGTAGACCGCATGAGCTGGCTGGCGACAGTCCGCCTAGATAGATGCGCATCCAAGACAGAATACGGCTTACCGGTTGACCTGAGTGGGGAACTCATGGCGCATTTTTTCGTCTTAATTACAGGCCTTACGACCATATGAAAGGTAGTTATGAAGAAAGGCACTATTATTGCGCTGATTATCGTTTTCCTGCTGATTACAGCCGGGTTAATTGCCTTTAATTTGCCAAGAAACAACGCCACCGTCACCATTCTCAACCCAGTATCAGGGCAGTCAATCCCAGCCTTTAAGGAGTACCAGGTCACCTCTTCAACCAAGCCTGAAGGGAATTGGTCCCGAATTGAATTGTACATCAATGGCGAATTGATTCGCCTTGACACTCCCGATACCAATCCGGGCACCTTTGGACTGGTGCTCCAGCCATGGATTCCGACCAAAGAAGGTCCCACCCTGGTCGAAGTCAAGCTCTATCAGCGAGGAAAGGCACCCGCTGCAAGCGCCCAGGTGGCTGTGATGGTGAAAGTCATGAATGAGCAGGAAATTCCACCAACCCCAACCCTGATCACCCCCACAGCTGCGGTTACTCCCACTGGCACGACCACGCCACCCCCCTGCACCATGTCTGCAGCCTTGCTGCAAGACCTGAGCATCCCGGATGGAACAATCCTGAAACCTGGTCAGCAATTCACCAAGACCTGGCGTGTGCAAAACAATGGCAGCTGTGACTGGGAAAATTACAAGCTGGTATTCGTGCGCGGCAGTCTGATGGGCGGCAATTCACCCAGTCCTCTGCCAAAGGTAAGTTCAGGCAACACTCTCGACATCTCCCTGGAGCTATTTGCGCCGAGCTATCAGGGTGAATACTCCGGATTCTGGCAAATCCAGTCAGATAAAGGCAGCCTGATCGGACCGGAACTGCACTACACCATTCGGATCCCTGGTCCGACTGCCACAAACACTGCCACCGCGACAGCAAGTGCCACCCCAACAGCCACGGCAACGGCTACTCCTACGTCGACTTATACACCAACGATCACCGCGACGGCGACCGCTACAGCAACAGCCACCTCCACACCGACTTTCACCCCTACGCCGACCGCTACTGCAACAGCCACCTTCACACCGACTTTCACTCCAACTACAACAGCCACGGCAACCGCAACTGCAACATCCACTTTCACACCGACTTTCACTCCAACTGAGACGGCTACGGCAACCGCAACTGCAACACAAACGCCGACACCTACTGTGACCCTTACAGTTACTCCTGATGAGTCAACAGGCACACCGACTGTTGCTCCAACCGAAACGCCGCCCCCCATCCCGACTGTGGTGCCACTTGGCACCGTTCAGGTTAAAGAGGAATTCAAGCTCGATTCTGAAAAAACACAAACCTTTGCGGTTTCTTGTGACACTTCAATCGGACTGCTGATCTCAGGTGGTTATTCAATCGATGAAGATGTTATCCTGATGTCGAGCCAACCAGCGAAAAATGGTTGGCAAATCACTCTGAGCAATCAAACCAAAGCCCGGAAAACCGTCAGCGTTTATGCAAATTGCCTTGTTGGTTTCAGCGGAAAAGTGCAGACCACACACATCGAAAAGACGGTTGAAGGAAGAAGTGCTGCCAATCTCAAACTTGGCTGTCAGATTGCAGGTAAGGTTGTGGGGGGAGGGTTTGATTTGAGCGATGCGCCTGATTTGGTGGTAACTGAATCACGCCTTGTTGGAAATGAGTGGGTGATATCAGTAGTCAATCCAAGCCGAAACAAGCAGACTTTCAACGCTTACGCGCAGTGCCTCTCAGGTTCAGGCCTGCCTGCTCTAATGGCTCAAAACGACACAGTAAAAATTCCTGCCAGAGAGAGCAAGGTGGTCGAGTTGAATTGTGGAACCGTCTCCATCAGTAGGGGATATCAGACACCAGTCGGTCTCACTTTACAAGCAATCCGACCAACTGCTATTGGCTGGATCTTCGAAGTTGAAAATACTACGCAGCGACAGCTGATCTTCAGACCCCAAATAATATGCGTGGGACCCTCGTTTCAGAAGGATTCACAAAGAAATTCGCCTTAGCTTGCGGATGGGGGTTTAAAACAAAGGCAACTTTGGCTAAGCATCCAACATTAATAAAAGCCACGAGCGGACAACGACCTTAAACCAGCAGGTCATCAAGGCTCCGTTTGGGTACGTGGTGTACGCCATCGGCATCGCGATAGTACTTGATGTCACCATCCGGTCCAAGCGGTTCGATCAGGCATACTTCGGCAGGTTTTCCCAACGCGATCACATAGCCAATTTTAAAACGTTCATCCAGAGTCAGAATTTCGCGTACTTTTTCACGCTGAACGGATGCGAGTATACATCCACCAAAGCCCAATTCTGTAGCGCGCAACAAAATGGTTTGCATGGCAATTCCCGCATCCACTTCCGAAAATTTGCTGATGGTTTCATCGCCTAAAACAACAATGTAAGCGGTGGGTCTTTCACCCTCGGCTGGTCCAGACCAATCGCGGAGGTATGCAGCAAACTTCAGACAATCGAAAACCTGGGCGGTTTCGGCTGTTTCGTAGACCAGGCGATATTTTAGCGGTTGGCGATTTGCTGCCGAGGGGCAATAACGGGTGGCATCAACCAGATCGCGAAGGATTTCCTGGGGAATTTTGACAGATTCATCAAAACGACGGTAAGATCGGCTTTTTATTAACAGGTCAGTCAGCATGGGATTCTCCTGTCTCGGATTTCAGAAGTCGAAAGATATAGATAAGGGCGATAAGAAGTAAAAGGAGCCCAACAGCATCAAAGATAACAAACCTCAAAATGGATGCCCTCAATGAAACATGTGTCCCAGGGATGGAGCGCAGCAGCAGCGTCTCACCCGCCAGTCCTATCCCCTGCATCAGACTGGCTTCGAGCAAAGAGCGGCGATTCCGCTGGGGGTGAACAAGAGCAAACACATAAGGCACCTGCCACATTACGAACAATATGCCAATTCCGATGATTGCTACACGCCCAGGCTCGCCGTCAAGTTCAAAAGGCGCCACATACGGCAGGGGATTGAAAATGTAAGCAAAGGCGCATTGGAGGTTCATCGCCACGACCAAAAAGATCAGCACTCTGGGTAAAAGCAGCCTGGCGAATTCATTGTTCTTCATGAGCGTGTGACAATACCCTGGTTCACCTGCCAGACTTCATGCTCATGCACAAACTCCGGAGTGAACATATCGAGGTCTGTGGCAGTAAGAAACGCCTGTTCCACCTGACCCACCACGGAAAGAAGGTCTTTACGTCGTTGTGGATCAAGTTCAGCCATAATTTCATCCAGCAGCAAAACCGGCCATTCCCCCGTGCGCTGCTTCATCCAAGTCACCTCGGCGAATTTGAGCGTCAGCAGGGCAGTACGGGTCTGCCCGCGCGAACCAAAATCTTCCAGGTCGATTTGATTACTCAAAAAACGGACTTCATCGCGGTGCGGACCGATGCTGGTCTGGCAGCGCTGGATATCCGCATGGTAACACTGTTTCAGGGCTGCCAGGATTCCGCGTTCAAGTTCTTCAGCACTGATGCCTGTACGATCCAAGGTTGTTTGCACTGGAAGTGCCATCTGACCGGCAGGCTTTTTGAGCGGTTCATACGAAGGTTGGTATTGGAACTGCAGGATCTCAAGATCGCGGGTCAACCGCTGGTGGATGGGGATCGCTTGTTTTTCAAGCGCAGCCAGGGCAAGGATTCGAGCGTGCATTATCAAAGAGCCGTGCCTCGCGAGCAGTTCATCCCAAGGCTCAAGCTGAGCTTTGTCCCCACCAACTTCTGCCAGGGTTTTAAGAAGGGCATTCCGTTGCGCCAGTGCTTTGGTGTAGGCGGAAAGATGACGTGAATAACCGGGTTCCACCTGCGAAAGGATCTCATCGAAATATTGGCGCCTGTCTGCAGGAGTACCTTCAATGACCCTAGACATCTGGGGCAAAAAGGTAACCGCGTTGAACTGACCGTAGACATCAGAAATACGTTTTTTCACACCATCGAGTAATACTTGCTTGGAAAATCGTGGGTTGGCAGGATTGGTCGCTGCGTCCTGGATCAGGCGAACTTCGATTGTTTGACGGCGACCTGCTCGCACAAATTCGCCAAGAATGCGAGCAACCGTGATTGGCTCATTGGGAGTATAAAAATTCATCAACTGACGGTCGTTGGCAGTTGAGATGGAGGAGAGGTTAGCGAGGTAAGCAACCGCCTCAAGGATGGATGTCTTCCCCTGGGCATTTTGGCCGGTGAATAAAATCACCCGCCTGGGGAAATCCAGCTCCAGGCGGGAGAAAATGCGGTAGTTCGTCAGGGATAGCCGGGTGAGGTACATTAATCCGTAATCTGTTCAGCTTCCTCAGGAGTCAGTTCAAATACTTCTTCAGCCCTGTCGATGTAGAGCACCCCATCAAGGTGATCAATCTCATGCTGGAAAATACGCGCAAGCCAGTCTTGCGCTTCGATCTTCAGCGGCTTGCCAAAGCGATTTTTGGCTTTTACGGTCACCGCCTGGTGGCGTTCAACTCTGCCAGCCAAGCCGGGCAGTGAAAGGCAGCCTTCAACATCGGTCACCATTTCTTCGGAGCGCTTGATGATCTCCGGATTGACCAGGACATACTTTTTTGGCTTGGCGTTTTCATCCTCGTCTTCAGTATATTCCACCACCACCAGGCGTAGTGATTCGCCAATTTGAGGGGCTGCCAGCCCCACACCTGGGGCAGCACGCAAAGTCTCAAACATGTTATCAACAAGTGTTTGCAGTTCTGTATCAAATTTGGTGACCTGCTTGGCTTTGAGTCTCAGAGAAGGCTCCGGAAAGGTCACAATGTTTAAAATAGCCATAAATCTCCATCCAGTATTTTGGGATATTCTACCTTAAGGCAGAACCGGATTCAAACCGGTGGATAAGGGTGATCCTGGGTTAGCGCTGAACCATTGCAGGAATAAAAAAGAACGGGTTAACTACAACCCGACTGCTAATTCGGGGTCTCAGTCCTAATCGGACGCGTTGGGTCGGATTGCGGTGGCAATGTCAAATCTTGGGCAACCTCTTCCTGGAACACCTTGAACCACTGGGCGACGCGTTCCCGCTCGAGCATCGTAGCGCGTTTATCGCTTTCCTGGGCATGCTGCCTCATCCTCGTAAAAATGTCCTGCTGCACAACCGATGGCTGATAGACATCATTAAAAGTTAGCTGGGCGTTACCGATCCGGATGTAGACCGTGCCATAGTTAAAAAGCATGGGGATGAGTCCCCGCCGTTCGTACTCAATGCTCAGGATATTCTCAAGGGGAGCAGAACGGCGCGATTCGCGACCGAAAGGCTTCCGATCAAGGTCGATCACCTGGTTCGGAGTCAGCTGAAAGAGGTCATTGCGCCAGTCAACATACTGATAGACCAGAAGTCCAGCGGCCACAAAGACCAGGAAATAACCAGCAACCAAGCCCATGGTGTAATCCACCTGGGTCAGGTTATGAGTTATGATCGCGACTACGAAGATAATGGATAATACCAGCACAATGAGCGGCAAAATGATCTTCCGCAGCAGGATAAGCCAGTGTTTTCGATAGGTGATCGTGCCGCCAACCTCATGGCGTATCCGAATAAAATCTGAGAACAACCACTGGAAAAAGTTGACCTCTTTTGGCGCCTGTTCAACCACACCCAATTCAGCTTGTAAATCCTTGGCAGTGATATCCTCTGCTTCTTTTCCGAATTTCTGGCGCAGCGCCTTCCGGATCTCACGGGCGTCCAACTCAAGATCGATGCGCTTCCCGCGTGCCCAGTTTGCCTCGATCAGCTTGCCGATCGTGCGGGCATGGGCTACGCGCTCAAAACGAATATCGCCAATGTATGTGCGGACAATGACGTCCGAATAACCCAGAAAATGTCCTGGCTGGGAAGTTTTAATGCCAACCGAAAGCAGTGTGCTCAGCGGAGCCTCCTGGCGACTTTCATAGAATCCAGTAACATGCTCCACCCAGACCATCCTGTTGGAGGTGATGAGGTAGAAATCATTTGCCCAGTTATTGATGTTCCAGACCAGCCAGAGTAAGCAAAAGATGAAACCAATGACCAATCCTGCCAGCGACCAGAATGCGTACTGTGAGCTTAAAAGCACCATCAAAAACCAGATAATGGCAAAGGCAGCAATGGGCGGAAGAGATCGGAACAAAAGAAAAACCGGGTGTTTGCGTGCCATCAGGTAAATCTTTTCACCCGGTTCAAGCCAAGTCATAGGAATGTGAGACGCCAGGCGGACACTGTTAAACAGAATGGATGCCGTTTCTTTGAAAGTCGGAACGTCAGCATATAAGGCTTGGACCTGTTTATTGGGGAGGAAGTAGACCCGCGAATCTGTAAGTGCCATGACCGTTTTCTGACGGGTGGGGAGGTAATTCAGGGCTTCTGTGCCAACAACTTCTCCATGTTTGAGAACTTCAAGTTGCCTCCCATCCTCATCCACCAGCTCAAGCTGACCCGTATCAATCACAAAAAGCCCGTCAGTAACTTCCTGGATTCGATAGAGCATCTCACCTTTTGGAAGTTCAACCATGATGAACTCTTCACTTAAGCGCTCCAGCTCCTCAATGGTAAGCCCACTGAAAAGCGGAACTTCGCGCAGCAAGGTCAGAATGGGTTGTGTTTGCTCGTTCATGGCCAATTTAGTCCAAAAAGAAGAGCGGTTTGCATTTTCAAACCGCTCTTCAATGTAATGCTATACATTCACCAACTCAGATTGCTGCTCCGCCATCAGCTCAAAACTCAGTTCGTCCTTACCATCTTCCTTGAAAATATGGACTGAGGCGCCAGGCTGCAGACCGCCTTCCAGCAATTTAATCGCCAGAGGACTTTCAACAAACTTCTGCAAAGCGCGTTTGAGTGGTCGGGCACCCAGCAAGGGGTCAAATCCCTGATCCGCCAGCCAGGATCTGGCGGACGGATCCACCACCAAACCTACGCCATATTCCTGGGTTCGCTCGATGATTTCCTTAATCTGAAGATCAACAATTTTCAATACATCTTCCTTGCTCAACGCTGAGAATGTGATGATTTCATCAATCCGGTTGAGGAACTCGGGTCGGAATGCATCCTTGAGAGCTTTCTCGATCTTTTCGTGTGAGGCTTTGACGTCATCGCTTTCGTCCTTACCAAGGAAACCTAACGAGCCACTGCTTTTGACAAATTCAGTGCCAAGGTTGCTGGTCATGATCAGCACTGTATTCTTGAAATCCACGACTCTACCCTGTCCGTCGGTCAGGCGACCATCATCAAGGATCTGTAAAAGTGAGTTCCAGACTTCAGGGTGCGCTTTTTCGATTTCATCGAAAAGGATAACGCGATATGGTCGGCGGCGCACAGCTTCGGTGAGCTGCCCACCTTCTTCGTAGCCAACATAACCGGGAGGCGCACCAAAGAGGCGCGAAACGGTATGCTGCTCGCGATATTCACTCATGTCCACTCTAACGAGGGCGTCTTCGTCATCAAACAGGAATTCCGCCAGAGCTTTGGCCAGCTCCGTCTTGCCAACACCGGAAGGACCAATAAATATGAATGAACCGATCGGGCGATGGGGGTCTTTCAGCCCGGAGCGCCCACGCCGGATGGCATCAGAAATTGCTTTGATAGCGTTATCCTGACCGACTATACGGTCGTGCAGGCGGTTTTCCATTTCGAGCAGTTTTTTCGATTCTGACTCGAGCAACTGGTTCACAGGAATGCCAGTCCACTGATGAATGACAGAGGCAATATCATCTGCGTCAACAATGTCATCCAGTTTGTGCTCCGTTTCCCAAATGGTGCGTTTCTTTTTGAATTCTTCTTCGAGGCGCAAACGTTCAGCCTTTAGCTTGACTGCGCGTTCGTAGTCGCGCTCCACACCAGCCTGCTCTTCTTCGGCTGCAAGGCGGTCAATTTCCTTTTTCTCCTGCTTAAGGTCATCAGGCATCGAGTATAAGGCTACGCGCAGCTTGGCTGCCGCCTCATCCATCAGGTCGATTGCTTTATCAGGCAGCAGGCGGCCAGTCATGTAGCGCGCTGAAAGTTTTGCAGCAGCTTCAAGCGCCTGGTCTGAAAGCACCACGTTGTGGTGTGCCTCATAGCGGTCTCGCAAGCTGCGCAACATCTTGACGGTGTCTTCAATGCTTGGTTCTTCAACGTAGATCGGAGCAAAGCGGCGTTCAAGCGCGGCATCCTTCTCGATGTATTTATGGTATTCATCGCTGGTCGTCGCGCCAATACACTGCAGATCGCCACGCGCCAATGCAGGTTTTAGCATGTTGGAGGCATCCATGGCGCCCTGCGCAGCCCCTGCCCCAACAACGGTATGCAGTTCATCGATAAACAGGATGACTTCACCGTTGGATTCCTGGATCTCTTCAATTGTGTTCTTAAGGCGTTCCTCAAATTCTCCTCTGAAGCGCGTGCCGGCAACCATGGCTCCAAGATCAAGTGAAACGACTAATTTATCCGATAAAATTTCGGGTACGTCATCGTTGGCAATTTTTTGCGCCAATCCTTCCACGATGGCGGTCTTTCCCACGCCAGCTCCGCCAATCAAGACCGGGTTGTTTTTGGTACGACGGGAAAGAACCTGAATAACACGCATGATCTCAGATTCGCGACCATAAACAGGATCAAGCTTGCCTTCTTTAGCAGCCTGAGTGAGGTTGCGCGAATATTTTTCGAGGGTCTTATAACGGGAATCAGACTTGCGTCCGGTGGCTGTCTTGGTGCCACGCAGTTCAAGCACATTCTCATAAACACCCTGGCGGGTGAGATTAAACTCCTCCAGCAAGCGTGCCAGTTGAGTGTTCTTTTCTGAAAGCACGGCAAGGAAGAGGTGCTCAGTCGAAATGTATTCATCGCCCAGGCGGCTGGCTTCTGTTTTAGCGAGATCAACAATCATTTTCACCCGCGGAGTCAGAAAAACTTGTCCGGATGGACCGCCGAAAATATTGGCTTTTGGTGTGGTTCGCAGAATCACATCCAGGCGATCCGCAATAACGCCGGGGTCCACGTTTGCCATCTCAATCAACTGGGAAACGATTCCTTCTGGCTGTTCGATGAGAGCAAGAAGGATATGCTCAGAGTCGATTTGGTTGTGACCGTATCGTTGAATGATCTCAGCGGCGCGGGCAGCCACATCCTGCGCCCGCTCAGAAAACTTATCAAATCGCATCATAATGTGCTTTTCCTCATATTTTGTTTTCTTTGCAACGGAAAACACGTTGCAATTAATGTTCCAAGAAATAAGTTTAGCGGATAGATATAAGAATCAGGTAAAAGTCCTGCATCAAATCAGCAGCATTGCATCGCCGAAGGAGTAGAAGCGGTAACCTTCCTCCTTCGCGACTTCATAAGCATTGAGCATGGTTTCCTTACCGGCGAACGCGCTCACCAGCATTAGCAACGTGGATTTTGGTAGATGGAAGTTTGTGATCATGGCATCCACCACCTCAAATCGATAACCCGGAAGAATATAAAGGTCAGTTTCGCCTTGCCATGCCTGCAATGACCCGTTTTGGCTATGCGCCGCTGCACTTTCAAGCGTGCGCACTGTGGTCGTGCCAACCGCGACCACTCTGCCCCCATTTTGCTTCGTCTGGTTGATCACTTGGGCAGTCTCACTGCTGATCGCGCACCATTCCTTATGGATGTGATGCGTTTCAGGATCCTCTTCGGTCACCGGCGCAAAGGTATCGAGCCCCACATGCAGGTCAATTTTCGCCAACCCCACACCCTGCTGCTGCAGTTTTTCGAGCAAGGCAGGCGTGAAGTGCAGCCCGGCTGTAGGCGCGGCAGCAGAGCCAAGCGTCCTGTTGAACACCGTCTGGTAGCGTTCCGGGTCGCCTTTGTAAGCATGGATATACGGAGGCAACGGCACATGGCCTGCTTTTTCAAACGCGCTCTCGATCGGCTGCGCAAAGCGTACCAGGCGCCGCGACTCTCCGAGATCCTCAACCACCTCAGCGAGTGGACCCTTTGTAACCTGGATCTTCCGACCGGGTTTCATGCCGCTGCCCCCAACCAGACACTCCCAGGTGAGATCATCCAGCTTCTTAAGCAGTAAAAGTTCCACCTTGCCGCCCCCTGGTAGTTTGGAACCATAAAATCTTGCAGGGAAAACGCGTGTTTCGTTGACAACCAACAGGTCGCCCGGGCGTAAGAACTGACCGATCTCAAAAAATCGGTGGTGGCTTATCCGACCAGCTGCGCGCTCAAGCACCATCAGGCGCGAGTGGTCGCGCGGCTCAGCGGGAGTCTGGGCGATAAATTCTGCAGGCAGATCGTAGTCAAAATCTTCAGTTTTCATGGGAGAGTTTCAGGACGCACCGTTAAACAGGTCCGGCTGGGCTGTGGAGGGCACAAAAGTTATCCCCAGGTGGTCATACGCGGCTTTGGTCGCCACACGCCCCTGGGCGGTACGGTCGATAAAGCCGAGCTGCAGCAAATAGGGCTCAACGACATCCATAATGGTGTCGGGCTCCTCGCTGACAGAAGCGGAGATGGTGTTCAGACCAACCGGTCCGCCATTGTATTTTTCGATGATGGTCAGAAGTATTCGGCGGTCCATTTCATCCAAGCCGATCCCGTCAATGTTCATCATACTCAAGCCGGCTTTAGCGACCTGCGCGGTAATATGACCACCGGCTTTAACCTCGGCATAGTCGCGTACCCGGCGCAGCATGCGCAGAGCAATACGGGGGGTGCCGCGTGCCCGCTGGGCAATTTCGAGGATGCCGTCTTCGTCGCAGGGAACGTTCAACAAGCGCGCTCCCCGCCGCACGATATCCGCGAGGGCTTTGGAATCGTAGTAATCGAGGCGATAGACTGCCCCAAAACGCGCCCTGAGGGGCGCGCTGAGCAGTGCCAGGCGGGTGGTTGCGCCGACCACTGTGAAGCGTGGTAGCTTCAGCCGCACTGAACGCGCGGCGGGTCCTTTGCCGATGATGATATCCAGGGCATAATCTTCCATGGCAGGGTAAAGGATCTCCTCCACCATCCGCCCCAAACGATGCACTTCATCGATGAACAGAATGTCGCCCGCGCGCAGATTGGTCAAAATCGCCGCCAGGTCGCCTGCCCGTTCAATGGCAGGACCAGAGGTGACTTTGATGTTGACTCCCATTTCAGTAGCAAGGATGTGCGCCAGAGTGGTCTTGCCCAATCCGGGAGGTCCGTGAAAAAGTACATGTTCCAGAGCTTCTTCGCGCTGTTTGGCTGCCTGGATCTGAATTCGCAGGTTTTCCTTGACCAGGTCCTGCCCGATTAGTTCATCCAGGGCAGACGGTCGCAAAGCCAAATCAACCGGATCTTCTGGTTGTTTGTGTCCTCCCAAGACGCTTTCGTCACTCTTCGTATTCATCGCAAAAATTATACCCGACTTTCTCGCGCGGCCCTTGCCAGGCGTTATAATCAGCCGTGTAATTATCACGTTTGGAGCAACTATGAAACTCTCGATTGTCGTGCCCGTCTATAACGAAGAAAAAAACTTGCCCGAGCTCTTTGAACAGATCATGGCAGCCATGCAACCGCTGGAAATGGACTGGGATGTGACTTTTGTGGATGACGGAAGCCGCGACGAGAGCGTTGAGGTCATTCGCCAATTGCATGCACAGGCACCCGACCGGGTCAGGCTGGTGGCCTTCCGCCGCAACTACGGTCAAACTTCTGCCATCAGCGCCGGCATCAACGAGTCCGATGGAGACGTGGTAATTCTGATGGATGCCGACCTGCAAAATGACCCGGCAGACATTCCGTTGCTGCTCGAAGAGCTGGACAAGGGCTTCGATGTGGTTAGCGGTTGGCGCAAAGATCGCCAGGATAACCGGCTGACCCGTACCCTCCCTTCTCATCTGGCAAACAAACTGATCTCCTCCAGCACCGGTGTCCATTTGCACGATTATGGCTGCACGCTCAAAGCTTACCGCCGCGAAATATTGGAATCCATCAACCTTTATGGCGAGATGCACCGCTTTATCCCGGTCTATGCCAAGGAAGCCGGTGGGAAGATCAGTGAAGTGGTGGTGCATCACCATCCGAGGAAATATGGCAAGGCAAATTATGGACTGGAACGTACTGTCAAGGTCATATTAGACCTCTTCACCGTGCAATTCCTGATGAAATTTTCGCAAAAACCAATCTATCTCTTCGGCGGGGTTGGTCTGGGGCTGATGGCGATCAGTTTTGCACTCTTCCTCTGGCTCGCAATCCGACGGATTGTGTCTGCCGTGTCAGTTCTGGGTTCGCCCTGGTTCCAGATCAGCGTGATGATGTTCATTTTAGGCTTCCTGGCATTGCTTTTGGGACTAATCGCAGAGTTGGTCATGCGCACTTATTATGAATCGCAGGACAAAAAGACCTACGCCATCCGCGAGGTCATCAATCCGGAAAGGACTAATTAATTACCAGGTTGTTGAGATTCCAATAATTGCTGGACCAATTCTGTTTCACCTTGCGGCACAAGCAGGTTGATCTCTCCGTTGCGCCATGAGAGCACGCCTTCATACTCTGCCAACATCGGCAATACTACCTGCTGTACCCAAGCGTTATTCTCATCAGCAAAACCGCGATTGCTGCCCTGGATGTTGGTTGAAAGCGGATCACTGATGATTGCTACAAAAGCATGGTCTTCCAGCTTTTCGCGAAAGCTGCTCAGATAATCCTGATTGTTGGCCATTGCCATTTCCATCAGAAAGACTTTTTCATATTCGGGTACAACCGGAAGATCAAGCTCACCAAAAGTGAGTAATTGGCGTTCTGAGATGAACAGCACATCGCCGCCATTTTCCTGGAGCACAGCAATGGCGCGTTTGAGGTCACTTAGCTCGGTGCCCTGGGACTTGGCAGCTCCAAAAGACCATGATCCGGAGCGCATAAAGGCAAAGAAAACCGGGACAATTACTGCTACAGCCAGCCAGAACCGCCAGGGTTGTTTTTCTGGAACAGAATCACCAGTTTCCTGGTGGCGCGAGCTCATCGCCAGGATTCCGCCCACGATTAGAGCCCAGAACACCAGGAATCCGTCCAGGTTGTGAAGGTCGCCTCCACCTCCAATTTTTACGCTGACCACCAATCCACCAGCAAGGAAGACTCCAAGAATGCCTGCCAGTCCCAGCCATTGCAGCCAGTGAAACGCTGGCAGGCGATTATCACGGAATTTTAACCAGAACAATGCCACTCCAGGCAGCATCACCAGCAGGATCGCGGGCACGATGCCAAGGAAGAAAGTGGCGTTGGGCCACAGCCTGCGCCAGAGCAGCGCGGAGGAAAAGGCAGAATCGAACAGGGCAGGATCTTCGCCCGATATGGCGATATATCCCTGCTTGGCAAGGTAAGCCAGCGCAAATCCACCAATCACCCAAACGACTGGCCAAACCAGGTATTTGACCCATTTTTTGCCATCGAAGGGCGTATCAAGCAGGTAAAGGGCGACTGCCAACAAACCAGGCACAGGCATCCAGTTCACCCTGCTGATGCCCGCCCACACCGAGGCGAGCAGCACGAATATCAGCGTCCGCAGTGGTTTATCTTTTTTGTAGCCAAGCAAAACCAGCACCACGCAAACCATCAGGTGGTAATAGACTGCGCCCTGGAAAAAGAAAAGGAAAAGTAAAGCGGTCAGCCAGGGAAGTGAAACTTTTTTGGATTGGCTGAAGCGTTTCGCCATCAACCAACTGCCCCACAGGGTCATTCCGAGCCACAATACCACCTGCCAGATGCGGTGGAAGAGGATGGAGCGAATACCAACGAAAAATGGCAGCGCCTGCATCAGGTATCGGGTCGGATGCAGCACAGGCAGAGGAAGTCTGGAACCGTATATGCTCTCGGAAGCGAAGAGGGAGGCATTATAGAAGCGACTGCCTTCGGACCAGCCCAACGCGAAAGGCCCGCTTTGTACCTCCGGCACAAAGGCTGCCACACGGTACAGCACTCCGAACAGCAGCAGGCATTTGGCAAAGGCAATGTAGGGTGATGGTTCTGATTTGCGTGATAGGAGCAAGGCAAAGATCCCTGAAAATCCGACGGCAAAGGCAAATCTGCCGCTGCCGTCGCTGAAGGGGTAAAATTTAAGATTGAAGAAAAGCAGGGTCAGCGCTAGAGCAACCAGTGAAAAAACAATCCAGCTGCCCACTCCATTCTTTGGAGATGGAATCTTTTCCACAAAACCCTGTTTGAGCTTCCAGGCCAGGAAAAACAGGATGGCACAAACCAGCGCCATGCCTGCCATGCCCATGAACCAGATGTTGCGCACGTAGCGGCTATCCCACAGAAACCAAACACAAGCCGCGCCAAGCAGCAACAGCCAATGACGTACGAATTTTTGCGTTTCTTCCGGATTCATAGTGCTTCCTCTGGGAGCGGCTCTTCCAAATCAGTGGGAGACTTTCCGGCCAGCACATCGCCGACAAAAAAGGCTCCTGGCAGGCTGCCAACCAGCCAAACCAGGCGCAGGATGAGCGCCAGAGCGATGCTTGTGGCAGGGGAAAGACCACCAAGAAAGGTGTATAAATTGGTGATGGTGACTTCCTGTAAACCCAAACCATTGATCGAGATGGGCAGAAGGGTGATGAAGTAGGTCAGGCTCCAGATACCGGCAATTTGCCAGAAACTGAGTGTCTCCCCCATGCCCTCGATCAGGATGAGAATGATCAGGTAAATGGCCGCCTGGTGAATCAGCGTGAATCCAAGCGCTTTCAGAAGGATAAGCGGATGTTTTGACCAGAAGCGAAGGTCATCCAATATCTTTTGGAATCCACGCCTAAGGCGACTGAAGAACGGCAGTGCCATGCTACCAGCAGGAGCAGAAAGAGTGCGTGAACTCAGATAAGAGGCCAGTCCGGGCACGGAAAAAGGCACCATCAGCACCATGCCTGTCATGCCGACCAGGCGGTCAACAACCAAAGAAGCCGCAGCCAGGCTGGTGCTCAGCCCAAGCCGCACCGCGCCAGCAAGGCGCAGCACGTCTCCACCGATCGTGGTTGGCAGCACGTTCGAGGCGAAAAGTCCCGCAAAAGTGAGCTTGAGGGTATCTGCAAGACTGAGCGTGGGGGTCTGATCCTTCAGCAGCATATACCACCGACCAAAAGTAGCGAACCGCGAAACAAACACCAGCACCACTACAAGTAAAATGCGCCAGGCTGTCAGCTGGCGAATGGTCTGCCAGGCTTCCCCCCAGCCCACCTGGCTGAGGAGATAGATCACGATCCCAATGGAGAGGATGGTCCCCCCCCAACGGATAACGAGGTTCAGACGCTGCTTATTTTGGTTTGACATAGGAGACCTGGCTGCAATTATACAACAGGCAAGCCTGCACAATTTGTTACAATATGGGCATAAAACTTTCCGGAGGAATTGATGGATCTTTTCGTGATCGACCCTTACCAGTTTTCGGTTCAGCCGCACAACTTGTTTGATCGTCAGATGGTGCTATTGACGTGCGGTGACTTCGCGGCAGGGGATTACAACTGCATGACCATCAGCTGGGGTTTGTTTGGCACCATGTGGAACGTTCCAGCGGCACTCGTGGTGGTACGTCCAAGCCGGTTTACATTCGGTTTCATGGAACGATTTGATAACTTCACCCTGACTGCCTTCCCATCAGATTTTAGAAGGGATCTAGGGTACCTCGGCAACCATTCCGGCAGAGATGAAGATAAGCTGGCGAAAACGCAGTTGAACGCGATTCCATCGGATCTGGTCAGCTCACCAACTTTCGCGGAGGCTGAATTGAGCGTGGAATGCAAGAAGATCTATTTCGCGGATTACAATCCGGAGCAGTTCCTTGCGCCTTTCATCCATGAGCATTATGACGGCGGAAATTACCACCGATTGTATTACGGCGAGATCTTACAGATCAAGGGAACCAGCAAGTATCAAAGTAACCCGACTGATAATGATTAATGCGTTTTCTCACCGGATGCAGAGCGACAAGAACAACCAAAAAGCTATTGGAAGGCGTTATAATCTAAGCGACAACGAAAAGGAGAGTCAATGACCGAGAAAAAGATTCGCGTTTTGATTGCCAAACCTGGGCTGGATGGTCACGACCGGGGCGCCAAAGTTGTGGCGCGGGCATTACGGGATGACGGCATGGAAGTCATCTACACCGGCTTGCGCCAGACCCCCGAAATGATTGCTGAAGCCGCTTTGCAGGAGGATGTGGACGTTGTCGGTCTTTCCATCCTTTCCGGCGCCCACAACGCGCTCGTACCGCAGGTAATCGCCAACCTTCAAGCTAACGGACAGACAGACGTGGTTGTCTTTCTGGGCGGTATCATCCCCGAAGATGACATTCAAAATTTACTCGACCACGGGGTTTACAAGGTCTACGGACCGGGCACAGACACGCGTGAAGTCTGCAAAGACATCCGTGAAGCTGTAAAAACGAAAGCGTAGGAATGACCTCTGCTTTGATCGACTCGCTGAGAAAGGGCAATAGGCTTGCCCTTTCTCGCATTTTGAGCCAGGTTGAAAATGGCACTGACGCCGGCATTGCAGCGCTTGAAGAACTCTTCCTTGAGACCGGAACGGCACATAAGATTGGCATAACAGGTCCGCCAGGTTCAGGCAAAAGCACATTGGTGAATGCACTGACGCGAGAGTTGCGCCGTCGGGAACCCGAAAAGAAAGTTGCCATCATCGCCGTGGACCCATCCAGCCCCTTCACGGGGGGTGCAATCCTGGGTGACCGGGTGCGCATGCTGGATTTGCAGGACGACAAGCAAATTTTCATTCGTTCCATGGCTTCCCGCGGAGCGCTGGGTGGGTTGGCGGAGCAGACAGAAGCTTTGAGCCAGGTTTTCGACGCTGCGGGATATGGTTTCATCCTGATAGAGACGGTAGGCGCAGGACAATCCGAAGTGGATGTGGTCAACCTGGCGCATACCACAATCGTGGTCGACGCTCCAGGCATGGGAGATGACATCCAATCGATCAAAGCTGGGATTTTAGAGATCGCAGACATTCTGGTGGTCAATAAAGCCGATCGCCCTGGAGCAGATCAAAGTGTCAGTTATCTGAAAAACATGGTTGAGATGGGTTATGCCAGGAGTATCAACAACAGAAATCATCACCTGGAGGATTTTCATGAGAATCCTGTGGAAGCAACCCCATCAGCGGATTGGATCCCACCCGTGCTCAAGACCGTGGCAAGCGAATATCAGGGCATCACGGAACTGACCAACGCCATTCTTACACACGCAGCCCACTTGCGCCAAAGCGGACAATGGCACGCAAAGGATCAGGCAGCCATCCGGACGAACATTAACCACCAGCTAATTGCTGGTTTGCTCAAAGATTTCCATCAGAACGTACCCGCAGAACTGGTGGATTCCCTGGTTGAAAAAGCCCAAAAACGCGCAATTTCTCCGAATGCAGCCGTTCGGGATTTATTGGCGTATAATCGAAATAACACTGTGGAATCATCGGAGTAAGACCAATGGAAAGAACTTTCATTCAAGACCTGAGGGCAAAAATCGGTCAGCAGGTCACACTAAAGGGTTGGCTGCAGACCCTGCGCGATCAAAAGAGCATGCAGTTCCTGATCCTGCGCGACAGGACCGGATTGGTGCAGGTAGCTCACTGGAAAAAGGGCAACCCCGAACTGGCAGAAGCTATTTCTACCCTTGGGACAGAATCCGCGTTGACAATTACGGGGAAAGTAGTCGAGAATGCGGTCGTTAAGCTTGGCGGCATTGAGGTTCAGCTCGAATCGTTGACCATTGAAAACAACGCAGAACTTCCTTTGCCCTTCGAACCCTTTGCAGAGACCCTGCCCGACCAGGATTATCGCATGGATTGGCGCTACCTGGACCTCCGCCGCGAACGTAATCGCCTGATCTTTGAAATCCAGACCTGCGCTGAACAAGCCATGCGCGAGTATTGGATCCAAAACGGTTTCATCGAAGTCCATTCTCCCAAGATCATGGGAGCTCCAAGCGAAAGCGGCGCGGAACTATTTAAAGTGGAATACTTCGACCGCACTGCCTACCTTGCGCAATCACCCCAGTTCTACAAGCAGATGGCGCAGGCAGCCGGATTTGAACGCATTTTTGAGATTGGACCAGTCTTCCGGGCTGACCCCTCTTTTACCTCCCGCCATATGACAGAATTCACCGGCGTGGACTTTGAAATCTCCTGGATCGAAAGTCATGAAGACGTGATGGCTTTCACAGAAAAGTGGCTGGCGTATGTTTACCAGGCAGTCAATACGAAATTTCACGATGCTATCAAAGAGTATTTCGAAGTCGAATTCGAAGTACCCACTGTCCCCTTCCCGCGCCTGACGATGTCAGAAGCGTTTCAGATTTTAAAGAGGATGGATTACAAGCTCCCTCCTGAACGCAAGGGAGACCTTGACCCTGGTGCGGAGCGCACCCTCGGCGATTATGTAAAGCAAAACTTCGGGCATGACTTCGTGTTTGTCAAAGATTGGCCGTTCACTGTACGACCTTTTTATCACATGCTCCACGAGGACAACCCCAGTCTGACCAAGAGCTTCGATCTTCTGGGACGCGGGTTGGAAATTACCACTGGAGCCCAACGGGAACACCGCTATGAAAAATTGACACAACAAGCTCTCGATAAGGGCTTGACGCTCGAACCGATCCAGAACTATTTGAACTTCTTCCGCTATGGCTGTCCGCCGCACGGCGGTCTCGGGTTGGGACTTAGCCGTCTTTTGATGGTCATGCTCAATCTTCCCTCAATCCGGGATGCTGTTTACTTGTTCAGAGGACCAAACCGACTGGAGCCTTAGGAGCACTGATGCCTTACCTTTACGGTCACAACCTTCGCCTGCGTTCTGCTGAACGAACGGATATTCCGCAATTCCTGCGCTGGGTCAACGATCCGGAAGTCGTCGAGAACCTCGAAGTCTACGCCCCCTTAGGGGCATTAGAAGAAGAAGGCTGGTTCGACGCAATGAAAGCACGCCCAATCGATGAACACGCGCTGGTGATTGAAGTACACCCTGAAGGCAGCGATGATAAGTGGGTTGTGATTGGCAACACATCTTTCTTTCCAATCAATCAAAAAGCGCGCTCGGCTGAAATTGGGATCATGATTGGTGAGAAGGATTACTGGAACAAAGGTTACGGCACTGAGGTAATGCGTACAATGTGCCGTTATGGATTTGAAGAACTCAATCTAAACCGTATCTGGCTGAGAGTTTACGATACCAACCCGAGAGCCAGAAAAGCTTATGAGAAAGCCGGATTTGTCTACGAAGGCACTTTACGCCAGGCCGAGTACAAACATGGATGTTACATGGATGTCCACGTAATGAGCATTTTGAAATCGGATTGGATCAAAAGCTGAAAGGAATGCATTAACAGATGACCACTGGTAAGACTCTGTACAGTTCGCTCTATGGTAATATCCGCCTTTTTGCTGGAACGGCTTCCCCTGATCTGGCCCAGGAGATTGCTGACAACCTTGGGTTGGAGCTTTGCGGCCGGGATGTGGTTGAATTTACCAATGAGAACCTTTTTGTCAAACTGCACGCCTCAGTGCGCGGGCAGGATTGTTACATCATCCAGACGACCTCCATGCCAGTTCATCGCAACCTGATGGAATTGTTGATCCTTGCACAAACGCTCAAACTGGACTCAGCCGGACGTATCACGCTGGTCTTCCCATATATGTGCTATGGGCGTTCAGACCGCAAGGACCAACCGCGCGTTCCGATTACTGCCAAATTGGTGGCGCAGATGATGGAAACAGCTGGCGCGGATCGCTATATCACCATGGACCTTCACGCCGGACAGATTCAAGGGTTCTTCGATATCCCTGGGGATGTGCTTTCTGCTTACCATATCCTAAAACCTTATTTACTCGGGCTTGTCCCCAACCTCACCAATCCCGTCCTGCTGACAGCTGACCTTGGCTTTGCCAAGCAAGGCAGACGATATGCTCAGGCTCTCAATATCCCCCTGGCATTTATCGAAAAACGCCGCATTGACAATAAAGATCACACCCAGGCTCTCAACCTGATCGGAGATGTCCATGGGCGGGATGTGCTGTTAATTGACGATGAAATCGATACCGGCGGCTCGATCGCCCAGGCGGTGCAGGTAGCGAAGTTGAACGGTGCCAGGGATGTCTATGTTGTTTTCATCCATCCCGTTCTCTCACCCTCTGCATCCGAACGCCTGGTTGCACTGCCAGTAAAACAATTCATTACCACCAACACCATCCCCATATCTCTCGAACAGAAAGCGCTGTTCGGCGACCGTCTGACCATCCTCAGTATTGGTCCCCTGCTGGCAGAGGTCATTAAACGGGCAAATGAGGGCACAAGCGTTGGGGCAATGTTTAATGAATAAGCGAAGTGCCTGAACTTCCTGAAGTTGAAACCATCGCGAGAAACTTAAGACGGGGCACCGATGGTGCTTCGTCTTTAATTGGACAGACTATTCTGAGCGCTCGTCTGCTTTGGCCGCGAACACTGGCGGAACCAGATATGGAGACGTTTCAGGCACTACTCCCGGGACAATCGGTACAAGATATCGGACGAAGAGCCAAATTCCTGACCATAACCCTCTCCGAATCGATATTGGTATTCCACCTGCGTATGAGTGGTGACCTGAGGATGGAACCGTCTGAATCACCTCTCGAAAAACATGATCGCATGGTGCTGGATTTTACTTCTGGGTGGCGCCTCAGCTTTAACGACACACGGAAATTTGGCAGAGTCTGGCTTGTGTATGACACACTTGCCATATTCGCTGCTTTGGGACCAGAACCTGATGACCCTGCGTTGACACCAGCAAAATTCCATGAAATGTTGCGGGAGAGGAAGCGGGCGATAAAGCCGTTATTGCTGGATCAACACTTTCTGGCTGGATTGGGAAATATCTACACCGATGAAGCACTTTTCAGAGCCAGCATACACCCCCTGCAATCCAGTGAAACCCTCGACGAACAGGATGCCGCCAGGCTTCTGGAAGCCATCCGATTCACCCTGGCAAGCGGGATTGAATCCAACGGCGCCAGTATCGACTGGGTCTACCGCGGAGGGGATTTTCAGAACCATTTCCAGGTGTATCAACGGTCAGGCAAGCCTTGCCCACGCTGCGGGCAGCCGATCAATAAAATTCTTGTAGGTCAAAGAGGTACCCATTTTTGCCCGAACTGCCAGAAGCTAAAAGGAGCTTAATATGTATGACAAACTCGCTTCGATCTACGATTACTTCGTCAACTGGGACGACCGGCTTGCCTATGAACTCCCCTTTTTGGAGCAACAATTGCGTGCTCTTGGGAAAGACCCCTCCCAAATTCGGGTGATGGATGCTGCTTGCGGCACCGGGCATCACGCGATCGCCCTGGCGAACATCGGGTTTCAAATGTTCGGTTCGGACCTGCACCCCGAGATGGTCAGCATGGCTGATGCGAATGCCAAGGCTGCAGGTGAAAAAGTGACCTTCCGAACAGCAGGCTTCGGGAGCATCAACGAAACCTTCAAGCAGCCTGGGGAGTTTGACGCGGTTTTGTGCCTGGGAAATTCCCTCCCCCACGTTGCGTCTGAGCAGGACCTCAAAAAAGCTCTGCAAGACTTCAAGGAGCTCCTCCGTCCAGGAGGTATGCTTTTGCTTCAAATGCGCAATTTTGATCTGGTAATGGGAGAGAAAAAACGCTGGATGGAACCACAAACTGTGAAGGAAGGTACAACTGAATGGCTTTTCATCCGTTTTTACGACTTTGAAGCCGACGGCAAGATCCAGTTCAACATCCTCTCTCTTCATCGAAAACCAAACGCCCCCTGGCATACCCAGCTCACATCCACCCACCTTTTGCCGATTTTTTCAGAGAAGCTTAAAGCAGAACTGGGCACTTTAGGATTCAGAGATATCCGGCTCTATGGCAACCTTGCTGCTGCGCCTTATGAACCTGGCTCCAGCGGTGACATGGTGCTCATCGCTTTCAAAGCCTAAAACCTTGCTGTAAAAGGTTAGACCGAACTATTGCGCAAAGAAGGTTTGATGCGCTTCTTGTTCTCACGCCACCATTGGACCGTATCAGCAACTGTCTCCGTGAGCGGTCGGTGGCGATAACCCAATTCTGTTTCTGCTTTACGACACGTGATTCTTGAATTGCTTAGCAGGGTTTCGATGGCATATTTGGTGATTTGGGGGCGCGTGCGAGTGATCTTGTAATAAAGCTCCGCCAGCGGCGCAATGAACTTGACAAACCAACCCGGGATCTTAATCTCGAGTGATCGTATACCGGCTGCTGCCTGTACCAGTCGCCTATAGTCACTGACAGTCACCTGGGTTCCCGAAAGCAAGTAGGTTTCTCCCTTCCGCCCCCTAGTGGCAGCAAGGATATGCCCTTCGGCGACATCCCTCACATCCACAAAATCAAATGCTCCGTCGGTGGAAATGGAAGGTGATTTTTGCATCCATTGCAGGAACATCTCGCCCATTTCTGAGCGACGATAATCAAAGGGTCCAATCACGCCTGTTGGCAAAACTATTACTGCATCCAACCCCTTTTTTGCAGCTTCCTGAACCAGTGCTGAAGCAATCGCTTTCGTCCGGTCATAAGCACCTGAGGGATTTGTCTGGTCAAACGCTATTGTTTCATCAATCGTGGTGTTGCCCTCAGGACGACCCAGCGCGTGGATAGAGCTGGTATAGACCAATCGTCGCGCACCCATCTCACGGCAGGCTTGGATCACATTGCGTGTCCCTTCCACATTAACCCTGTACATCAATTCGTATTTGTCGGAGGTGATAGCCACCAGCGCTGCCATGTGAAAGACCAGGTCCACTCCCTGCATTGCCTTTCGCAGTTGTTCAAGGTCAAGGATATTGCCCTCCACTTTTTCACAATCGAGACCTTCCAGTGAAGAAACGTCCTCACCAGGCAGCACCAAAACGCGTACTTCCTCACCTTTTTCAAGCAAGGCACGGACAAGTACGTTCCCGAGATGCCCTGCGCCACCAGTTACCAAAATCATTCCTTACCTCCAATTCCTTCAAGTAGGATTTTCAAGCCTTCAGAAGTGATGGCAGGCCAGTCCGCTTTTTCTTGGTCATAAGCCGCTTCCAGCAAATAGCCCATGGCAACCGCAACCAGCAATTTTGCCATCACTTCGCTTTCGATATCCTTGCGGATCGAGCCATCAGACTTGCCAGTATCGATTATTCGAATAAAAAATCCGATGAAATACCGATACGGCTCTATCGCTATCTTCCAGATTGCTGGGTCAGCCATCGACTGCCGCCAAAAATCGACAAGCATCGGAAAGCCTTTTGGGATCGCCTCAAAAGCAGAAGCAAATTGGTATGGTAAATTTAATAAAACCTCTTTGAGGTTACTCTTCATTGGAATGGATTTGCTCAGGACGGTTTGCATCAGATCGTTTGCCCATTTTTCGATCAAGGTCAAAAAAAGCACCTGCTTGGTCTCAAAGTAGTAATAAAAGGAGCCTTTACTCACTCCGGCATGTTTGCAGATATCATTGACAGATGTCGCGTCATAACCCTTTTCCAGGAAAAGCGTTGCTGCAGACTCCAGTAAGTTATCACGAGACGAAAGTTTATTTTCCATGAAACTCCTTCTAAGAAAATTAAAC
>Ga0079099_1020131_pt1 | contig 23930 bp, 24 predicted proteins | sample ADurb_H2B_02_Slu_FD_77098 | JGI IMG/M metagenome (GOLD analysis project Ga0079099, IMG submission 77098) | Active sludge microbial communities from Illinois, USA, of municipal wastewater-treating anaerobic digesters - ADurb_H2B_02_SludgeMetaT... | ecosystem: Engineered > Bioreactor > Anaerobic >... | reverse complement strand
TTATCATTAGAGGCGCGGCGGATTGTGTAGCAACTTCGCATTAATCCCGGGACTGGGAGAAGAAACGAATTATCCGTCGCCGAAGGGCAAAAGGAGAGTCCTCTCCTCCGCCTTGGTGAGCCTAACGAAGTTAGGCCACTGTCATGCAATTGCATGGAGCGCTATGTGTCTTTTTCAACACATAGCGTTTTTAATTATTAGGAGAATGCGATGAATGAAGTAGTAATCAGACTGAGAATCGGAGCGGAAAACGCTCACTATGGCGGTGGGCTTGTGGACGGAGCTTACCTTACCAAATTATTTGGCGACGTGGCTACTGAATTGTTGATTCGGCGCGATGGTGACGAGGGGCTTTTCAGAGCTTACGATAACATCGAATTTCTTGCGCCTGTTTATGCTGGCGATTTCATCGAAGCCAAGGGTTGGATCACCAGCGAAGGTAACACCTCGCGCAAGATGGCTTTTGAAGCCTGGAAGGTCATCGCGCCACGGCCTGATTTATCCGATTCTGCTGCTGAAGTTTTGGCTAAACCAGTTCTGGTCTGCCGCGCCAGCGGTACTTGCGTCACCCCGAAGAATAAGCAACGTCTGGGTTGATCCTAGTCAAAAATCTACCCAAGGAGAGAGACATGAGCGCGCAAAAGGTCATCATCACCGCGGCAATCAGCGGTGCTGAAGTTACCCAGGAAATGAACCCCGCTGTCCCCTACACGATCGATCAGTATGTGCGTGAGGCAAAACTCGCCCGCGAAGCTGGCGCTGCCATCATCCACCTGCACGCCAGGTACGATGATGGCACCCCCACCCAGGACCGCGAACGCTTCAGGGCGATCATCGATGCGATCCAGGCGGCTTGCCCAGACGTCATTATTCAACCCTCCACGGGCGGCGCTACCGGCATGACTGCTGAAGAGCGCCTGCAACCTACCGAACTGAACCCCGAAATGGCAAGCCTGGACTGCGGAACCATGAACTTTGGCGGAGACGAAATTTTCGTCAATACTGAAAATATGATCATCGCCTTCGCAGCCCGTATGAACGAACGTGGGATCAAACCCGAGCTGGAATGCTTCGACAAAAGTCATGTGGATATGGCATTACGTTTGGTTCGTAAGGGTCACATTCAACCGCCTCTGCACTTCAACTTTGTGCTGGGAGTAAATGGCGGCGCCGCTGGCACCCCGCGCGACTTGCTGTTTCTGAAAGAATCGCTCCCCGAAGGCGCGACCTTCACAGCCACAGGAATTGGCCGCTGCCAGTTGGAAATGAATGTGATGGGCATGCTTTTGGGCGGTCACGTTCGGGTGGGCTTTGAGGACAACCTGAAATACAACCGTGAGCGCAATGGCGTCTCGAATGCGGAATTTGTAGAGCGGATCGTCCGCATCGCAAAAGATCTGAATCTGGAAATCGCCACGCCGGCAGAAGCCCGCCAGATTTTGGGCATGCCGGAACGTGTAAATCATAGTAAATAATCTACGGAGGAATAGTTTTATGGCAATGGGTAATAAATATGGTGCACACCGCGTGATCGAGCCCAAAGGGCTGCTTCCACAAGCTGCGCAAAAGATCGACAATACGATGGAGATCTATGATAACGAAATTCTGATAGATGTATCCGCGTTGAACATCGACTCTGCCAGTTTCAGGCATCTTTGGACCGATTCAGAACAAAATGAAGAACGTCTCAAAGAGATGATTTTAAGTATTGTTAGTGAACGCGGCAAGATGCAGAACCCAGTTACTGGCTCTGGCGGGATGTTGATGGGAAGTGTCGCCAAGATCGGCTCCGCCTTGCAGGATCGTAACGATCTCAAGGTAGGTGATCGAATTGCATCCTTGGTTTCCCTTTCCCTGACACCACTCCACATTGATGAGATCCTCGCGGTTCATCCTGACACAGATCGTGTAGATATCAAAGGGCAAGCTATTCTTTTTGAAAGTGGTATTTATGCCAAACTTCCAGACGACATGCCCGAAGCTCTCGCACTGGCAGCCCTGGATGTTGCAGGTGCCCCAGCGCAGACGGCAAATATTGTCAAGCCTGGCGATTCAGTGCTCATCCTCGGTGCCGGCGGCAAGAGCGGCATGCTCTGCGGTTACGAAGCCATGAAACGCGTTGGTCCCTGCGGTAATGTTGTGGGCATGAGTCGGAATAACCGTCCTGAAAAAACCTTGCTGGACAATCATTTTGTGCATAAGTTCTTCGTTGCAGACGCAGCCAAACCAGTGGAAGTGCTCGAAAGAGCCCTGGAGTGCAATGGCGGCAGAGAATATGATATTGCAATCAACGTTGTCAACATCCATGGAACTGAAATGTCCACGATTCTCCCGGTACGCGATGGCGGACTGGTTTACTTCTTCAGCATGGCGACAAGCTTTACTCGTGCCGCCTTGGGCGCTGAAGGCGTTGGAAAAGACGTTACGATGATCATTGGCAACGGCTACACGCGCAACCATGCGGAATTCACCCTACAGGTTTTACGCGAATCCAAAGCCCTGCGTGAGATCTTCGAAAAGAGTTACATCTGATACTGGAAGATAGGACCGCTGCTTGCGCAGCAGTCTGCTTCAAAAACTAAGGAGTTAGGTGATGAAAGCTGAAGAAAAGTACATCAACACAAGTGGTGAAGCCCGGCGAAGAAAACTCTTCCCGGAAGTGTCAGATGAGCAGTGGAATGATTGGCACTGGCAGGTTTCCCATCGCATTTCAGATGTTGACACCCTAAAAAAATATCTACCGCTTACCCCTGAAGAAGAACAAGGCGCACGAAAAGCGCTTGAACTCTTCAGGATGGCAATTACTCCTTATTACTTAACTCTGATCGATCCGAACGACCCTCATGACCCGGTAAGGAGACAAGCTGTGCCAACTGGCGATGAAGCTTATCGCAGTCCTGAAGATATGGAAGATCCTCTTGAAGAAGAGGGTGACTCCCCCGTTCTCGGACTGACTCATCGCTACCCCGACCGCGTTCTCTTCCTTATTACCGATCAGTGTGCCATGTATTGCCGGCATTGCACCCGTCGTCGCCTGGCTGGTCAGAAAGACGGCGCTCGGACACGCGCGCAAATCGATGCCTGCATCGACTATATCCGCAATACACCTGCCGTGCGGGATGTGCTGCTTTCTGGAGGTGATGCCCTGCTAATGAGCGACGACCGCGTGGAGTACATCCTTTCCAAATTGCGAGCTATCGATCACGTGGAAATTATTCGCATCGGTACGCGCACACCTGTGGTTCTTCCGCAAAGGATCACACCTGAATTGTGCACAATGATAAAGAAATATCATCCAGTCTGGGTAAACACGCACTTCAATCACACGAACGAAATAACTCCTGATTCCAAACGTGCTACTGCACTCCTGGCGGATGCCGGCGTGCAATTAGGCAATCAATCAGTCCTCTTGCGAGGAGTAAACGATTGTGTACACGTCATGCGAAAACTGGTTAACGGACTGGCATACATTCGGGTTCGCCCCTATTACCTTTATCAGTGCGATCTTTCCCTGGGTCTTTCGCATTTCCGCACACCAGTTGCCAAGGGGGTGGAGATCATTGAAAGTCTGCGGGGTCACACATCCGGCTTGTGCGTGCCCACCTACGTTGTGGATGCACCCGGCGGCGGCGGTAAGATCCCGGTCTTGCCTGCCTACCTGATTTCACAGAACCCGGATCATGTGGTTCTAAGGAACTTTGAAGGCGTGATTACCACCTATAAAGAACCGGAAGAATATAAAAACGAGTGCAATTGCCCTGTTTGCAGAGGCGAAGAGGACGTTGAATTGATTGGGGTTGCCGGTTTGCTTGCCGGGCAACAACGAACTCTCGAACCAATTGGGCTCCTTCGAAATCAAAGGAAGCATAAGGAATAGAAGGCAATTAGTATGACAGCGCTTGCGGCAGAACCAAGCAATAAACTGCTCCAGCTGACAGGTCTGCAAAACCTGCAATCGCTGGCTATTATTGGCCTGTCAAAAAACGCTGGTAAGACTACTTGCCTCAACCACATCGTCGCAGCCTGGCAAGATTCTGCACAATCACGACCTTTGGCGCTGACCTCGATCGGTAGAGATGGCGAAACAGAAGACATCTTGAATGGTAGTGCCAAGCCGCGCATTTATGTATCAACGGGCACTCTGATTGCCAGTGCCGAAGGAGCACTGCAGCGTAGTGATGCCTTGCTAGAAATCCTGGAACTCAGCAACATCCGAACGGCCTTAGGCGAGGTGATTGTTTGCCGGGCGCTTAGCGATGGCTACGTGGAATTGGCAGGACCCAGTGTGGCTGAGGAAATTGGCACCATTGAAAATCTGATGCGCCGACACGAACCAGAAAGCCTTTTTATCATCGACGGAGCATTGTCGCGCCGGTCACAAGGGGGTTCAGATGTGAGTGAGGCAGTCATTCTTTGCGTCAGCGCGGAAACATCTGCAAATCCTGAAATCCTGGCTGAGAAATCCAGCTTCGCCCTGACCTTGCTCCAGACGCCAGCCATTACACAGGAGACGGCTATCCTGTTTGCTGACGCAATAAAAGAGCATCCCAATCAGCGTGCTATCCTGTTGCACGGTGAAGGTCCAGATTTGAGCAGCTCAAGCCTCGATACTCCCTCGCTGGTTGGTTACGGCAAAGTGATTGCAAACGCCCTAAGACCAGACACAAGTTATCTGTTTCTAAAAGGTGCGATGACCGACCAGGTGCTGCAAGAATTGCTTGGCGAGACCAATTTCAACAATTTGACGCTTGTAGTTGAAGATGGTACACGTTTATTCATCAAACCGAGCAGTTTTCATAAAATTCACGACCGTAAAGTCACCCTTGCAGTGCTCAATCCTTTGGATGTGCGCTTAGTTTGCCTAAACCCCACGCGTTCCAATGGGCAATGCCTCGATTCCCAGCAGACACTAACAGAATTGCGTAAAAGGATACCGATTCCCGTAGTTGATCTGGGTCCAAAGACAATGTGAGATTATATGATATCCTCGGTCATCATTTCCCCAGAATTGTTAGACGATTTAGGACTGCTCAAAGTCCTGGATGCCTGCCAATGCCGCAGCCCTCAAGGGAACGTCCTTAAGAATGCTTTTCATCTGTACACGCCCATTACCCGGGACTCGTTGCAGGAAGAATTGAGTGCCATTGATCGGTTGCTTTCGTTAGTCAGAGCGGACCACCCTCAATTAACAGAAGTGCAAATACAGCTATCACGTCTGCGCGAACTCAGGGGCACTCTTGGAAGGCTCGAAAAAGGCAGTCTGCTGGATGATACCGAATTCTTTGAACTCAAAAGTGCACTGGCAATTTTCAATCGCATTCGCAAAATGCAGGAACTCCTAATTGCTGCGGGAGTCGATTTTGAAGACACCAAAGCTGCAGCAGCCTTACTCGATCCAGCCGGCACAGGGAACCCCGCCTTTCATATCTATAGCAATTATTCGACAGAGCTTACCCAAATCCGGGCAAGAAAAATTGAGCTTGAAAGAGCCATCAGGCAGGCAACTGGATCTCAGCGGAAGACTTTATTGACTCATCGTGCCCTGCTAACCGCCCAGGAAGACCAGGAAGAAGAAAACATTCGCAGGCAATTGGGTGCAAAACTGGCCGAATGGTTACCTCAAATACGTAAGAATGTTGATAATTGCGGAATACTCGATTTTAGGCTTGCGAAAGCTATCCTGGCTGCCCGTTGGAATGGTTGCCTCCCAAAATTGGTGGAACAGCAACAGCCAGCGATACTACAAAACGCAACTCATCCGCTGGTGGCTGCAATGTTGGAAAAACAAGGGTTATCTTTCACTCCGATATCGATCGAATTACGGCAAGGCACAACTGTTTTAATGGGAGCCAACATGGGCGGCAAGAGCGTTGCCCTCAAGACCATCTTCTTAGCACTGCTTATGACCCAACTGGGATATTTCCCATTTTGTGAGAGCCTGCAAACGCCTTTATTTGATTTTTTTGCTTTTGAATCCAGCTTTGAAGGTGACCTGCATCGGGGTCTTTCCTCTTTTGGGCTTGAGGCTGTTCAAATCCGCAATCATTACCGAAAAAGTCAAAGCCAAAAGGGTCTGATTTTGATGGATGAACCGTGCCGGGGAACAAATCCTTCGGAAGCGACAGCAATTGTGCAGGCTCTCTGCAACGCATACGCCAAATCCAGCAGCACATTTTTCATTGCCACCCATTATCACGTCAAACCAGCACCTGGAATTCGATTCTATCAAGTGCGCGGCATCAGCCCGGAAGCACTGGCAGAATTACCGACTTTTCGAGATGCTCCTGTTAATACCAGAGAATCCGAAGATGATTCTGCAGCAGGCTTTTTAAGTTTGCTTGCAAATGTTTTACATGAAGACCTGACTCGGGTCAGGAGAATTCAAAATCTGATGGATTATCGCCTTGAGGAGATTGATGGCATTCATCAAATCCCATCGGGTGCGATAAAAATTGCTGAGCTGCTTGGAGTGGACGAAGCATTGCTGCGGGAAATGAAAGCAGCCCGGCAGGAGGAATGATGGCAACTCTTAATATAGATTGGGAAAAAGTAAAACAGGCGCGCGAAGCTGCCAGGCAGATTGTCGAAGATGTCCATGGCTACACCCAACAATTTACCACGACCACGATTGAGCGCTCCATTTGCCGGTTATTGGGGATTGACGGGGTCGATGCGATGGGTGTGCCTTTGCCTAATGTGGTTGTTGACCATCTCGCATCCCGTCAAATGCTTGGGCTTGGTGTAACCTATTGGCTGGGACAGGCAGCCATTTCTCTGGGGAAAGAACCCCAGGCTATAGCTGAAGCTGTCGCTCGCGGCGAATTAGATCTCACCCGGACAGACCCAGTGGATAGTTTTGAGATCCAGTTGTGGGCTGAAAAAAGAGCCGAAGAAGCGGTCGCTAAAATCCACCACAATCGCATTATCCGGGAAGAAAGACTGCTCGAATTTGGCGATCATGCCGGACCATTAATCTACGTCATTGTTGCCACCGGGAACATTTATGAAGATATCACCCAGGCCAAGGCAGCTGCCAGGCAAGGCGCGGACATTATCGCTGTCATCCGTACCACCGGGCAAAGCCTGCTCGATTACGTTCCCTATGGCGCGACGACAGAGGGCTTTGGCGGCACAATGGCAACCCAGGAAAACTTTCGCCTGATGCGGGAAGCCTTGGATGAAGTCGGCGAAGAATTGAAGCGTTATATTCGACTGTGTAATTACTGTTCAGGTCTGTGCATGCCAGAAATCGCGGTCATGGGCGCCTTAGAGCGCCTCGATGTGATGCTAAATGATGCTCTTTATGGGATCCTGTTTCGTGATATCAATATGCAGCGTACGCTCATTGACCAGGAGTTTTCCCGCTTGATCAATGCTGCCGCAGGGATCATTATCAACACTGGTGAGGATAACTATCTGACCACTTCTGATGCCTTTGAAGAAGCCTACACCGTGTTGGCCTCCCAGCTTATTAATGAGCAATTTGCCCTGAAGGCTGGATTACCCGAAGAGCAAATAGGTCTTGGTCATGCCTTTGAGATGAATCCCGAGCTAAAAAATTCCTTCTTATACGAATTAGCCCAAGCGCAGCTTGCCAGGCAGATTTTCCCCAATGCCCCGCTTAAATATATGCCGCCTACCAAGTTCAAAACTGGCAATATTTTCAAAGCGTACGTTCAGGATGCACTCTTTAATATCGTGACAGTCATCAGTGATCAGCGTATTCACTTGCTTGGAATGCTAACCGAAGCCATCCATACGCCATTTTTGGCAGACCGCGCGCTTGCGATTGAAAACGCTCGCTACATTGCCAACAGTTTTGCAGACTTTGGAGAGGACATTGAATTCCGCCACGACGGAATCATGGAACAACGCGCTGCATATGTGCTCGATCTTACGCTTGATCTCCTCCAGAATATCCGCAGGGACGGTCTTTTTCGGACGATTGAAGACGGACGTTTTGCAGGTATCAAGCGTCCATTTGAAGGCGGCAAAGGACTGTCTGGCGTGATGGCTAAAGAGGATCAATATATGAATCCTTTCATTCCTCTGCTGATGGAAGAATCAAGGCTTGGGTCGGCGCGATTTCACAACACCAAATCGGGGTTTGAGGAGGGATAAAATGAGTAGTGGTCGTTATTCAACGCAGAAAACTGATTTCGACAAGACACTAGACCTCACCCATTTGAAACCTTACGGGGACACAATGAATGACGGCAAGGTTCAGCTTTCTTTTACCCTGCCCGTGCCCGACAGCGAAATTGCCGTGGAAGCTGCCCGGCAATTGTCGATGAAAATGGGCTTGGTCGAGCCCACGGTGACTTATCATGCCCCATTGGATAAATCATTTAGTTTCTTTGTGGTGTATGGAAGTCTCAGCCATACAATAGACTATACGCAAATCCATGTAGATTTCGTAGATATCAACATCATGACTATGGAAGAAACGGACCAGTTCATCCAGCAGAATTTTGGTCGAAAGATCAGGGTGATTGGAGCAAGCACTGGCACCGATGCTCACACGGTTGGAATTGATGCGATCATGAACATGAAAGGCTATGCAGGCCATTATGGGCTGGAGCGTTACAAGATGATCGAAGCGCTTAATCTTGGCAGCCAGGTTTCAAACGAGGATTTCATTCGTAAAGCAGTGGAGTTTAATGCGGACGTCTTATTGGTTTCACAGACTGTGACCCAGAAAAACGTCCATGTGCAAAACCTGACTGAGCTGGTTGAACTGCTCGAAGCAGAACGTTTGCGCAAACGCTTTCTGCTTATCATCGGAGGTCCCCGAATCAGCCATGAGCTCGCCAAAGAACTGGGTTGTGATGCGGGTTTTGGTCCTGGCAAATATGCGGATGATGTTGCCAGCTATATCTGCACTGAATTGGCTGCACGCAAACGACAGGCTTCATCAGATTGAAATCAACCCGGGAGAAAGGTAGGAATTATGAGTAAGTTGATTGGTTTGGAAGATGCAGTGAACCTCGTGCGGGACGGTGATACGATCATGGTTGGTGGTTTTCTGGCGGTCGGTACACCTGAACGGCTGATCGACGCGCTGATCGCCAAGGGAGTGAAAGATCTGACCCTTATCTGCAATGATACTGGTTTTATCGATCGCGGTGTGGGCAAGATGGTTGTGGCCAAAATGTTCAAAAAGATCATGGCGTCCCACATCGGAACCAACCGCGAAACAGGCCGGCAGATGTTGGAAGGTGAAACCGAGGTCGTGCTTATTCCCCAGGGAACCCTGATCGAGCAGATCCGGGCTGGAGGCTTTGGGCTTGGTGGCGTTCTTACCAAAACCGGATTGGGTACTGAAGTAGAAAAGGGCAAAACAGTCATTGAAATTGATGGTGAGAGGTATTTGCTCGAAAAGCCACTGCGTGCCAATGTCGCTCTACTTTTTGCGGAAAAAGCAGACGAAAAAGGCAACCTGACTTTTCACGGCGCCACGCGTAACTTTAACACCTGCATGGGTGCCGCGGCAGATATTGCGATTGTTGAAGCGCAAAAAGTTGTGAAAGTGGGCGAACTGTGCCCGGACGAAGTGGTAGTCCCCGGTGTCTTTGTTGATCACGTCGTTGATGGAGGTGCGCTATGATGGACAAACAGCAAATGCAAGAATTTATTGCCAGGCGAGTGGCCCGGGAACTCCAGGATGGCACTTTAGTTAACCTCGGTATCGGTCTGCCGACATTGGTTGCAAATTTTGTCCCGGAAGGCAGAGACGTCACTTTTCAATCCGAAAATGGTTTCATCGGGGTCGGTCCTGCCCCCACTGAAGATCAGGTTGACCCCTGTATTGCGAATGCAGGCGCGATGCCGGTCACAATCCTCCCTGGCGGGAGTTTTTTCGATAGCGCTACGTCGTTCGGAATTATCCGCGGCGGACATGTGGATGTGACAGTTCTGGGAGCTTTGCAGGTGGCTGAAAATGGCGATATTGCCAATTATATGATCCCCGGCAAGATGGTGCCCGGCATGGGTGGCGCGATGGATCTGCTCAGCGGTGCCAAGAAAGTCATCGTCGCAATGGAGCACACTGCCAAAGGTGCTCCCAAGCTGCTACGTAAATGTACCCTGCCGCTGACGGCTGTGAATGCGGTTGACCTGATTATCACAGAAATGGGGGTGATTGAGGTCACTCATGAGGGCTTTGTCTTGATTGAACAAAACCCGGATTACACCCTGGACGAAATTAAAGCCGCAACCGGTGCCCCACTGATCATAAGCGCTATATTGAAGCCGATGGCGTAAATGAGGGTTCGAATAAATATATGTTGCGTTTATAAGCTGCACCTTTTTTATTTGTTTTTGTAGTCATAAAAACCCTCTCCGGTCTTGCGTCCGAGCTTACCACCCCGAACCATCTTGCGTAAAAGTGGATGAGGGCGATATTTGCTGTCGCCAGTCTCTTTGTAGAGTACTTCCATGATCGCCAGGCAGACATCCAGGCCAATGAGGTCACCCAACTCCAACGGACCCATCGGGTGGTTGGCACCCAGCTTCATTGCCGTATCGATGCCCTCAACACTGGCAACACCTTCGGCATAAATGCCCACAGCTTCGTTGATCATCGGGATCAGAATGCGATTTACCACAAAGCCGGCCGATTCTTTAACCTCCACGGGAGTTTTACCCAATTCTCTCGCGATCTCAGAAACTTTTTCCACAACCTCCGCTGGAGTAGACAGCCCAGGAATAACTTCGACAAGTTTCATAACTGGTGCAGGATTGAAAAAATGCATCCCAACCAGGGGATGATGCAAGCCCTGAGCGATTTCAGTGATCGAGAGCGAGGAAGTATTGCTGGCAAAAATGCACTCAGATTTGACAATTGAGTCCAATGATTTGAAAGTTTCTCTTTTCACAGACATCTCTTCCAAAACGGCTTCCACGATCAGGTCGCAATCTGCACAATCCTCAAGCAAACCAGCTGTGATACGGGCGTTAACTTGATCAGCAGCGACTTGCTCCATCTTGCCGCGATCCACCCTGCTTTGCAGTCCTTTAGCGATGCGCTGCTGACCTTTTTGGGCTAATTCCAGGTTAATATCAGTGAGAACGACTTCATAACCATCCGTTTGAGCGAAAGCCTGGGCGATTCCGCTGCCCATGGTGCCTGCTCCAATCACTGCTACTTTCATAGTTTCTCCTTTTAGCAAAGCAGCCTGTTTTTTTTCAGGCTGCTCTTTATACAGATCAACGATTCTTGAATACTTTCTCTTTGCGTTTCTGTAAGAATGCCTGCATACCTTCTTTTTGATCTTCGGTTGTGAAACAATTGCCGAACAGGTTCACTTCGTGCTGGATTGCATCTTCAATCGGCATGTCCAGGCCTTCATTGACCGCTTTTTTGATGTTTCGAATGGCTATGGGAGCATGACCTGCGATGCGATCAGCCATTTTTATGGCTTCTGTCAGTAAATCTATTTGGGGATAAACAGCACTCACCAAACCAATTTGAAGCGCTTCCTCTGCCTTGATGTTTCTACAAGTAAACAGCAGTTCTTTCGCTTTCGAAGTTGAACCAATGACGCGCGCAAGCCGCTGGGTGCCCCCGAAACCGGGCGTAATGCCCAGATCAGCTTCGGGCTGACCAAACACGGCGTTTTCACTGCAGATGCGGATATCGCAACTGAGTGCAAGCTCATTTCCGCCTCCTAAAGCGTAGCCATTGACAGCAGCAATAATGGGTATGGGAAAGGTTTCGATTTTTCTGAACAAAGCGTTTCCGGTTTCACTAAAAATCCTGGCTTCGCTTTCATTCATGCAGCACATTTCTGCCACATCTGCGCCGGCAACAAAGGCTTTCTCCCCAGCGCCTGTGATCACCAGGCAGCGGGTTGTCCCAAGATCTACAGCATCCAGGACTTCATTCAGCTCTTGTAAAACAGCTCGGTTCAGCGCGTTCAGAGCTTCCGGTCGGTTGATGGTTATTAGTCCAACATGTCCTATCACTGCATACTGAATAAGAGCCATGCTTATGCCTCAGGTTTTGCAATCGCCGTGGCGCAACCCATGCCCCCACCAATGCAGAGCGTTGCCAGTCCAAGTTTCGCATTTTCCTGGCGTTTCATTTCATGGATCAGCGAGACAAGGATTCGACATCCAGACGCGCCGATAGGATGACCTAACGCGATCGCGCCGCCATTAACATTCACCTTGGCGGGATCAATGCCCAGGTCGCGCAGAACTGCAACAGATTGAGCCGCGAAAGCCTCATTACCTTCGATGAGATCGAAATCTGCGATAGTCTTGCCCAATTTTTCCAACAGTTTCCTGGTAGCTGTCACGGGACCAATGCCCATGATGGAAGGCTCAACGCCTTCCAGAGCGCTTCCAAGCCAGATCGCTTCAGGAGTGACGCCGAGTTCACGCGCTTTTTCTTCGCTCATGACGACTACCGCTGCAGCACCATCATTAATCGTGGAGGAGTTACCAGCAGTAACTATCCCATCCGGTTTGAAGGCGGGTTTCAGCTTTGCCAATCCCTCCGCAGTTGTATCCCCGCGGATACCTTCATCTTCAACAAAATCGATAACATCGCGTTTGACACGCACCTGAACGGGTACGATTTCGTCCACAAATTTACCTTCAGCCTGGGCTTTTGCGGCTTTCTGTTGAGAGAGGGCTGAGAATTCATCCAATTCCTCGCGGGTCAGATGCCACTGCTCTGCCACATTTTCAGCCGTTATACCCATATGCAACTGACTGAAGGCATCTGTCAGACCATCATTGACCATCGTGTCAACCAGCTTGCCATCACCAAGACGGTAGCCTGCGCGTGCCAGGGGAAGTGCGTACGCAGAAGCCGACATATTCTCCATGCCACCTGCGACCACCACATCTGCTTCACCAAGTAAAACCATTCTGGCAGCCATGTTGACTGCCTCAAGACCGGAACCGCAGACGACATTGATGGTCACAGCTGGGGATTCGACCGGAATGCCAGCGTTCACTGCTGCCTGACGGGCAACGTTTTGCCCTTGTGCCGCCTGGAGGACACAGCCCATATAAACCATATCCACATCAGCTGGCTGGATTCCTGCCCTACGGACGGCTTCCCGGATGACGACTTCACCGAGCTTTGCTACGGGAATGGTTGAGAGCATGCCGCTCATCTTCCCTATCGCAGTACGACACGACCCGGCAATGACGATTTTCTTGTTCATAAATGATTCCCTTTCTTTAGGATCTGGGGGTGAGTTTTGACAGAAAACAAGCATAATTTAAATTAAGGCGAGTTGTAATCTGCCTCCCAGACCGGATTGTTTGCCTGTATTATCTCATAGAATCTGCCTCCTTCGCCTTCAATTTCTTTATTTTTTTGACAGACAATGGACGATCACACACCCATTCAGAGCCAATAGTATTGATGGCTTTTCATCACCCCGGAGACGTGGGATTCTTGACATTAGAACAATTGTTCTATATAATTAGAACATGGAAAACTCACTGATGCCCTTCAGCACTCCCCTGCCCTCCAGGCGTTTTCTGGCGATCGGTGCCCATGCACTTTCCAACAAAATGCTGGAATTGATCGCAAAATTGAGCCTGCTGCAGCGTGTAACCGTATTGGATTGCGGCAACCGTTCCAACATGTATTCAGTTGCCAAACTGATCCGCCCCTACACCTCCGATCCCGTGCGGGTTATGTGCAACATCCGCCTTTCCCGCGCCTTCACCTGCTACCAGGTGGTGGCTATGCTGCAGGCCGTGGCTGCCAACCCGCCACAGGAACCACTGGTGGTACTCGATCTGCTGGCAACCTTTCTCGACGAAGACGTCGAGCTTAAAGACGCGCAACGTCTGATGGATCACAGTCTTGGCTTCCTAACGCAGCTGAGCGCCTTGGCGCCCGTGGTCATTAGTGTGCGACCCATCCCTCTTATTGCCCACCAGCGTGCCCCTTTGCTTGAGCTGATTAAAAACAACGTGGATGTTTGTTGGGAAGAGCCACTCGCGCTGCAAACCGCATCGCACACACAAATGCTACTTTTCGAATGAGGTTCTTATGGGACGCACCATCGCTTCAATCACCCAAACCTGGCAGGAAGAAGAAGCCGCGCTTAACCGCTTCAAACGCGCCTTGCGCAAGGATGACCAGATCCTTTTGGATGAACTTCTGGTCATGTCGCGTCTGCACCTGGCCGAAGCCTCCTATGCTTCCAATCTTTATCCGCTGGATATGTACCTGATTGCCATCCTGTTGGAGCTCTACAAACAACTCAAATCCATGCAAAAAGTGATGCCCAATGCGAATCCCTTTAAAGCCGAACGTATTGAGGCGGATAAGGAAGACGAATTCATTCAACTGCTAAATGCCACCGTCTCCACTTTATTTGATACCCCACAGAGGGAAACGGCAGCAGACCTGGCGGAAATCCCGACGGAAGTGCAGCCCGAGCCTGCCAACGCCTTGAACTATGCCGACTTTGAGGAGGCGCCCTGATGACCTTCCGCGGCTGGCTGCTGGACCTCTACCTCAACCAGGAAGAAGGGTTAACCCTGTGGTTCATTGGGGAAGATGATCGCCGCGTCTGTTTCAAGCAGGCTTTCCCGGTCACCTTCTATGTTGCCGGTCCCAATGAACAGCTGCGTGCGCTCTGGAAGCGCGTAAGCGGGAGGATGGGCGTTTTGGGACTGAGCCGCAAGCAAAAGCAGGATGTGTTTGTGGCAGATCCGGTGGATGTGATGCAGATTGATATGGTCTCGCCCGTCAGCCAGGTCAGACTATTTCGCGACATTGAAGCTGAATTCCCCGACCTGACCTACTACGACGCGGATGTCACTATTGGTACGCGCTACATGGCTCGTCATGGCGTCTTCCCGCTGGCGCTGTGCGAATTGGAGGTAGATGAAAACCAGCTCATCCAATCCATCCGCCCTCTCAATACCCGTTGGGACCTGATACCTGACCTGCCGCCCCTGCGTATCTTTGAACTGAAGCCGGACTGCGATCCAAACCGCGGCAAGGTGCACTCGCTGCTTATGCGCACAGATCGCTTCGCGCAGCACATCCCGCTTGACCCTGCCGGCGAATATCTGCGGCTGATCAATGAGGCCCTGGCGACTTATGATCCGGATATTTTTGTCACCGATTGGGGTGATAGTTGGTTGATCCCCTTTCTGAACGCGCAATCAGCAGAAAAAGGCATCCCCCTGCAGCTCAACCGCGATGGCACGCGGCCAGTCCGCTGGCAGAAAGAAACAACCTACTTCTCCTATGGACACATCATCTACCGCCCGGAAGAAGCCCACCTCTTCGGTCGCTGCCATGTGGACCGCAAGTCTTCCATGATGTGGTCTGACTACAGCCTGGCCGGCACGCTCGAAATGGCACGCGTTACCACGCTGCCCATCGAAAAAGCGGCGCGCGTTTCACCCGGGCAGGGGATCTCTGCCATGCAGGTTATTACCGCGCTGGAGAAGGACGTGTTGGTGCCCTATCAGAAACGCCAGGTGGAAGAGTTCAAGAGCGGGATGCAGTTGATCCAGTCCGACCGCGGCGGGATGGTTTACCAGCCCAAGGTGGGGCTGCACATGGACGTGGCGCAGGTGGATTTTGTCTCGATGTACCCGGCGGTGATCATCAAAGGCAACATTTCTCCGGAAGTTCCCCTGCCGGACATACTTGAGCCTGCCATGGAAGAACTTGGCGTGGTGCCGCTGACACTCAAACCTCTCTACGAAAAGCGTGTGTCAATCAAGAAGAAAATCCGCCAATACCCACCGGATCACCCGATGGTTGCAACGCTGAAAGAACGCGCAAATGCGCTAAAGTGGCTTCTGGTGGTTTGTTTTGGCTTTCTGGGCTACAAAAACGCGCGTTATGGGCGCATAGAAGCCCACGAAGCTGTTACCAAAGGCGGGCGCGAAGTGCTGCTGCGTGCCAAGGAAGTGGCAGAATCAGAAGGCTTTGAGGTGCTCCACATGTACGTTGACGCGCTCTGGATCAAAAAGAAGGGCTGCAGCAAGCCAGAACACTTCACCGAGGTGATCAGCAAAATCAACCTGCACACCGGGCTGACGATCAATCTGGATGGCATTTACCGTTGGGTGGCATTTTTGCCCTCCAAGACCGACGCGCGTATCCCGATTGCCAACCGCTATTTCGGCGTTTTCCAGAGCGGCGAGATCAAAGTGCGCGGGTTGGAGGCGCGCCGGCGCGACACACCTGTTTGGATTGCGGCTGTGCAAAAGCAAATGATCGCTTTGCTGGGGCAGGCACGCACCAAAGCCGAGCTCTCCGATTGTATTCATGAGGCATTTTGTTTCTATTACACCGCACTGCAAAAGCTGGAAGATAACCAGGTGCCTTTAGAACAGCTGGTAATCAACGGAAAGGTCAGCTACGCGCTCGAAGCCTATAAAGCCAGCACTGCTTCAGTGCGTGCTGCCAGGCAGATGGAAGCTGCCGGCATGCCCATCAAACCCGGTATGCGCATCCGTTTTGTTTATCGCAAGGGTGAACCGGATGTATTTGCCTGGGATTTAGGCAAACCCATCGACCCGCAGGAAGTAAACAAACCAAAGTACATAGAATTGCTGGCTAAGGCTGGCAGCGCAGTCCTGGCGCCATTTGGAATTTCCGAAGCGCTATTCCGTGAGTGGAGCGAAAATCGTTCGATCCAGCTCAAGCTTAATCAAGCTTTGTTTGAGTAGACAGCCGATACCCTAAAAAATTCGCAGATTCAATTCCACAAATTATTGAAATAGGGAAAGTTGATCGAAGTGTTGAGCGAAGTGTTGAGCGATTATTTGACTAGGATTTGCCAATCGCCTATAATCAAACTTTCGAGGGGAAGTGCTGGAATTGGCAGACAGGCATGACTTAGGATCATGTGCGGTGACGCGTGAGGGTTCGAGCCCCTCTTTCCCCACTTCGAACAAATTTACTTATTGAGGTATGCATTGAAAACCGAAAAGACTTATACCGACGACCATCAGGTAAAACTCACAACCGAAATTGAGAGTGAATTGGTTGAGCAATTCAAACGCAAGGCTGCCCGCCAGATTGCCCGCAGCACACGCATCCCAGGTTTCAGACCCGGAAAAGCACCTTATAACATGGTACAGAACTATGTTGGTGAGGCTCGCATTTTCCAGGAGGCTATCGATCTGCTGGTCGAGGATGTTTATCCTAAAATCCTAGATGCGGAAGAAATCAAGCCCTGGGGACCCGGCTCATTAGACAATATTAAAAGTGAAGATCCGTTGGTGCTTGAGTTCACGGTTCCTCTCGACCCTGAAGTCGAATTAAAAGGTCTCGATGAATTGAACAAGAAGTATGAACTCCAAGCTGTTACCGATGCTGAGGTCGATGAGTTTGTGATGTCTATGCGGCGGAATTACGCCAACATCGTCCCTATAAACACTCCCGCCGTTGAAGGTAATCTGGTTTACATGACCGTTGAGGCAGTGGACAAAAACGCAGAACCTGGGAAAGACCCTGTTATCGTCAAGTCGAGCCCGCAGCAAACGTTAATTCCGACAATCGAAGAAAGCCGCGATTCAGAATGGCCTTACGAAGGGTTTGCGCGTGAATTTATCGGCAAAAAAGAAGGCGATACCTTCTCGCTTGAGCATCAATATCCTGAAGATCACGAGAGCGAGGATTTTGCTGGCAAGACAGTCGTATTCAACATTAACCTACAATCTGTTAAAGCGCTTGAATTACCCGAGCTCGACGAAGAGTTCCTGAAGAATGTTGGTGGTTTTGCTACTGCCGAGGACCTTTATGCCGGTGTGCGCGAGCATCTGGAAAGTAAACGTAAGGAGGAGTATGACGATGCCTATTATCTCGGACTCGTTGATCAACTGCGCCAGGCGTCCGTGATTAAGTACCCGCCACAGATGCTCAAAAATGAAGAGGAAGAAGTGCTGCACCGAATTGAGCACGATCTTGAACATCGCAACCTTGACCTGGATCTCTATCTGAAACTTCGCAAACTGGATCGGGATCAATTCAATGAAGAGGAAGTCAAACCGACTGCAAAGAACCGAATTGAACGCTCTCTAATCATGGACGCTCTCACCAAGCAGTATGACATCAAGATCTCTAATGAGGAATTGGAACAAGAAGTTTCCGCGGTTGTGAACGACCTGATCACAAGTGGAGAATTTGTTGAAGCGCAGAAATCGCTTGGTTCCAAGAAATTCTCCGAATCAGTCTCAATGCAGGCAGCCAACCAGGCAATTGAGAATTCCATTCGCAGAAAACTGCGCGAACTGGCGGATCCTGAGGAAGTCATTGAGATCAAAGCACCTGAGATTACCGAAAACCCTGCTGAAGGGATTGCCGAAGAACAGACTGAGAAAGAGTAACAAAACTCTTATACTCAGTCGTTAAACTGTTCGAAAACAAATAAAGGATAATTATGGACAAAAAACCATTTGAATCAGTCATCCCCATGGTGGTGGAGCGTACCGCCGTCGGAGAACGCGCATACGACATTTATTCCTTACTTCTGAAGGAACGGATTGTTTTTGTGGGCACTGCTATCAATGATCAGGTTGCCAATGTGGTCGTTGCTCAGCTGCTCTATCTAAGCCAGATAGACCCTGATAAAAGCATCCAGATGTACATCAACTCTCCCGGTGGATCCATTTATGCCGGTCTCGCAATTCTCGATACCATGCAAATGATCCGAAATCCAATCAGCACGGTAGCTGTCGGTGTTACTGCAAGTTTTGGCACTGTTTTGCTTGCAGGGGGCACGAAAGGGCAACGGTATGCCTTGCCCCACGCAACCATCCATATCCATCAGCCGCTTGGCGGAGCTGAAGGTCAGGCAAGTGATATCGAAATCATGGCACGCGAAGTACTGCGACTTAAAGCTGAACTCAATGAGTTTTTCGCGAATGTGACCGGGCAACCGTTAGATGTTATCAAGCGTGACACTGACCGCGATTTTTACATGACTGCTGAACAGGCCGTCGCCTACGGATTGATCGACAAAGTCCTTCAGCCACCAGTCAAATTAGGTTCGTCTGCATAATTCCCAAATGCTGACAAATCATTACCCACAGATCAGAGGCCTCATCCTGGATATGGATGGGGTCCTCTGGCATGATGACGAGCCCATTGGCGATTTACCGGAAATTTTTTCCGCTATTGACAGAATGGCGCTTAAGGTTACTTTTGCTACTAATAACGCCACAAAGAGCGTCAGCGAATTCCTGCACAAACTTGCCAATTTCGGGGTGAAAGTACACCCGGAGCAAATCGTTACTGCTGCAGATGCTGCCTTACGATATATTTCTGCGCATTTTGCACCATCAACTCAGATTTTTGTAATTGGATCGGAATCCCTGCGCCAGGAAGTCCGCAAGCATGGCTTCCTTGTTACGGATGAGCAGGATTCCTCCAGCGCGGACGTTGTTCTGGTTGCGCTGGATACACACATCAATTATCAGAAGCTCGCAAGGGCAGGTTTGCTCATTCGGGCAGGTGCAAAGTTTATCGCTACGAACACGGATGCAACCTACCCCACCCCCAAGGGACTTTTACCTGGAGCTGGCACGTTGGTGGCAGCCGTGGCTGCTGCATCAGGAAAAGAGCCGCTTGTGATTGGAAAACCACAGCCAACCCTCTTCCAACAGGCAATGGAAATCATGGGTACACAACCCCAGGAGACCCTCTGCGTAGGCGACAGGCTCGAAACCGATATTTTGGGTGGTCAGAACGCCGGCTGTTTGACCGCGTTGGTACTTGGCGGCGTCAGCACTCTTGAGCAGGCTCAAGTATGGCAGCCACAGCCAACCATTATTGCCAGGGATCTCAAAAGCCTTGTTTATGACTAAACCGATCCTCTACGACCAAGACAACGAAACCCTCCAGGCTGTTCTGAGAGAGCTTGGTCAGCCTGCGTTCAGGCTGAAACAACTCGAAGAAGGATTGTATCAACATCGTTACCTTAATTTTGACGAGTTCACCACGTTGCCGAAGTCGCTGCTCGAAGCGCTGGCGGAAGGTTTTACCCTGTTTCCAATTGAAGACAAAAATGAAATTATCTCGAGGGATAAACAGACCGAAAAGTTTTTGTTTAAACTCCAGGATGATAACCTCATTGAGACAGTTTTGATGCATTACGAGGAACGCCACACCGCCTGCATCTCAACCCAGGTCGGCTGCCCAATGGGCTGCGTGTTCTGCGCGACAGGTCAGATGGGCTATACCCGTAACCTCACAGCAGGTGAGATCCTTTCGCAAATCATCTTTTGCATGCGCCGGCTCGAAGCAGATGGAAAGAACCTGACAAACGTTGTCTATATGGGGATGGGCGAACCTTTCCTCAATTACGAGGAGGTCATGAGCTCAATTGCCCGGTTGACAGACCAAAAAGGCCTCAACTTTGGCGCCCGAAGAATCACGATCAGTACCGTGGGCATCCTGCCTCGTATCCGTCAGTTCACCGAAGCCAAATCCCAGGTGAATCTGGCGCTCAGCCTGCATGCGCCAAACGATACGCTGCGTTCTACGCTCGTGCCCTCCAATGAATTTTACCCGCTCAAATCACTGATTGAAGCCAGTAAAAAATATACTGACTACACTCATCGCCGAGTCCTGATTGAATATGCATTAATTGACGGCGTCAACGATACGCTCGCGCTTGCTGATGAGCTCGCCACGTTATTGCATGGCATGCTTTGCCTGGTGAACCTGATCGCGCTTAATCCTGCTCAGGACGGCAGTTTGAAGGGTTCTCCGCGCGAAAAAGTTGAAGCCTTCCGCGACCGCTTGATGAAGCGGGGCATTCAGACGACCATCCGGCTAAAACGGGGCATTGAGATAAATGCTGGCTGTGGGCAGTTGGCAACTTCACAAAAAGGCAAATGATATAATCGCAACATGGCAAATATCTTTGATAAATGGCGCGATAGTCTCGCAAAAACACGCACTGTAACCTTCGGGAAAATTGCCACTTTATTTGGCGCGACGGAAATCGAAGATGAGACCTGGGATCAACTTGAAGAGCTGCTGATCCAGGCAGATGTAGGTGTTCGCACCACACTTTACTTGATCGATACCTGCCAGGAAAAAGTGGATGAGTTTGGTCTGACCAAAACTGAACAACTAAAAAGCCTGATCAAGTCAGAAATGTCCAACTTGCTGATCCAACCTGAGGAACCAGAACTGGACGACAAACCCACTGTGATCATGGTAGCCGGAGTGAATGGGTCTGGCAAAACTACTTCGATCGGAAAGCTGGCTGCCCGTTACAAACGCATGGGGAAGTCCGTGCTGCTTGTTGCTGCTGACACATACCGTGCCGCTGCGATAGACCAGCTTGAAATATGGGCGGAACGCGTTGGCGTGCCGATCATTACCTCCCAGCAAGGCAGCGATCCTGGTGCGGTGACGTATGATGGCATCAAATCAGCTGTTTCACGAGGGATTGATGTCGTCCTTATCGACACAGCTGGCAGGCTGCACACCCGTTACAATCTCATGGAGGAAATCAAGAAAGTCTACCGGGTTGCGGAAAAAGCGCTCCCCGGAGCACCCCACCACTCCTGGATCGTGCTGGACACCACCACTGGACAGAACGCCCTCCAACAGGCTGAAGCCTTTGGTAAGGCGGTTAACCTGAACGGTGCTATCCTGGCAAAACTGGATTCCTCTGCTAAAGGCGGTATGGTTTTTGCCATCAAGGATCAACTCGGTCTGCCTGTGATCTACGCTGGATTAGGGGAAAAAATCGAAGACCTACAACTTTTCAACCGGGATTCTTTCATTTCTGGTATTTTTGATTAATTTTCTGGAGCAATTATGATTGACCTGACCGAACGCATAAACGCCATTGAGGCAACCTACCACTCGCTCCAGGAGCATCTTTGACCTCTCTGCAAAAAAAATTGAACTAAATTCACTCAGGCTCGAAAGCGCAGAACAGGAATTCTGGAACAAGCCGGATTCGGCACAAAAAGTAATGAAGCGCATCTCCCAGCTCGAAGACCAAATTAACGAGTGGGACGAAATCGCGATCGAAATCGACGGTCTGCGGTCATTGCTCGAAATGGATGATGGAAGCCTGACTGAAGAGCTCGAAGCAAGTGTAACAAAACTGGAATCAATCCTGGCTGAAAAGGAAATCACTATCCTGTTATCCGGTCAATATGATCAAGGTAACGCTTTGCTCGCGATCCATGCTGGGGCAGGCGGCACAGATTCGCAGGATTGGGCAGCCATGCTCGAGCGCATGTACCTGCGATGGGCAGAACTCAGGGGCTACAAGACAGAGATCCTGGACCGGACTGCGGGTGAAGAAGCCGGATTGAAATCAGTCACCATTTCCGTCCAGGGTAAACTCGCTTATGGATATCTACGGTGTGAAAAAGGTGTGCATCGACTTGTGCGGCTTTCCCCCTTTGATGCAGCCCATCGGCGCCATACTTCTTTTGCCCTCGTGGAGGTTCTGCCTGAGATCGAGGACAATGATGAAATTATCATCCGACCGGAAGATATAGAAATTGAAGTATACAAATCCTCAGGTGCTGGTGGTCAGAATGTTCAAAAGAACATGACCGCAGTTCGAATCATTCACCTGGCGACCGGCTTGGTGGTCACTTGCCAAAACGAAAGATCACAAACACAGAATCGTGAAAGCGCTCTTAAAGTACTGCGTTCCCGGCTTTTTGAAATTCAGCAGCAGGAACGCAATGAAGAAGTATCCGAGTTGAAGGGTGAATTCAAGAAGGTCGAATGGGGAAGTCAAATTCGATCGTATGTACTTCATCCCTACCAAATGGTAAAAGATCACCGCAGCAACTACGAAACCGCAAACACGCAAGCGGTGCTTGATGGGCACATTGATGGCTTCATTGAAGCCTATCTAAAGATGAAGCAGACCTAATCCAGTATCCTGGCCAACCTCAACAAGTCTTCATCCAGTGGTTTACTTTTTCCAATCACTTCAGAAAATGGTGTCGTGGTAATGTGATTGTTTTGAATGCCAACTAACACTCCAAATTCACCGCGATCGATAGCCTCGATTGCACCCAGACCAAACTTGCTGCCTAGGACGCGATCTGCTGCAGTCGGTTCACCACCCCTTTGAACATGCCCCAAAATGGTCGATCGCACACTGAATCCATGCCGGTCGCGATTGGTTTTGAAATACTCGGTTAGTTCGGCAGCGTTATATTTTGCGCCCTCTGCGGCAACGATAATGGCGTGCGATTTCCCATGCTCATATGCCAGGCGGAGAGTATCTGCCAAAACCTCAATGTCGGTATCAATCTCAGGGAGGGTGATCGCTTCAGCGCCGCCTGCCAATCCTGACATCAGGGCGATGTATCCGCAATTTCGACCCATTACCTCAACGATGAAAGCGCGTTGATGCGAAGAAGCCGTTACCTTCAGACGGTCGATAGCCTCCAACGCAATATTCAGAGCTGTATCGACACCGAGAGTGACATCTGAGCCATACAGGTCATTATCAATGGTGGATGCAATCCCCACAACGGGGAAACCCATCTCAGATAGCGCAAAACTGCCGGCTTGCGAGCCATTGCCGCCAATAACGACTAATGCATCCACTCCCCTCCGATTCAGGCTACGGATCGCTTGCTCGCGTCCTTCAAAGGTTTTGAATTCCTCGCAGCGAGCGCTTCCCAGAACTGTTCCGCCACGTTGTAGGATGCCGCCGACCTCACGAGTGCCCATTGGTTCAAACAAACCGTCAATGAGTCCCTGATAACCATTTCTGACACCAAAAGTAGTCCAGCCTTTACTGACAGCACAACGAACCACCGAACGAATGGCTGCGTTCATACCGGGTGCATCCCCTCCGCTGGTCAAAACGGCAATCCTCTGAATCATATTCACCTCACAACAGAATGATTTCAAGGTCTATTATAATTCACTGCATTATTTCATAGAAAGGTAATTATGGCGAAAGATATTCTTGTTTCCA
>Ga0079099_1013864_pt1 | contig 27614 bp, 26 predicted proteins | sample ADurb_H2B_02_Slu_FD_77098 | JGI IMG/M metagenome (GOLD analysis project Ga0079099, IMG submission 77098) | Active sludge microbial communities from Illinois, USA, of municipal wastewater-treating anaerobic digesters - ADurb_H2B_02_SludgeMetaT... | ecosystem: Engineered > Bioreactor > Anaerobic >... | reverse complement strand
GACGCCCCCATCGTCTAGTGGCCCAGGACGCGGCCCTCTCAAGGCCAAAACCAGGATTCGAATTCCTGTGGGGGCACTTTTTGTTTAACCGGAACTTCCATGAGCCAATCAAAGCCCCAATACAGTATCCCCTACCACGTTTACAGGTCAGACGCACGCTGCTGCGTTTTATGATACGAGGGTTGTTGAGGCTATTGACCCGCACAAAAATCGAGGGGCTTGAAAAAATTCCGAAGGAAGGCCCAGTCATCCTGGCAGGGAATCACGCTGCTTTCCTCGAGCCAGTACTGATGGCGGTGATCCCCAAACGGCTGGTGGAGCCGATCGGTGCGGGTGATTTACCTTTTGAAGGAATTCTAGACAAGTTAGTGAGCTATTATGGTTTCATTCCAGTTAACCGGGGTAATTTGGATAGAACGGGGGTGAATCAAGCGCTGGATGTGCTCAAGCAGGATGGTGTGATTGGCATTTTCCCGGAGGGCGGAGTTTGGGCACCGGGCAGGATGCCCCCTCAGATTGGCGTAGCACTGCTCAGTCAGCGCGCTGGCGCACCAGTGGTACCAATTGGTTTCAGCGGGCTGAAGGGATCCTTTCAGCAAGCCTTGCAGTTGAAGCATCCAAGGCTCCGGATGAGGATTGGCGAAGTAATCCCAGCCTTAGAAGCTTCTGATGGTGGCGTTAACAAAGACCAGCTGCTGGCATATTCCCGGCATGTACTGAACGCAATTTATGCGTTGATTTCGGAAGAGGAAAAGAGCCTTATACCCATGGAAGCTTACTATTCGCTCTCACTGAAAGTGGCAGGCAAGGAAATACCAGATCTGCCATGGGGGTCGGCGTTTGCCCGATTTTTACATTCCCCATTGCTGCTGGACAGCTTTAAGAAAAATCTGAAACTTCCGGTCGGGGGGCTTTATGAGCAGGATGGAATCGTGGATACAGCTGCCATGCAGACTGCTCTCAACGCGGTTATGGACTACCTGAAGGTCAACCCGGCGTTCTTTACTTACCGCTTTGGAATGGAAGAGGGGAATCGGGTGGCGGAAGGGACCCAGGAACTGCAATCCTTGCTCGATAAGGCAAATGCTGCAGGCAAGGTTGTCCGCCTGGACACCCATGAAGTCATTGCCTATAAAGACGGACGACTCGAAACGAGCGAAAGGCATTTCGTAATTGGTCCGGGTAACCATCCAGGTTAAGAAGCAGCAGGTTGAATGTCGCGTACATTCAGCTGCACCGTGCTGCGTCCGTTAAACTCATTGATCTCAAAGGTATAAGCAATATCCACATAATCAGGCAAGTTTTCATGCATGGCACCCTGCCGGAAAGCGATGGCGTCCAGTTGATTGCTGCCAGCCCCGAGCACGAGCTTGAGGTGTTCTCCCTTGCCGACTGTGTTCGCACGCAAGACGCGGATGTTGCGGCTGCAAAACAGCGCACTTGGGTTGAAAGCACCGGTGGGTTCCAGTTGTTCCACTGCATCAAGAATGCTTGGAAAGTGATCAGCTTGTAGTTTTTCAAGGGAGATTTCATAATCGATATGAAGCGCGGGCGTCAGATCCAGCCCTTTGAAGGATTCACGCGCGATGTCCATGAGGCGCTCCTGAAATGCCTGGGCATTTTCGGTACGCAAGGTGAGACCAGCTGCCATCGGGTGACCGCCATGCCTTACCAGCAAATCGGTGCATTGGTCCAGGGCGTGGTTGATATCGAATTCCGGGATCGAGCGGCAGGAAGCTTTAATAAGGTCGCCCTCCACCGAACCGATAATGGCGGGTTTGTAGTACGCCTCGGTCAGCCGCCCCGCAGCCAAACCCACAACACCCGCATTGTACTCAGACGAAGCAGAAAACAGCACCGGTACGTCCGGGTCTTGGGCTGCGATATTGAGCATGGCCGATTCGATGATCTGGTTGGTAATCTCTTTGCGGCTGGAGTTAAGAGAGTCGAGCTGCTGGGCAAGCCAACCAGCCTCAAAGGTATCCCGGCTGGTAAGCAGGCGGAAGGCATCCAAGGCACTCTCTATGCGCCCGGCAGCATTCAGTCGCGGACCGATGACAAAGCCAAGGTGCCCGGCATTGAATTTGGCAGGGTTAATAGAAGCTGCCTGGGCTAGTGAGAACAATCCCTGCCGCTTTGGCTGGCGCATCTGCGCAAGACCGCGTTTGACCAGAGAGCGATTTTCGCCGGTCAGCGGAGCCACGTCCACCACGGTGCCAATAGCTACCAGGTCGAGCCATTGGTTGAGATCAACCTCGGGATCTGGATGGGTCTGGAGCCAGGCTTCAGCCAGTTTATATGCCAAACCCACACCCGCGAGTTCCTTGTAGGGGTAGGGGTCGGCTGGCTGGTGGGGGTTGATCACGGCATCAGCCTGGGGGAGTTGATCACCTGGTTGGTGGTGATCGGTAACAATCACGCGCATACCCAGTTCTTTGGCCCGTTGCACTTCCTGCAGAGAGCGAATGCCACAATCGACAGTGATGAGTAGCTGCGTGCCTTCGGCTGCCAGCAGTTCGACTGCATCCAAATTTAGCCCGTAGCCTTCATCAAAGCGATTGGGGATGTAGACCCGTGGTTCATGACGAAGTTGGTTGAAGAATTCAAACAACAGAGAAGACGCGGTGACACCGTCGGTATCGTAATCGCCATAAATTGTAATGTTCTCGTCTGCCTGCAAAGCCTGTTCAATCACAGCCACCGCTTCACGCATGCCGAGCATCAGGAAGGGATCGGTTGAGGTGGGAGATTCGGTTCCCAGATAGGCGTGTGCAACCTCAGCAGTAGTAATTCCGCGGTTAAAGAGCAGCTGCCGCAGCAAAGGCGGATAGTCTCTGAGAGCGTGTTTGATGTCGTTTGGAATGAGGGGCGCGATAATCCAGCGTTTTTTTGGGGAGGTGTGCTTGGTTTCAGTCATTTGCTAATTGTACCTTGTGTTTCATTGGCATCTCCAAGAATTATGCATGTAGAATTAAACACAGATTAGCGAATGGAAAAGACTATGGAAAAGATACGATTCAATATCCAGCATGATGTCCAACAAGCCATGCATTTTGGTTTGCCGATTGTGGCCTTGGAATCGACGGTGATCACCCATGGTTTACCGCAGCCTGTAAACCTGCGGCTGGCGCAGGATATGGAGGCCACTGTGCGCGCCCAGGGTGCTACACCAGCCACCATTGCCCTGATGGATGGTTCGGTCAAGGTGGGGCTTAGCAGCGAGGAACTCGAACAGCTGGCAGGGGCTGTAAACCCGAATAAAGTCAGCCTGCGCGATTTTGGGTATGCCTTGGAGAAGCGCCTGACTGGGGGCACCACTGTGGCAGCCACCATGTTCGTGGCTGAGAAGGTGGGAATCAAGGTTTTTGCTACCGGTGGTATTGGTGGGGTGCACCGCAATGCGCCGTTTGATGTCTCGGCCGACCTGATGCAGCTTTCCCGCTGCCCAGTGCTGGTGGTCTGCGCCGGCGCCAAGGCAATCCTGGACTTGCCCGCTACCATGGAGTACCTGGAAACGCAGGGAGTGCCCGTTATCGGCTATCAAACCAACGATTTTCCAGCGTTCTACTCCACCTCCAGCGGCATGAAACTCAATTTGCGGGCTGATTCAGCGGAGGAAGTGGCAAAGATTGCTGAAACCCACTGGAGCCTGGGGCTGAAATCGGGTATTTTACTGGTGGTTCCTCCGCCGAAAGAGACGGCAATCCCCGCCAAAGAAGTAGAACTATGGGTCGAGGAAGCACTGCGCCAGGCTGAATTGAAGGGCATCCATGGTAACGCCACCACACCTTACTTACTGGCAAAGGTAAATGCTTTATCTGGTGGTCGCAGCATGGAAACCAACATCGCCCTCCTACTGAACAATGCAAAAGTGGCTGCACAGGTGGCGGGATTTATGCGCCCCAAGAGCAACCCGCAGCATTTCGTGCAGGAGATCTAAGCGCAAATTCTAAGGGGTATTGCTGGGGCGCGGAGTAGCAGTCGGTGAGGGGGTCACGGTCGGTAAGGGCGTCCTGGTCGGTGTCGGCGTGGCAGTCGGGCTGGGCGTGAAGGTGGGCGTGCGCGAGGGGGTAGGCGTGATGGTAGGAGTGCTGGTGGGGGGATTGCCCAATACGCGGAAATGACCGCTCGTGATCCACTGTTCCCCAATGAAAAACTGTAATTGGTAGCTCCCTGGCAGCCATTCGTCGGGCGGGAGCTCGAGCAGGGCTGCGCCATAGCCGCCACTGCCTCCCTGCCATGTTCCAGTGTTGTAGCGCACAATCTCCCCATCCCGCACCCAGATTTCAGTCCACTGCACGCCAGGATCCATCATGTTGTAACTGTAAGTCCCGTAGATTGTTTTGATTGGATTCTCAAATTCGATCGCGGGCTCAATGGGTTGCAAGTCCTCGTCAATTTCTCTTGAAAACTGGATCAGGCTGAAAGCAAAATCGGATTTTGGGGTAACAATTGACTCAAACGCCGTCGCAATATGCTCGGGGATGAAAGGTGTGCCAGTTACGGATGGTGTGCTGGTGAGCGTAGGGGTGAGCGTGATGGTGGGTGTGAGGGTGATGGTGGGGGTGAGCGTGATGGTAGGCGTCAGCGAGGGGGTAAGGGTGGGCGGAAAGTAGCGATAGGCGAAGCCTTCACCCCAGCGTAAGTTGGCATAAGCGAATGCAAGTAACAACAACACGCCGAGCAGCAAGCGGGCACCAAGCTCATACTGCTCGCGTTTCTTGAAGAAGAACGGCAGTTTTTTACCGATGCGGAAGGCGTTGCGCGCACGGAAAGCCAGCCAGATGGCTGCGATGGCTGCCATGATGCTGATCACAAAAACCGTGGAACGGATATCTACGTTCATTTTTTGGATTATAGCAGGGATTGAGGGGTTGAAAAACTTGGCGGACGTGTTTCAAGTAGAATCGCCTCTGAATAAATCTCTTTCAAATTGGGTTCATCGCTGCAAAGGAAAAAGAGTAGCTGAGATGGAAGACGTAATTAAGACTTACATTGCCAAAGCACCATTGGAGGTCCAGGATATCCTTCACCGCGTGAGGGAACTTGTGCTCGAGGTCGATCCGGAGCTGACCCAGACCCTCAGCTACCAGATGCCCACTTTCAAAAAACACGGTAAGCCGATCCTTTATTTTGCAGCTCATAAGAATCACCCGGGCATCTACCCAACGCCGCCAGCTGTTGCGCAATTCGCGGTGAGGCTTGCGGGCTATAAAACCAGCAAAGGTGCCATTTAAATCCCCTACTCCATGATGCTGAACGAAGAGCTTATTCAATATCTTTTGTGCTTCAATCTGGAGCGGCTAGAAAATCGTTAATCCTTGAAAATACAGGATTCAATCCCTGAAAATACAGGATGCTATCCTTGAAAATACAGGATTTGTCCTGGCGAAACACAAAGCGATAGACGGGTTGTGTTTAGTATTTCGCTAATTCTCCTCTATACGGCTCAGCAAAGAGGGCAGGAGTGCCGCCAGTATGCCAGAAGAGGACTTTTTCATCAGCTTTGAAGAATCCATGGCGGATGAGGTCAACCAAGCCGGCAGCAGCACGACCGGTGTAGACCGGATCGAGCAGGATCGCTTCCTGGCGTGCAAAAAGCAGTATAGCTTCCTTTTCTGCAGCAGTCAAAACGCCATACCCAGCCGAGCAATAAGCATCATTCACAAGGATTTCTTCGGGATAAAAGTGGGTTTCAAGTTGTAGTAACTCCGCGCCAGCATTCGCGATTCCCGCAATGGTTTCAGAAAGCTCCTGCGCAGGTTTATCTACACTGATACCCAGGATCTTTGCGCAGCTGCTTGTTTCGCGCGCGCCAAGTATCATACCTGCCTGTGTGCCGCCTGAAGAAGTAGCGAAAACGATCCAATCCGGGTTGAGACCTTGCTCGTGTAATTCATGCATAGCCTGGCGGTAACCCATGGCGCCGATAGCATTGGAGCCGCCGTAAGGGATAAGGTAAGGCTTGCGGTTCTGTGCTTCAGCGTGCTTTGTAACCTCCGCCAGCGCCCGGTCTCGCTGGTCTTTGGGTACAAAAATGACCTCCGCGCCACTGAGCAGATCCAAATATAAATTGCCCTGAGGCTGTCCTGGTTTTTCACATGCCAACACCAAGATACAACCCAGCCCAAGTCTGGCAGCGGCTGCTGCTACCTGACGGCAGTGATTGGACTGCACCGCGCCAGTGCTGATGAGGGTCTGGCAGCCTCTTGCCAGGGCATCAGCTGCGAGGTACTCGAGTTTGCGGGTCTTATTGCCGCCGAAGCCGAGCCCAGTCAGGTCATCACGTTTGATGAATAGCTGTGGACCGCCCAACATTTTTGAGAGAAGGGGCAGCGCTTCAATCGGGGTGGGTAATTGGGCAAGCTGAATACGCTCAGTCATTCAAGCTCCTTTTGTTGGCTTTCAATCCTCGCTGGCGCAGCAGGTTGAGGAGTTTGGGCAGGGTTTCGGTGTAGCGGCGGTACAACGCTGGGCGGGTGGTGTAATCCCAGGCCCCCAGGGTGCGGGTAATCGTCCCGTTGAAACCTTGCTTGAATCGGAAAACTCCCCACATGGAATCGCTCTCGTCAAAGACCTCAGGCGCGCCCCACATGTCGTAAGTGTGGCAGCCGAGGCGCTTAGCCAGGCGCATGGCTTCCCACTGCAGCAGGTGATTGGGCATCAACTCCCGGGCGTTTTCGGTGGACATACCGAACATGTAGCGCGCGGTTCCGTTGAAGTGGAAGAGGATTAACGCGGCGACCGGTTGAGTTTCAACCTCGGCGATCAAAATTTTTGCCATATCTGCTTCGATGAACCTGCGCCAGGTGTTCAGGTAGTAGTCTGGATGACGGATCACAAAACCGTCGCGTACAGCCGTCTCCGCATACATTTTATAGAGTACGGGCAGCTCGGCGACTTTTCCCTGCCTTACCTGAACGCCCTTGCGGGCTGCCAGGCGAATGTTGTAGCGCGTTTTTTGCTTCATCCCAGCCAGGAGGTCATCTTCGCTTTTTCTCAAATCAAGCAAGACAGTATTGCGGAACTGGATCTGATCTTGGGAATACTGCCAGCCGCGCCGCTTTAACTCATCTTGCAGCGCAAGACCCTGCGGAGCGGGAACTTCATCCTCTGTGCCTGGGATGCCCGTGCCCAGCAGCACGTCGGGGTCGATCTTGATGAAGATCGCTTTTTCCTGGCGGCAGATGTCCTGCAGTCCATCGAGCATGCGCGATACCGAATACTGGTCATCCCAGTTCAGAACCGGTCCTTTTGGAGCATAGAGCACACTGAATTTGACTCCAGCCAAAGAGACCTGGCGGCGTAAGATCAGTGCAAGCCCTTCAGGAGCCTGAGGATCGCTGCCTTCCTGAAAGTACATGGGGCTCCAGCCGTTTTGTTTCTTGGCTTCCGCCCATTGCGACGTTTGCAGGATATGCGCGTCGGGGAACTGCAGCAAAAGCTGGTTCCATTGCGGAATTTGGTCTGCTTCCAGCCTGATCATATTCAGTCTGCCATTCTTCCAGCCCGGATCTTCTGGTAGGCGCGATACAAAAGCGGCTGGTAGACTCGAATAAAAGCCGGCGCAGAGCGGACGACCTCACCACCAAAGCCGCGTTTGAAGCGATATACTCCCCAAAGCCCGTCGCGGCGCTGCGTGAACTGTTCTTCAAGCTCTTCTGCACTGGCGTCAGGGATTCCCCACAAGTCGTAAAGGGTGGCACCGTGGGCTTTGGACCAGCGCATGGCTTCCCATTGAAGCAGATAAGTGGGCATCAGGTTGCGGCTGGCGTCATCGGATGCACCGTAAAAATACCATGATCGCTCGCCTGAAAGAAATAGCATCAGATACGCCAGCGGCTGATCCTCGTGGAATGCGCCCAGCAAAACACAGGCTCCAGTCGGCGAGAAAATATCAAAAGCCTTCTGGTAATAGGAAATGTCATGCACAGCGAAACCGTCGCGTGAACCAGTGGTCTGCATCAGCTGATAAAAACCTTGAATGTCGTTGGTTTCCCTGACCACCACGCCTTTTTTCTCAGCCAAACGTATGTTGTAACGCGTTTTTTGCTTCATGCGCGCTAACAGCTCGTCTTCGTTGGCAGTGAGATCAACCAGGATCGTGTTGCGGGGTTGGATGGTGTGGGGTTCCACCGCAAAGCCCTGCATCTGTTCTGCAAGGTCTGCAGTGAGTTCGCTCTCTGCCAAATCGGGCTCCACCTGCAGGAAGACGGCCCGATGCTGTTTGCAGGCAGCATCAATTTGAGGCCATAAGGATGCCCAATCTTTACCAACGGGGCCTTTTGGCAGGTAGGCAAGGCTCAAGCCCAGTGGTAACCGGCGAAAGAGGACTTGAGCATAGGCGGTCGCGCTGCGAAAGACTTCAGGCTCCCAGCCAAACCCAGCCTTCAACTGCCCCCAGAGAGGGCTCTGGAGCAGATGCGGCGTAAGAGAAGATGGGTGGCGGGTATCGTTCATGAATTAGCGCCCTTTGAACCCCAAAACGGAGCCAACGGTGCGCAACAGAATATTGAGATCCATCCAGATCGATGCATGCTCGATGTAATACAGATCATATTGCAGTTTAATGGCAGTCTCTTCGATGGTTTCAGCATAGGGTTGGTGAATCTGTGCCCATCCGGTGATACCAGGTTTAACCAGCATACGCGCACGGTAGAAGGGTACTTCTTTTTGGAAAACCTGTACTAACTCAACGCGCTCGGACCGGGGTCCCACAAAGCTCATCTCTCCCCGCAAAACGTTGATGATTTGAGGAAGTTCATCCAGGTGAGATTTGCGCAGGAATTTGCCAATGCCGGTGATGCGGGGATCGTTGGTAGTAGTAACAAGTGCTTCTTTTTCCATGTCCGACCTGGATTTCATGGTGCGGAATTTGTAGATCATATAAGGCTTTCCACCTCTTCCCAGTCGTTTTTGGGTGAAGATGACAGGTCGACCAGAATCGATGAGGATCAGCAGAGCAATCAGAGGGAAAAGGAGCGCCAGGGCAACCAAGCCAACCAAACCAAGCAGCAGGTCCAGCAGACGCTTGGTAATGTGGTAAAAACCGCTGGTAGGCGCACGGTCGAGGAAGGCGCGGATGACCCAGTCCGATTCAAGCAGGTCGATGGGCACACGTCCCGAGAGGCTTTCGTAGGTTTCTGTCACGGTGGTCAGGTTGATGCCCTCTTCCTGGGCAGTCAGGATGCTTTGGAACATGCCGTGATTCATTTCATTGGAGATTGCCAGAATCAGGTCAGTGATTCCTTGATTGGCGATAATCTCAGCCATGCTTTCGTGATTGCCAAGGATTGGTGTACCCAGAATATTGGTGCCAAGTTTGGCAGGGTCATCATCGATTAATCCAATTAACTTGAAAGGCGGCGGATCGAGCTCGGAAATAACCTCCACCAGCGCGGTACCGGCTTTGCCTGCGCCAACAATCAGGACGCGTTGTTGCCTTGAAACGGAAGTGAAAGTGCGGATATAGATCAAGCGCCATAGGAGTGTCAGCAGTGTGGCGGTGACGATAAAAACCGCAACTCCCAGGCGAGGCAGTGAGTTCGGCTCGGCCGCGAAGTAGATCACCAGGTAGGCGATCACCGAAACCAGGAAAACCATGCCGATACCGCGTAGAGTCTGGCGCAAATTGGCGGATTTGCGCGTGTCGTAAGTGTCTACAAGCAGGATGATCCAAATCAAGGGTAACAAATAGAACCAGGCTGGAGCACGATACTTCAGGAATTCCGCCGAAAAACGATACCAGCTATCACCAGACGCCCAGACATAGAGGGAAATCACTAGGGCGATGGAAGCTACCAGGAGATCACCCAAAACTAAAATGAAACGCAGCTCTGAGGGCTTAAGGCGAAACTTGGTAGTGTGGTTTCCTGTAGTCTTTTTTGTCATTTATCCTTTTTAGCACTGAATACGCCGGCGAGAAAGCCAGCGCCCCAGGAAAAATGCATGGTAATAATGGCGAGTGGTACGCCGATCATCATGAGTATATCTCTTTTCGTAATTGCCATGTGGATACCAACGCCGAGGAGGATAAGAAGATACAGACCCGACGAGGCAGCGAAGAGATATAGGGAAGGCTTCCAGAAAAATCCTACCAGCAGTGTGGTGAGCAATCCCAGGAGAAACGCAGGCGGCAGGGCCTGACGCCAGCGCAAGGTTTCGGGGTAGCGCTTTAACATTTGGACTTTCCAATAGCCATATCCATAATACTGTTTTGATAGCGCCAGGAGGTTGGAGCGGGCGTAGTAGGTGCAGCGGATCTTTGGATCAAGCCAAATCTTGCCGCCAGATTGCAAAATGCGCGTGTTTAGCTCGTAGTCTTCATTTGCCAGTAGTGTCTCGTCAAAAAGCCCGATTTGCTCAAACAAATCTCTTTTGTATGAGCCATAGGGGACGGTATCAACGTAGGCGGCTTTATCCGTGAAACGGTAATGGGCATCCCCAACTGCCAGTGGATTGCCAGCCGCCGCGGCAATGGAACGCGCGATCCAGGAACCCTTTCCTGGTTGAATATCCCACACACCACCGACGTTCTGCGCGATATTTTTCTCAAGGGCATCCACGCAGAGAGCGACGTAGTCCGGGTTGGGGATGGAATGCGCGTCCATGCGCACGATTATTTCCCCACTGGAAGCCCGGATCGCGGCATTCAAGCCAGCTGGAATGATGCGCTGGGGGTTATCCACCACCAGTATGTCCAGATCGGCGTGATTATTCTTGAAGGATGCAATTTCCTCACGAGTGTGATCCTCCGAGAGACCATCCGCGATCACCACCTGCAGGAGTTCGTGGGGGTAGGTTTGACTGTAAATAGCATCCAAAACACTTTGGATGGTCTTCTCTTCATTCCTGCAGGGAATGATCACAGAAACGCTTGGGGGCATAGTTTTTCGAAGTACCCGGTTCTATCTACTGGCAGTCGCAGTCGCATTCATGCTGATGCGGCAGAACCGCAATCGCCTCGACCTCAACGATGCCTCCCTTTGGCAGGGCAGCCACCTGGATGGCTGAACGGGCTGAAAAATCGGAGGTGAAAAACTCAGCATAAATAGCATTCATTTCGGCAAATTGAGCCATATCGGTCAGAAAAACGGTAATCTTGACCACATGGTCAAGGCTGGAGCCGGCACATTCAAGGACAGATTTCAGATTGGTGAGGGCGGCACGTGTTTGGGCTTGAATGCCACCTTCCACGATTGTGCCGCTTGTGGGGTCAATTCCGAGCTGACCGCTGACGAAAACCAGGCAGCCAGTGGCGATAGCTACAGAATACGGTCCGATCGCCGCTGGGGCATTTGCGCAAGTGACAACTTCTCGTTTGCTGCAACAACTCATAATTACCTCTTTTCCGGATGTAGTGGAGGAATTATAACATTGCTCATCATGCTGACCTTACGGGGTGCGCTTGATGGGCGATTGGTAATTAATGGATTATCCAAAAAGAATGCAGAATTTAACTTTCGATTTCCCGGTCAGACCACAAATTTGAGTTGGTTGGTGAGTTGGTTGGCTTGACTTTTCCGGAGGCGTTTTATACTTGCCAGTCGCCAACGCCTTTCCAGCAGTGGTCAAGATGCTCTGCCAGGACGTCCTTGAGTTTGTATTTGATCGTCTGCCGAACTGCCATCATCAATGGTATTCCGCCGATCTGGTTTAGCCTTGCGCCGATTTGTTTGGCTTCGCGGTGGTGGCACTGAATGTCAAAGGGTCCTCCGGGTGTAAGCGAAAGAAAGTCGTCTGTGCGCCCGATCTCTACCAGCTCTTCAATCATCTTTTTGACCTCAGCTTTGTTATGTGGGTCCAGGGCGCGGATTTCAGGTTCACCAAATATGCGATTAAAAAGACTCATGAGGACTCCTTCCTACCCTTTTATTATACGGGATTTCAGAAAAAAGACCGGAGGAACACTCCGGTCAATCTATTAGTAGTGAATGATGGTGTCGCGAACCTTGCCCCACTTTAAGGCGTCAGCGATACCCTGCTCAATTGGGAGTTCTGCCTTCCAACCAAGCAGCCTGGCAGCTTTGTCGGCATTTGCATACGAGCCTGCCACGTCGCCCGGGCGTGGCGGCTGCAGAGAGACTGGAATCTTTTGGCCATAGACATCTTCGAAAGCCATCACAAACTCCTTCACCGTCACGCCCTTACCTGTGCCGAGGTTGATGACTGTGTAGGGGGCATCTTCTTCGCGACCCTGCTCGATAACGCTGTCGAATCGCTCCACTGCCTTGATGTGAGCCTGGGCGAGATCCCAGACGTGAATGTAATCGCGGATGCCAGAACCATCACGGGTAGGCCAGTCGACGCCGGTCAGGTTGAAGACGGGTTCACGTCCAAGAGCGACTTCTACCAACTTGCCGATCAGATGGCTGGGGTAGCGAATGTGCAGCCCCGTGCGCATTTTCGGGTCAGCCCCAATGGGGTTGAAGTAGCGCAAGGCGATGGCATTCAGTCCGTAGGCGCTGCAAAAATCCTTTAGCACCATTTCCATCATGTACTTAGTGCGGGAGTAGGGGCTGAGGGGGCGCAGGGGGGAGTCTTCGGTCACCATAAAACCCGGAACAACGTCGTAAACAGCGGCTGAGGAACTAAAGACAACCCGCTTCTGACCCAATTCAGCCAGGAGTTTGAAGAATTCCATCGATTTGACGACATTTTCTTTGTAGTACTCGTAGGGTTTTGCAACCGATTCTGGTACCACGATCAGGGCAGCGCAATGGATAGTTGCCTCAATGTCCGGGTGTTCGCTGAAAATCTGGCGCACCATTGCCCGGTCGGCAATATCAGCCTCATAGAAAATGCGATTTTTGGTGAATTCCCTGCGACCAGTTACCAGGGAGTCGAGCAAAATGGGTGTATGCCCTCCGTCGAGCAACGCCGAAGCGATCGTACTGCCGATATAGCCTGCTCCACCCGAAATCAACACTTTCATCCTAACTCCTTAATTCAATTCATGCTCTTTGGGGTAAGTCATCGGCTTTGAAGCGGTGACTTCCCTGACGCTCAGAAGAATTACAAAACCAATCAGCAAGAATGCTATTATAGACCCAATCCCCCAGTATTGACCGGCTTTTTCTGCTGCCAGCTCAGCCAGACCCTGGTTGAGGTAGTAAAGATACATGCGGTACGAAAGGGTGCCAAAGACCAATGGACCAATGAAGGTTGAGGTACGCCCTGCCACCGATAGAAAACCGTAAAACTCAGTAGTTTTACCTGAAGGGGCCAGTTGGCTGACCATTGTGCGGCTAACTGCCTGCGCGCCGGAGAGTGAGAAGCCTGCAAAGGCGCCAACGATGAAAAAGCCGAGAGTTGATTTGACAAAGAAAAGCGTGATCACCGAAGCGATCAGAATGATCAGAGAAATGAGGATAGCCCGTTTACTGGATTTTTCATCCGAAAGTCTGCCAAACGCAAGAGCCCCCAATGCGCCAGTAATGTGGATAATGATCACGAAAATGATCAACTGTACCTGGCCAAGCCCGAAAAGCGTGGCGCCAATGATGGCGGCGAAGTCCATCAGCATCATGATGCCGTCGTTGTAGATTAGGAAAGCGACCATGTAGCGCAGGAAGACTTTGTACTGGCGGATGTCCCTGAAGGTCTCGCCAAGATGCTTGAAAGAAACTGACAGCAATGTTTCACCATCCGGGATTGGGATGACAGGACTGGTTTCGTGGACATGAAAGTACATCGGCAAGGATGAGATAGCATAGATGAAGGCGGTGATCAGAAAGGTGTAGGGGATAAAATCATTGCCGATGATCTGCATAGGGACCACTGCAATCAGAAGGGTGGCGACACCGCCCAGCATGCCGATAGCCCAACCTTTGCCGCTGATATTCCCAATCGTCTCGGGGGTGGATATATCCACCAGCAGGGCATCATAAAAGACCTGAGCTCCGCGGTAGCCGATCTCTGCCATGACGAAGAACACCATCCCCATAACTACGTCCCCTGCGCCGACAAAGAAGAGCAAAGCAGTGAAAACAACTGATATCCCGGTAAAAATGAACAGGAAGAGTTTCTTGGAACGGGAAGAGTCAGCGACAGCTCCGAGGATGGGTGAGATCACCGCAACCAGGATAGCGGCGATGCCAACGGATATACCCCACAGGCGTGTTCCTTCAGCCCCACCTACCACCACGTTTTTGAAGTAAGCCGAGAAAACAGCAAGCAGGATGACGGCGGCGTAAGCAGAGTTGCCGAAGTCATAAATGTACCAAGCATGGCGCGCATGGCGGGCAGCCTTGGTTTGGTCCAGGAGGTTCTTGGGGGAGTTTTCCATTAGAGGCACCCTTTTTCATTGGTTGTAAAACAATTTATTGTATCAAACCTGATGAAAACAGGGAAAAAAGCTTTCACAAAAGTTTGTGCTATTGAAACTGTTGATTAGATTGCGCTCCTGCCCGGCATGCTCTGTCTGGAGACTACCCATCCGTGTCACGGTGGGCACAGGCGGCACGATCAAGGTAGGGGCGGCGCCTGCTGTCAAGACAATGATGGTTTACTTGTTGTTTAGGGTGATTGTTTACACTTTCATCAAGCAAGCAGGCTATCTCGGATCATAGGATTATTTTTGAGGACCACCCTGGAAAATGTTGTGTCTGCTATATAGCGGGTAACCACGGGGGGGGGTACCCCTACATCTGGTGTTTGAGGGAAAGGTGGCTTTCGTAGGGGCAGACCCCTGTGTCTGCCCTTAACCTGTAAATAGTCACTCCGGATAATGTGTAAACAATGATACTTGTCTAAACAGCCTGCGTCGCCTCCACGAAAGTTGAATAAATTGGAAAACCCCGCAAATTTTCGGCTAAACTAATACCAAGGCAGGTGAAAGTGATTGAATCAATCCAACATCGCAGAAGTATCCGTAAGTACACATCCGATCCAATCGAGCCGGAGAAGCTGCAGAGCGTGCTCGAGGCTGGCAGGTTGGCGCCTTCGGGCAACAACAAGCAGCCCTGGACGTTCATCGTGGTCCAAAGTGAGCAACAACGACAGGCAGTCATGCAAGCCTGTCACCGTCAGACCTGGATGATGACGGCACCGGCTTTCATCGTGGCAGTGGCGGATATGGCTGCCCGCTCGGAGGCCGACCTACCCATCTACATTGATGAGAACAGCCCGCATTGGGAGCTCAAACGTGCCATCCGCGACACCGCAATCGCCGTAGAAAACATGCTGCTTGAAGCGGACGCGCAGGGTCTGGGCACATGCTGGGTTGGGTTCTTCGTCCAGTCGGAAATACGCCCGGTTCTGGGCATTCCCGATAACAAATTTGTGTTGGCTGTAATCCCGATCGGCTATCCAGCCGAGCATCCTCCAGCCAGACCGCGTAAACCGCTGGCTGCTATTGTGCGCTATGAGAAGTGGTAAGGGTTGCTATGAATCAAGGTCAGCGTAAGCCAGCCCAAGTTGCTCAGGCAGAACGCGTAAACCAGAAAAGGTCTCAAAGCTCAGGTCCCGGAAAGTGTTCCCAGTGTTCTGGTTGAAAAGGCCGAGCAGCGCAGTATAGCTCAGGTTGATACGTTGGTTCCAGTCCAACCCAAGCAGGTCGGCGGTCGCGCGCACGTGCTCCGGGCTGTTTCCCTCAAGCTCGATGAAATTGCCATAGGGCATCTCGTCTACTGACGCCACCAGGTCGTTCAATTTGAAGTTTTGACGATACTTCTCGTAGGTCATGAAAACCTGGAAGCCAAGCGCTTCGAGGATCGTGCGGGTGGTCTGAAAATCACTGACAACCACCTCCAGTTCAGTACGGGAGATGACTCCGTTCACGATTTCGCCCGGGCTTTTGAAGGTCAGGATCGCCTGGTCGTCCTGTCTGAGGCGCAGCACCTGGGCGCGTTCGCTTAATTTCATGTCATGCGTGTCGAAGCGTAGATTAACCTCGAGCATGCGCGGGCGCAGCATGAGCGCGCCAAGACTTTGGATCTTTTGAAGCAGGGCAGGCAGGTTGGAGATGAGGAATTTGACCTCAATTTCCTGATTAGACGTGTTCATTCAATCTCCGTTTCATTTGCAGTTGACTGATTAGTGCCAACAATAGCCAGGCAGTATGCAATCCGATCATCCAAGTGGCGTTTGTGCTCCGCTGCGTGGGTGCCCAGAGCAAGAGTCGTTCGAGCCAGTAGGCAGTGATATTCATCAGCACGCCTGCCCATGGCAGCCATGCGGGCGCAAAGGGCTTGCGTTTCAGCATCAGCCAGGCGCTCAGGTTAAGCAACCCCATTAATCCACCAGCTACCATCAAATAAGCTGGCAGCCAGGCTTTCTGGCTGAAGCCCAGGATGTCAGGCTGCTGCGTAATAGCGCCATAAAGCCGCAAAAAACCCGCCAGACCAGCTAAAAGAAAACTGAAGCGCAGCAACCTCACGAAGAAACCCGGTTTGGTCGATCTCACTCATCCTCTCCAGGTAAATCGGTCAGGATGCCCAACTCCCGGAGAGCAGCCCTCACCCTGGACCCACACCCCGGTTTTACCAAAACAGCGGTTGGTCCGAGGGTTTCTCCAAGGCAGCCAGACGCCTTCGACTCGCGCAGTTTTCCAAGCAGTTCGGGTTCTGCCAGGCGCAGCACCAGCAGAGGTTCGATGCGGGCTTCCACTCCATGGCTTTCCCAACGTGTAAGGGCTTTTTGCAGCCCAGGTGGGATGCCTGGCTTGCCATATTTTCGCAGCAACGCCCGCAGGTGTTTGAGTTCCAAACCCTGTTCCGCGGCTGCCTGCAGCGAGGCTGGCGTAAGTTGAAAAACAAAATGGTCGGGGCGCAGCGAGCGCCACTCTGCAAAGCGCGAAAGCTGGTAGCGCGCAATTCGCGGCACCAGTAGGGTCATTTCGAGCTTTCCATCCCTACCAACCAGGACCGGCTGGTTCTCTTCTGGCAGCTCGAGTTTTTTCCCCGGCTTGAGCGATTTGGAAAACAAGGGCTTGATCTGAAATACCTGGCTTTCAGGTTGGTTTGTGAGCTGCCCGGTTTGCACCATGCCCAGATCGACGAGCATTTCCTCGATGAGAAAGCGAATATACTGTCCTTCCACGTCCTGCCAGTGTTCAAAACCGTGCAGCAAACGGGCATCTGGGTCAGTGCTGCTGATAATCCAGGTGTTATAGTCTGCACCGCTACGCAAAAAGTCCGGCTGGTATTGATAAATATCATCTATCAAATCCTGAGTTTTGAACCAGGTGTCGGTTGGGAGTGCACCCAGGCGGTCGAGGATTGTTCGGCGCGGGGCAATTGTGGCGTGCTGCCAGTTGCCCTCACAGTGTAATTGCGGCACAAGGCACAATTCATCAAATTCCAAGCATTGCGCCCAGCTTTGCAGCAGCCATCTCAATGCTTCTCCGCGCGGTTTTTCGAGGAAAACGCGCGCGTTTTCATTGGGTTGCCCAGTCTCGTCGAGCAAATTGAGTGTTTTCACCAGCGTCTGTAAAAGTTGCCAGTAGCTTGCGTCTTTTGCGCTTAGGCGCGGTAGTTGATCAACGAGTTCCATGCGCAGTGCGGCGAACAGCGTGCAAATGTCATCCAACACCAAGTCTCCGTGAGGTGGGAGGGCGGTCACTTTGGAGCTGGACCAGGCGGGAAGTTGGCGCAGGGTAGTGTCATCCGCTGTGGCTTGCTCGAACTCTGGCAGCCAGTCGAGAAACTCATCAGGGATGAAAGCAAACTCGCTCAGATCCTGGTTTTCGCGCAAAGCAGCCCTTCCGACAAGCCCAAGATACCAAAGTTTCTCAGCCGTGTTTTTCGGAAAGAGATGGGGTTTTTCGCGCTTTCGGCGGGCTGGACCCATTGGCCGGAGCTCGCCATAGGCGTGCTCAAAAGCCTGCCAGGGCATCCTGCCGCCAGTCGTGCCAAGATTAATGAGCGCGTCAACCGCTGAAGGGGGCAGTGAGGAAAAAACCTCATCGAAAAGATCTTTGGAGGTCATCGCTTTAGCGAGTTCCACCAGAACGGTACGGCGTTCTACCGCCTGGAGCTCAATTCCCCAGAGCTCAGCGATATCACGCAAAAAAGCAAGGTCGTAACTTGCTAACAGGGTCTTCAGATCTGGCATGGTGTTGAAAAGTATACATCAATCGCCCCCTGCCTTGACACGTGGGGTCTACTCGATTTTGATACCTCGTACGCCATCGATGGCGCAAATAACTTCCATCAAATCCTCGAGCTTTTCGTTACGGTTAAAACGTGCCACGATTTCAAGACGCATGCGTCTGTTTTTGATACTTTTGCTCACATTGAATACAGTAATGTCATCCGCATGTTTTGTGATGGTTTTGCGCACTTCGCGCAGGATCCCTTCGCGGTCGTGGACATCAACCACGACTGTGCGGATAACGTTAACGCGCACAAACTTCTTTTCAAAGCGTTCCACAAACGTCAGGACGAAGAGCAAGATAACGACCGCAAAAAGCGCAACCAGGTAATTCCCATAACCAATTGCCATGCCGACGATGGCAGTGGTCCAGAGGGTTGAGGCGGTTGTGAGACCTTTTACGTTGAAGCCGGAGCGTAAAATAGCGCCTGCGCCAAGGAAGCCAATCCCCGAGACGACTTGTGCTGCCAACCTGGCTGGGTCAGAACCGAATTTGATGCCCATATTGAGAGAGAGAATCATCACAAGAGCAGCACCCAGAGCGAGGATCATGTGCGTGCGCAAGCCGGCAGGCTGGCTGTCGCGTTCACGTTCAAAGCCTATCGCGCCACCAGCGACGAGGGCGGCTGCCAGTCTTAGACATATTTCATATAAAGGTATCTCAGTCATCGCACGCTCCCATCTTATGGAAAGCCTATTTTACTACAAGTGTTAATAACAGGTTAACTGAAGATAGTGAGTGTAGAACCTCACACTTGTGCGAGACTGCTATGAAATTGTTGTGTTTTCACGTCTGCGGTTAGGCTGGCGATGGTTCCTTGAGTTTCATGGTTGCAATCAAGCCCATCACCAACAGAACTGTGAAGACGACGTGGACCAAGGTGCCAACCATATCTCCGGAGAGGATCGAAAACGCCATATCCACCAAGTAGAAAAGGACGCCAACGATGTAGATCGGAACGTTCCGGCGGTCTGAGAAAATGCCAAAAAGTATGAAGATGATTGACAGGGCGATGATGACGCCCCAGATCAAAGTGGGGTTGGATCCTTCCAGCAGGCGGTCGATGTATTGGGGCATGCCCAGGCCAAAGATAAAGCGGCGTTCGGAGCTGAGTTGGTCCATCACTTGATTAAAGATTGAGAAAAAGGCGATCCAGAAAAAGTAGCGGGAGCCGTTTCTTGCGCTTTGTTCGAGTTGAGCGCGTTTGGTGCGCTCGAGGTTATCATTTGAGGGCGTTTGAATACCGGGGTCAGAGTGGGTCATGGTGTCTCCATTAGTGTGATCAGCTTGATTATAGCGGTTTTGGTCAACAGGTGTCAGTGGGCTAATCGCCTGTAGGATCGGATTGGAGTAGCTGGGGGTTGAAATCGCCCTGCTGCCATTTGCCCTGGCAGAGCGGCGCCCATTCGCATTTGCCGCAAACCTCAGCCAGCAGGCCTTGCTGCAGGATGGCATCGAAGACACCCTGGCAGAGTGCATAAAGGGGGATGGGTTGGTCAGCTTGGAGAAGCGTACCAGTGAGCTTCAAGGTGCGCTGATCAAAAAGCGAGACTTTGGCTTCGTCTTTGCACTGTCCGTTGACATTATTAGGGCAAGCTTGGCAGAGAGCATCGCATCCAGTTGTGATTTGCAGCATCTGGCTGGGGTCAGCCATGAAAGCGGTCATGTTATCAACAAACACCTGGCTATACCCTTTGCCCTCGAAGAACAAGGCACACAATGCGTGGTGTGGGCGCATGGTGGCAAAAGGGATTGTCGGCTTGCTGTCTTCCATTTGTCGGTTCTTTCCATACGTATTGTAACGGATAGAGCGATCAGTTGTAGCGAGGTTAGGGATGTTGAGATGTTGGGTTGAAATTCGCATACTCTTTGAGCACGATAACCCGACCTCTGTTGGAAAAAATTGTAGGGTGGATTGGCGTCAATAACTTTTGCCTACCTGAGTCTCGGTTTAGCCAACCCACCGGATAGTTGCTTGCGTTGACACTGGTGGGTAGGCTTTCTGAGATTTCTCAAATATCGACATTCTTTTACGCCAACCCACCTTACAAAGGAAAGAATCCCCAAGGCCGGAATGAGACCGCCCTGCACCCTTACTCTTCCAGCCAACCATTGCGGGCTCACTCCGGCATCGTCCTCAAAATAAACATTTTCCATGTCGAAAAAGGCAGATCGCCACGCAACAGAAGCTCGCGATGACAGATCAAAGGCATATCGCCATACCCTGCTTCGCGGGCACAGGCGCAAAAGAGGCTCGCGATGACAGATCAAAAGCAGATCGCCGCACAAAAGAGGCTCGCAGCATAACCCGGCTGAATGTTTTGCTAAGGCTAATTACCCCAGTCCGTGCGATACCTGGCTTTACCCCGCAGCCACTTCTCTGCGGAGATTGCCGCTACCGCGCCATCTGAGGCGGCGATGACTGCCTGCTTCAGGTGCGAACACAACACGTCTCCCACCGCGTACACGCCTGGGATTGCCGTTTGGTTCTCGCGATCCACCTGCAGGCAGCCCTCCTCGCTGATCTCCAGTTGCCCTGCGACAAAATCGGTGATCGGTTTACCGCCCTGAAGATAGACGAAGACTCCCTCTACTGGCAAGGATTCTTCCTCTTTGCTGCCGCGAACGGAAACCCGCAGGCACTCCACTTTCTGCTCACCGCAGATCTCTCTGACCACGCTGCCCGGATGCATGACGACGTTTACTTTCTCCGTTAATTCCGCCAGGGTTTCAGCTGGCACGTTTACCTGCTCAGTAGGTGAGAAGAAATGCAGGGTTTTGACAAAGCGGGTCAGGTAGAGAGCTTCTTCAATTGCTTCGTCACTTTTACCGATCACTGCCACGTCCTTGCCCTTGAAGAAAGCCGCGTCGCACACGGCGCAGTAAGAAACGCCGCGTCCCAAAAGCTCTGCTTCCCCTTTGATCAAGTTGGCTCGTCCCATCGAACCTGTGGCGATGATGATGGCGCGGGCGGTATAAACGCCAAAGTTGCCAAAAACCGCTTTTGGATTGCTGGATAGATCACTGCCAATGGCTTTGTCGTTGATGAATTCCGCGCCAAAACCCTGGGCTTGCTTGCGCATAATCTTCAGCAGTTCAGCCCCACTAATTTCGCCATCTACCCCGGGGTAATTCGCGATTTTGCTGGTGGTGCCAAGTGCGCCGGTGGTCAAGCCCTTATCCAGGATGCCTACTTTCAGACCAGCCCGCGCGGAGTAGATGCCGGCGGTCGCTCCCGCGGGTCCGCCTCCAATAATGAGAATGTCGTATAGGGTTGAATCAGATGATTCCAAGGGCACCTTCTTTCCATGTTTCTCATTTAGTATACCGGGCAGACAAGGTATTCTCCAATGGTTGTAAGAACTATTCCACTCTTAGATTTTCCCGATGAATGCAATTATTGAGAGTTTTTTAGAGGTTTTGGCTGCTATATTTGAGCAGATTTCAGTACAATGGAATGGAGATGAACAAAAAATTCTACAAAATGACCCTGCCAGAGCGCCAAGAGTACCTCATGCAAAACAGCAATCTGGATGAGGATGACCTGAAAGCCTGGCTACCTGGATCAGGGCTGACCCTTGAGACTGCCGACCACATGATCGAAAACGCGGTGGGTCTATTCAGTCTGCCACTTGGGATCGCCCAGAACTTCATCGTGAACGGCAAATCGGTGTTGGTGCCGATGGTGGTGGAAGAACCTTCTGTGGTGGCTGCCGTTTCGTTCATGGCAAAACTGGCACAGTCCACCGGAGGCTTTAGAGCCTGGATGAGCTCCCAGGAGATGATCGGTCAGGTGCAGTTGCTCGACCTGGCGGATATCAATGCGGCGCAGAACTTGATCGAAACTAACAAACCCGAGTTGCTTCAACAGGCAAGTGCCCTCAACCCGGGTCTGACGCGGCATGGGGGCGGTATCCGCGACCTGGAAGTAAGGCAGATCGAAGAATCCCCCATCGGACCTTTCCTGGTGGTGCATCTGATCATTGACGTGCAGGACGCGATGGGTGCCAATATGGTCAATAGCGCGGTAGAAAGCCTGGCGCCTTTGCTTGAGCAGCTAACCGGTGCCAGAGCGCACCTGCGCATCCTCAGCAACCTTTCTGACCGCCGCCTGGCAAGCGCTGAGGTCCGCCTGCCTGCCGAAGTACTGGCTTTTGAAGGCTACAACGGTGAGCAGGTGCGCGACGGTGTGGTTGAAGCCTGGGCTTTTGCTGAGGCAGACCCGTACCGCGCTGCCACCCACAACAAGGGCATCATGAACGGTGTGGATGCGGTTTTGCTGGCGACAGGGAACGACTGGCGGGCTGTGGAAGCCGGTGCGCATGCCTATGCGGCGCGCGACGGGCGCTACAAAAGCTTGAGCACCTGGACTACGACCGAAGATGGAAGCCTGAAGGGCAGCCTGACCCTGCCGCTCGCGATCGGCATTGTTGGCGGCTCCACGCGTGTGCATCCTGGAGTACGGACCAACCTGAAACTGATGGGTGTCCAATGCGTTTCTGACCTGGGCGAGATCATCGCCGCTGTGGGTCTGGCGCAGAATCTGGCTGCGTTGCGAGCACTTGCGACCGAGGGGATCCAGAAGGGCCATATGAGGCTGCATGCCCGCCAGGTGGCACTGGCAGCTGGTGCGAACACCGAACAGGTCGAACCGCTGGTGCAGGCGTTGATTGCGGCAGGCAGGATCACCTTGAGCGAAGCAACACGTATTCTTGAACAATGGAATGGAACTGATGATGGAAACAACACAAAATCATGACGCTGAAAGCGGAAAATTGTTGATCCCTAAACGCAAAGTTGGCATCACTGGCTACGGCGCTTACGTTCCGCGTTACCGTTTGCCTGGGGTGGAGATCGCCCGCATTTGGGGTGGGAATGAGGAAGGCCTCCCCGTGACCGAAAAAGCGGTGGCGGGTTTGGATGAAGACGTGATCACCATGTCCATCGAAGCAGCCCGCAACGCGCTCAAACGCGCAGAGATTTCCCCTGAGCAATTGAGAGCAGTTTGGGTGGGCTCGGAATCGCACCCGTACGCGGTCAAACCCAGCGGCACGGTGGTGGCGGAAGCCATTGGCGCCTCGGGCAGCGTTAGCGCAGGCGACTGGGAGTTTGCCTGCAAGGCTGGCACCGAAGCCATGGTGGCGGCAATCGGCATGGTGGGCTCCGGCATGGCAGATTACGCGATGGCGATCGGCATGGATACTGCCCAGGGCAAACCTGGCGACGCCCTTGAATACACCGCAGCCTCTGGCGGCGCGGCTTACATCATTGGTCCGCAGCAGGGTTCGCTTGTCAGCATTGAGGCAGTTTATTCTTTTGTCACGGATACCCCCGACTTCTGGCGGCGTCAGCATGCCATCTATCCTGAGCATGGTCAGCGCTTCACCGGTGAACCGGCCTACTTTAGCCATATTTCTACCGCGGCTTCAACGATTATGCAGGAAACTGGTCTGAAACCAGTTGATTTTGCTTATGCCGTCTTTCACCAGCCCAATGAAAAATTTCCCCGTCGGGTCGCAAAATTGCTCGGTTTCAAAGACGAGCAAATCGAAACTGGATTGCTCTCGCCAATAATTGGCAACACCTATAGCGGAGCTGCCATTATTGGTCTGACTGCCATCTTGGACGTAGCGAAAACAGGCGACTTGATCCTGATGACTTCTTATGGTTCTGGTGCTGGCTCAGACGCTTTTGTGCTGAAAGTACGTGGAGCGTTAAAAGAGCGCCGCGCGAATGCCAGAAGTACCCAGGACTATATTGCCAATCGCGTCGGAATTGACTACGCCACCTACCTCCGTTACCGCGGAGAGATCGTGACCGGTTGAAATGGCGGGCTACCCTGAAGTTGTTATCGTCGGCATCGGTCAGATACCGGTGCGCGAGCACTGGGATGTTTCGTTGCAGGAATTGGCAGGGCGGGCGCTCAGATCTGCTCGGAAAGATGCGGCTGATCTCCAGCCGCAGGCAATTTATATTGGCAGCATGCTGGCTGCCAGCGCCTCCCACCAGGCAAATCTTGGTGCCTTGGTCTGCGAGGTGGCAGGCCTGGCAGGACAGGCAGAGGGGGTGACAGCGGAGGCAGCCGAAGCCTCCGGCGCTGCAGCGCTGTACCTTGCCTGGCAGGCTGTCCGCTCCGGCATGGTGGATGTGGCGGCAGTGGTGGGCGTAGAAAAAGTGACCGACGTTGTCGGCGTAGGTCAGGAATTAAACCTGCTTGGCGCGAGCCTCGATGCAGATTATGAAGCCTCCGAGGGACTCACTCCAACCGGGCAGGCAGCCTTGCTGCTGCAGAGGTATCTATACGAGAACCAGTTCCCGCGCGAGGTTCTGCAGGGATTTCCGATAATTGCCCACAACAATGCGGTCAATAACCCGAACGCCATGTTCGGCAGGGCACTGACAGGTAAAGCCTACAACCAATCCGCAGCAGTGGCAGCTCCGCTCAACGCTTTTGACCTGGCGGCGCACGCGGATGGTGCTGCCGCTTTGATCCTGACCCGGCCCGACCTGGTCCCCAAAGATTTGCCTCATAAACCTGTCAAATTGTTGAGTTCCAGCCTGATCGCGGGCCGGCTGGCAGTGCATGATCGCCGTGATCCGCTTTTCTTTGAAGCTGCCGCGGTTTCCGTTGGGCAAGCTTGCCTGAAGGCGAACGTTCCGCTGGCGAATATTGATTTCTTTGAGTATTCTGACAACAGCACTCTGCACGCACTGCTGTCGCTCGAAGCAGCTGGCTTCGCTCCACGCGGGCAGGCCTGGAAGCTTGCTACGGATGGTTCGTTGACGCTGACAGGGTCTTTGCCGGTGGCAACAATGGGTGGTCACATGGGGCGGGGGTTCCCTCTGGGAGCCTCGGGCGTTTACCAGGCGGTCGAAGCCTGCTTGCAGCTCCGTGGAGAGGCAGGCGGTAACCAGATTACTCATCCCCGCTACGGCATGATCCAATCTCTGGCTGGCACCTGCGCCGCTGCCGTGACGCACATTCTGGCTGGATGATAATACTTGTAACACAAGCTGATGGTACAATCGGGACATGAAAATCAAGCGTTGGCACATAGCGCTGGGAATTCTGATCAGCGCGGTTTTCCTTTACCTGGCATTTCGCGAAATTGACTTTAACCAACTCTGGCAATACCTGCGCAGCGCAAAGTGGGCTTGGGTTCTGCTGGGGTTGGTTTTTTATTTTATGGGTGTCTGGGTACGTACCTGGCGCTGGCAGGTTTTGCTCAACCCCCTCAAACGCATTCCGCAGCGTCAGCTATTCCCGGTGGTCTGCATTGGCTACATGGGCAACAACGTCTATCCTGCCCGCGCTGGCGAGGTGCTGCGTTCGATCCTGCTCAAACAAACCGACGACGTTCCCATCTCAGGCTCTCTGGCAACAATCGTGGTGGAGCGTTTGTTCGATGGCATCACCATCCTGGCTCTGGTGCTGCTGAACTTTCGCCAATTGGTGCAGATCGCGCCGGATGCTGAGTGGATGCGGCGCATCCAGACTGGTTCGGTCATTGTGGGAGCAATCTTTGCGATAATCTTGCTGCTCTTTTTAGCAATGCTCTTCCTCCCGAAGCAAACCCAGGCTGTGAGCGGTTGGCTCATCAACCGGTTGCTGCCCCTGAAACTGCGCCCTAAAGTGAGCGGAATTCTTGACAAATTTATTGACGGTTTGCGCGTGCTGCGCTCCCCCGGGCAATCGCTGTTAGTCCTGGCGCTTTCCATGCTGGTCTGGATCTTCGAAGGCGGCCTGTATTGGGGCGTGATGAAGGCACTCGGGCTTGAGTTGAGCTTTATGAGCCTGTTGTTGATTGAGGGTGTGGTCAACCTGGTACTGTTAATTCCTGCTGCCCCTGGCGGCTTGGGAACATTTGATGCCGCTGCCAAATTCATGCTATCGCTGTTTGGCATACCAGCTGAGCAGGCATTGGGTTATGCGCTGATCCTGCGGGTGGCTTTGTGGATTCCCATCACGGCCCTCGGTGCGATCTTTTTCGTCAAAGAAGGCTTTAGCCTGAGCACCAACGTGCAGCAAATACAGACAGACCTTGGTTCTGAAGAGAGAATCGAAGAATGATACAAGAAGGACATGACATGACTGATAACCAACGCCATATTGCCATCATTGGAGCAGGTTTTGCCGGCATGAGCGCCGCCTGGGACCTGGCAAAAGCCGGGCAGCGGGTGAGCATTTTTGAGGCTTCAGCAGAACCCGGAGGTTTGGCTTCAGGCTTTAAAGAACCCCATTGGGATTGGTCGGTTGAGCGTTTTTATCACCATTGGTTTCAAACCGATTCCCATCTGCTCAGTCTGATTGAAGAGTTGGGCTGGTCGGATCAGGTGCTTTTCCCGAAACCAATCAGCGTTATGTATTACAAGGGCAAGTTTTACCCCTTTGATTCCATTCCAGCTGCGTTGGCTTACCCTGGCTTGGGTTACGGTATCAACAAAATTCGTTTTGGTTTGGTAGGGCTTTACCTGAGGCTGACCAATAACTGGCGCACGCTCGAAAAGACCACCACCGATGCCTGGATGCGCAAATATGCCGGCAACAAAGTCTACGAAAGCATGTGGCAGCCGATGATGATTGGCAAATTTGGTGAAAACTGGCATGATAAGGTCAATATGGCCTGGATGTGGGCGCGGTTGCACTCCCGCACCACGCGCCTGGGGACCTTTAGGGGCGGTTTCCAGGTCTTTGCCAACAAATTTGCTGCCAAAATCGAAGAAGCCGGAGTTACCATTCATTACAATACCCGCGTCAGTTCGCTCAAGCGCCAGGAGAACGGACAAATAGTCGTTAGCTTTGTGAACGGTGCGTCAGAAAGCTTTGATCAGGCGTTGGTGACGCTTTCGCCTGGTATGATGGCGAAGATGGCACCGGATTTGCCCCCTGAGTACCTTGCGGGTTTACTGAATCTGAAGAGCATGGGGGCAGTGGTGATGACAGTCTCCATCAAGCATCCCCTTTCTCCTGAGGGGTACTACTGGTACAACATCCCCAAGCAAGCTGGCTATCCTTTCCTTTCGTTGGTCGAACACACTAACTTCCTCAAGCCGGAGTACTTCGGCGGTGATCACATCCTCTATATTGGCGACTACCTCGAAACCGATCACCCTAATTTCAACAAAAGCGATGACGAACTGGCGGATGAGTTCCTGCCGCACCTGGTAAAGATCAATCCTGACTTCAATCGGGATTGGGTAAACAAAATCTGGGTCTCCAAGACCGCCTATGCCCAACCAATCCCGCTGCCAAACCATTCCGCTAATATCCCAGCGATTGAGACCCCCATACCAGGTCTGTTTTTTGCCAGTATGAGCCAGGTATATCCATGGGATCGCGGCACGAACTTTGCGGTGGAAATTGGTCGCAGAGCCGCAAAAATGATGCTGCTTGAGAAACACGCGGGTGGCGTATAGCATTCCGAATGTTAAAGCCCTGATTCCAAAACGGGAATCACTATCCTTTTATTTTGGCAATTTCTGGTGTCTTTTTGTGTGGGATTCCAGCTCCCATCCGTTG
>Ga0079099_1024723_pt1 | contig 28364 bp, 40 predicted proteins | sample ADurb_H2B_02_Slu_FD_77098 | JGI IMG/M metagenome (GOLD analysis project Ga0079099, IMG submission 77098) | Active sludge microbial communities from Illinois, USA, of municipal wastewater-treating anaerobic digesters - ADurb_H2B_02_SludgeMetaT... | ecosystem: Engineered > Bioreactor > Anaerobic >... | reverse complement strand
CCCGTTCTGGTTCGACGTCAATTACAGCGCTAATCCAAAATTGGGCCCAGCCCGAAAGGTCTACTGCCGCCGTCGCGCCTGCGGCAGTTTCGGCCGACGACACAAGACCGATCGTCTCTCCGGGCCGAATCGTGATACCTGAAAACCGCGTCAGCAGGTCGCCTTGCCGCTGGGAATTAGTTCCAAAGTTCTCGGGAATGCCGGTACTAAATGTGCCACGAAGTCCGGCGACTTCCGGGAAAAAGGTACGCAGAACCGGACCGACGAAGTCCTTGGTCTTGAGATAATTGAACCCCCTTGGAGATCCGGCCGAAGAGTCGGCGAACGCGTTTTCGGGCAGTCCGAACGGCAAAACGGCCACGTCTTGGTACGCCTTGATCCATGACGTGGGGCTCGGGTTGGCCGAATCCATCTTCATGATTGGCACTTCACGCGTCGGGTCGGTCGTAGAGGTTGGATCGACTGAGCCGATCGGAACTAGTCGGAGATAAGGAGTCGTGAGACCTCCTACTTCTTCGACCGAGAGTGAGGTCAGGCGAATGACTTCTCCGGAACCAGATTGATTCTCAATCGCAAAAATGGCGGCGCCTGCCCCGTAAGGCGGCACGAGAGCGTTGATTGAGTATGACCGATTAGGACTTCCTTCTCGAATAAAATTGGCATCAATTCGCAGTGGGGCGTTATAACCCATCGGCTCGGCGATCAACAGCAAGCTTTCGTTGGCTCTAACGACGACCTCTTCAACGGCCGTATCACGTGGTGACACAAAAGCCTTGTTCAGCCGCGCGTGGTGCCCCTGACGAGACATGTCGATCAGCGCATTGAAGGAGTTCATCTGTTTGAGTGGCTCGATTCTGCGGATCGCACCGGCTTCGACCGATGCATACGCAGCACCAAGCAGCAACGCTACCGTCGAAGGCCACGCCGCCGCATCGGAATCGAGTTTTGTCGGAACGATACTGGTACCGCCCGATACGACACCCCTTTTCAGGACTAGCTGGCTGATGTTTGCGACAGGCGCCCCAGATCCCATCATAGATAGCGGGGTGATCTCGAATCTTTTGATTACGAGTTTTTTCCCGCTACCTGAGGGGTTGGCAAGGGCCAGCAGTGCGTTGCCGCTGTTGCTGGCCCAATCCAGCGTGCCGTTGATCTGATATTGGTAGCGGGCCATTAACCACCGCCATTACGTCGAAGCGAGCGTGTATTCGATGAATACGTCGGCAACACCAACTGTCGTTGTGCCGGTGTGCTGGATCGAGAGGCCTTGACCTTCGCGCAAAGTGATCGGTTCGATATCGCCGTCGCCTGTTGCCGAGTCCCAAACACAGTTCAGAGGCACGAGACACTCAAGTTCGTCGGCCGTACCTGTACCGGTGGCAGGTTCGTCGTTCGACCACGCGAATTGACGGAAGATGCCCGCCGTATCGAGGGTCACGGTGCCACCAGTAGCGAACAACACCGCAGCGGGGGCGGTTTCACTCAAGGTGTCATGCTTTACGGGTGTCTGAGCGGTGCCACCAGACTGAGCGGTGGTGCGCTGCACGCGCCACGTTGTGAGCACGCCGGTAACGCCAGTTGTTTGGTTGTTCAGAACCCACACACGCTTTACGCGTACAATGCGTCCAGATCCAACCCCGTTGAAGACACCCAACATCGACTTGTTGTTACCGAAAGTGACGCCAAGTCCTGAGACAGTGTATGTCTGAGCCATCTAAATCTCCTTACAGCCAGTATACCATTACGGGTTCTGGTAGTTTCGTTCGAGGGCGGCAACGAGCGAAACGACGTTCGAGGTCGAACGGGCAATCGTGCCGGTAGCACGGACGTACTGTCCTGTCGAAAGACCGATCGCCACAACCGTGATGGCCGCATCGGTACCGGGGGTGCGGCCACCTTGCACGTTGCCGTCGTAGTTAAAGGTCCGCTGAATTGACGGGGAGCCGCTGATCAGACCAGACATGTCACTGCCCGAATTGTCGTCGACGATAAGCGCTCCGGCCTCGCCGAAGTCGTTACCTGCGCCCGGAAGTGTGGTGAAATAAACCCAATACTTGGCCGCAGCGTCGGTCGTAAGGTTCGCGCCGAACTGAAGTGTCAAAGCGGCCACGAAAGGGAAGGTCCGGTTTGTCGCGCTGTTGTCGCGGAAAATCAAGCGGTTGGTATCGCTTGCGCTGAAGCCTTCGATGATTACACCGCTGCCGCCACCGTTCGGGTTGGTCGGGTTAAGCGTGCCGCATTCCAGTGTGTCACCGACAAACCTGAGCAACAAGTCAGCCGTCTTGCCGGTGACTGTCTGGTCTGTCGCATCGATGTCCGAGTTCTGGCGTAGCTGATACTGGACCTTTTCGTAAATCTGTTCTGCGGTAGCTGTAACAGGAGAAGCCCGCTGGAGAGTGAACGAAACGTTCGACCCAAGCGCCGGGAAGGTCGTTGTGATAGTGACTGTAGTGGCGGTCGGTGTACCCGAAATGGTGTACGTGCCCTTCGCTGCACCTTCGTGGATGATCAGCGTGCCGCCTGCGTAGGTAGCGCCTGTAATCCCGCCCTCCGTAGTGGTAAGAACCGATCCGCCAGAAGAAAACGACCCGTCGACACCGGAGTGGGTTCCTACGTCGATGACGATGCCAAAGCTTCGGTTGGTGCCGATCGTGTCGACGTCGCGCTGGAAAGCTTGGTCGAAGTAGCGGATCTCGATCTGGTTGTATGGCGATGAACCGGAAATCGTCACGTCAGAAGCCGACACCTTCAGGTCGGTGCCGGTCGTGATTGGGAACCGGTAAACCTGTGCATCCATCGTAGTAACACCGATGTCTGTCAGGTTGGCATCGTCGAACAATTGAGCACGTTCGCGACCGAACAGCTTGAAGAACGTCCTGCGATCGTAGTCCGAACCTTCAGCAAAGTTGCCGTCGCCGTCGTCGTCACGAAGAATCTGTACCGCCTGATTAACCTGTCCGGTCAACTGAACGTTCGTCGACGCGCCACCGCTGGTTTGCTGGAAGTAAAGCTGGTCGTCAGATTCAATCGAACCGAGGCCGACGATACCGGCCCATTTTTGCGTCACATTTCCGGATGTATTACGGACAGTCCATCCTCCCGTGCGTACCAGATACCGCGCCGCATCGTTGAAGAAGTCCCAGCCGTCGACAATTTCGAACGATTCGTCCGTAATCGGAATCATCGGGAACGGGAAAGCCGCGAGATTTTTGGTGTTGGGGTCGTCTTTCCACTCTTCCTTCAAAAAGGAATACAGAGCCTTGAGTGTCACGCCATCGTTCGAGAGGTCCCCGACGATGTTGAGCTTGATAGTGCGCGTGCTGGTGTTGATGTAGACTTCTGTCGACCCGTCATCGACAGCAGAATCGGCCAACAGGTCTGGATCGACGATAAGTGCCATTTGTCTTTTACCTCAAGTGGAGACACGAAAAAGATTACGGCCGCATGATACGATGGACCCATGAAACTCAGCCGTGAACAAATGGTCGCAGCCGCAGGTATTTTGCACTACGCAGTCACTTCAGAGTCCGTCAAGCTCCGATGGGGAACCCTTCAACGACAGATCATGAAGGACAAAATCGCCCGAGGCGAGCCGGTCAGTGGTTACCGTGCGGACTGGCTCCGAAAGTCTCGTAACGCTGTCGTCGAAACTCTCTCGAAATGCGCTGAAGAGTTCAACGGCCAGTATCCGCACGATAGAATCAGTGCGGTCGACCTCGTCGATGTGCTGAATTCAACGCTCCGGTCGTTCCAGACCATCAAGAAGATCAGAGAGAACTCTCAAGACGCCTCATGATGTCCGGGACGATCTTTTGAACCCACTGCTGGAGAGCCCAATCTTGGGCTTCTTCGAAGAATTTCTTGGCTTCGAGCCCCGGATGTACCCATCTACCGGTACCTTTGTGCTTACTTGAAGCAACTCTGAAGGTCATGATGCCGCGCTGGACTTTGTCCTTGCCTGTGGCTTGGTCCTTCACCTTTTTCTGGTACACTCTGACGCCCTGAAGGAATGGAATCCCTGTCGGGCCTTGCCGAACTTGACCGATCGGCCCCTTACCTTGCCCCGGACCATCGTGAGTCTTGAGTGGCGTCTTGAGGATGTCGAACTTGTGCAGCATTCCAATCTTGGGTTGGCCGTTTGCGTCGGTTTCGACCTTAGCGTACGGGATTTTTCGCTTGGCCATCTCTTGCTTGATGGTGTCGGTAAGCGATTTCTGGGCCTGAGTCTGCTGCGTCGGACCTTTTTTGTGGTCAAAAGGCACTACCAAGTACTTTGAACCGTCCTTGGCCGTCTTTGCCTTGGGTGAACTCAAGAGATTGTCGAGCATTTCGTGCTCTGGCATGCCTTCCTCAATCCACATAGCGGATTTGTCGAGCGTGATGATCCACGTCGAGTCGTTGATTTGCTTGAAGTCGAGCCCCGCGATGTATTTGTCGCGTGTTGAATGCAGTTTGGACTGTATCTGCTCAAGGATGTGAGCATGAGTCTGTGTCGCGAGGTCGCGCGCAGCTTCATTGAGGGCTCTCTGGATCTTCGGTTCGAGTTCTTTCCGGAGTTCGAGCGCGCCAGAAAGGTCAAGGTTCAGGTAAATCATTCACCGCCACCCGATCCACCCGGGTTGCGGCTGGAGGTCGGGCTACCGTCGGGCGACATCACGATACCCGCGCGTACTGAACGCCACTTGGTTTTGCCACTGACGGGGTCGCGGACCTTGAGTTCCCCTGCATCGTGAGCACCTGAAGGCGAACCGTCGATCTGAGTGCCGACTGGGTAGTTGACTTGGTGGCGGCCTGTTTTGCCAGCATCAAGAGCGGCTTTCTTGACCTTGCGCTTCATGACTGGCGAGTAGTACTTCGGGTCCTCAGTAAGGTGGTCCTTGGCAATCTCTTTCGCACGAGCGAGGTCGAGACCGTGCTCTTTGGCTTCGGTCCTGATACCGGCTGCAAGTTGGTCGTGATCGAATTCGGTGTCAGGTTTGTCGTCACCTTTGCCGCCCGGCATCAGGTCCGCCTTTTTAATGGTGCGCAGTGCAGCGCGCTTCCTAAAGACTGGCGAACGAAGCATGGCTTCGTGCATCTCAGCAGCATCTGGGATTTTTGCCGCAGAACTAGCAGCGATGGCCGGATGAACCGTGTCACTACCAAACTGGCTGGCGTTCGGATCAAGACTGTTGCGAATGTGTGCAGTGTGCTGGTTGATGTGCTCTACGAGATCGGGCGTGGAATGACCCGACAGCGAACCGTCGTTGAACGGGACTTCGTGCGCCCCGGTTGGGGTCAGGCGATAATAAATGTGTCGTCCACCCGAGAACGCGTGGACGTACGTTTCCCCAGCATTCAGGTCGACCGTTTGTTGGGGGTTGAACGGATCCTCGACTCTCCTGCTTGCACCGGATTCAGGACTAATGGGACGCTGGTCAAACCACCAAGTAAGTCGGTTCCTGAAACTAGGAATCTTAAAATTGTCGTTATGCGCCTCGGTAGTCGCGTGATCGAGATTATCTAGTCTTGAGGCGTAGGAATCTGATGCAGCCATGTTGGCTCGTTCGGCAGCCATGGTCTGGCCATGAGCTTTCATCGAGAACTTCTGCGGTATCAAGTTCCCCACAGGTCCGATACGGGTCCGCTGGCCAACCTTGACTTCAGCAGGCAGATCCTTACCTGCACGAGTCTGGCCCTTTTCGCCGACCATGTCCTGCAACACAGATTCGTGCTCTGCATTCGCTTGGTTTTCGGCTTCGTTGCGAGGTAGCGCCTTGGCGAGGTCTTCAGACTTGGCGACCTGCTGTGCGTCCTGTTCATTCTGACCATTGCCGAAATAGGCCTTGGACATCTCGATCATGACTTGCAGCATACCGGTCAGGGACTGGTAGAGTTCGGGGTCCTGTTGCTGAAGGCCTTCGAGTTCCTGTGAACGGTCCTTGAAGACCTTGAGGATCTTGACGACCTGCGAACGCATGTCATCTTGACCTTGGGCCTGTTCCTGTTCGGCCTGTTGCTGCTGGGCCTCTTGGTCGTCCTTTTGGGCCTGCTGGGTTGCCATCTGACCAAGCTGGGCGTGGATGTCGTCGGCGGGGTTCTGGACGTCGCCGCCAACAGCCATCTGCTCACGTAGGGCTTCGTTCTCGGAGTGCTCAGACGCTTCATCCATCGGAGCGATAGTCTCCGCAGGCGAGGGCTCTTGAGGCGCTGTCATTCCGCCACCAGCAGCTGGCTTGTTCATGCCGGGATCGTCGGCCTTGACCAAAGCGATGATGTCACCGGTCTCGCCCTTCTTCATCGACTTGACAGGCTCGCCCATCACATCAGCGCCGTCACCGTAGGCAATCTTGAGTGCGGATTCGTGGTCAGGGGCTACTGAGTGCCCGTTGGGTTCGCCGGTTTCAGTGAGTCTGGTGGCCCGCCAACGGGTCCGGTCGTGGGGATCCATCCCTACAACAACCGTGCCAGTCTGGGTTTTCCAAGCAGATCCGCTGGTTGTAAGGGCGAGGTGCCGCATGCGCTCGGAGCGCTGCTTGGTCTTCTCGATAATGTCCTTCAGCGACTCAGCCTTTTGAATGGCTTCTTCGGGTTCCTGCATCAGGTCGGCGATCTTGGGGCTGTACATCAAAATCTGGTCGCCACCAGTCTTCTTGGCAGCTTCGAGGGCTCGGTCTGCTTCGGAGAGCTTGGTGCCAAATCCGATCGAGACGGTCGAGCCGATTGAATCCGCGTACCGACGACGCAGTTCGCCGACGTCCTTCAGCTTTTCGGTCGGAACGCGAAGCCGTAGCTCGGTACCGCCCATCGAAAGGATTTCACCCGAGTTCGCGAGCGCCCACGAGCGCCAAAGCTCATTGCCGGTCTCGGTGGCCTGCTGGATCTGACGCAGTCTGTCGGGGTCATCGCCACGGGTGGCGCGCACGAGGTCCTTGCTGACCGTATCGCCGCTGACCGACAAATAAACGTTGCCAGATTGAAGGGTTGACATGGTTTAGAGATTACGCCTTGACGCCCGGAATATGTTCGTGTATATATGCGGCATGACCTACGACGCCCTCAGCCGAAACGCCGATGTTGCCCGTGAACATCTCCTGAACTCCGACCGCCGCGAATACTCGCTCGTGCGGGTCGGATACGCCACTGAACGCGGGATTTCCATCCGCACCATGAACCTGCCTTTGGTCGGCGCTCTCATGTCGATCGGGTCGGTGACCGACTTCGGCACCGTTGTCAGCGTCGAGAAGCTGGGTGTCAAGTGACCGAACTGACACGCGCAGAAGTGGAATCGTGGCCCGCACTGGGGCCGACGTATCTGGACCCAACCCGGGTTCTGGCCCTGTTCGACAAGATCGAAGCCCAGAAGTTTCCGACCACAGAAGAACTAGAATACGCCCGTGCGATGGGAACGCTCGGCAAGCGCGCCACTAAAGATCAGGACCTGAGCGACTACGTGTACGCGATGGCCGAGCGGGTCAAGGCGCTGGAAAAAGCGCTGCTTGACGCATGTCGCGAAAAAGTCCTCCACGGTCACACGACCCAGCTGCTGAATTCGGCCCTACGACTCATGGTGCCGGGCGTCGAGAACTACGAAGAATGGGGCGATGAGCGTCAGTCCAGACTCCAAAAGGCAGAAGCTCGGGTCGAGGAACTCGAAAAGGTTCTCGACGGTTACGGTGCCCGCGACATGGAAAGCCTCAGCAAGAAGCTGAAAGACGCCGAGGTCCGCATCGCCAACTATCAGGCGGCCATTCGAAGGGCCGACGACCTCGTAGAAAAGTACCGACAAGACCTGCTGCGAGGCGGATGGACTGCGGGAAAATCGCAACTGAGGTCGATGGTCGGAGAAGAGTTCCGCCGAGCCGAAAAGCTGGCAGGAATCATTGCTCAGGTCAAGGCGCTTTGCACGGACCCCCATCCATGTGCGCATATTGTTATTACCCTTGACGACGTGCTTCAGACGATCGTCGCAGGTGAGGCCGAGAAATGAGCAAGTCCTACTTCAAGGTATTCGGCGGCCCGCGAGCCTTCAACACGAAGTCCGAGGCGACCGTGTCCATTGACAGGGCCAGCGGCCTCGTGGTAGTACGACCCAAGCATTTCCACAAGACCTACGAGATGCGACTTGAGGACGTCGCGGCGTGGATCATCGGCCGTTCAATCAAAGCGGAAATCCTCGAAAAGAAGAAAGCAAAGGCAAAACGATGAATTACGACGACCAAAGACTGAAGCTGGCCATGATGGCCCTGAACATGGAAGTCTCCGCTTCGAATAAGACGGCCACCGAGGCTGAACTGGAAGCCGCGGCAAAGTCCATGGCACGAAACATCGTCGCAGTCCGTATCACCCATACCGTCACGGACTGGATCCTGACGGCCGGATTGATCGCTCTTGCTGCGGGCGTGTTCGGGGTCGATCCATTCAAGGCCATCTTCGCAGCGATTTGCATCAAGGTCGCGCTCTTCGGGACGTACTTCAAGACTCGTTCGGACCTCGTGGCCGCCAGTTCGACTGAAGCGGCCATCGCTGACTTCATCAAGGGGCTCAAGTAATGTACCCCGTGGTGCTGTTGTCAGGTAAAGCCGGTTCGGGCAAGGACACGGTTGCGGACATCATGGCGACCGAGTGTTTCGCCAATGCTCAAAAGATCGCCTTGGCCGATCCCATCAAGCGGTTCGCGTACAATGTTCTCGGAATGGACGAAGAAGTGCTTTGGGGACCTTCCGAGAATCGGTCCAAGGAGTTCGACTCCAAGGAACTGGATCGGAGGTATTCAAATGCCCAGACGGCTGCGTGCAACTGGTGTTCTCAAATCGCACAGTCTACGGCGGTGGATTCCGGCGTTATTTTCAATCGTCTTGAGCGCTGGATGTTAAAGTACGTCCACAAAGTCGGACTTGAAGAAGGAAAACCGATCACTGCAAGATCGGTGCTCCAGACTCTTGGCACAGAGTTCGGCCGGTCCATCGACCCGGGTATCTGGGTCAACCACGCCAAGCTGACGTCTGACCAGCTTTTGGGTGGCGGCTGGGAGTATTCCAAGACGACTGGACCGCGCAGCAAGGATGGAGCTAAGCGCACCGACGTCGTGCTGATCACCGACGGGCGCTTCCGCAACGAAGTGCTGGCGGTCAATTCATGGGGCGGCGCGACCATCAAGGTGTGGAACCCCGAGGTCAAGGGGCTGGCCGGTGAGGCCGCCAAGCACGCATCCGAGACCGAACAAGACTCAATCCCGGACTGGTGGTTTGCGTTGAACCTGATGAACAACAAGGCCCATGGACTCGAACCTCTTCGGAGGACCGTGAAGCACCTGTCTGATGATCTGTTCGTCAGCACAGCTCAGATTCGAGGCGGACACAGCCGGTTCACGCTGGGGTATTGACCGTGTCGAAAAAGGACGTATCGAGCAAGACACCGCACCGCTGGATGACGCCCAAGCGATTGCCTTGGTTGACTTTTTGCTGGCGGTGTGGTCTAATGCACCTCAAGAACCAACTGACAGCCAAGGCAATCAATGCGGGCTGCTACACCGAAGACGACGTCGTCATGGATATGGAGCCCCAAAAGTGAGCAGAATCCATCCCGCAGCGCTGAATTCACCGCTACCAACCGATCTGGAGTCCGCGCTCGAAGAGATCCTGAAGCTCAGGTCGATCCTGATTCGTGAGCGCGAAGTTCTGGCGAACATGGCGGTCAAGGGCGAACAGGACCGGCGCTCAATCGTCGGCAACTACAAGGTCGCCCAAGAAGAGATCGCCGAGTTGCGGGCTCAGGTCAAAGAGCTTCACACCCGCATCAAGAACGCTCAGATCCCTGAACCGGAAGTCAAACCCGCAGACCCACTGAAGAACTGACCAATGGCCAAAAGACACTCGTTGGAAGCGCGAACTGAACGACGGATGGGCGATCTCGATCGATTTCCCCGAATGGGCCGTGCAACCCGGGGCTCGAAGTTGGTGGTGCGGTCCCAAGCTCGGATTCACTACGATTCCAGAGAACGCCATCGTGTATGTGGAATGGTACATTGCTGCGCGGGCCGCAGAACTCTTGATCAAGAAGCTCAGGAAGGACCGGCCTCTGCACCTTCCTTTGATTCTCGTACAAGCTCAGTTTGGCTTTGGCAGAGAATAGGGCCGTGCTTCCGTAGCTCAATTGGCAGAGCACTCAGAGTAATGACCTGAGAGGCAACCGGTTCGAATCCGGTCGGGGGCGTTGCAACCCCAGCCGTAGGTGGGTTGGCTGTCTGGAACGGGCCCAAACCGCTCCAGATCAAAACAACGGCAATTGGAGCGCGTACCTCCATCTTCGTTTCCCGCGTGATCCAGTCAGCGCCCCGACACTTGCAATAAGTGTCGGGGCGTGGTATTTATGGCGCATGGAAATCAAGATCCCGTCACGAGGTCCCGCAATCGTCCCCCTGAAGGACGGCCGCTGGTTCGATCTCTGGTACGACCGCAACTACAAGCTCTGGACCCTGCAACTCAAGGACGCAGAGGGAAACCAAATCGGCCCCGGCTATGGTGGCGGTGCCGAGACATTCTACAACCGACTCGACGCAGTGGACGACATCCGCGACTTCATCGCAGGGCCGATAAGATGGCGATCCGTGCAAAACCCGAGGTCAAGAAATGCCTCCGCTGCAAAAACACGAAGGCATCGTGGACGTGCAGGTCCTGCGGCCGTAAATACTGCGAACATTTGTGTTCGCTGAAGACCAACGACGGCAAGGCTACCTGTGGCCGCTGCAAATGGAGCAACCGATGACGACCGACTACGCCGATCCCGAGTTCACCCACGCTACTGTGCGAGCGATCGCGAAGATGGCTGGCGATCGTGCTGGCGTGAAAAGTGGTCCTTCGTTCAAGTCTGGGTGTGACAAAGAACTGCCCTTTGAAGGCGAGTACTTCGACACCGCCACTGCGGCACTTTACCTGAAGGTCCTCGACGGTAAAGCAAACGGGCAGATCAGCGACTTCAAGTTGCCGACCTGCCCGACCTGCCGGGCGAAACTGGGTGTGTCGATCCTCAAGGCTGAGGCGGCGCGACTGCCGCCCAGCGCCGCAAAAACTTGATCGTGTCGATCGACAAATACAGGTTCTTGGCTCCGGGCACCTGCGCAGCGCGCTTGATGGAAAAAGCCAAGTTCCGGGACTCTGTCAGTCGCTCAAAACTGTCTTCGTACTTTTCAAGTTGAGTACGGGGCGGCCAGATCATGTTGCGATTTTCGCGGATCTGTTCCTCGTTTCTTTTGGCCAAGAAGACCTCTAGCTCTTCTCGGTTCTTCACGATGGGTCGCTTACGCCTCAGCAGGCGGTAGAACCAGAACTCGTTGTATTCCGTGTTACGGGCGTTTACTTTCGAGATCCATTCCTCGACGATGCGTGGCTCGTCGAGTGCAACTTGATGGTCGAGCCCTGCCGCCGCCTGATGGGCCAGATCAGCGGCAGCGAGAGCGTCGATCTCGACCATATCTTGGCACTTGCATTCAGTGCTCATCGGGCACCTCGACGAAGTACTTGGACACGTCGAATCCCTTCAAGATCCAATCGACCGCGCTTTTGGGCTCGACAGCGAGCCGATCCGGATGCGCCCCGGCACGAGGATGGATGAAGCCGATATACGGAGGACTCGTCGCCCCGTTGTAGGACTTGTGGGTCTGCCACGCCCAGCACCGATCGACAGGGTGGTGCTTGCCCTTGGCCATGCGGCGGATCGTATACAGAGCCGTGACGGTCGCCTGAAGCTTGAAAAGCTCAAACTGCAAGTGGTAGACCTTCTTCGTCTCGCCATCGACGGTGACTGCGTTGGTCTTGCGAGCCCCGGGCCATTCAGTGAACAAAGATACCGGCTTCTGAGGCTGGCGGATCCACGACTTGATCTCACGGATCTTTTGTTCTGCTTCACGTACATCGGTCAACCAAAGACTTCGATTCAGCTTTTTCACGATTTCGCTCCTGCAAGGGGTAGGCCGGACATCAGTTTCCTGAGGGTTTTACTGCGCACACACGGCATCAGGCCGATTGCCATGAGTTGCCCGTTCCAAGGCATATCAGGTTCTCGAATCGCCGTAAAGGACACACCAGCAGCTTTCAGCTTGGCTTCCAAGGCCAAAAGCTCGGATTCCCCAGCGGCGTGGAGCATCACAGCACGGGTGTCGTGTGGGAGCTTGCCCGGCGAAGACTCGCCTGCGGCATGCACCGTCTGAGCTAGCTGAACTCCAAGCGGGAGATCGGCTCTAACGATGCAATAGTGGTACAGCGGTTGGACTTCAGATTCCGTCGGTCGAGCGGCAATGTTCTGCGATCATGGGTTCGCCTTCTTTACTGGAGCATTAATTTGCTCAAGGGTTTTGTAGATTCCGTCAGCATACCAGTTCTGGTGGCCTTTGTCATCAAACGGATCGCGCGTTCCGGGAGTCGGCTCGCAGCGCTGCATCCAGTGGATGAGTTCGTGGGCAAGAGCCGTGTGTTGCCAAATATCGCCTCTGCCGACTTCGATGATGTGCTGGGGGCAATACGTCAAACCGCTGACGCTCCGGCCCCACCTATCGATCCAGTTCTCTTCGTAGAGCGAGTACACGATCCCGCCGTCCAAGAGCTTGCAGGCCTTGTCGGCACTATTCAGCCGGTCGTCTTGAATTTGGTCGACGAACGACAAAATCCGGTCTTCGGCTTCTTGAACCATGCTTAGGTCGAGCCAGCCGTTCGAACCCGGTTGCATAGTCAGGCCGCAACGGGTAGACTCCGGTCCCGGACCACAGGCCGCAGCAGCAAGTACCAAGCAACCAAGCAAGATCTTTTTGGTCATTCGTAAATGTAAGTGTTGAACGGGTTCGGTGTCAAGGGGAAAATACGCGGAGAGGCCCCGCGGAGCGTCGCGAGCGTGCTGGCGACACCGTCGACCGAGAGTTCGTTGGTGGCACCGAGAGTTGCTGTCGGGCCGATCTGTACCGTAGCGCCCTTGTCGGCGACGATTCCGTTGGTATTTCCCGTGCCCGCACAGTTCCCGAGGGCGCAGTTGTTGTTCCCGCTGATCGCGACGCAAGTGGTGACTGTGTCAAAAAAGACCGTCTGAGCCCCACTCGTCGGGCCTGTAATGGAGCAATTGAACAAAGCATTCGAACCGGTGATACTGATACCGGTCGTGCATCCAACGATGCGGTTGGAGCTACCCCCCAAAAATGTCGTCCTGCCCGATTGTCCAAAGCTGATGGCCGTGGCGAAGGTGTCGAACTGGGTTGTGTTGACCGTCAGACCGCCACCCTGAAAACCCACTGAAGAGCCAGCGCCGGTCACGAGACAATTCGTCAGGTTCAAGATACTGCTGTATTCGGCCTGCGCCGTATTGCTAATAGCGATCCCGTTGGCTCCGGTGATAGACAAATAGCACCGTGTAGCTACACAGTTGGCATCCGAGCCAAACGAAATGCAGCGCTGATTGCTGCCGCCTGTGTTCTGACGAACAAGGGCGACGTTGGTCAGACCCAACGACCCGCGCGCCGAAGAAACGCAAATGCTCGAAGACGCGCCGTCAGCGACGATCTTGAGTCGAGATATTTGCATAGTCGAAGATACGGTGGCGCTGGTTGATACGACCACGGTCGACGAAGTAGAAACGGCCGTCGCCTTGGCAGGAGTGCCGTTGACGACCGTACCGTAGTCTTTGAGCGTGTACGCACCTGACTGGGTCGATGTGTTTAGGACCGAAAATGTAGTCGCGGTGTTCGAGACGATGACGTGGTTCGTTGTCCCGACCTCAACGAGTTTGCCTCGAAGTTCGTTGACGACCCAGTTCTGGGCCAAGTCGGTGTTCGTGAGCAGGCCGTTCGTTACCACGCTTGACCCGATCGTGCCCGTAGTAGCGCCCGCGGTCGGAACGTAATCGACAAGCGTTCCTTGGATGGTCAGGCCGTTGCTGCTGATGCCTTCGGCACCACCAACAGATAGGGCGAACCTTGTGCGTGCATCGTTGACGTACCATCCATCGAAAGACCCGATGCCCATTCGAATGGTCACGCGCGCGCGTACCAGCAAGCCATCAAGGCTGTCGACAGCGCCCTGAACGCTTCGAAACGGAGCATCAGCGGTACCGGACGCTCCGTCGTTGCCCCAAGTCTCGACGTACAAGGTCAGAGGTTCGTCGATCGCCAAGAAGTTGCCACTAAAGGGCGACGGCAACGCAACGGCGGGGGAGAAAAAGGCGCTCAGCTTTTTCCAAGCGTCGTCCCAAAATACCTTAGTCTTTGCTGATAGTGTCGCCATGGGGTTCTCCAATGAGTAGTGCGTCGGCGGGATGCGCCTTGAATTTGTATTGACGAGGCTTGCCTTCGTCTTCGGTCAGGGCTTTGATGTCGTCAGGGACTTGGTCCATGGAGTCGTGACCGAGCTTGGTCATGTGCTGGTGATAAGCCTCGCCGTGGATTCTCGCTTCGTCGAGGTCGCCCGAAGCCTGTGCCGCCCGAAGGCCTCTGAGGTGATGGGCCGCCGCAGCTGAATGGTGTTCGCGCAGGTATTCTTCGTAGGCGGCCGTTTCCGCTTGCGAGCGCGGCATACCGTCCTCAAATTCCTTGAGTGCAGCGCGGCGTTCGAGGTCGTCCGTGTGAGTGTCCTTGAAGATCTGACGGTTTTGCCATTTCTTGATTTGCATGGTCAGTCCTTCAGGAGCTTGCGGAAGGCCACGAAGGCCTCTCGGGTTGGGAATTCAAGTACCACGCCATCAGAATACGAAGTGGATTTGACGTGCTTGGCGAGATCTCGGTGGCACATGCAGCCACGGAACTTCCCCGACTGGAACTGGGTTCCGCCGCACGCAGGGCATTCTTTTGTGGTCTCGGATTTCTCGACCTTGAGCGCGGGGACCTTGGGCAGCTTCGGCTTCTTCATAGCGGGCTGCTTTGCCGGTGCAGTAGGTTCTTGCGGGCCCTGCTGTTGGGTGGGCTTGTGGGTCGAGCCCGGGAGTTCAGTCTTGGCGATGTTTTTGCCGCTGAACTTCTTGGCGTGGTCGTAAAGGGCCTGCTTGAGTCCCTGATCTTCTTCTTCGTCGTTGGTATCGGCAGTGACAGGCTGAAGCTGATTTTCGACCGACTGAAACCAAGCAGACGCAAGGTGCTTGCCGTTGCGGTCGTACGCGTGGACTCGCAAGCCGTTCGGGACCTCTTCTTCGCGGATGTTGTAGCCAACAGCCGGATCGAGGATTTTCTTGGCGAGTGACCGGGCGAAGGTCTGGGCCTTCACGAGCACGTCGATCGACTTGCCAAGCCTTGACAGCGTTACATCACGAACAGTACCAATCTCGGATAGATCTGAGCCCACAGTGACAGCGAGCGCAGCAGCAACGTGTTCAGGTGCGGCTTGAACGAACTCATAGTTTAGCTCAGGTAGAGTGACGATTCCCGTCAGAGCGCCCTCGGTCTTCTGGAACTTGAGGTAGGAATTGGGGATCCCGGGGATAACACCCTCGAATGTATCAGTTTGGTTGACCCACGCAAGTGCAGCACGAGGAACCAGCAAAGCGCCGAGCGTCGGTTCTTTGGCGGCGGTTCGAGAAAGCGCCTTGGCGCCCTCGGTACCTAGCACGTCTGTCAGAAAATCCACCGCACTCTTTTTCATGGCTGTAAGATTACCGAGGACCGAATCCGCCCGACGAAGGACCGAGCACGCGACGAAGTGCATCTGCGTCGATCGCCGAACCGGGTTCGCCGGGTTCGTTCTGGTCGCGTGTCAGTGCAACGTATTCGCGGTGCAGCACGATGGCTTGCGGCATGCGTTGGATTGAGCGGTCAGGCCCGTCTGAGATCTGCGTGACGCGGAGTTCGTGGACAATCTGGCCGACGTACCAATACGGTCGATACAAATACCTGACCGAGCACACAGCACCGCGGGTTGAGTTCGCGCCACCGAGGTCGAGTTGGGGGACAGGTCGACTTCCGACCCAACGAAGTTCACCGTCAGTAATCGTGAAGTCGGAGCCTTGGTGGTACTTGAGACCCGACGAGTCAATCAAGGTCTGCACCTTGACAGCCGGATACTTCAGGCGATCGCGACCTGATTCGTGGTGGATGAAGAGTTGCCAAATCGGTACAACAAGGCTTTCTTCTTCAAGGTAAAACCGGTCGAATGGTGCGACGAAAATAGGCTCACCGGCCGGGTCGTCGTATTCTCTCGGGAGCGTGACCTGAACGGTCGAGCCGTCGTAGAACCCGACGTCTTCGAGGTTCTTGTGCTTGGAGTTCCCGGTGAACAAGGCCGTGACAATACCGACCTTCGTGTACAAAAACCCGTTGGTACAGCCTGAGTGGTCGGGGTGCGGTCGGCGGAGTTCATCCATGTCGGTCATACCGACCGGGCAGCGCGTAGCAGAGTAATGCACGAGCCTGACGCCTTGTGACCTGACTGCATCGTCGAACGCCTCGGCATCGAAGCTGATTTGATGCGGAGGGATTTCCGTGATCAGGTCGTTGACGACTCGGCGGGACATTTAGCCCTCCTGAATGGCGCGCATCTGGACGGTGATGGCCTCATATTTAGGCACGAGGTGAGCAAACACGTCGAAGTCTACATGGTCGGATTTGCTGAGTTCAGTCCATTCAGCGTCGGGTTCGAACTTCTGCGCGAGGTGGCGAGCAACGGCGCGGTGTGGACCGGCGCCAAGTACAGTCCCGTCTGAACGGGCCATGACGTGCAAGCCGCCGCGGGTCTTGACGTGGTAGATATCCCGCGATCCGGACTTGCCGACCTTGCGCTTGAACTCGATCTCGTTCTGGGTAATTTGCACGGCTAACCTCTCGGCATCACAGATTACGATGCATTCGCTTGACGTGCGCCCGAAATTAACGTACTGTTCGTCGCATGGACCCTCGAATTGTCGTCGGAGCGGGAGTGGTGATCAAGTTCCCCTCGCGCAACACCCAAACGTTGCCGGAAACATCTTGGGGCAAGATCACCAAGGTCGGCCGGGAATCACTGAGTAGTTGACGTAAAACCCCAAAGCGCGTATAAAGGTCGACATGAACCTCAACGAGATGGATACGCCGATGTTGCGCGATGCATACCGTGAAATTCAGTCGAAGGCGGTCGACACGTACTTCAAGTACCTGTCGAAGACGGACCCGAAGAAGCTCTTCAACAAGTGGGCTTCCGACGAACTTGCAGCGCTCGATCTTACCGCCGAGCCTCGCAATTGGGTGATCGCGGCCGATCGCGTCCTGAAGATGGTGACGGAAGTCAACGAAGCAGAAGAAGCAGCAGAAAACCTCAAACTCGCAGACAGGGCCTAACCCATGAATCGTGCCATCGCCGTAATTTTTTCCGCCCTTCTTGAGATCGTTTTGACCATTCTCGGTCCATATCTCATCATCTCCAGTCTGAACGAAATCGGCGCCTTGCACATCGCCGACGCAGGATTCTTCAAGAATTTCTGGAGCTACTTCGGGGTCGGCCTCGGTATCACGACCTTGCTCAACCTTCGTCGTCCGGCCACCGAGCGCATTTTCTGATCCACCCACACCCACAAAGGCAAAATCCAATGACCAAGACCAAGCTGAATCCGACCACCGTTTTCCTCGGCAAGAACAAGAAGGGCACCAAGACCCGTGCTGGCTACCTCGACGAGAACCGTCAGGTGTACTTGCCGCCCAAGAGCGCCAAGCGCGAAGTCGCGTGGAAGAACAAGATGGCCGACAAGGGCTTCGAGTTCTGACATGACCCCCGAAGAGCGGGTCCAAAAAGCCATCAAGGTCCTGATGAACTACGGGGCCGTTGACGGCGCTCATCACAAGCAGTATGCTCTCGATCAGACTCGAAGTATCCGTATCAAGCTCTTGGCGAGTCCGCAGAATATCGTCGGGTCGTGGCAGAGTTCTGCGACAGCGATAACTACGGCGAACAGTACGAATGGGATGTAGGTATCCCACCTTGGTGACACATGTCAAAGAAAGTTCATGTCGTGGGGATCGACGGAGACGGAGATTTGTACCACACCGTCTACGCCGAGTATCTCGCTGAGAACAAAGCTCTTGCCAAAGGCTACGAAACGCTGCGTGCGAAGGTCGGGCCCGATGGCATGGAATACTTCGAGTGCGTCTTTCAAGGCGAAACCAGTGACACCAAGTGGTACGAGCACGAGACGCACATGCAGATTCTGGCTGATTTGTTCCCAGAATACCTGTTCGTGCTCACGGGCGAGGGCGAAGAGCAGTTCGATGTCTGGCTGAAGGTGTTTCAGAAGAACACCCCGGTCGAGAAGAACTACGCGAAGGTCTCGATCCCGAAGTGGGTGAACGGCGCAGTGACTTGGGAACGTGTCGATCCTCGCAGTTAATTCCCAGATTTCGCGCTGATGAGCTTTCTGGGTCAGTGGCTTAGCGAACCCAAAGCCGATTGAGGGCCTCTGAGATCTTGTAGTCCTGATCGGTTTCAGCCAACACAGCCTGAAGACGATGCAACGACGACGTGGGGTCAATCCCGTACCTGTACATGGTATCGGCGATCGATCCAACGTCGAGTTTTTTGATCCATTCCTTGACTTCAGCGTCGGTCTGGTCATTCAGCACCGGCAATACCGCCATGCGCTCAGCGTCCGACATCTTGGACCAGCCTTTGTCAGGACCCCAAATCCTCAGGTAATACGGCACAAACGACTTCGAGTCGCGACCCGGGTCAAACGAAGGTCCAGCGAACGCAGACCCGTGGTCAATCAGTGCGACTTTACCTTCAGGGCCAATCATCAGGTTGTTCCCATGGCGGTCGGGATTGCCGAGCACGTAATCCATGACAGCCCATTTGAAGATCGAGCCATCGTCGAGGTGCGGCCTCAGTACTCTGCGGGGAACCTGAGGGTCTTGTTCCCGGGCACGAGCTAGGCCTGTCCAGTCGAGGCCCAGCATTCTGATTGCAGCAACTTCCTTGCCGTCGACCAGCACGAGTTCGACCTGTGGGACCTGTGGGATATGCATCTGACGTGCCACCGCCGAATAAGCAGCTTCACGTCGAGACTGGGAAGCTCGTTCTTCTGAAGCTCCAGCGGCAGGTGACTGCTTGCCTGAACCGGGCTTGAGCAAGAACAAATCGCCGTCCTTGTCACGGGCCATCAAGGTCCCGGCAGAGTGCTTGCCGCCAAGGTGGACGGTTTCGATTTGACCATTGTCAACAGCCCACTGAAGGTCAGCGGCCATCTCCGCAGCCGAGTGGTTTGCGGGGAGGATCTGCTTAGGCATCTGGGGCTCGGCTTTTGAGAGTTCACCATTAATCGACAATACCGCATCGAGCTTGGGCCGGTCTTCGAGCGTGAGTCCACCGGCCAGCAAAGCGGCTTCGACGTCATCGTCGCAATCCATCAGTCTCGCGCGATAGACCTCAGGGTCGACAGGCTTGCCGATCAAGAACTCGATGGCGTTGAGGATGGTGTCTTTACGCTCATCGAACCCGAGGTGGTCGACGACACTGTTGCCATCGGCTGAACGTGCCTTGGAAAGGCTCTGGGCGGCCTCCAGCAGCATTTCGTCGTCAGACTTGTGAACGAGCCCCACGTCTTCGGGCTTGAGGTTCTGGGCGATACGGCGGAGTTCATTCCAAGCCGATCTAACGCTCTTGATTTGGTCGTGCTGAGCTTGGACGTTGCGGTGGATTTGCTGTGCGACGTGGACCTTTTGGCGATACACGGGGTCCATCAAGTAGTTCTGCAAGAACGCGATGGACTCTTCATTCCATTCGCCCGGATGGTACGACTTCATCGAATATGAATCGAACATGCGGCTGAGGGCGGTTTTGTGTTCAGCGGGCAGCCGCTTCAGGGTTTCTTTGAGGATCGCATCGCGACCGCCCATACCGAACTTTTGGGCCAGACGTCCAAACACAGCGTGTTGTACTTCGTGCTGTTCGTTGGCGTGGTCAGACTTCGAGCCGACGATTGGGCGGACGGCCTTAAATTGCTGTGCAAGCTTGGGAACGTCAAATTCGCCTTCAGGGGTCTCGGGAGGCAGACCGAATGCCCGGCGACGAACACCTTCGTCGACCATGGTTTCGGGTTCCTTGCGCGGACGAACCCGGATCCGAAACTTACGGCGTTCGCCGGGTGTCGGGGCGAACTTCGGGCGGGCGTTGTACTCGGTGAATCCACCGGCTTGGACCTTGGACGTAGCACGAAAATCGTCGCGCCTCCGGTTCTTGACCGGGTAATACGCACCGAGTTGATGGAGTTGGCCTTCACCGAAGTGTGGGTACAACAAGTGCCCGATGTTCTTCATCAAATCCGACTTGACGAGGTCTTGCTTGAGGCCTTCAGGTACGGTTGGATCGTCAGCGAGTCGCTGGCGTTGCGCATCAGTCAAGGCCTTGTGGGCGACAACGTGGTGATGCAGGTCCTCGTGACGCATTGCGTGGTCAAGCTGCTCGTCAGTGATGTCAGGGCGCTTGACGATCAGCGAAGCCAACCAGCGGTCATCGCCGTGGATGGTTTCGTGCATGAGTTCGGGTGTCAGATCCGGGTGATTGGCCGCGGCTTCACGGACTTCCGGGTCTTCGTCTTGCAGGGCGAGTCTCAGGTGGTAAGGCTCAACATGGCGAGACTTCAGGGCGAGCTTGCGCTCAACCGGGTCGTCAATGCTCAAAAGGTGTTCGAGGCCGTCAGCTTCCATTGACGTTAAGATTACGGTGAGGGTTTACTTGACGGCCGTAGCGACTAAATGGTATAAGCGGTCCATGTCCTACTCCACCACGGTCCAGACGCTGAAGAACGGTAAGTACTCGGTCGTGGCTTACCTCCGCGAGCCCTGTGAGGACATGATCGAGGCTGTTCAGCACTCTGCTCAGTACACCCACAAGGCCAACGCCCAGCGTAAGGCCGACGAGATCGCGAAGCACCTCCGTTCGGGCGGGTTCATCGACACCAAGCACTGGCTCTGGACGCCCAGCGTGTGTTCGCCCTACGCGTTCATGCACTCGCAGCCCGCCGCCAAGTCCTTCGCGGTCAACGACGTTCTTCCTCGCTAAACCCTCGAAAGGACGAATCCATGGCCCAAGAGAAAATGTACACCTCAACGTTCGCCTGAAAGGTAGTCATGAACTTCATCATCTCTGTCGGTCGCAACATCGGTTCGACTCCCATGGACATCCGGCGCTGGCAGGAATGTCAGACCGCGGTCCTGAATGCTGCTCAGACAGCAGCCAAGGCCATCTACTTCAGGGGGCGTCGGCTCAGGTGTCTACATCGACATGCCGGAAGAGTCCTTCACCGTCATCGGGGAGTTGCGTGGAGTCGGCCCGATCGCAGCAATGGTCGTCAACGAACTGCGTCAAGATCTGGCGTTCATTGCCAGCCGGTACGAGCAAGAGTCCATCGCCCTGACTTTCGGCGAGCCTGAATTCATCCACCCCTAAAAGGCACACATGAACCGCACCGCCCAGATACACGAATAGCGCTCTCGGCGAACGCGGGAAAAACTTCGGATCGACTCGGGTGCCACAGTGGGCCTGAAAAGTGGTCGTTTTGGCGGTGCTCAGAACTCCATTCACCTGAATTCAACGAGTTAAAGATTATCGGTACCTCTTGACGTCGACGGTCGAAGTGTTGTATAAATGGTCCATCCTCGTCGTACCCAACAGGTGGCGTCATGAGAGTGCGACTTATCAACGGCATGCCTGACAATTTCGGCACACGCGGCTCGCAGCACGAGCCAGTAGGCCACAGCTACCGCCCACCGAAGCCGTGCGCCGATTGCGGTGGGCCCGTGCCCGATGGCAAAGGGACGGAGCGTGGCGGCAAGAAACGCTGCGGGAAGTGTGACATCGCCTTCTGCGACCGGATGGACGGGGTAGCGTCATGACCACTGCAAATACCTTTACTCTCGGTAGCGATGACAGACACGGCGGTGGCCTCGTGGGCTACCCCACCTTCGACGTGTCAGAAGAACAGATGGTCGCGACCTTCGGTGAACCGAACAGCCCTACGTCGTACTGCGAGGAAGACAAGGGGTATTCAGGATACTGGGACTTCGTCCGTGGCGAGCAGCGGATCTCCATCGGCTTCCGCCATGGGTGTCCGCGATACAGCGGCTTCAGCAAGGAAGACGCGGCCGATTTGGACGCCTTCCTGAAGAACTTCTTTACGTGAGCCTGTACTGGTAAGGTCCGTATTCGCCATCAAAAGGCTGCTCTTTGGGAGCCTTACGTGGCTTGAATTCGGGCTTGTAGTCCCAACCATGCGTCTCAGCGAGCTTTTCGTGGACTCGGTGGGCTGAGGTCGAGTGGACATCACCGGCTGCGTGCCTGATGCCCATGACGTGGTATGCGTGGGCATACAAAGCGCTATACATGGCTTGCCCAAAGCCCTTGCCGGTCAGTTCGGGATCGCGGATCGTCGCGTACGAGGGATTAATGGCGCGATTGGTCTCGACGAAGTCTTTGGATCCTTCAACGAAGCCTTTGAGAGCGTTGGTCGGACGGTGAATCAAATTCACACGAGCGATTGCGCCATCAGGATCGGCTGATGGGTATTGGCGGACCACCAGTTGATATTGCTTGCGGAGCAACGGCGACCGAATCATGTGGCTGTAGTCGTACTCTTTGGCTCCGAACGCATCGAAATCGTCTCGGTATGAATCTTGCTCTGGGGCGTTTTTGTCAGGTCCAATGAGCTTACCGGGCCTGAGGTCTTTGATGGCCATTTTCTTGAGTCCCGCGCTGGCAGCGAGGTCGCGGTATCTCATGACGTAGGGCTCGTTTGCAACCTGTTCGTCGGACGCACCTTGGCAAGCGCCAGTGCCCCAGCGCCAAGCGTAGGCCGCGCGTTCGGGCGATCCGTGCTGCTTTTGCAAGCGCATGAAATGACTGGTGGCGACGAGGTTGTAGAACTTGGGGTCTGCCTTGAACTTCGACATGAAAACCGCAGGGTCTTTCAGGTCGCCATAGAGCTTTTGGAGTGCTGGGGCTCGAAGGTATTCTTCGTGGGCTGTGACAGGCTTGAAGCCGAGCGCTCCATGGGCTGTGTGGTAATCCCCTTTGGGGTGCTTCGCGTGTGCGACGTTTTGGCCGAAGCTCGATTCGAGGTGGGCGATGGGGATCAGCGATTGGTGGAGTCCGAGGGCTGACCACTTCACGGGCTCGGCCGGGATACCCACGCGTTGTGTGGCCTCGACCAGAGCCTTGGAGGGCTTGGGGTCTGGGTCTGCTCCATTGACTTGACCGAGGGCGAGTGAGCCTGCAAGCGCAGCGGTCGTCAAAAAGCCCTTTTCAAGGGGCTCTGACTTTTGAATCTTGGCCTGAATTCGGTTGATGAGTTCTTGAGCGCGCTTCGAGGGCTGCTTGGTCAAAAAACCACGACCGCGACCTTGGTGGTAGGGCACGGGAGTCTTGAACTGACCAGCGGTCGGATCGAGGATCTCCCCGGTTTGCGAGTGCCTGAGGTACCAGTGCTGGTCACCTTCGTGCTTGACGTTTTGTGGCACCCAGCCTGATTCGTGACCGCCCATGATGTGCCAGAGGGCCTCGGAAGCCACGTAGCAGTGGCCAGTCAAGGGGTTCGGGCTCGAACGGTATTGAGGCTTGCGGAGAGTGTTGTCGAGCGATTCGGTGGCAGCGGCGACAAGGTCTTCGCGGTCGGATTTCAGGGTGTACGAATATTCCCCGTGGGCGTTGTCGAACGAACCGTCAGGGCTGTTGTGCTTGTCGGGGTTAGGCTTGGTGACGTATTTGAGGCCGTGCTTCTCAGCGAGCTTTTCGTGGACACGGCCAGCCATTGTCGAGTGGTAACCGCCGCGGACTACACGTTCACCGAGGTGGTGGTAAGCGTGCGCGTAGGCCGCTTCGTAAAGAGCTTGACCTAGGCCTTTGCCGCGGAGAATTTCCCACTTACCATCGAGCTTGACGGGCGATTCGATCTTGGCAGAATCGACGTGCAGACCGGCCTCATCAGGATCGTGGTATTTCGAGTCGAGGTGTTTGGTTTCAAGGTGGCCGACCGGATCGGCGTCAATCATGTTCGAGCGCCACTGCCGGGGATGAACCAACGAAGCTGTGATGTAACCAAACGGTGCAGTCGGGTGCCCGTCGTGGTGATAATCAACCGCGAGCTTGAAGCGACCCTTGAAGGCGTCTGGCAGCAAATGGCTGTAGTCGTAGCGATCGCCGAGGCCGTAGCCGGGGCGATGAGTCTTGTGGGACGCCTTGGGTGGAGCTTTGAGGTCCTTGATGGCCATCTTGTCGAGGGGCTCCTCAGCCTTCTTGACCTTGGGCGGTGGATCGACGAGTTCGTACGCGTCCATTTCCTTCAGGCCGCGCTTGAGACCCGCTTCAAGGCGATGGTTGCCATCGACGACGTGCCAACCCAAGCCGTTGCGACGCACAACCAATGGCGGGAGCCTGTCGCCACCAGACAGCATTCGAGTGTAAAGCGAATACCTCGCCTTGCTGACGACCGGGTTGTTGCCACTGGTTTGTGGGGTGATGGGGATCTTGAGTGGCTTGAGTCGCTTGGGGTCTCCGTGACCGAAGAACTCGACGAGCTTGGCGTGGTAGGCCTTGTCCCAATCAGCCCGTTCAGGGGTCGTGTGGTGGGGGATCTTGAGCCCGTCCTTGGCACGCCATTCCTTACGCTCGGCTTTGGTGATTTCACCTTCATCAAGCAGGAACTTCAGGGTCACGTTGTTGGCGTGGGATACATGACAAAATTGCGACTCGGGCAGTTCGTCCCACCACTTGAACTCAGAAGCCTCTTGGTCGGGGTCCTTCGAGATGTCTGGGGTTGTGTCGGCCGGGACTTCAACCACAAAACTGAAGATCCTGAGCTTGGCGTTGCCGGGCACTAGATCGTCGCCTAGGAACTCAAAGTCGGCCGGGGGCGGGGTAAGGCCGGTTTCCTCACGAAGTTCGCGTACAGCGCCAGCCAGAGGCTCTTCGCCGGGGTTTAGATGGCCACCGGGCAGTGTCCACAGACCGGAATCGGCACGACGCAGCCACAGTAGCTCACCGTCCCTGACTACGGCGATTGAAGCTACTTCGGTCTCGTCGTTTTGGGACTTGCCGAGCTTAGACATGGCTTGAGAAGATCTTCCGATCGTAGAGCGACTTGATCTTGTGAACGAGCTTGTCGCGCTTTTCTTGAAGCTCGTCGTAGCGGTTCTTGTAAATCTGGGGGCCGGGCGTGCTGACCGACTGGCTCAGGCCGTCGATCCCGAGGCTGTGCGAGTTCGCACCTGCGTTGGTTGCAGCGAGCATCGACAGAATTTCCTGAGCGGCGATGGTGCCAATCAGTTCGTTGATGATTCTGGGGACCAAAGAGTCGGGGAATCCCGTGATGTAATCAATTTGCCAGAACGCGGGGATCCACGAGCGGTTGCCCATGATGGCAAAGAAAATAGCACCACCAGCAGTACTGGCAGGTACCATTCCTCCCTGAATAAAAGCGGCTGTCATGGGGATGATGTTGATTTGCCCGCGGTGGAAATATGCGACTTCAACCCAGTCAAGGGGCAACACGTACACGTCTTGACCGTTGGCCGGTGTCACGGCCAGCTTCTGGATTGAGTTCACAGGGCGGTGCAGAGTCTTGATGAAACCGTAAGACTCGTAGGCGTGGCGGTCGAACGGATACTTTTCACGCCGCTGGACTGGCGAGATATCGATCATGCATTCGGTCTCAGCTTGGCTGATCGCACCGACGATGATGTCTTTGATGATTTCATCGGTCATCACCATGGGCTTCTTGGTGATGGAATCCCGCATCTTGGACACCAAATCGAGCCCAAACAGGTGCCGGGTGCGGATCTGGTAAGGTCCGACCATAGGCTCCAGACGCTGAAGTTCGGCATCAATCGCGTTGGACGGGTAGACGGCACCGACGCCGGGTTTTGCATTGGTCAAAATCGCCATTGATCACCTCACAAGTTCGTGGCCGGATGAACCTTCAGGGCCATTCTGACGAGTCCGCGAGTGACCTTGGAACCCTCGGTCAACGTCAAGCGGAGTTGTGGGGTGCCACGGATTGCGTCTGACGACAAAATCTGCAAGCGCCAGATCGAGCCGTCGTTCGCGAATGGCTGAACGGCTTGGCGGGTGACTTTCTTGGCGTCGTCGATGTTCTCGATGACACAAGACAGCGTCGCACCGACAGCAGGAACGTAACGTCGGCCCTCAGGATAAAAACCCTGATTGCCCCGGTCGAGACTGATGTCGATCAGCTGAAAATTGACGTCGAGGGCGTCGCCCTCGGTCCACGAGAGTTCGGTATCGGGTTCGTACGAGTTCACCGACTGGACGTCTTTGAGCATCAGGGCGCTAAGCAGCATGCCCTGAAGATTACGGCTATTTGCGATCGTCGGGATCGAGCGAGAAATAGGACACAGCCGTCCCAAAGCCCAGCAGTATCGCGGAAAAATAGAACAGCTGTGCGAGATCAGGGTCTCTCAGGACGTTCATGGCGATGATTGCCAAATAAACATCCAGCATGCAAAGAGCCGCGCACACCAAGAATCGCAAGAGCTTGTAGTTCATAGCAACGCCGTTCCGATCGGGTAGTGCTGCGGGTCGCTTGTTTCAGCGGGGCTGATCAACAAATGGGTGATCGTCGGAGGCTTGGTGTCCCGCAGATCGTGCATGACGTGCGGGAAAATCCAGTGCTTCCGGCCAGTCTCGACTTCCAAGCGCTCAGGGAGCGAGTAATCAAGCATCGCATCGACCTGAAGTAGATTGCCTGCCAGATACAAAACCCCGCAACCCAAGGGCTTGTTTTCCCCGGGCCTAAAAACGAACAATGGCGCGTTGAATCGGAACTCTTGTCCCGGAGTCAATACCAACACGACCGCCTTGAAGCGCCAGAGTCTGACTTGGTCTACGATGCGGTCGGGGATATCCATTTTTACGGCCCCAAAATGGACCAAAAGGTCCTGAACCAACTTGTCTCTTGTTTCAGGATTTGGCCGTTACGGAGGAGGGTCTCTGTTTCGAAACCTCGGTCCTGTTGCGATCCCGTAGATCTGCACATCAAAACCTTCTCGCCCTGAAGACGAGACACCGCCAAGGCCGCTTCGTAAGAAGTCACTGCGGCGATGGGGTAGGGGTTTTCGTTGTAGATCAAGATCCGTGGGTCCATTTACGCCTCCGCACCGAGCATATTAGCAGACTCAACGTCAGTGTCAACCACGCCCAGTTGCATGAGCTTGTAGGACATCTTGACAACCGAAGCCGCGAAGGCATCATCGTCTGCCATCTGACCGACCATAGCGTTCTCGAAATACTCCGGGACGCACCGATTGAGCAGGATCAGCGCCTGTTCAGCATCGGATTCGTCGCAGATGTAGTCAGAGGCCACCGTCACCAAGAGTTGGTAGTAAATGTTGTCTGCGAGAGCGCCTGTCGCCCGCATGTCTTCGATTGCCTGAACTGCAAGCCGAAGGTCTTTCATGCGATGCTCTCCGAAGCGCCAGCGAGAAACTCTTTGGCGGTAATCAAGCCGTCGATGATCTGGTCGATGGAGTTGTCGTTGAGCGGGATATTCTTCAAAGCGAGATCGGAGAGTGCCACGTAGTCTGGATTCAGGGCCCCGCAGTTCACCAAATTGCGATACTCGTACCAATCAGACGTAAGTGTCTGCGGTGGCCCGCCGTGGTCACTTACGATTTCCTTGAAGCGGGCGACGCCTTCTTTAGTAAGTGCAGCGTAGGGGACGATCCGCAAAGCGAGCTTGCGACGCAGCGGCTCTTTCTTGGTCGGCGGGGTCGAAGCCAAAACAATGGCGGTGCCGTGGACAATCAACCGCGGTCCGTAGGCAGCCTGACGAGCTTCACGGGCCGCTGAGGTGAACGGAATCAGGGCCACTGTCCTGAGCGTCGGCTTGCGGCTCATGGAATACGCTTCCCCGTATTTGGCGACTCGTAGTCTTTGATCGTCTCGCCGTCGTGCATCTTGCGGAACTGAACCCAACCGCGCAGGTTCGAAGTTGGGTAGCCGCTTTCTGTCGGCACCATGGCCTGATGTTCAGCAGGGCTGGCGTGCTTGGGGTTACCGGCCATGAGTCGAGCGTATAGCTCAAGATCTTCCTCTTGAGTGGCCGTCGATCCGTCGTGCTTCAGGTAGCTCACACGGGCGCAGCGGGCCGCACTGATCTGGGCGAGGTGCCAGAAATAGAGTGGCAGTTCGTCGTGGGTCAGATTGCTTCTAGTGTCTTCCGGCCTGATGAACGGCAGATGCCACTCCCCGGGCTGGAGCATGGCAGGGGTCGACTCTTCGTGGGCCTTGAGCATGGCCTTTGCCAGAGCTTGCATCTCTGGCTGCGCCATTGGGTGGTTGCGGAGTGCGTAGAAATTCGCGAAGTCCGTACCGGTGCAGACCACCTCGATGTGCATCCAAGGCTCAAGAATGCGGTTCGAGATCTGCTTGTGGAGGCCGATGTCC
>Ga0079099_1055031_pt1 | contig 28812 bp, 22 predicted proteins | sample ADurb_H2B_02_Slu_FD_77098 | JGI IMG/M metagenome (GOLD analysis project Ga0079099, IMG submission 77098) | Active sludge microbial communities from Illinois, USA, of municipal wastewater-treating anaerobic digesters - ADurb_H2B_02_SludgeMetaT... | ecosystem: Engineered > Bioreactor > Anaerobic >... | reverse complement strand
GGTTGCAGATAGAGCTCCAATTCTTTAGCTGAAGAAATACCGTTCTTTTCAAACTTCTCTCTTATTCCCCCTAACGGGATACCTTCCCAAAGGAGGTAGGTCAAGTCTACCACTGGATTAAGGACAACAATAAAATCCAGGGGGACTTGAGTTGCTAGAAGTAAAGCAATAAGCCCTCCTATGCTAGATCCTAAGACTCCTACTTTTTCTATTCCCCTTCTTTCTTTGAGCCAGTTAATCAAATCCAGATTATCTATGACCCCTTGGGCAATATTGAGGCGAGTCATCTCTAAATCTGCCGAGAGGGATTTTCGCTTACCATTTTTGGGACGACGCTGCATGTGATAAGGCAAGTCCAGATAAGCCACTTGATAGCCCCAAGGCAGGCAGTAGGAGGCATACTTTTCCTCCCAAAGATGATTAGGCATGCCATTGCCATGAATAAGGAGGAGAGCGGAAGCTTGCTCATGCTGTTTGTTCTCCAAGAAAACCCCTTTCACTGTATTGAGAGTAGTCTCCTCTCTAATAATCCGACTGGGATAGGAGATAAACAGTTTATTATGGGTAGTCAATTGCTTTTGAAATTGCAAGGAAGGTTCTTCTAATTGGCTATCTCTAGCAATTAAAGAAGACCAAAATTCTTGGGGGGATAAGGGCTCCGGCAGGTAGAAATCAGGTTGGGATTCTACCTGTTGCCCTAACCAAACTACTAAATTATCTAGCCAATGTCCTCTAGGAGGGCGGTGCTTTTTCATTAGCCTTTTACCTCATTGTTAGAAATAGTATATGGAGATGCTCTTTTTTTCTATCCTGCCTTCGGTTATAATGGAAGGAAGGGAGGACTGATAGTATGACTGAAGAAAAAAAATCAAATTATTTTTTAGTATATGAGGCAGCTTGCCGAGATTTTGCTCTTCACGATCCCCAAGAGATGGCTAAGAAGAGTGGTGCGCAATATGATTCTGCTAGAAAAGAATTCACTTTACTTTATTTAAATAGAGAATATCTTGTTTCTTATCCAGAAGGAAAAATTACTTTGAAAGCCACTGGTGAAGACCAGTTATCCGATGAAGATAGAATAATGGTTATTCATTACCTTTATCAGGCTACTAAAGCTCCTCTGACAGGAAAATGGGTTCCTTATCGGGAGTTAAAAGGTTCTGGTTCCTATTATGGAGCTTTTGTCCGCTACGGGATAACCCCTTTGGCTGAATTTTTTGGAGACAAAGGAGACCTGTTTTTACGAGCCGGAGCCAAACTGGGTGGACAACCTTACCCCTACGGCGATATGGGCTTACAATTTGCTCCTTTGCCTAATATTCCTCTTGCTTTAGTAATTTGGGAAGCTGATGAAGAATTAGATGCTTCTGCTAATATTCTTTTTGATTATTCTGCTACCCAAGAAATTCATGTAGAAGACTTGGCTGCCCTAGGCCCCAGATTAGCCTGGGAAATGATTAGAATAGGAAAAGAATTGTTAGCTTAGTCTTTATTCTTTCCCTAATAGCTTCTGCCTAATCCCTTCCAAGTTTTGGGGAAGGGGCGCAGTAAAGACTCGGCCTTGGAGATAATCCAAAGCACTGGGAACCGAAGTAAAGACTAACTTATAAGCGTGGAGAAATTGATATTTAAGTTTGAAATTTTGTAAGAAGTAGTCATTAACCTTTTTACTGCCATATTTGCTGTCTCCTACCAAAGGATGATGCAGGCTGGCTAAATGAGCGCGGATTTGATGGGTACGTCCGGTAATTAGCTGAATTTCTAAAAGGGTGTATTGACCGTTAGTATCCAGGGGACGATAAATGGTATGGATTTCTTTACTCCCCTCTTTTCTTATACTGCTAATTGTTACTTTATTTTCTCTCTGGTCTTTGAGCAAGTAACCTTTGATTTCGCCTCTCTGATGAACAGAACCTCTGACTAGACCTTGATAGTATTTATCTATCTGACCTAGGCGAACCATCTGATTAAGGATCTGCAGGGAGGAAAAATTTTTAGCGACAATTATCAGTCCGCTGGTGTTGCGGTCTAGACGGTTACAGGCAGCGGGAGTAAAAGTTAATTCCTGCTTTGGATCATACTCTCCTTTCTGATACAGATAAGCTAGAACCTGTTGGATGAGAGTCTCTTTATCTTGGGCACTGGCAGGATGAATTAGAGTTCCTGCTGGTTTATTGACTAAAAGTAAATTGCTGTCTTCATAAATAATCTTCAGATGCGGAGTGTATTCCAAAGGTAAAGAGGTTGATTTAGAAGGGATCTCTTCTTGAATCACATAGATCTCTAATTTGTCACCCAAACTAAGAATATAATTAGGGATAACTTTCTTGCCATTGACTTTTATCCTGCGGGTCCGGAGGAATTTATAAATTTGTCCTAACGGTGTTTGGGGCCAGAGTTTTCTGAAGAATTTATCTATTCTTTGTCCAGCCTCGTTGGTTCCAATAATTAGTTCTTGCATTCGTTGCTCTCCTTAATTAAAGAAATTTATTTTCTCTATATCCTTAATACTCAGTGCAATGCTAATCTCCTGCTGATTTAAATATTGTAGCAATAAGGGGGTAAAGACAGATGTTCCCTTTAACCCATGTTTATGTAGCGCAGAAGGTTTTCCGGTTTCCCAGTAATCAGTTAATTCTAGGCAGTATTTTTCCCGATACTACTATTGGCAATTCTCTTACTTATGATCAAACCCATAGACAGGGAAAAGAGATTTATGAGTATATTAAAGCCAAGAATCCTGATTTTCTGCCTTTTGCTCTCGGAATTCTAACCCACGGGGTTAATCCTTCCGGTTTAGACTATTTCGGAGATGAGAAGTATCTAGATTTTGAAAAAGGCTATTGTTTTGAGAAAGCTCGTCCCATTATTGAGGCTACTATTAAAGCTTGTAATTTGCCCCCTCGTTTCGGCTGGTGGAAAGCCCATAATTTTATTGAAATGGCCATTGAGTTGGATATAGTCTCTCATTATCCTCAGGTTCATCAGGCCCTCAGTCAAGCCTATGATGATTCGCAATTATTGGCTGATATCGGGGAATTAATAGCAGATTTTTTCTATGAAACACCTGATGGGATAATTACAGGTCTTAAACATTTTCGCAACTATGTCTTAGAAGAGGGAGTCAGTGCTGCCAATATGGCTGTCAATTACGATAGGCAGATGTTTAGACGTCATTCCATCAATATTAATGTGAACAAAGTAGAAGAACTAATTGTTTGGGCTGGACAGTTGGTCAAAGGGGACTATGAGGCATTTTTGGATTACTGCGTTGGGAAGATTACTAATACCATAGACCAACTTCATGCGGTAAAATATTAGAAAATTAAGACTTCTCCCTGCTTTCTTGTGATTGTTTTCCAGATATGTTACAATGTGTATAAATCTGATCATTCATTTAGGGGGGAAGGTCATGTTTAGCCGATTAAATAAAATGTCCTTATACTTTTATCTCTTAGTAAATAAAAAGCAAAGAGAAGGAAGCACTTCTTTTTTAGAAGCAGATAAATTGAGTGGGCTCGATGAAAAATAAGAGTTCCAGGTTAGCTTATATAGATAATTTGCGTACTCTCATAATTATTTTGGTTGTTATGATGCATGCGGCTGTTACCTATAGTGGATTTGGCATGTGGTATTATATGGATAATAAACCGCTTGATTTACTGACAGCCATTTTTTTTGGTATTTTTCAATCCTTTACCCAAGCTTATTTTATGTCTCTGCTTTTTATGATTGCAGGCTATTTTGTTCCTATGAGTATAGATAGGAATGGAGTAAAGAGCTTTATCCGCAATAGATTATTTAGACTGGGGATTCCAATTTTTGCATATATTTTTTTCATTCACCCAATAAGTGTCGCCATAGCTCGTCCCAATATGAACATAGTTAATTATTATCTTCATGGAATATTGTCTTTTCAGTTTGTCTCCTGGACAGGACCTCTTTGGTTTGCCCTAGCTCTTCTAATTTTTACTTTTACTTACTTACTCATTAGGAGAACATCTTGGTGCTCTAAGCTAAATATTGATTTCAAGATTACCCCTTCAAATATCCTTCTACTAATCTTTCTTATTACAGTGGCTGCCTTCCTGATTCGCTTAATCTTTCCCATCGGGACAGAGGTGATTAATCTCCAATTTAGTTATTTTTCAGCCTATGTTATGATGTTTATGGTGGGTATAGTTAGCTATCATAATGGTCTTTTCGATAAAATTAATTACGGGATAAGTAAAAAATTCCTTGGAGTTTCAGTGGTCATAGGATTACCTTTTTGGCTGTCGATTGTATTTTTTGGTGGACCGATAAAAGGAATTTTTTTGATTAATGGAGGTTTTAATTGGCAGGCCTTTGCTTATGCTCTGTGGGAATCATTTTTTTGTGTTGCCTTTAGCCTTGGATTATTGGGATTTTTTAAAGAGCGATTTAATTCTCAGAATGCCTTCCAGAAATTTTTAGCGGATAATGCTTTTGGAGTTTATGTATTTCATGCACCGATTCTAATAGGAACATCTGTCTTATTAAAAGGATTTATTTTAGACCCTATTCTAAAATTTATTTTTGTCTCATCTCTGGCAGTAAGCTTATCTTTTATCTTCTCATCTTTAATTAGACGAATAGGCTTTTTGCGCAAGGTTTTTTCATAGTAATCCCTTAGAACGATAAAAGCAGTGGAAAAATTCCACTGCTTTTACTTTTAAGGATCTAGTTGTTCAGATTGTCCTATAATTAAGGATAATTTCCTATTTTTCTAAGACTTCGAGGAAAACCTTGACTATTGCCGGATCAAATTGTTTAGCTGCCCCTAGTTTTAATTCCTGGGTAACCCGCTCCTGATCCAAGGCTAGGCGGTAGGGTCGACTGGAGGTCATGGCATCATAGGCGTCAGCCACGGAAATAATTCTGCCTTCTAGGGAAATCTTGTCTCCTTTCAGTCCATCGGGATAGCCTCTACCATCCCATCTTTCATGGTGTTGGCGGATAGCATGGATAATAGGTGCAGAGAACTCTAGGGGTTCCAAAATTTTAATGCTGATTAATGGATGCTCTCGGATTAACTGGAACTCTTCAGGGCTTAAACTCCCTCTTTTCAGAAGAATTTCTTCTTTAATGCCAATTTTTCCGATATCGTGCAGAAGACCAGCCATCTGAATAGCTTCCCGTTGTTGGGGTGGCAGACTAAGTTTATCGGCAATATGGAGAGAATACTCAGCTACTCTGGTAGAATGACCTTTAGTATAAGGGTCTTTAGCTTCGATAGCAGCGGCCAGAGAATGAACTGTATTTTCCATTTCTTTTTTCAGTTTATAATGGCGATAGCAGATCTCCGAAATAGAGTTGGCAATGGTAGCCAGTAAATTAGAAGTGGATAGTAACTTGCGGGGGGAATAGGATTTAATTTTCTGAGTTGCTTCTAGAAAGCTATGGTTGTCAATCTGGAAATTACGAGCTAGAGACTGCAGGTAACCATAATCCAAGGGCCTGGTAGCAATTCCGCTGCCAACAATGGTTCCTACATGAATGTTACCTAATTGACTATCTTGAATGGTAATAGGGACTACTAAATGAGAAAGACCGCTGTAGCAGGGATAAAGAGGGATAGTCCTTTGCGGTCCTCTTTGAGCAATAATCTTATTAACTTCTTGGGCAGCCTTGCGACAATTGGCTTTCCCGGCAGGATTTTTCTGCAGCAGGGAACATAATTGGCAGACTCGAGTCGGTTTGGTTAACAGATTTCCCTCGAGATCTAAGATTTTGATATCGATTTCGGCTAGTTCAGCAAAGCTATTTTGTAATTGTTGGAGAAGAGAGGGTTCTACTAGTTGAGTTAAAGTCAAGGTTTTACCTCCGCTGATCTCTAGTCTTTTCACTCTATCACCTTTTTCTAGTTTTTGTTACAGCCCTTTAGCTTGACTGGCGAACTCATGTTTGCTAGAATTTAGAAGTGAAAGGAAATTCCTGTCCTATTAAAATCTATGCAGTTTTAGTGAGAAAATACCTGTTGAGGTGGTAAAAATGGAACAGTTCAAGTTGGTGTCCGACTATGCTCCCCAGGGGGATCAGCCTCAAGCTATTGGAAAATTAGCAGAGGGGATACGCAAAGACTTAAGGCAGCAGACTCTATTGGGTGTGACGGGGTCGGGAAAGACCTTTACCATGGCTAATATTATTCAAGAGGTGCAGAAGCCTACTTTAGTCATAGCTCATAATAAAACCCTTGCTGCTCAATTATGCAGTGAGTTTAAACAATTCTTTCCGGATAATGCTGTAGAATATTTCGTTAGTTATTATGATTATTATCAGCCGGAAGCCTACATTCCCCATACGGATACCTATATTGAGAAAGATGCCTCCATTAATGATGAAATTGACCGCTTACGCCATGCCGCTACCAGTGCTTTGCTGGAGAGGCGGGATGTGATTATTGTAGCCAGTGTCTCCTGTATCTATGGTTTAGGCGACCCGGAAGACTATCTAGGGATGATTGTCTCTTTAAAAAAGGGAGAAAGCAGGAATCGGGAGGAAATTCTCCGGCAATTGGTGAAAATCCAGTACAGTCGTAATGATCTTAACTTACAGCGGGGTACTTTTCGGGTGCGGGGGGATGTCCTAGAAATTATTCCGGTTTATGGAGAGCGGGTTATTCGTTTAGAGCTATTTGGGGACGAGATTGATCGGATTGCTGAAGTAGACTTTCTGACAGGTAAAGTCCTGAAGGAAAAAGAGCGTATTACTATTTTCCCCGCCAAGCACTTTGTCACTTCGGGAGAAAAAATGGAAAGGGCTCTAGGGGCCATTGAAAAAGAATTAGAGGAAAGATTAGCTTACTTGAGAGAGCGGGACAGGCTTTTAGAAGCTCAGCGTCTAGAGCAGCGGACCCGTTATGACTTGGAGATGTTGAGGGAAATGGGCTACTGTCAAGGGGTGGAAAACTACTCCCGCCACTTGACGGGACGTCAGGAAGGAGATCCTCCTTTTACTCTTTTAGACTACTTTCCAGAAGATTTTCTGATGTTTATTGACGAGTCCCATGTGACCATTCCCCAAATTCGAGGCATGTATGCGGGAGATCGGGCCCGGAAATCTACTCTCATTGAGCATGGTTTTCGTTTGCCTTCTGCTTTTGATAATCGACCGCTAATTTTTGAGGAGTTTACCAAAAGAATTAACCAAGTAGTCTATGTTTCTGCTACTCCGGGACCTTATGAGATGAGCCAAAGTCAGCAGGTAGTAGAACAGATTATCCGACCTACCGGCTTATTAGACCCGGAGATAGAGGTAGATCCTGTAGAGGGACAAATTGACCATTTAATTGGGCAGATTCGTCAGAGGGTAGAGAAAAAAGAGCGAATTTTGGTGACTACTTTAACTAAAAGAATGGCAGAAGACTTATGCGACTATTTAAGACAAATAGATATTAAGGTTAGGTATTTGCATTCAGATATTGATACTCTGGAGCGGATAGAAATCCTACGGGATTTACGCTTAGGGGTTTTTGATGTTCTAGTGGGAATTAACCTCTTGCGGGAAGGTCTGGATCTGCCGGAAGTTTCTCTAGTGGCTATCTTAGATGCAGATAAAGAAGGATTCCTGCGTTCTGAGACTTCTCTAATTCAGACTATTGGTCGGGCAGCCCGCAACTTAGAGGGTAAGGTAATTATGTATGCCGATAAGATTACTGATTCCATGGGGAAAGCTATTGGCGAGACCCAGCGGAGAAGGGAAATCCAGACTAAATATAATCAAGAACAGGGGATTACTCCAACCGCCATCAAAAAAGCAGTTCACAAGTTACTGGTGGAAGAAGATAATCAGCCGCCGCTCCAAGTGGAGAAGGAGACTTTGGTCCAAATGGACAGCCAGCAGCTAACTGTTCTAGCAAGCAAGCTGGAAGAAGAGATGAAAGAAGCAGCTAAAGGGCTGGAATTCGAACGGGCAGCCTTGCTTCGGGATCAACTAATAGAGGTCAAGAAAAAGCTACATGAAGCTCCGGTAAAGAAAGGGAGCCCTAAGAAGCGAAAAAGTAAAAAGTAGGAGAGTTAAAAATGGCAAAGGATAAAATCATTATTAAAGGGGCTAAAGAGCATAACCTAAAAAATATCGATTTGGAGATTCCTCGGGACAAGCTGGTGGTCTTTACTGGTCTTAGCGGTTCCGGCAAATCCTCTCTAGCCTTTGATACCATCTACGCTGAAGGGCAGCGCCGTTATGTGGAGTCTCTCTCTGCCTATGCCCGCCAGTTTTTAGGCCGAATGGAAAAGCCGGATGTGGAATACATTGAAGGTCTTTCTCCGGCTATTTCCATTGATCAGAAGACTACTTCCCGCAATCCTCGTTCTACGGTAGGAACCGTAACTGAAATTTATGATTATTTGCGGCTTTTGTTTGCTCACATTGGGAAGCCTCATTGCTATCGGTGCGGTAAACCTATCCAATCCCAAACAGTAGAGCAAATGGTGGATCAGCTTTTAGAAATACCGGAGGGAACCCGCTTGCAGATCTTAGCTCCTCTAGTGCGGGGCAGAAAAGGGGAATATAAACAAATCTTAGAAGAAGCTCGCAAAAACGGTTTTGTCCGGGTGCGGGTGGATGGTGAAATTCGGGATCTAGAGGAAGAAATAGTTTTAGATAAAAAGAAGAAGCACAATATTGAATTGGTAGTGGACCGGATTGTCTTAAGGCCCGATAGCCAGCAGCGTCTGGCAGACTCCTTAGAAACAGCCTTAGCCCAGGGGGAAGGCCTGGTTTTTGTAGATGTTATAGGGCAGAAGGAACTAACCTTTAGCGAGAAGTTTGCCTGTGTAGAATGCGGCAGCAGTTTTCAAGAAATTTCTCCTCGTCTTTTTTCCTTTAACAGCCCGTATGGGGCTTGTGCTGCTTGCAATGGCTTAGGGGTAATCATGGAGATTGATCCTTACCTAGATAGGAAGTACCAGGAAAGAGCCAGTGAATATCTAGTTAAGGAAGTAGAGAAAGAATATAACCGGAGCCATACTTGCCCCCACTGTCAGGGAGCTCGCTTACGCCCGGAAGCTTTAGCTATTAAGATAGGGGATTTATCTATTTCTCAAGTGGCCCAAATGTCTATTGGCAGACTAAAAGAATTTTTCGCTAACCTTATTCTCACCGAAAGAGAGGAGCTGATTGCTCATCAAGTCCTGAAGGAAATTCAAGCTCGTCTAAACTTTTTGGTGGATGTAGGTTTAGATTATTTAACCCTTAGCCGGGCTGCCGGAACTCTTTCCGGAGGGGAAGCCCAGCGTATTCGTTTAGCTACCCAAATTGGCTCCGGTCTAGTAGGAGTTCTTTATATTCTGGATGAACCAAGCATCGGTCTGCACCAAAGGGATAATGAGCGTCTGATTGCCACTCTCAAACGCCTAAGAGATTTGGGAAACACTCTAATTGTGGTAGAACATGATGAAGATACTATTAGGGAAGCTGATTACCTGGTGGATATTGGGCCAGGGGCAGGAGTTCACGGAGGAGAAGTAGTGGCAGCCGGGGATTTGGCAACAGTGATGAACTGTGCAAGGTCAGAGACTGGCCTCTATTTAAGTGGGAGAAAGTGTATTCCTCTTCCTGCCGAGAGCAGGACACCTAATGGCAAATATCTAGAAATCCAAGGAGCTAGGGAAAACAATTTGCGGGAAATTGATGTGCAGATTCCTCTAGGCCTCTTTGTCTGTGTTACCGGAGTCTCAGGTTCCGGAAAAAGTACTTTGGTTAACGAAGTCCTTTACAAAAGCTTAGCTAAAAAGCTTTACGGCTCTGAAGCAGAACCAGGAGCTCATCAAGGAATTTTGGGACTAGAACATCTGGATAAAGTGATTAATATTGACCAGTCCCCTATTGGACGGACTCCCAGATCCAACCCAGCCACTTATACCGGGGTTTTTGGGGATATTAGGGAAATTTTTGCTCAGACTCCCGAGGCTAAAGTCAGGGGCTATAAACCGGGACGTTTCAGCTTTAATGTCAAAGGAGGACGCTGTGAAGCCTGTGAAGGAGATGGTATCTTAAAAATAGAAATGCATTTTCTGCCAGATGTCCATGTGCCTTGCGAGGTTTGTCGGGGTCAGCGTTATAACAGGGAGACTTTGGAGATTAGATATAAAGGCAAAAATATTGCCCAAGTCCTGGACATGACAGTAGAAGAAGCTTTGGGATTTTTCTCGGCTATCCCTAAGATCCAGCGAAAATTGCAGGTTCTCTATGATGTGGGTTTAGGCTATATTCGTTTAGGACAGCCTGCTACCACCCTTTCTGGTGGAGAAGCCCAGCGCATTAAGCTGGCTACTGAATTAAGCCGCCGCAGTACTGGCCGGACTATGTATATTCTGGATGAGCCTACTACCGGACTCCATTTTGCCGATATCCATAAGCTGATGGAAGTGTTGGTGCGTTTGGTGGATAGCGGGAATACGGTTCTGGTTATTGAGCATAATTTAGAAGTGATTAAGACTGCGGATTATTTAATTGATCTAGGTCCTGAAGGAGGTACGGGAGGGGGACAAATCGTAGTAGCTGGCAGTAAAGAAGAAGTAGCAGCCCATCCCCTTTCCCATACAGGAAGATTTCTAAAAAGAATTTTAGAGCAAGGCAGATAAGAGCAGGAGGAAGAAGTTCATGAGCCTAGAAGAAAAGCTATCCCTGCTTCCTGACAGACCTGGGGTCTATTTGATGAAGGACGAAAAAGGCAAGATCATCTATGTAGGAAAAGCTATCTCCCTCAAAAAAAGGGTGCGCTCTTACTTTCAGTCCTCTCGTCACCATGACCCCAAAACCAAAGCCCTAGTCAGCCATATTGTGGACCTGGAATATATTGTTACCGATAGTGAATTGGAAGCTCTAATTTTAGAGTGCAATCTCATCAAAGAATATCGGCCCAAATATAATATCAATCTGAAGGATAGCAAAGGCTATCCTTATTTGCAGGTAACTTGGAAAGAGAAGTTTCCCCGCCTTTTAGTAGCCCGCCAAATAGCTAAAGATGGCAACCGCTACTTTGGTCCTTATACTGATGTTTCGGCTATGCATGAGACGGCTAAACTCTTGAAAACCCTCTTCCCCTTGCGAACCTGTAAAAAACAGTTTCAAGGTGAAAAGGTAGAGCGCCCTTGCCTAAATTACCATCTAAAGCAATGTTTAGCTCCTTGTGCTGCTAAGATTGGAGAAGAGGAATACCGAGAAATGGTCAAGGAAATTTGCCTGTTCTTGGAGGGAAGACAGGAGAAAGTAGCCAAAGACTTAGTCAAGAAGATGGAACAAGCAGCAGAAAACCTGGAGTTTGAAAAAGCTGCTATTTATCGCAATCAGCTTCAGGCAGTCCAGAAAGTAGTGGAAAGACAAAAAATCATTTCCGAGGGTATGGAGGATGAGGATATTCTAGGGTTAGCCTTAGGTGAGCAGGAAGCCTGTGTACAAGTCTTTTTTGTGAGAAGCGGGAAATTAATTGGCCGGGAACATTTTTTCCTGGAAGGAATTGAAGGGAAGGGCGGCGAAGAAATCTTGGAAGCTTTCCTCCAGCAATATTATTTGAAAGCCACTTTTATTCCCAGCAGGGTTTACCTGCCTTTAGAGTTAGCCAATGAGGATCTTTTAGAAAGCTGGCTGGCTAAGAGACGGGGGAAAAAAGCGGAACTAAAGGTGCCTAAACGAGGAGAGAAGAAACAGTTGCTGGAGATGGTAGAGAAAAATGCTCGCCTAATTCTGCAAGAAGAGAGTTTGCGGGTGGAGCGGGAGCGGGAGAGAACCATTGGAGCGGTGGAAGAATTGCAGCACTACTTGGGGTTAGAGAAGCCGCCATATCGGATTGAGGCTTTTGATATTTCCAATATCCAGGGGACTCAAGCGGTAGGTTCCATGGTAGTCTCTTATAAAGGCAAGGAAAAGAAAGAGGATTATCGCTATTTCAAGATCAAGACGGTAGAAGGACCCAATGACTTTGCCATGATGGCGGAAACCGTTAGGCGTCATTATCAACGGGTTCTTACCGAAAACAAAACTTTGCCTGATTTAATCCTCATTGATGGAGGCAAAGGCCAATTAGGGGCGGCCAGAGAAGTCTTGCGAGAGTTGAATTTGAGCCACTTGCCTACTATTGGGTTGGCTAAGGAGTTTGAGCATATCTTTATGGAAGACCGTAGTGAGCCCATTATTTTACCCCGGGATTCCAAAGCTCTGCATCTATTGCAGAGAGTAAGGGACGAAGCTCATCGTTTTGCTATTACCCAACACCGGAGAATGCGCAATACTCAGTTAACTGCTTCTGTTTTAGATGGAATTGCAGGTATTGGAGACAAGCGAAAGAAAGCTCTGCTTAAACATTTCGGGACTGTAGAGAAAATTAAAGAAGCTAGTTTGTCAGAGTTAGAAGCAGCGCCTCAAATGACTAAAGAAGGAGCCCAGAATGTTTTCCGTTATTTTCGTCAAGAGCTTTAAAAATTGAAAAGGGGAGAGAAAAGTGAATGCTTATTTGCTAGTTATTTTTGTTTATGCTGCCTTGTTGGTAGGTCTTGGTCTGCTGATTACCCGCCGGGTTAAGCAAGTAGGAGACTTCTTTGTGGCTGGGCGCAGTTTAGGGCCAGGACTGCTCTTTACTACTTTGCTGGCAGCTAATATCGGAGCTGGTTCTACTGTAGGAGTTACTGGGTTAGGTTATCATTTTGGTCTTTCCGCTTGGTGGTGGATTGGGGCTTCTGCTATGGGTTCCTTGATTTTAGCTTACACAGTAGGTCCCAAGGTTTGGCAGGTTAGCCAGAAATATAATCTCTATACTGTAGGGGATTATTTGGATCACAGATATAGCCAATATTTCCGTTTAGCCATTGGGGCCATGATGCTGGTAGGAACCATTGCCCTTTTTGCCGGGCAGCTCATTGGTATTGCCTGGATTCTGGAGGTAGTGGCAGGGTTGCCTAAGTTTAGCGGGGTAATTTTTGGCGCAGTAGTGGTCAGCCTTTATTTTGCCGCTGGAGGTTTGCTTTCCTCAGCTATTGTCAATATAGTAGAATTAGGTGTAATCTTACTAGGTTTTCTAGTAGCTCTGCCTTTTGCTCTCAACCATGTAGGAGGTTGGACAGGCTTGCAGCAGGCGGCTGCCCAGCATTTGACTTCTCCCGAACAAACAAGCCAGTTCTTTAGCTTTACTGGCATGGGGCTAAAAGGAATTTTAGGCTATCTTTTGCTTTTGACTCCGGCTTTTATTATTTCTCCCGGGCTGATCCAGAAGATTTACGGAGCTAAGGATAAGAAGACTGTGGTCCAGGGTACTGTCTGGAATGGAATTATCCAGCTCCTTTTTGCTTTTATTCCTGTTATTTTAGGGATGTGCGCCTTTGCTGCTTTTCCTGACTTAAGCAAACAGGAATTGGCTTTACCCATGGTGATGAAAGAACTAATGCCCTTCTGGGTAGGCTGTCTGGCCTTAGCTGCTATTTTTGCTGCTGAAGTTAGTACTGCCGATGCTGTATTGTTTATGCTGACTACTTCTTTTACTAAAGATCTTTATGGACGGTTTCTTAAACCTGATGTCAGCGATAGAGAGATGCTTTTAGTAAGCCGGACTGCCTCTTTGATTTTCGGAGCCCTGGGAATTATGATGGCCTTATATTTACCTAGCATTATTGCTGCTTTAACCATTTTCTATTCCTTGATGACAGTTAGCTTAACAGCTCCTTTGCTTTTTGGTCTGTATAGTCAGCGGGCCAAGACCATTCATGCTTTCGCTTCTGCTGCTCTGGGTATAATAACTACCTTATTGGTTAATCATTTTACTGGGGGAAAAGGTGTGGGTATTTTTACCTCTCAAGCCTTAGGTATTTTAACCTCCCTAGGTATCATGCTGCTAGCCGTTTGGTTATTGCCGGCCAAGAAAGATGGGGGTGTCTAACATTATTCGCAGCACTAGTAACAAGAAAAAGAAGTTAGCGGATATAAGTGCTTTAAGTCCCGCTCAGGTTTTAGCAGGAGGTTTTGCTTTAATTATCTTGGTAGGAGCCTTGTTCCTAACCTTGCCTCAGGTATCACAAACCGGGGAATCTTTACCTTTTATAGATGCTCTTTTTACTGCTACTTCTGCTACTTGCGTGACCGGACTGGTGGTAGTGGATACAGGGACTTACTTTAATCTCTTTGGACAACTGATTATCTTGACTCTAATTCAAATAGGTGGGCTAGGCTTTATGTCCATGTCCATTCTAATTGCCATAGTTATGGGGCAAAAGATAGGATTACGCAGCCGGATTTTGGCTCAGGAAGCTTTTAATCAATTGAACTTGGCCGGGATAATCAATCTAACCAGGAAAATTATTTTTATGACTCTAATCATTGAACTGATTGGGGCAGTAATTCTAGGACTGCGTTGGACTGCTTACTATCCTGCCGGCCAAGCTTTTTATTATGGATTTTTTCATTCTATTTCTGCTTTCTGCAATGCCGGGTTTGACTTAATGGGTGATTTCCGCAGCCTGACCCCTTTTCAGAAAGATCCTATAATAGTTCTTACAGTAGCCTGCCTGATTATTTTAGGCGGCTTAGGTTTTACTGTAATTAATGAGTTATACAATTATCCTAAACAAAAATACCTTTCTTTGCATAGCCGAATGGTTCTTAAAGTAACGGCTTTCCTTATAGTTGTGGGGACTATACTGGTTTTTGTTTTAGAGTATTTCAATTCCAACACTTTGCTGCCTTTAAGTTTTAGTGGGAAACTCATGAATTCTTTTTTTCAGTCAGTGACTACTAGGACAGCGGGTTATAATACTTTATTGATTGGGGAATTGACAGATGCCAGTTTGTTCATTATGATTATTCTCATGTTTATTGGGGCTTCCCCAGCTTCTACCGGGGGTGGTATTAAGACCACCACCTTTGGAGCCATGCTTTTAGCAGTCAGGTCTACTATTAATGGGGAAGATGATGTAGGATTTATTAGTAAACGGATTTCTCGGGAGATTGTCAGACGAGCTTTTGCCATTACGGGTTTAGCTATTCTGCTGGTTTGCACAGTCACTACTATTCTAAGTGTTACTGAATCGGGGCATGTCCTGGGAAGAGACTTTGTCAGAATACTTTTTGAGGTAGTTTCGGCCTTTGGCACAGTTGGCTTAAGCACAGGAATCACTCCTGACTTAACTCCCACAGGCAAAATACTGATTAGTATGATGATGTTTATCGGTAGGCTAGGTCCTCTAACCATTGCTATTGCTCTAGCCTATAGGCGCAAGAAAAGTCTGTTCCGCTATCCGGAAGACCGGATTATGGTGGGGTAAGGAGGTAGGAAGGAATGAAAAAACAGTTTGCAGTAATTGGTCTAGGGCGTTTTGGTTCTAGTGTAGCCCGGACTTTAAGTGCCATGGGGCATGAAGTGCTGGCTATTGATAAAAATGAAGAACGAGTTCAAGCTATCAGCGATAAAGTGACCCATGCCGTGGTGGCGGACGCTACTGATGAACGCCTCCTAAAACAATTGGGAATCCGTAATTTTGATGTGGTTATTACCAGTATCGGAGAGAATGCTCAGGCCAATGTTTTGGTTACCATGCTGGCCAAAGATATGGGAGCTAAATATGTAGTATCCAAAGCTATCAATGATCTTTATGGTAAAATTCTAGAAAAGGTAGGGGCAGACCGGGTGGTTTATCCAGAGAGAGATATGGGAGAACGGGTAGCCCATAATCTAGTCGATACGAATATTTTGGACTACTTGGAACTATCTCCGGACCATAGCATAGTAGAGATTATAGCTTCTAAACGTCTGGCTGGTAAAAGTTTAGGCCAGTTAAACATCAGGGCCCGTTTTGGCATTACCTTGGCGGTAATCAAACGAGGTAAGGAGATTAATGCCTCCCCTGGGGCTGAGGATATAATCCAGGAGGGAGATATCTTAGTTATCATTGGAGATAACGCTAGCCTGGATAAATTTGAAAATCATTTATAAGATAGAAAAGCTTGATTCTAAAGCCATAGCAGCGAAAGAATTAAGCTTTTTCTACCTGGGGAAGGAATTATTTCCAAAAGAAAAGAATAAGGAATAGTAGGAGAAGCTAAGAGAGGGGAGGTTAAAGCTATGCAAGGGATTTTCTTACGTTGGGCTGTCAATGTGGCCGCTCTCTTTTTAACTAGTAATCTAGTTAAAGGTATTCACATTAATGATTTGGTGGCTGGTTTGGTAGCAGCTACTCTTTTAGGGGTGGTTAATGCTGTTTTGCGCCCGATCATTTCTTTTTTTACCTGGCCCTTAAACTTTCTTACCTTGGGGATTTTCCCTTTTATTCTTAATGGGGCTATGCTAATGCTGGTAGGAAATCTAGTTAAAGGTTTTGCTATAGAAGGTTTTATCCCAGCTATTTTAGGGGCTGTGGTTTTAGGTTTTATTAGTTATCTTTTAAATTTATTTGTGCGCTAGAAGTGGAGGGAAAAAGATGTCTTATAAATTAGTGGCTGTAGATATGGATGGCACTTTACTCAATGAGAAGCTGGAAATTTCTTCTCGAACTAAAGAGGCTATTGTAAAAGCCAAAGAAAAGAACGTCCAAGTTACTTTAGCTACTGGGAGAATGTATCAGTCAGTATTGCCTTTTGCCCAGGAACTAGACCTGGCCATTCCTTTAATTACTTATAACGGAGCTTTAGTGAAGGATTCTGCCACTGGAGAAGTTTACTACCATGAACCGATTCCCCTAGACGTATCTCAAGAGATTATTGCTTTAGTAAAAGACAAGAATGTTAACGTTAATCTTTATGTAGATGATACTCTATATGTAAAAGAATTAAACGAACGGACCAAACTATATGTCAGTATTGCTAAAGTGGAGGCTATTCCGGTAGGTGATTTAGCCAGCTTTTTAAAGTTTCCCCCTACCAAAATACTTCTGATTGGGGAGCCGGAGGAATTAGCTAAGATTGCTGAAGAAATAAGGGGAAAGCTGACCGGTAAGGTGGAAGTTACCACTTCTAACCCGCGCTTTTTGGAAATTATTTCTCATAAAGTTACCAAAGGACAAGCTTTGAAAACTTTGGCGGAGAAATTAAGAATTAAACAGGAAGAAGTAGTGGCCTTTGGAGACAGTTATAATGATTTGAGTATGATTGAATACGCAGGATTAGGCGTAGCTATGGGTAACGCACCTCAGGATATTAAAGATAAGGCCGATTTATTGGCTCTTTCCAATAAGGAAGACGGTGTAGCCGATGTCTTGGAAAGAGTAGTTTTGAGTTAGGGGGAATGAAAATGTTTTCCTTGCCGAAGGTGGAACTTCATCTACATTTGGATGGTTCCCTAAGAGTAGAAACAGTCTGGGAACTGGCTAGAGAAAGAAGAGTTAAGCTTCCTAGTGAGGACCCGGAGAAACTAGCTACACACTTGCAAGTCCCTGATAACTGTCTAACTTTGCTAGAATATTTGAAGAGATTTGAACTGCCAATAGCTATTCTGCAAGATGAAGAGTCGCTAGAACGAATTGGCTGGGAACTGGTAGCGGATCTAAAAGAAGAAAATGTTTGTTATGGGGAGATTCGTTATGCACCCTATTTGCATCTGGAGAAGGGGCTAAAGCCCAAAAAAGTAGTGGAGGCAGTTCTAAAAGGTGTAAATAGAGCCGCTGAAAAATATGGGGTAGAGATGGGGGTTATCCTTTGCTGTATGCGCCATCATCCTCCGGAACTGAATAAAGATGTGGTTCGCCTGGCGGGAGATTATCTGGGTGGGGGAGTGGTTGGGATAGATTTAGCAGGGGATGAAGCTAATTATCCTCCGGGGCTGCAAAGAGAAGTCTTTACCTTTGCCCATGATGCTGGGATTCCTTTGACTATTCATGCCGGAGAGGCTATTTGCCCTAAGCCGGAGGACTTGATTCCTCTTTTGCAGGAATTTGAGATAAAACGTATTGGTCATGGGGTGCAGTTTAGAAAAGAGTCTCAAATTCTAGAATTTGTTCAAGAACAAGGGATCATCCTGGAAACCTGCCCCACCAGCAATGTCCAGACTAAGGCGGTAGACAGTCTGGCTGACCATCCTGTTGCGGACTATTTAGAACAGGGGGTTAAGGTAACTATTAATACTGATAATCGGACTGTTTCCAACACCACCCTAACCAGAGAGTATGAGCTGATAGCAGAACAGTTTGGTTTTACTGCAAAAGAATTTAGCAAGATGAATTTACATGCCATTGAAGGGGCTTTTGCCCCGGAGCAGGTAAAAGAAAAAATAAGAAGTATTCTTAATCAGAGTTGATGTAGAGAAAGATAAAAAAAATTGGAGTGTTGACTCTTTATGTCAACACTCCAATTTTTTTGCTAAAATAAAGGAATATATTACAATAAATAGAAAATATAAACAGATAATAGATTTGTAAAGAAATTTAGGGGATGGATGATGATGAAATATTATGCCCATTCTTCTGAGAATCCTGAAAAACCATGGCAAACAATAGTGGAGCATTTGAAGCAAACGGCTAAAATAGCTGAACAATCTGCTGCTAAATTCAATGCCGGGGAATTGGGGTACTTATGTGGCCTGTTGCATGATTTAGGGAAGTATTCAGAAAAATTTCAGCAGAAACTGCAGGGAGCCATTTTAAAGGTGGATCACTCTACTGCTGGAGCTCAAGAAGCTGTTAAGTTATATGGAGAAAAAATTGGTAGACTATTAGCTTACTGCATAGCCGGGCACCATAGCGGACTGCCTGATTACGGGACAGCAGCTTCTACTGAAGGAACTTTATTTGCCAGGCTTAACAAAGAAATAGAAGATTACAGCCCCTACAAACAAGAATTGATCCTCACTCCTCTGCAAGCTTTCTCTGGTTTGCCCATTAAACCTATCGATAACCATCTAGGTTTTACCTTGTCTTTCTTAATTAGAATGCTCTATTCTTGTTTAGTGGATGCTGATTTTATTGATACTGAAAATTATATGTCAGATCTCCCGAAACTTCGGGGGAATAATCAGACTATTACTCAAATGAATACTGAATTTAATCAATTTTTATCCAGTCTGTCCGGCAGTAAAAGTAAAATTAATCTTCAACGGCAAGCTATTCTGCAGCGTTGCCTGAGCATGGCCCAGAATGGGACGGGCTTATATACTCTTACTGTTCCGACTGGCGGGGGCAAGACTTATTCCTCCTTGGCCTTTGCTTTAAACCATGCTGTAACAAATAAACTAGAAAGAATTATTTATGTAATTCCCTATACCAGTATTATAGAGCAAAATGCCAAGGTATTTAAGGATGCCTTAGGAGATGAAAATGTCCTGGAACATCACAGTAATTATCAATTTGATAGCAATGATTCAGAAAATTTGCAAGCTATTAAGGAAAAATTGAAACTGGCAGCAGAAAACTGGGATATTCCTATTATAGTTACTACTAATGTGCAATTTTTTGAGTCTTTGTTTGCTAACCGGAGTTCTAAGTGTAGAAAAATTCATAACTTGGCTAAAAGCGTTATTATCTTCGATGAAGCCCAAATGCTCCCTATCCAATATTTAAGACCTTGCCTTTTAGCCGTGTCTGAACTGGTAATGAATTATGGTTCTACTGCCGTGCTATGCACAGCAACTCAACCCTCAATAAACAATCTATTGCCCTTGTCTGTCAAGCCGGAAGAGATTATGGATAATCCCCGGCAGCTCTATGCAGATTTTAAGAAAGTCCAAGTAAGAAAAAAAGAAGAGTTAGATGACGATAGTCTGGTACAAGAACTACAGGAATGGGAACAGGTCCTTTGTATTGTCAGCACCCGCAAGCATGCTAAAGAGATTTTTCATCAACTAGATGATGATGATTCCTTACATTTAAGTACGTTAATGTGTCCGGTACACAGGCAAGAGACTTTGAAAGAAATTAGGCAGCGTTTAAAGGATCAACAGCCTTGTAAGGTTATTTCTACTCAACTTATTGAAGCTGGAGTTGATGTGGATTTCCCTGTAGTTTATCGTTCCCTTGCTGGAATTGATTCCATTGTTCAGTCCGCCGGCAGATGTAATCGTGAAGGACGTTTGTCTGCTGGACAGGTTTTTGTTTTTAAACCTCTTTCAGAATATGCCAAAGTAAAAGGTTATTTGGAAAGAACTGCTAAAGTAGCGGAGATGGTCTTTAGGAAATATGATGATCCTATTTCTTTAGAGGCTATCGACTATTATTTTACAATACTGTATGACCTAGAGGGGGAAGAAGCCTTAGATAAGAAAAATATTTTAGATTGTTTTGAAGAGAAATGCAGTCAACTAGGATTTGATTTTCAGACAGCAGCGGAAAAATTTAGATTGATTGAAAGCAATACACATTATATTGTCATACCTTACAATGAAGCTGCTGTTAAGCTGTTAAATGAGGCACAGTTCAGCCACTATCCTCGTAGTGTAGCTAGAAAACTTCAACCCTATACTATATCTATTTATGAGCATGAATATAAAACCTTGCTTAAGAATGCTGCCTTGAAAACCATCAATAATGCTTTTATCGTTCTAGATGATTTGGAAAGGAACTATGATCCCAAAACAGGTCTAATTTTGCCTAAAGATACCTATGGAGAAGCCATATTTGTATAGAGAAAGGAGGAGATAAGGTGGGATATGGAATCAAAGTTAAGGTTTATGGAGACTATGCTTGTTTTACCAGACCGGAAATGAAAGTGGAACGGGTGAGCTATGATGTGATTACTCCATCAGCAGCTAGAGGCATAATCGAAGCAATCTATTGGAAACCGGCTATCAGGTGGGTCATTGACAAGATTCACGTAATTAATGAAATCAAATTTACCAATATCAGACGGAACGAGGTTAGCCAAAAAATTTCTGCTGCTAACGTAAAAAAAGCCATGAACGGTGGAAATGCTGAATTATATCAAATAGCTCCGGAGATTAGACAACAGAGGGCTTCCATGGTCTTAAGGGATGTCTGTTATATTATTGAGGCTCATTTTGAAATGACTGAAAAGGCTGGGGTAGAAGATACTCAGGAAAAGCATTATAACATTGTTCTTAGACGTTTACGGCAAGGTCAGTGTTATCACCAGCCCTGCCTGGGGACTAGAGAGTTTGCGGCTAATTTTGCTCTAGCGGAAGAAAATCCCGCGAGTTTTTACAGTGATAAGGAAGAAGTAGATTTAGGTTGGATGTTATGGGATATTGATTTTCAGAATGAGATGAACCCCATCTTTTACCGAGCCATGATGCAAAAGGGAATAATCACTGTGCAAGATTTGTTGAAAGGGAGGTGATAAACTCATGATTATCAGCGGACTCCACAAATATTATGAAATACTTGCAGATGATGACCAAAGTGGGATACCCCTATATGGCTATAGTAGCGCCAAGGTTGGTTTTGCTCTAAATATTTCAGCTAAGGGTGAGCTCCTAGATGTTATTCCTTTGAAAGTGGAAGCTAATAAAGGTAAAAAGCTGGTTCACAGAAACTTAATAGTGCCAGAGCAGCAAATTCGTTCATCTGGAATTCTGCCTAATTTTATGTGTGATAATAGTACTTATGTCCTAGGGATTGACGATAAAGGTAAACCTGAACGATCAAAAGAGAGTTTCTCAGCCTTTAAGGAACTGCATGAAAAAGTTCTAAGCTGTGCTAATGGACAAGCTGCCAAAGCAGTAATGGCTTTCTTGGATAATTGGAATCTTGACCAAGGAAGAGAACATCCGGCGTTACAAGATTGTTTAGAAGAAGTTTTACAAGGTAGCAATTTAGTCTTTCGTTTAGATGGAGAAACCAATTATTTACATAATGATTTAGAGATTAAGAAGCTGTGGGAAGAATATCACTTGCAAGATGCCGAAGAGATTAGGGGGCAGTGTCTGATTACTGGTCAGAATGCTTCTATTGCTAAGCTGCATCCCAATATAAAAAATGTCAAAAATGCTCAATCTAGTGGGGCCTCCATAGTATCCTTTAACGCCCTAGCCTACGAATCATACGGTAAAACCCAAAGCTACAATTCACCAGTGAGCAAATATGTAGCTTTTGCTTATACTACGATTTTAAATCATCTACTATCAAGTCCAAAACAAAAAATCCAAGTAGGTGATGCCACTACAGTATTTTGGGCAGAAAGTCCAGAAACAATCTATCCTGATTTAGCTGCTGAGCTTCTTAACCCTTCTTTTATTTCAACTGGGAAAGAGAGTAAGAATGAATACAAAAGAGATGCTCAGATTGAGGAATTAGTGAAGGATGTTTTATTAAAGGCTAAGTCCGGGATGAAAATCAATAATTTGAATGGGAGAATAAATGAACAAACCAAGTTTCATATTTTAGGTTTGTCCCCAAACGCAGCTCGCATTTCTGTCAGATTTTTTTATTCTGACAGTTTTGGAGGTTTTATTGAAAAAACTGCTCAGCACTATTGGGACTTAGAGATAGTCAAAGGTTTCGCTAACAAACCTGACAATATACCTATTTGGATGCTCCTGGGGGAAACGGTTTCTCCTAAGAGTAGAGATAAAGAAGCTAATCCGCTGTTAGCCGGAGCCGTTATGCGTTCCATCATTGGTGGCACGCCCTATCCCGCTGCCCTCTTCAATGCTGTTATGATTAGGATAAGAAGCGACTTAGATGATCAAGAGAAAAACATTCAGCGGGTAAATTATATTAGGGCAGCTATAATCAAAGCTTATTTATTAAGAAAGGCTAGGCTCTATAATAAAAAGTTAGAGGAGGTTTTGACAGTGAGCTTAAATGAACAGTCAACCAATACCGAATATCTCTTGGGAAGACTTTTTGCTGTTTTAGAAAAAGCACAGCAGGATACTAATCCTGGTATTAACGCTACTATAAAAGACCGTTATTTTGCTTCTGCTTGCGCAACTCCCGCTCCGGTATTTCCTATCTTACTAAGGCTTGCCCAACACCATGTTGCCAAATCGGATTATGGTTATGCCATTGATAGAAAGATTGAATCTATTATGAACCAGATAAATAAATTCCCCTCCCACTTGACCCTAGAACAACAGGGGGTCTTTGTCCTGGGATACTATCATCAAAGGGTAGCTTTGTTTCAGAAAGTAGAGAAAACAGCAAAATAAAATTTGAAATCAGGAGGGATATGAAAATGAGCGAAATTATTAAAAACCGTTATGAATTCGTAATTTTATTTGATGTGGAGAATGGAAATCCCAATGGGGACCCCGATGCGGGAAATATGCCGAGAATTGATGCGGAAACTGGTCATGGTATTGTAACAGATGTATGTATTAAAAGAAAAATCAGAAACTATGTGGAAATCGCTAAAGAAGATTGTACAGGATATAAAATCTATGTTAAAGAAGGAGCTGTTCTTAATAAGCAACATGAAACAGCATATTTAGGTCTAGGCCTAGACCCTAAGAATGAAAAAGCAGCCAAGGAAAACCGTGAGCTTCTAAGAGATTTTATGTGTAAAAATTTCTTTGATATTCGGGCTTTTGGTGCAGTTATGACTACAAAAGTTAATTGTGGACAAGTTAGAGGCCCTATTCAAATTAATTTTGCCAGAAGTATTGATCCTATTTTCACCCAGGAAGTAACTATAACCCGGATGGCTGTAACCACTGAAAAGGATGCCGAAAATAAAACAAACGAGATGGGAAGAAAGCATGTTATACCATATGCATTATATAAAACAGAAGGTTATGTTTCTGCCAAGATAGCCCAAAAGACAACTTGTTTTTCTGAAGAAGACTTAGAACTATTATGGGAAGCAATAATTAACATGTTTGAGCATGACCATTCGGCAGCTAGAGGAAAAATGGCAGTGCGCAAGTTAATTATCTTTAAGCATGATAGTGAACTAGGAAACGCACCATCACATAAATTATTTGATTTGATAAGGGTTATTAAAAAGGAGCAAGAAAAACCTGCCCGTCAGTACAGTGATTATAATATAGAAATTGCTAACGAACAAGTGCCTGAAGGGGTAACTGTAATAAAGAAACTATAATGGCTAGATATAATGATGATAACCTTTTAGCTTTATCAGGTATTCAGCATTTTGCCTATTGTCAGAGGCAGTGGGCTTTAATCCATATTGAAAAACAATGGAGTGAAAATCTACGGACAGTGGAGGGAAAGCAATTACATGAACGTGTTGATAATCCTGACTTTTTTGAAGCTAGGGGAGGAATTTTGACAACCCGTTCTGTACCTCTTTCTTCATATAACCTTGGTTTTTACGGTGTGGCTGATGTAGTAGAATTTTATGCTGTTCAGGATAATGGCATAATCATAAGGGGTCGGGAAGGTAAATGGAGTCCTGTTCCTGTGGAATATAAGAGGGGAAAACCTAAAAAAGATATCATTGATGAGGTGCAGTTATGCGCCCAAGCTATATGCCTGGAGGAAATGCTGGATGTTAGCATTGATTATGGATACCTTTTCTATGGAGAAACCAGGCACCGAACCAAAGTATCATTTGACGAGCAGCTTAGAGATAAAGTGGCAATGCTTGCTGAGCAAATGCATGATTTATTTGCTAAGCAGCATACTCCACCAGCTATTACAAGCAATAAGAATTGTAAATCTTGTTCACTAGTTGATGTTTGTGTTCCTAAATTAACTGCAAGACAATCCAATGTTAGCAGTTATATCAAAAAATATTTAGGGTAGGGAATAGAGATGAAAAAACTTTTAAATGTGCTCTACATTACCACCCCCGAGTCTTTTTTATCTTTAGATGGTGAAAATATTGTTATTTTAGTAGATGGGAGTGAAAAATTCCGGATACCAGTACATAATATAGAAAGCATTGTCTGCTTTGGCTATTTAGGAGCAAGTCCTGCTCTAATGGGATTTTGTGCGGAAAAAGGTGTCGGATTATGCTTTTTGAGTCCGTATGGCAAGTTTCTGGCGCGGGTAAGTGGGGGTGTTCGTGGAAATGTTCTACTAAGGAAAAAGCAATTTTCTATTTCGGAAAAAGAAGTTGACTGTGTAGAAATAGCTATAAACTGTATTACAGGCAAACTAATCAATTCCAGAGTAGTAATTGAGCGTGCAATTCGTGACCATGGGGAGAAGGTAGACGTTGCTGCTCTAGAATCGGCATCTAGTTATATTAAAAATAGTGCTGTGCGCTTGCAAAAAAGTAAAACCTTAGCTGAGATACGGGGTATTGAAGGTAACTGTGCCAAAACATATTTTGGAGTTTTTAATGAGTTAATCTTACAACAGAAAAATGATTTTTCTATGGAAGACAGGAATAAAAGACCGCCGAGAGATAACTTAAATGCCATGCTTTCTTTTCTTTATACTTTGCTGGCACATGATATACAGTCTGCATTAGAAACAGTAGGTTTAGATCCTTATGTGGGTTTTCTGCATAGAGACCGGCCGGGAAGACCTTCTCTTGCACTAGATATTATGGAAGAATTTCGAGCTTTTTTAGTTGATAGATTAGTACTTTCTCTAATTAATAGAAAACAAGTTACAGCTAGAGGATTTACAACTAAAGAGAGTGGTGGAGTATTAATGGATAGTGACGCGAGAAAGGAAGTTTTGACGGCTTGGCAGAAACGTAAGCAAGAGACAATAACCCATCCATTTATAAATGAAAAAATTAACATAGGTTTACTGCCTTATGTTCAGGCTTTATTATTAGCACGCTATTTAAGAGGTGACCTGGATGCATATCCTCCGTTTTTATGGAAGTAGGTGATACTGTTGATGGTATTGATAACCTATGATGTCAATACAGAAACTAACTCAGGCAAGAAAAGACTAAGGAAAATTGCTAAGCAGTGTGTTAACTATGGGCAACGAGTTCAAAATTCTGTTTTTGAATGCTTAGTAGACCCAGCACAGTTCGCAGAATTGAGAAATAAACTAGAAAGAATTGCAGACCCTTCAACTGATAGTTTAAGGTATTATTTTTTAGGTGCTAAATGGAAAAATCGTATTGAACATTTTGGAGCTAAAGCTACGTACGATCCTGAAGGAATACTAATTATGTAGAAAATTCTAGTTGCGAACCTATTGTTCACATATTTTCTCTAGGGGATTCGCATTCCTTGATTTGAGCTTATAATGAGGTGGTTATTGAGTTCAAAGCTTATATTTTACAACCATAAATATTGCATTCGCAAAATTAGTATAGTCAACTAGTGATATAATCAGTTTTTTTGTTTATACTGTCGCACCCTACGCGGGTGCGTGGATTGAAACATATTAGAATCCTCCCATGTTGTCAAATATATCAGTCGCACCCTACGCGGGTGCGTGGATTGAAACCCAATAGTCCCAGGAGAACAACAATTCCCAGGAGTCGCACCCTACGCGGGTGCGTGGATTGAAACGGTGTCGATATAATCCCTAGACCCTCCATAGTTAGGTCGCACCCTACGCGGGTGCGTGGATTGAAACCAGGACAATTTGTCTAAGTAAAGAATAGGGTGCAAGTCGCACCCTACGCGGGTGCGTGGATTGAAACTACATTGGAGAATATCCCCAAGAAATATATATCTGTGAGTCGCACCCTACGCGGGTGCGTGGATTGAAACTTTATATAATTATTATAGCAAAAATATAAATATTAGTCGCACCCTACGCGGGTGCGTGGATTGAAACTTCTTATCTCAGATGTAGATTTAGTTATACCTAGTCGCACCCTACGCGGGTGCGTGGATTGAAACTGCTTTAGCTTTAATAGCTGCTCCTGCTGCTGCTGGTCGCACCCTACGCGGGTGCGTGGATTGAAACCCATATTTGGGATTCTAGACATACAATGGGAACCGTCGCACCCTACGCGGGTGCGTGGATTGAAACCACAGATTAAGCGTTATGAAGCTAGGCTTAATTTGTCGCACCCTACGCGGGTGCGTGGATTGAAACAATGGCTGCGTTGAGGGAAAGCAGTTTTGTATCCGTCGCACCCTACGCGGGTGCGTGGATTGAAACTTTGATGCAGAAGGTCAATTAAAATCCATGGGTGGTCGCACCCTACGCGGGTGCGTGGATTGAAACTTCGATTGTTCCAGGGCCTAAATCAATTACCGGTGTCGCACCCTACGCGGGTGCGTGGATTGAAACCAGGAGGTGGTCAAAATTGAAAATGAGCTAGTAGTCGCACCCTACGCGGGTGCGTGGATTGAAACCTCCTGATAATTTTTTGATTGACTGTACCCCCAAAGTCGCACCCTACGCGGGTGCGTGGATTGAAACCACTGCCTATATTACTCATAGAAGATGAACCATGTCGCACCCTACGCGGGTGCGTGGATTGAAACTATCGTTATTTGTAGTCTTTGGGTTGGAGTTAAGTCGCACCCTACGCGGGTGCGTGGATTGAAACCAAGGTTTTAAATCATCCATTGTGGGATTTTCTAGTCGCATCCTACGCGGGTGCGTGGATTGAAACAGAAAGTTAATCATTCGGTAAACAGTCTCCTTACGTCGCACCCTACGCGGGTGCGTGGATTGAAACCCTGCAATTGCCGCCCACGTGACTGGCTATTCCAGGTCGCACCCTACGCGGGTGCGTGGATTGAAACCAGGACAATTTGTCTAAGTAAAGAATAGGGTGCAAAGTCGCACCCTACGCGGGTGCGTGGATTGAAACCCATAGGTAAGTTTAAATGTATTCTCAGCACACCAGTCGCACCCTACGCGGGTGCGTGGATTGAAACAAAACAAATTATCGTTAATATAAATCCCTTCCCGTCGCACCCTACGCGGGTGCGTGGATTGAAACCGCTTCGATACTGGCTGTGTCGGTTGTATGGCTGTGTCGCACCCTACGCGGGTGCGTGGATTGAAACTGCAAATCCACCGATAATTAAAGTAACATCATCAGTCGCACCCTACGCGGGTGCGTGGATTGAAACTTCATCATGTGCCATAGCTGTGTAAAACTCCACTGTCGCACCCTACGCGGGTGCGTGGATTGAAACATCAACCAGACTTTTTGCATGTCTTCACCAAGCGTCGCACCCTACGCGGGTGCGTGGATTGAAACAATATATTCCCTACCAAGGTAACGACTTTTTGACAGTCGCACCCTACGCGGGTGCGTGGATTGAAACTCCCCTGCCATTGGCGGTTGAATGGTTGTAGCAAGTCGCACCCTACGCGGGTGCGTGGATTGAAACTTGGGCAGAATTAGCAATGACAACTGCGTTTTTCTCGTCGCACCCTACGCGGGTGCGTGGATTGAAACGGCTTATTGATTAACGAAACAACTAGAGCGGTACCAAGTCGCACCCTACGCGGGTGCGTGGATTGAAACTATTATGATATTGTTATTTGCGTCCTGGTTGTAAGTCGCACCCTACGCGGGTGCGTGGATTGAAACTACCCATATATCGGTTATAACACCTTTTGCAGGAGGTCGCACCCTACGCGGGTGCGTGGATTGAAACAGCCTTGTTTTGCTGATACATTTTTAACTCTGTGTCGCACCCTACGCGGGTGCGTGGATTGAAACCCTTTTGCTATAATATAGGAAGAGCCTATTTTATGGTCGCACCCTACGCGGGTGCGTGGATTGAAACAGAAAAAAAATAGACAATTACAAGAAAGCAGGGACAGTCGCACCCTACGCGGGTGCGTGGATTGAAACTTGGCTTATGGATATAACAAAATTAGACCCTGTAAGTCGCACCCTACGCGGGTGCGTGGATTGAAACGCCATCAGCCATAGGTAGGGTAATCTGTTTAGTTAGTCGCACCCTACGCGGGTGCGTGGATTGAAACCCTGCCCGCCTTTCTCCACTGTAGGAGGTTTAGGGTCGCACCCTACGCGGGTGCGTGGATTGAAACGTGGGACTACTAGGGTTTCATAAATGATGGATCAAGTCGCACCCTACGCGGGTGCGTGGATTGAAACTTTATA
>Ga0079099_1047474_pt1 | contig 29531 bp, 31 predicted proteins | sample ADurb_H2B_02_Slu_FD_77098 | JGI IMG/M metagenome (GOLD analysis project Ga0079099, IMG submission 77098) | Active sludge microbial communities from Illinois, USA, of municipal wastewater-treating anaerobic digesters - ADurb_H2B_02_SludgeMetaT... | ecosystem: Engineered > Bioreactor > Anaerobic >... | reverse complement strand
AATTAAACAGGCTGCTAACCGAAAAGAGGAAATTGGAAGAACAGATTTATCAAGTAAACCCGAATGTAATTTTTGAGGAATTACAAGGAGGTGCGCTGTTGTTAGACACGGATGATTTTAGGTTAGTTGAGCTTAGTTCCATTGCATTAATTATCCTCAAGAAAACTGACGGTCTATCCAGCGTAACTAAAATCGCCAGGGATATTGCTATTGAATATGGCATTGATGAGTCCTCAGCTTTTCAAGATGTAAGAACGTTTTATGAGCAATTGTCCGACAAAAAAATCGTCCGGTTATTAAGTCAAGAACCATGAAGGAGACCAAAATGCCAGAAAAATTTAACTTTGACACCAATTACTGCTGTAATCCTGATGTTGTGTTAAGGGAAGAAGATGAAGTGGGCGGTTTATTATTTAACCCCGACACTAATCAGGTAAAGGTGGTTAATACCAGCGGCTTATTCATTTGGAAGCAATTTGCTACTATGAACCGCTGTGAAAAGGTCCTTGATGCCGTTTTGAAGGAATTTGAAGAAGCGGATGCTGAACAGGCAAAATGCGATCTGGAAGAATTCGTTGAGCACCTTTTAAACTCTGGTTTCCTTGGTGAAGTGGAGGCTCTCTGAGTGGCATCTCTTAAAAAAGAAAAGGTTTATAAATCATGACTGATTTTAAATTCATGCCCAAGCCAAGGCACGTAGATATAGCCATAACTGGTCGTTGCAATCTCAATTGTGCTTATTGTTTTTATGCGGATGAAATGGTTGCCCTTCATGATCTGCCCACCCAGGTTTGGTTGGATTTATTCAAACGCCTTGGGGAATTGGGCGTAATGGGTGTCACCCTCACGGGTGGCGAAGCCTTCACCCGACCGGATTTTTTCGACCTGGTGGACGGCGTGATTGCCAACCACATGCGCTATGATATTCTCTCCAATGGCACCTTAATTACTGAAAAGACCCTGAAAGAGTTTGAAAAGGGCAAACGCCGTCTACGGTTGGATTCGATCCAGATCTCTATTGACGGCTCTTGCCCTGAAGTGCATGATCACAGCCGCCCCAACAGCTTCAACCGTGCCCTGCGTGGGTTAACATTACTGAAAGCTGGTGGCTTCCCCCTGACCGTCCGGGTGACGATTAACCGCTTTAATTACAACGATCTGGAGAATGTCGCCTATTTACTTCTGAATGAGGTGGGACTGCCTGGTTTTTCAACCAACGAAGCCTATCCCTGCGGTGCCACCAATCGCTTTGAAGAAGGCATCATGCTCAGTGTGGACCAAAGGCGGGAGGTGATGAACACCTTAACACGCTTGAACGAAAAGTATGACGGCCGTATCAGCGCCACGGCTGGACCCTTAGCGTTAGCAGGGCAGGAAAGACTGATCAAAGAGGCGCAAGTGCAAGGACTTGACTCTTTGCCCGGTCGCGGTTATCTGACAGCTTGTGGGGGGATGTTCAGCAAAATTGCGGTTTTACATGACGGCACCATTGTCCCCTGCCATGTCGTTCACCAGTTGTCGCTGGGGAATATCCAAACCGATGATTTATTGGATATTTGGCTTTCCCACCCAACCATGCGGGCGATGCGCGAGCGCCGAAAGATTTCTCTGGATACGATCGATCCATGTAAAGATTGCTCCTATAAAGGCTACTGCACTGGGGGCTGCCCCGGAGGAGCCTTATTCCTCAATGGTGATATTAACCAGCGTAACCCAATGGACTGTTATCGCATATTAATCGGTGAAGAAACCTATTCACCGGATAAGGATAGAAAATTAACATGACCGAACAAGTCAACCTGCCCCAAGGGATCCCACCCCTAAATCAATATTATTATTACCTGACTGCCGGGTGCAGCCTTCGTTGTAAGCACTGCTGGTTAGCCCCTGATTATCAAAAGGACGGCACAACCGGTGGACACCTGGATTTTGAGCTCTTCAAATTATCGATTGAAGAAGGTATCCCCTTGGGTTTAAGCACCGTAAAATTAACTGGTGGCGAACCCCTGCTGCACCCTGATTTTTTGCCAATGCTGGCACACTTAAAAGAAAAAAATATCTCAGTTACCCTTGAAACGAATGGCACCTTACTGACACCAGAGATTGCTAAATTCATGAAGGAAAACAGCAGTGTATATTTCGTTTCAGTCAGCATGGATGGTGCCAAAGCTGAAACCCATGACCGCTTCCGGGGTGTGCGAGGTGCTTACGAAAAATCAGTTGCCGGTATTCGCATGCTGGTTGAACAGGGCTTTCACCCCCAGATCATTATGAGCCTGCATGAGGGAAACGTTGCTGAAATTGAAGACCTGGTTATGCTTGCGCAGGCTTGGGAAGCAGGGTCGGTTAAATTCAATCTGATCCAACCTAGCGGGCGCGCTGAAAAAATGCAAAAGCGCGGTGAATTGTTGGATATTCATCGTTTGGTAGAGCTTGGCAAGTGGGTGGAAGGTGACCTGCAGAAACGTGTTTCAATCCAGCTTTACTATAGTTGGTCGGTGGTTTTTCAAAGCATTGCTCGTCTGCTGAAATTTGGTGTGAGTTCTTGCGGTATTCATCGTATCCTTGGGGTGCTGGCTGATGGGAGCCTGGCGATGTGCGGCATGGGCGTCTCGGTCCCCGAACTGACCTATGGACAATTAGGTGTTGACCGTGTGCTGGATGTGTGGCGCGATAATGCGGTCATCAACCAGATCCGACGCGATATCCCTTCTAAGCTGGAAGATCCCTGCGGTAAATGCCTGTTCAAATGGCAGTGTTTGGGTTCCTGCATTGCGGACAACTATTACCAGACAAAGCGTCTGACGGCGCCTTTTTGGTTTTGCAAGCAAGCCTATGACGAAGGTTTATTTCCAGTAAGCAGGTTGGTCTGAGGTAATGATTAACCCTGAGTTAAGATGTTTATCGACTGTTAACCTCACATTAACCTCGACTTGACAGATTGACAGATACTTTGTAAAATAATTATTGGTAGAGAGGAGGTTTTCTTTATGAAACAGAAATATGAAAAACCAACCATCAGGGACCTTGGGGATGTTTTGCCAACAGCGGAAGGTGATTGTAAAGCTGGAATCACCGCAAGCGGTTTAGGTGATCATTGTAGTCCTACTGGGTCTGTAGCAAGCGGTGTTAATTGCATAAATACTGGTTCGACGGCAGTAGGAGGTGATTGCAACCCAGGTACAGTTGCTTCTGGAAACTGTAATTCTGGAGAGACTCCTAATCATTAATCACAAAGTCTTTAACCCTGCATGCTATTTGCTGAAGTGATTTAACCTAATCAGTTGTCTGCAAGTAGAACTTGTCTAATGGAGCGCCACTTTCAAAATTTGACGATAAATTTTCAGTCGAATTTCACCCAATTTTTACTTATCGGTGGTTCTTTTTTTATCGCCTCCGGCGATAATTTTTTTAACTTTCATCTAAATCAATCATGATTATCAAAGGTTTTAGCCAACTTGCAATTGATCAGAGGGACTTGCTTCTAAAAATTGCGATTAAACATCAAGGTTTTCCTCAACCAATTCAACAAAAAATTGCCGCATGTCCCTACGAGGTGTTACTGATCGGTGGGGTCCCACACAAAAATTTCTATGGCGATCTTTCTGACGAAAGTCAGATCGCCATTAACAAATTACATCAGCTTTGGAATGAATATTGGGGTCAGGCTCTAACAGCCCCCGACCTTATCCAGGAGGGCATCACAAAAGTAAACATGTTTGGTGAAGCAGTCAATCGACAAGCCGACCTCACAGGTGGCTTCATCTACCAATTGAGAACTGACCCTGATAAAAATATTTTTTTTATAATGTTGCAAAAATTTGACCGAGTGAAGTTGCCAGTTAATGAAATCCTTTTTCTCTTAACACATTGGAAGTTGGAAGAGGGTTATCTCCCTTTACACTGCAGCGGCGTCATCCACAAAGGCGGACTTTACCTCTTTAGCGGGCCATCCGGGGCTGGCAAGACTACCATCTCCCGGCTTAGTGCTGAATTGGGAGATGAGGTGCTGGACGAAGATCAGGTTTTGATCTATCTTTCTTCAGACGGCAGATATTTTGCGGATGCCTGGGGCTACAGTTTCAAGCGCGGTCATGTACCGATCAAAGCATTCTTCAGCCTGACCAAGGCTAATAGTAACGACCTGGAGGCTTTGTCAACCAGCAAAACCGCCCAAATAATTTTTGAACAGACCCTGACCGTGATTGGAAAGCAGCACACGCATGCACGAATCAAAGACGTTTTCCAGAAAGTGGCTCAACTTGCCCGTGCTATTCCTGGTTACGAACTCCGTTTTACAAAATCAGCTGAGTTCTGGAAGTTAATTGATGAAGAATTCTCAGTTGTCTGAAGATCGAATTCTGTCCCAGCTAGAGGAAAATCTTCCTTTTCGCTACACTGGTGCCAGCATGTATCCAACTTTTAGATCTGGTCAGCTTCTATACACACGTCCCAAATCTGAAAACTTAAAAGTAGGTGATGTGATTGTTTTTTTTGACCCAATTATTAAAACCACCATCGTTCATCGGGTGGTGGATATTGTGGGAGATCAGATCTATACCAAAGGTGACAACAATCCTGAAATGGACGCGCACCCTATCAGCCCGGACTTGGTCAGAGGCGTCATTGCCTGGGTTGGAAAAGAAGGTTCACTACTCCCTGTCAGAGGCGGCAGGGCTAGCTTGATGAGAATCAGGCTCTTCGGGCTTTGGCAAAAGGTACGCTCAGTTCTCGCCCCCTGTTTATCACCTCTATACAAGATACTTAAAGCTTCTGGGCTTCCCCGTCTCTTCTGGCATCCCAAAATTCATCAGGTAAAATTACAGGCTGGTCAAGGTTTTATAATCAAGTATATTCACCGCAACAAGACCGTCGCCGTTTGGGACGAAAGATTCCAGCGATTTACCTGTCATCATCCTTATGACCTGGTGATCCAAAAACCCAAAACCGGGCCGCAAGCGTCATTTCAGACCTCGGATCGCAAATAATGAAGTCAACCTGGTTCAATCATCTAAAAAACGGATTAAAGCGCGATTTACCGCAGGATCAAATTGGAACTGTGAATAAGCCGCAAGACGCCAAAGAAGTGTTGAAGCGCCTCTTGCCATTCATGCGCGCGTACTGGAAGTCCGGTCTCATTGGCGGCCTGTTGATCATTTTTACCAGCCTCCTGGCATTTCCCCAGCCGCTGGTTTATCGTTTTCTGGTGGATGACGTCATTCTGGCCCGCCGCTTGGACCTGCTGTCCTGGGCTTTATTGCTGGTTATCGGAATCAAGCTGTTGGACATAGGCGCTGGCTTGTTGCAGAAATATTATCTGCTGGACTTTGAGCAATCGGTGATCCTGAAAATTCAGGAGGCACTACTCGAACATACCCTGCATCTTCCCAAGGCATTTTTCGACCAGAATGAAGTGGGCTATCTGATCTCACGCGTTTCTTCAGACGTCGGCGGTTTGCGCTGGTTTTTCTCTGGCACCCTAGTTTACTTGTTCACAAATCTCATCCGTTTCCTGGGCGGGCTGGGATTTTTGTTTTACCTGGAATGGCGTTTGGCGCTGGTTTCGCTCCTGGCATTGCCTGCTATGCTGTTTAGTGTGCGCTATTTTTCGAAGCGCATGCGCATCCTCAGCCATCACGGCATGGAAACGCATGCCGGCATCAACAAACGTTTACAGGAAACAATTACTTCACTTCCATTGATCAAAGCTTTTTCAACTGAACAGCGCGAAAGCGAACGCGTTATGCACGCTTTCGAAGATCAACGGCAAATATCCTTGGAACAAAACGTGGTCGGCTCTCTGACCGATGTTTTGATCAATCTTGCCCCGGACTTAGCCCGCGGCGTCGTGCTGCTTGTTGGCGCTTATCTTGCCATCCAGGGGGAATGGACTTTAGGCTCCCTGTTCGCCTTCCAGGCTTATTTGGGCTATGTTTTCAATCCCGCGATGTATTTTGCCAATGCCAACCTCACCTTGCAAAACGCGCTGGCATCCCTGGAGCGGGTCATGAATTTATTCGACATTGTCCCTGAGGAAAACCTGGACACCGGAAAGGTGATTGACCATCTGGATGGAAGCGTCGAATTCAAAGACGTGTCTTTTTCATACGCTGGCGACCAGCAGGTCCTGAAAGCGCTCTCTTTCAAGGTCAAGCCTGGCGAACGGGTGGCAGTTGTTGGCCCCAGTGGGGTCGGCAAGACAACGCTTGTCAGCCTGATTCTGTGTTTCTACAAGCCAACAGAGGGTGAAATTCTCTTTGATGGTATGCCAGTTTCAGAATACAATCTGCTCTCATTACGCCGGCGCATTGGCTATGTGTCACAGAGCAGCTTGCTGCTCTCCGGCACCTTCAATGAAAATTTGCGCTACGGAAACGCCAGTGCTAGCCAGGAGGCTGTCGAAAACGCAGCCCGAACCGCGGGCATTCACGATTTCATTATCAGTCTCCCTGAAGGCTACGACTCCCGGATTGACGAGCGGGCAGTAAACCTCTCTGAAGGCCAAAAACAGCGCTTGTCAATTGCCAGGGCTCTGGTTAAAGACCCGGATGTCTTCATCCTCGATGAACCCACTGCCGCGTTGGACAGCATCATCGAACGTTCCATCTTTGACGCTATACCCCCTTATGTCAAGGATAAAACCCTCTTCATCATTGCCCACCATCTGGTCACAATTCAGGATGCGGACCGGATCCTGCTGTTGGATGACCAGGGCGTCCTTTCAATTGGAACTCACCAGACTTTGCTGGCAGAAAATGCCTATTATCGTCAACTCTGCGCTCAGCAACAGCTCAACCTGCTTGAAAAATCGGTATAAGTTCTGGGTCACAGCGGTCCATGTGGCGAAACCAAACGCGGGGTGGCTTCTCAGTTTCTGTGCAGAGTCACTTTCATTTGCCTGCCTGTCGCTTAATCGGCATATAATGGCAAGGAGTAATATTTGCTGCTGCCGTTGCTTTAGGAGTTGAATAATTGAACGAAAGGCTGCATACATTCAAGACCCTTGCCAATATTTTGGATCCCTGTAGCCCAAACAGCGAACTTCAGGATAAGCTAAAAAGGTTGGACAGGCAGGATTGGTTCGCTCTGGCTGAGGTGGCATTGCAGCATGGAGTGTCTTCACGGTTCTATCAGACAGTCAAAGCTTTTGCCAAAACAGAGCCCTTTCCGGAAGAGCTGCAAACCAGGCTTGAAAATGCATATTTCCAAAATGCTGTGCGCAACACACTCATCCTGGCCCGTGCCACAAAATTGCTCCAGGACTTTAAGGCAAACAAGATTGACACCATCGCCCTCAAAGGCATCTACCTGGCAGAAAACATCAACCGCAGCATCGCGGAACGCTACTTTTGCGATATCGACCTGCTGGTGAAAAGAGCTGATCTGCCCAAAGCCATCGCCAGTGCCCAGGCATGCGGTTACAAACCCAGCACCTATTTTGATCCCGCCGATCAGAATATTGACATCAAGCACGTCCCGCCCATGTTTAACGCTGAGGGTTTGCCGCTGGAGATCCATTGGACACTTCTGGAGGAAGATGAACCTTTCAGCATCGAAGCAACGGAACTCTGGCGCCGAGCCGTGCCAGAAAAAGTTGCCGGTGTGGATGTGCTTGTCTTATCCCCGGAGGACTTTGCAGCCCACCTTTGCCTGCATTTCACCTATCAGCATCGCCTCTCACTGGGCTTGAAGGGTTTGTTGGATGTGGTTGATGTGCTCTGGCATTTTCAGAGTCAGTTCGATTGGGAGCGTTTTTTGTTGATAGTCAGCAGCTGGCAGTGTCAGCGTGTGGTTTGGCTGACTTTCAGCCTGGTACGGGAGTTTTCAGCAGTTAGCATCCCCGATGAAGTGATGAAATCGCTGCAGCCTGCTGGGGATGAGTCCTGGGCCTTTGAGCAGGCCAGAACTCAAATCGTCGACGCCAATACCACCCGGGCTGGTCTTACGCCTGATCTGGCTGAATTTTCAGAAGCCAGCAGTTTCTTTTCTAAACTCAAAATTGGGTTTAGTCGGGTTTTTCTGCCCAAAAGGGTGATCGCGCGGCTCTACAACCTGCGACCGGATTCCCCTGAAATCCTCAAAGGTTACTTTTTGAGGTTCAGGGATCTTTTCCGGGGCTATGGTCAGCGCGTATGGCATCCGGAACTCCACTCGTCAAACTGGTCGGATTCGGTTGGTCAGGAAGTGAACAGGGTGAAGTTAAGAGCCTGGTTGTCCGAGGAGATGGAGTAAAACCATACTCTCAATAGTAACTTGTCCGAAAAACGGGGGAAACTGTTGATTGCCAATGATGATGGCCTGGCTGAAAATGTGCGGATTTTACGCTCTTCCCGAGGATGACGGACGAGCAGCAAGATTGGGTGATCGAGAGTGTAGTTGAAACCCTGCGGTAAGAGCTTTGTCTCAACGAGGCCAGGTTTTCTAACCATATAACACTTGCGAAATTGGTCCTCCCAACCATGATAAAATCCGACATAATGAACCGGAAAATTTTATTGTTCCTGTTACTGCTCGTCCTGCTTTCCGGGTGCGGTCAAAGAAGACAGCCGGATGTGGAGCACTTTCAGGGGGAGGTTGTCGCGACCTTGCAGAAAACGGTCAACCAGACAACGCCTGAATTTTTGGATGATACCCCAACACTAAGTGACGACCCTCAGCCTTCACCGCAAACGACCCAAACCATTCCGACCAATACGCTAGTGAGCACGTTTACCCCTAGAGTTTCAGAACCCCAGTCCACAAATTATCCCATAGGTGCTGAATCCGCCAGCGTTACTCTGGCGCCCTCAGCAACGACAAATCCCGATCAAACACCAACTCCAACCCTCGGCGTACCTGTTTGGGAAGGTGTCTGGAACATCTGGTTTCAGAACACCAGGGGCGGTTACACCCCTGCGGAATTGACTTTACAAGTCAGCGGAACCAGGCTTGCCGGAACTGCCAAAATCGATGGCGTTGACTATTCTTTTTCGGGCGATGTTTTAGAGCAAGGTAGCCAGGTGGAGGGGGAGTGGCAAACCGCTTCAAACGAGGGCACCTTCTGGTGGCGGATGAATTCCGCGGATACCTTTGTCGGGTCGAGTGAAGGACGTTTTGGTTTCTGCGGCAACCGGACGGTGGTTCAGCCCAATCCATGCCGGGAGATTCCACAGGATTAGAGTCTGATGCAGATGAATGTCGCATACCAAGTCACTGAACGCGCCGTAGATTCTGAGGAATTGGCGAACTTGATCCGTGTTGCTACCGCGGACGGGAATGCGATTTGCTTCAACGCGCCGGGTAGAAGTAAGGCACCTTTTGTCCAATCCGGGGATAAGATCTATGTCGCTCCAGTAGCGAATGGATCAACGCGAACAGGAGATATTGTCGCTTTTATTCACCCTGAAAATGGCAGGGTGCTGGTTCACCATGTGGTAAAGATTTCGGAAGAATACTTACCTGCTGTTTGGGGATCCAGCCCTGATAATGGCAATGCCAGGTAGGGCTGTGGATGATGAATATGAATCTGATGAGAATCAGATCCTGACGATTGTTGCCTCAGGCGTGCTGGCGAATGACACGACTGAAAGTCCCGATTCGATGACGGTGGTTCTTGTTGCCAATCCATCTTACGGCAATCTGATTTTAAATGCGGATGGCTCTTTTATTTATGAGCCCAATGATAATTTCTTTGGCACGGATTATTTCATTTAAAGAGCTGATATTGGTGGAATTTTCACCAACCGGGCCAGGGTTACGATTACAGTTCATCCGATAAATGATGCTCCGGTAGTGGCAGATACTCCGGACAAGACGATCCTGGAAGGGGAAAGCTTTACAACCATCAACCTGGATGACTATGTGTCTGATGTTGACAATCTCGATTCTGAGATCACCTGGTCTTACTCTGGCAACACAGAACCGACTATAAGCATTGTTGATCGCGTAATCACTATCAGCGCGCCGGTGGATTGGTTCGGCTCAGAAACCATCACCTTCCGCGCGATGGATCCGGGTGGATTATGGGATGAAGACACTACCACATTTACCGTAAACAAGAATGAGCCGCCTGAGGTTTATTACATTTTCTTACCAATAATCATTAAGTAACCACTATTTCGATATAGAAAAGGGATTGGATTGGTCATTATTCAAAGACCAATCCCTTTGTTGCGCCTTAAGGCAGTCGAACTCGTGGAACGAGTGAGACAAAAAACCACCCGCTAAGCGGGTGGGGACAAAGGGTTATACCCAAACCAAAACACCTTTCCGATAGAATGTGAGTGTTCAAGTCACAGACTAGAGAGGAAAGGTGTTTTGTATGGCCAATAAAACAGACAGTCTGGCACACACGAAATGGATGTGCAAATATCATATCGTGTTCACGCCAAAGTATAGGCGAAAAGTAATCTACAACCAAATCCGGAAAGATATAGGGGAGATCATGCAGGAATTGTGCAAGTACAAGGGGGTGGAGATCATCGAAGGGCACATGATGCCGGATCACGTCCACATGTTGCTGAGCATACCGCCGAAGTACAGTGAGTCGAGTGTGATGGGATATCTGAAGGGGAAGAGTGCGCTGATGATCTTTGAGAGGCATGCGAACCTGAAGTACAAATACGGGAACCGACACTTCTGGTGTGAGGGGTACTATGTGAGTACCGTGGGACTGAACGAAGAGACGATCAAGAAGTACATAGCAGAGCAAGAACAAAGGGATCAGGCGGTAGACCGGTTGAGCGTGAAGGAATACCAGGACCCGTTTGAGCAGAAGCGATGAGAGATAGCCCCTTGAGGGGCGGCGAGAGGGACAAGAGCAAAGTGGCTTGAACGAAGAGAAAGCCAGCGCCTTGAGGCGCTGGCTAGAGAACAAGGCTTATAGCCTCAGTGCAAACCACCCGCTATGCGGGTGGTTGTGATTTGTGCGCCCAGCATGGGCGATGACTAGAGGGTGAAAGTCCCGAATGGAGGTTGGTCGCACCAACCAATAGCCAAAGGCAAGGGCATCACTGCGAGGTGGGGTCTGGAGGAAGCCAGGGGCAAACCTGCGACTTGAAGGACATGAAGCCGATAAGAGGCTGTGAGGCTGGGCGAGTTGGCAAATAACAACGAAGCCCAATGCGACCAAAAGCCGAAGCAGTAAATTGGACTAGTGTGCAGGGAAAGTCAACGCACTTACCTGGGGAGACCTGTCATCGAGCCGGAAACGGTAACCCTGGTTGGAAGGTCAGATTGAGATGGCAGGAGTCAGCCGAAGCCATAGTACCGGAGCTGTCGCGAAGGGAAGGGCTGAACATCGAGAAAGGATGAGTAGATTGAGCAGCTTGAGGGACGAACAAAGAAGGCAGCCTGCCCCAGATCGGGGAACTGCGGGACAGGGATGGGAAGTGAAGCTTCCTGAGACTGACCCGAGGGCCGAGCCGTCCCCAACGCGAGACGAAGGAAAGTCCAACGTAGAGTTGTGGGAGCAGGTATGGGCACGGGAAAACCTGACCACAGCGTTAAAGCGAGTAGAGAGCAACCGAGGCGCACCGGGCACAGACGGGATGACGGTGAAAGACCTGCGGCCGTACCTAAAAGAACACTGGTTGGAGATCAGGGCAGCCCTCGAAAGTGGAGCCTATAAACCAACCCCGGTGAGGCGGGTAGAGATACCCAAGCCAGACGGGGAAGTGCGGTTATTAGGGATACCGACAGTGATTGATCGACTACTCCAACAGGCGATTGCACAGGTGATCACGCCCATATTCGAGCGCAAGTTTTCATCATATAGTTACGGGTTTCGACCCGGACGAAGTGCACACGATGCCATCATGAAGGCACAGGAATATGTGCAAGAGGGATATGAATGGGTGGTGGACATCGATCTGGAGAAATTCTTTGATCGAGTGAACCACGATATGCTAATGGCCAGAGTGGCACGCGAGGTGAAAGACAAACGAGTGTTGAAACTGATTCGAGCCTATCTAAACAGCGGTGTGATGGTAAATGGAGTGGTAATGGAAATGGAAGAAGGGACACCGCAAGGTGGGCCACTTTCCCCGTTACTCTCGAACATCATGCTGGATGACCTGGATAAAGAACTGGAGAAGCGGGGGCACAAATTTGTTCGCTACGCAGATGACTGTAACATCTATGTCAAAACGCAGCGGGCAGGTGAACGAGTTATGGAGAGCGTGAGAGAGTTTCTAGAAAAGAAGTTGAAGTTAAAAGTCAATCCAAAGAAAAGCAAAGTAGATCGAGCCAAAAGGGTAAAGTTTCTAGGGTTCAGTTTCTACAAATACAAAGGGGAAATGCTCATACGAGTAGCGAACCGGAGTCTGGAAAGATTTCGGGACAAGCTCCGCCGCCTGACCAAGCGTACCCGGACAGGCAAGCTGGAAGAGATCATCCAAGAAATAAACACCTACATAGTGGGATGGATAGGATACTACCGGCAGGCGAATACGCCGAGTGTTTATGAAAAACTGGACGGATGGATCAGACGAAGGCTTAGACAGATGATCTGGAAACGATGGAAGAGAGGGACAACCCGATTCCGAGAGTTGGTGAGACTGGGAGTTCCGAAGTGGCGGGCACAAGAAGGGGCAGGAGGAACAAGCCCCTGGCGAATGTCCACCTCACCTGTGGTAAAAGAAGCCCTAAGCAATGAATATTTTCATAACTTAGGGCTGAAGAGCATAAAAGGTCGGTACCAAGAACTATGTGTTTCTCGATGAACCGCCGGATGCGGACCCGCATGTCCGGTGGTGTGAGAGGGGGCGGTTAGTCGCCGCTCCCTACTCGATTAGTCTACAGCTGTGTAAAAAAATTCAGGATAATTGCCTTAGGAAAATTATTAGTTCATCATTCTGACAGGTCTGAAGGTTCATCAAATCCATCACAGGCGATGATGGCCGCGTAGTTACTTGTTCTTTTTTTGCGACAGTTGGCTGATCCCTTCTGCCAGGTTGATGATTTCTTCGAAGTTGTCTTTGACGATAGTCTCGATTTCCTGGGCGATGACATCGCAGGGTTCTTTGGTTACATACGGGTCGGGGATGCTGAAGGCTGGACCTGAAAGCTCACTCAATAGAAAGGTCCTGTTGGTTAGTTGTGGAAAATCGAGCAGAATTGATTCCTTTTGACCCTGTTCCATCACTAGTAAGAAGTCAATGGAATCAAGATCGAGGGCTTCGATGCTCTGTGCGGTATGGGAAGAGATATCAAGACCGCGTTTTGCAGCCTCAGCAAAAGCTTCAGGAGTTGCTGGTAACAGGTCATACACCCAGGAGCCAGCGCTCTCGACAGTCCACTCCCCGGGCACGTTGCGCAGTGCCAATTCGCGTTGGAATATGGCTGCTGCCAGAGGAGAGCGAAATCGGTTCCTGGTACAAACAAAAGCGATTTTTGGCAAACTAACCTCGCTTAAAATTTCTCAGGAAATGACTGAGACTTTAATCCTTATTATGGTTTTTGGTGAAGATAGAAACCAACGGTATCCTTGCCGGTTTCTCTGATTCGTTTTCAGGGTTTGGGATAATGGATTCAGTATGGTAGGTGTAGTGATTACTGTAGGGTGAGTAGTAGTTGTATCCACCATAATAGTAGTCACGATTTCTGGGGATTTTGTTGGCGACGACTCCCAGAACGTTGGAACCTATGCGGCGAAGTTCTTCCATCGGGCGCAGTGCGGCGATCGCTCGGGTTTGACCGGGGATAACCACAAAGATAACACCGTCCACTTTTCTTGAGAGGATCTGAGCGTCGGACACGATCATGGGTGGGGTGTCAATGATCACTAAATCAAAACGCTCTTCAAGATCCTTGAGAGTTTGGGACATTCTCTCACTACCCAAGAGTTCCGAAGGGTTGGGGGGGATGGTTCCGCAGGTGATGATGGAAAGGTTTTCAACCTGGTCATAAGTCTTTACCACGTCATCGATGCGAAGTTTCCCTGTAACGACGTCGCTCAGACCCTTCCGGTTGGATTTGTTGAACTGAACGTGCACCTTGGGACGACGCATATCTGCATCTATGATGATGACGTTTTTTCCGCTCTGCGCTTCGACGATGGCAAGATTTGCTGCAACCATGGATTTGCCCTCAGATTCCCCAGAGCTGGTTACCAGAATGGTTCTGGCAGGCTTATCTACCGATGAATATTCCAGATTGGTGCGCAAGGAACGAAAGGCTTCTGCAACGGGTGAGCGTGGGTTTTTCGCTACATATACACCAAGCGCATCCTCGCTTTGTCTTGGGTTGTGCTTCAATTCACCAATGAAACCAATTACTGGGGCATCCAGAACTTCTTTGATATTATCAGGTGTTTTGAGGGTATCATCCAAGAATTCCACCAGGAAGACAAAACCAGCAGTCACAAATAAACCGATAGCAGCAGCCAGCAAAGCGCTCTGGACTGGCTTGGGAGAGATCGGACTGGTGGGCTTGGTGGCTGTTTCCACTTGCATAACAGTCGGTGTGGATTGAGCCTTTGAGAGGTGCAGGGTCTCGAGGCTATTGACGCTGTTGATATAGATTTGTTGGTAAAGCTGGAGGGTGCTCTTTAGGCGATCGAGATCTGTAGAACTGGCTTCACCGCTGTCGGGGGTTTTTCCCAATACAATAAGTTGGGTGTAGATTTCCTGATAAAGGGCGAGGATTGGGCTGAGTTCGTCAATTTTTGCCTGGTCATTAGTAAGGCGAGCCTGGTCAACCTCAGATGTTGAGTTTGGATCAATTTCGGACATGTCAAGTTTGATGGCATTAATCTGCGCTTGAACGTCGGTCATCTGAGCCTGAACGTTTTCGATTTGTTTTTGCAGGATTTCGGTCGAGAGAGAGGTGATCTGCCCTTGGAGTGTGGCGATTTGCTCTTCAGCCTGATCTATACGGGCTTGCAGGTTTCGCTCTGCCGATTCGAACTGAACTGTCTGGAGCTTCACATTCTGCTCGATCAGGATATCCACCAATCCATTGGCAATCATTGCAGCTTTGAATGGGTCAGTGTCCTTGACCGTGAGCACCACAAACTTGGTATCACCAACTTGGGTTGCTGTAGCCTGCCCCTTCATAACAGGGAAGCCAAGCTTGTTTGAGGCTTCGTAAAGCAGATCTTCCGATGTCAGCAGTTGCGTATAGGTGCTGATCATGTTCAGATTATTCAGGTAGGAATTGTAATCGTTGGTTGTTTGGGCTGCTGGCAGGATTACAAACTTGGCTTGTGCCTGATAGATCGGGGTCTGTCGGTTGCTGAGGTAATACCCCAGCGAACCACCGACTATGGTTCCCAAGACTACCAGCCACAGCCAGCGCTTGAAGGTTGAAAAAAGTTGTTTTATATCCATGTCTACCCCAGAACATCCTAAATAAAAGCTTTTACAGTCCTTTAGGATACCATAAGTTGCGGAAAAGAGAAAATGAACTTTCAAGCTGAAGCTACTCCAAGGGAACAGTCCTTACAAGGAGCCATGATAAGTATACTTATGAGAAGATTGGCATCAGGTATGTTAAAATAGACGCTTATGGATGTTAAGGTCGTCGCAACCAATAAAAAAGCTCGCTTTGAATACTTTATCGAGGAGACTTTTGAAGCTGGTTTGGCTTTGAAGGGCACCGAGATCAAGTCTATTCGCATGGGGCAAATCAGTCTTCAGGAAGCGTATGTGCGAACCGATGGGCAGCAGGCCTGGCTGGTAGGAGCGCATGTGGCGCCCTACGAGCACGCCAGTGCGTATCAACATGATCCTTCCCGGGAGAGGAAACTGCTGCTGCATAAGCGGGAAATCAAAACGCTTTGGGATGCGATGCGGATCAAGGGCATGACGATCGTCCCGATCAGGGTCTACCTGAAAGCTGGAAAAGCCAAGCTGGAAATCGGTATCGCCAAAGGCAAAAAGCAGTACGATAAACGTGAATCCATCAAAGAACGCGACATTGCCCGCGAGAACTCACGCCGGTCTGGTGACTATTAAACGGTGATTCTACAGACCATGGCATAGGATTGCGCTCTGGATATAATAGCACTATGAAATTAGAACAAGCTATCAGCAGAAGAGACTTCCTCAAGCTGTCTGGCTATGTCGCTGGTGCAGCTATACTGCCCACGGTAAAACCAGCAGCAAATCTGGAAAAACAAGCCAATCCAATTGGGAAAAAGTTGGGGCGGGTTTGCGTGGGGGAGTATCGTTCCTGGGTTGACGTGAAATCGGAGCCCAACATGAATGCTCCCGCGGTGATGCGTGCCTGGCGGGATGATGTTTTTGAAATCAAGCAGGAAGTTGTGGCAAACGTGCTTGATTTTAACCGCTACAATCAACGTTGGTATGAAACCCCGAATGGCTACATCTACGCCCCGTTTGTGCAGCCAGTCAAACACATCGAAAACGCTCCTCTAAGTAGTCTGCCTCTCGACCAGGACGGTAAACCGGGTTTGTGGGTTGAAATCACCCAGCCCGTGGTCAACATGGAACTTACGAAGTCGCCTGCAAATGCATCTTCGTGGATTCGCGACTCGCAGGGCTTGGCCAAGCTCTATTACAGCCAGGTTTTTTGGGCTTTTGATGTTCGCCAGGCGAATGGCAGGATGGAATACTTGCTCGGGGAAAAGTATGGCGCTCTTCCAGACTACTATTGGGTGGATGCAGCTGCCTGCCGGCCTGTGACCCCAGAAGAGGTTAGCCCGATCCGCCCGGATGTTGGCGACAAACACATCCTGGTGAATCTTCAAACCCAAACGCTTTCTTGTTTTGAGGGTTCACATGAAGTTTATTACTGTGACGTTTCAACCGGCTATCTGAAGGAAGGAAAATGGCTGACACCCCCAGAAACATCACCGGTGTGGCGGAAGACGATCTCAATCCACATGAGTGCTGGAGGAGTCTCGCAGTATGATTCGCCAGGCATTGCCTGGACCACGCTCTACCATTCTGATGGTCAGGCGATTCACGCTGTTTACTGGCACAACAATTTTGGCATCGCCCTTTCGCATGGCTGCATAAACTGTTTGCCGGATGACGCCAAATGGATCTGGCGCTGGACGAATCCTGTCGTGGCGTACTATCCGGGTGAGCTCACAGTCACCAACGCAAACAATTCGACCTATGTCCAGGTGATTGAAAGCTAATCAAGCTTAGCTGAAAAGCGATGGTTGAAGTCTTCCTGCTCACCACCGATCCGACCAGTGAAAAAGTCGGGAAGATCAAAGCCTGGCTTTCGGCTCTTCAGGATTCCTATCCACATCAACTCCAACTGATCGATGTTCGTCAGCAAACATTTTTCAGGAAGCGTACTGAAGAAACGATGATCGTTCAGATCAACGAAAAGCAGGTAACAAATCCTGAGGATTTTGAGAACATCAGGCTTGCCTTGAGCGAAGCTCACGGGAACGCGAATTCTCCGGATTATCGCCCTACAGCAGCCAAGGACCGCCTGAACGGCAGAGAACGCTTCTCCCTATGGTTTTCGAGGCATTATCTGGCGTTGATCAACACGATTTTGGCTTTGTACGTGTTTCTGCCGCTGCTCGCGCCAGTGATGATGAAACTGGGGCAGGTGGAACCAGCCAACACCATCTACAAGCTCTATCGACCCCTCTGCCATCAATTAGCGTACCGTTCCTTTTTTCTATTTGGAGAACAGGTGTCCTACCCGCTGGATGTGCCAACTGGGTCTGATAGGTTGAGTTATCAGCAGGTGTCGGGCAACCCGAGCCAGGATTTGCAAGCTGCCAGTGCATTTATCGGTAACGAGCGCGTAGGATACAAGATCGCACTGTGCCAGCGCGACATTGCCATTTACAGTTCACTATTGCTTTTTGGCATCATTTTTGGCTTAACCAGAAGAAAAATCAAACCCCTGCCCTGGTGGCTTTGGATCCTGCTGGCAATCGCACCGATCGGATTGGATGGTGTTTGGCAGCTTGTGAGCCAATTGCAGCTCTCCTTTCTCAGCTGGCTGCCTGTGCACGAAAGCACGCCATTTTTGCGCGTTGTGACTGGTGCAGCGTTTGGTTGGTTCACCGCTTGGTTTGGTATTCCAACAATCGAAGAGACCGTCTTGGAGGAGCGAGTAAGGCTGGAAGCCAAGGCAGCATTGGAAAGGCAGAGACGCTGAGATATGCGACAGTTCCAGAACGACGGACTTGTCTATTACAAGTTCGACAGCTTCGATGATGATGTCGTGGACCATGCAATCTTCAGCCGAAAAGGCGGCAGATCAAAAGGACCTTACGCAAGCCTGAACCTAGGCGGTACCAACGGGGATGACCCGGGAGACGTGCTCGCCAACCATGAAAAGCTTTTCAAGGTATTCGGACGGCCATATTCCAGCCGGTTTGATGTCTGGCAGGTGCACGGTAAAACAATTATGTTCAGCGAAGCACCCCGTCCGCCCGAGAAAAAACATCCACCCGCCGATGGCATCTTCACCGATAAACCTGAGGTGACGTTGATCATGCGGTTCGCTGATTGCGTCCCGCTTGTGTTTCATGATCCGATCAAAAAAGTGGTGGGGATTGTGCATGCAGGCTGGCAGGGAACGTTGCTGCGCATAGGCGCTGAGGCTGTCAACGCGATCGAGCAGCATTATGGGTCTGTGGCAGCCGATTTGCGCGTGGGGCTGGGGCCTTCCATCTGCGGCAAGTGCTACCAGGTGGGGGAGGAAGTGCGGCGGCAGTTCCTGAAAGCCTGGGGCGCAGAGGCTGACCAATTCTTTGCAGAACAGGATACTGGGCTTTACCTGGACTTGTGGGGTGCAAATGAATGGGTGCTGCGCCAGGCAGGCGTGAAACAAATAGAAAATTCAGGCTATTGTACTGCCGAGAACCTGGACGCGTGGTATTCTTACCGAAAGGAGAAAGGCATCACTGGCAGGTTTGCGGTGGTAATTGCCTTAAAGTGAGATGGCTGAAACCGATCCCGAGCTAATCCAGAACATAAAACAACGGCTTGAAATCATCGAAGCAAATGTCACTTTTGCGGCTGAAAAGACAAACCGAGTTCTTAGTGATGTTTTGATTCTCGCGGTCAGCAAGCGGCAGCCGGTCAGTGTGATTGAGGCAGCCTATGCTTGCGGCTTGCGCTCTTTCGGTGAGAATTATGCCGAAGAAGCCCATGAGAAGATTGAGCAGCTTAGGTACCTTTCCGACATCCGTTGGGAGATGGTTGGTCACGTGCAGAGTCGCAAATCCGCGCTGGTTGCGGCGAATTTTTCCCGCATACATTCGTTGGATTCCTTGAAACTGGCACGAAAGTTGGAATCCGCTTGGGCAGGCCAGGGCTCTACGCAACCAGTGGACGTCATGCTGGAGTTAAATGTCAGCGGGGAAGCTTCAAAGGAAGGTTTGCCAGCCTGGCAACAAGATCAATGGGAAGACCTGCTGCCGACTGTCAGTGAGATTCTGTCGTTTAGTCACCTACACCTCACCGGTCTGATGACCATGCCCCCTCTGTTTGATGATCCAGAGCAAAGCCGCCCGTTCTTCAAGAGGCTGCGCCAGGCGCGCGATTTTCTGAACCAGCAAATACCAAGCCTGGAGCTGAGAGAGCTTTCCATGGGCACCTCTTCCGACTATGGTATCGCAGTCGAAGAAGGGGCTACCATCATCCGCATCGGAACCGCGCTGCTTGGTCCACGGATTTATTCACAGGGAACCTGATATGGAATTTTTGCTTAACTTCGTTTTCTTCCTCTTCCAGGGGATGCGGATCTTCCTTTTACTGGGAACGCTTTTACCCTTGATCCTCCCAGCGGATAATATGTTGCGCATTGGAATTTCGCGGATCGTCGACCCAGTCCTTCGGCCTTTCCGTAAGATAATAAAACCTATAGGCGGCTTTGATTTCACACCTCTAGTACTTTTCTTGTTAATAAATATTGTTGAATCTCTGCTACGCCGTTTTTTACTGCCCCTGGCGCTAAATTAATTAGGATTTGTGAAGAATTCTTCCACAGTTTTTGCAGTATGCAATCACGTTCGGTGACTTGGCTGCCTGAATATCCGCCGGAGGAACAGTCACGCCGCAAGCCCCACAGGTATCATCATTGACCTCGGCAACAGCCCTCCCGGCTTTGCTTTTCAAAAGATCACGGTAGATCGTGAAGGTTGCATCGTCCAGCTGCTCTCGCAAGGCTTTCCTCTGGGCATCAACCTGGGGGATCTCAGATTCAATTTTGTGCTTCTCGCCGATGAGGAGTGAACTTTGGGAGGCTTTTCGATCCAATACCTGTTGGAGTTCGCCTTCAGCCTTGTTCATGTGTTTGGTTGTCTCCTCCAGAGCCATCATCGCCTGCAGTTGTTCGTCTTCTAGTTTGGCGATTGATCGGTCCAGTGCATGCGTTTCTGCTTGCAAATCCTGCAATTCCTTTGGGTTGCGGACCTTGCCAGAAAAGAGATTTGCCTGGGTTAACTCACGCTTGATTTTTTTCTCTTTTACTTGCGCTACCAGGTCCTTCAATACGGATTCGGCAGATTTGTTGATCGCCTGAGTTTCCTTCAGCCTGACGTTTGCCTGGCTGATTTCTTTGTCAGCAGCAATGATGCGGTCGATCTCCTTCAAGCGAGCGTTCATTTTCATCCGTAGTGTATCCTGGGTCTGAAGGCGAAATAGGGTGAAGGAAATATTCATGGTTGCTCCAGTTTCTTAGCGGTAATAAGTATTGTAACATTCAATGGCTGCCAGATTGCGCGTAATCAAGAGTTCGGCTGATATGTTATAATTGCGTGCATTATTCTCAAGGAATATTGGACGGAGAACATAAATTGGCTTTCTTTAACCCCATAAAATGGCTATTAGGGTTGCTCTCACAAGACCTGGGGATTGACCTTGGCACAGCAAATACATTGGTCAATGTAAGGGGCAAGGGCATTGTCATTAACGAACCTTCCTGGGTGGCGATCGATAAGCGCACCCGTGAACCGCTGAAAATCGGTGCAGCTGCCAAAGCGATGGTAGGGCGTACCCCAGCCAACATGGTCACACTCAGACCTTTGCGCGATGGTGTCATCTCAGAATATGACATTACCCAGGCGCTGCTCGAATACTTCATCAGCAAAGCACACGAGAACAGCATTGTGCTCTTTCCTCACTCCCGGGTTGTCATTGGTATTCCATCGGGCGCCACAGAAGTCGAAAAACGTGCGGTTTACGATGCCGCCATGTCTGCCGGGGCACGCGAAACATACATGATCCTTGAGCCCGCCGCAGCCGCAATTGGGGCTGGACTGCCAATTGATTCAGATTCCGGCAACATGGTCGTAGATATCGGTGGGGGAACCACCGAAGTGGCAGTCATCAGCACGGGAGGTATTGTCATCTCGCGTTCATTGAGAGTGGCAGGCGACGAATTAGATCAGGACATCATCGAGTATGTTCGCAGTAAATACAACTTGTTTATTGGCGAGCAGATGGCTGAAAAGGTGAAAATCGCGATCGGTTCAGCTTATCCACTCAAAGAAGAGAAAACGGTTGATGTCCGTGGGCGCAATTTGATCACAGGTCTGCCAGAAGCGATTGAAATTTCATCAATCGAAATCCGCGAAGCACTCTCACCTTCGGTCCAGGTAATTGTGGATACTATTAAGGATGCGTTGGATGAATCCCCGCCTGAAATCCTTTCGGATCTGATGGACAACGGCATATGCCTCGCGGGTGGCACAGCGCAGCTTCAGGGCTTGGCTGAGCGCCTTTCGAATGAGATACCCGTAAGAGTGTGGGTGGCGGAAGACCCAATGACTTGCGTGGCACGCGGTTGCGGCATGGTGCTGGACGATTTGGATCTTTACGAAAACTTACTCGTAGGCATCGAACGGGATCCTTACACAAGTACGCAAGGTTAATCATTCCTTGCGATCTGGATAGACCAGATTCGACATGCGAAATTTATTTACTCCAAAAAACCTACGAAATCTGATTTTAGTCACCGTGATTGCCGGTGTTCTGATTCTAGCAATCTCAGGCTATTTAACGCCGATCTTCAGCGTTTCTGTCAGCCCACTGATTTCTGCCCAGAGCTGGATCTCGGAACGGTACCTGGCGTTCAGCGACTTCTTTGGTTCCCCACGCGACATGGCAACCTTACGCGAGGAGAATATCACGCTGCGAAACGAGGTTGCTCAACTCCAAAGCGAAATCATCGCATTGCAGGAAAACCTGGCTCAGGCTGAAATCCTCTACACCTTGCTGGATTTTGCTCGCAACAATCCGGAGCATGAGTATGAGGCAGCTACGGTGATTGGGCGCGAGATAAGCCCGTACCTGCAATACATCATCATTGATAAAGGTTCCAATAACGGCATTCGTTTCGGTATGCCTGTTGTCACGCAGCAAGGTTTGGTTGGTCGAATTGATGCTGTAATTTCGGATGCCGCTCGTGTTCAGTTGATCACAGATGCCGGCTCAACCGTCAATGTGCGCCTCAAAACCGCGAATGTGGAAGGACAGGTTGGTGGTTCCATTACCGGTGAGGTTAGTCTTGATATGGTGCCTATCGATGCCCAGGTAGATGTTGGCGAGGTCATTCTCACATCTGGTTTGGGTGGGACGTATCCGCCGAACATTTTTGTGGGTCAGGTTTTTTCTATGCAGTCCAATCAGAACGCGCTCTTTCAGACGGGATCTGTTCAACCGATTGTCGATTTTTCAGTGCTGAGCGCGGTGCTGGTCATTACCAATTTCGAGGCTGTCGACATAGCTCCGTTGGTGCCCTGAGGCTGAGGCTATCCCGTGTTAGTTTACCTGGCTTACGCAATGAGTTTTGTTCTCGCAATGATGCTGCAATATGGCGTCTTTAGTCGTTGGATGATACTCTCAGGCAGTCCTGACCTGGTATTGTTGCTGATTATTGCGCTAAGTTTGCACCAGAAAAACTCAAGATTTTGGATTCTGGTCCTGATCATGGGTGGGGTGGTCGGGTTAGTATCAGCTTTACCTTTTTTCCTGCCAATGGTTGTTTATATGGCGGTTTATCTTGTTTCCCTGAGTCTTAAACAACGCGTTTGGCAGACTCCGCTTTTGGGGATGTTTCTCCTCACTTTCGGAGCGACCATCCTTGCACATTTTCTTTCCATCTCGGTTCTTTTTATCCAGCGCATCCCCTTCAATTTCACTGAAGCACTGGTGAGAGTGATGTTGCCATCGGTGTTTCTAAATATGTTCCTGGCAATTCCAGTACACGCATTGGTGCGGGAATTGGCTGTGTGGCTGAATCCGCAAGGAGCCCAGGTATGAATAATGGAAAATTTGAAAAACCAACAATCGATTTAAAGCGTTTCCGCTGGATCTATCTGATCATTGTGGTTGTGTTTGTTTATTACATCGCTCAACTTTTCAACTATCAGATAGTCAAGGGTAGTGAGTATCAAGCGCAGGCCGAGGATAATCGCACCCAGGTGATCAGCATCCCAACGGAAAGAGGGATGATCTTTGATCGGAATGGTGTTGTTTTAGCCCGAAATGTGGCGCAATATAACATCACTGTCACTCCAGCTGAGTTGCCTGACTCAGAGGGAAAAACCCGCGAAATTTTTGACCAGCTCAGCGTTCTGATCGACATTCCCGTCAGCCAGGGAGAAGTGAACGAGCAGACAGCCAGTTCCTTCTCGCCTTGCTATACCACATTGGGCATTGAACAGGTGGTGGAGATTGCGGACAGCCTTTGGCCGTTCCAAGCGACCCGACTGAAGTGCAACATTGACAAGCAAACTGCCATGATCATCAAGGAAAAAGCTGCAAATTGGCCTGGCATCGAAGTCGAGATCGAAGAGATCCGTGAATATCCCACCGGTAGTCAGACTGCGGAGATTGTCGGTTTTCTGGGACCTATCCCGGAAGTGCTTTTGGATTACTATACCGAACTGGGTTTTGTTTCGGGACGGGATAAAGTCGGATATATGGGCATCGAAAACTCGATGCAAGATGTGCTCGCTGGTGCCAATGGACGACGGGTGGTGGAAGTGACGGTCGGTGGTGAGATCGTGCGAGACATCGAAGAGCCTGTTGACCCTGTACCTGGTGAGAACGTCTACCTTTCAATCGACTACCGATTGCAGCAAGCTGCACGTGCTGCGTTGGTAAACCAGCTCGATTACTGGAATCAACTCTATATGCTCTGGCAGAATGAAATCCTGAGCACTATGGGAGTTGTTGTGGCAATGGATGCCAAGAGCGGCGAGATCCTCTCGATGGTGTCTTATCCGAACTATGATAACAATCGCATGTCCCCATTCATCCCGGCTGATTACTATGAGCAGCTTAGCATCGACGAACACAAACCTTTGCTCAACAAAGCCATCAGTTCCGAATTGCCGCCGGGTTCCGTTTATAAGATGGTTTCTGCTCTGGGTGTCTTGAATGAAGATGTGGTCACGCCCTATCAGACAATTGAAGACCCGGGTATGATCACTCTCCGCCAGCAATTCTATGAGACCGACATTGGTTCTTTACAGAACTACTATTGCTGGGATCGCGCCGGGCATGGTCAGGTGGATTATTTGCACGGTATTGCTTATTCCTGTAATGTTTATTGGTACAAGGTAGGCGGCGGTTATGAGGGCGAAGTGGCTGACGGAGGTTTGGGCATCTGGCGCATGGATGAGTACGCTGCGGCGCTTGGCTATGGAGAAACGACCGGGCTTGAACTTCCAGGTGAAGCGGATGGATTGCTGCCTAACCCGACATGGAAACGTTTGAACATCGGTGAAAACTGGGCGACTGGCGACACCTATCTGGCAACGGTCGGGCAGGGTTATGTGTTGGCGACCCCAGTGCAGGTCTTGAATTCGATCAACACGATCATCAACGACGGCAAACACTATAAACCGACCATCATCGACAGAATCACGGATTTTGATGGGAATGTTACCTATCAATCCGAACCTGAAATCCTTTGGGATATTACCAAAGATCCAATGATTGCTACTTATGAAGGCAATAACCGCACCAACGAGCTGAAAACTGTTGAACAATCGGTGATTGACCTTGCTAAACGCGGCATGGAAATGGTGACCCGCGATGATGGCACTGCATGGTACGAATTCCAGGATAACCCCTGGAAGGTGGCTGGCAAGACCGGCACCGCGGAGTTCTGTGATGATTGGGCAAACCGTGAGGGGTTATGCGTGCCTGGATCGTGGCCGGCGCATGCCTGGTTTGTCGGCTACGCTCCTTATGATGATCCGGAAATTGTTGTAGCTGTCTTCATTTATCATGGCGCTGAAGGTTCCACCGTTGCTGCTCCTATCGCCAAATCCACAATTGACGCTTATTTCCAATTGAAACAGGTCGATCAGGAGCTGCAGCAAAACGAGTACGCTCCGGCGATACCATAGGCTGCCAATCATGGAAGAGATTACTGTTCGTGGAATCAAAGGCGGAGTTTTGATCAGCCTGCCCGAGAAACCCTGGTATCAACAGCGGGATTTATTGATCTCACGCATTCAAACCCAGGAACGCTTCTTCAAAGGTGGGCGGATCGCACTGGATGTTGGTAGCGCGGAGTGGTCACAGGATCAGCTTTTCAAGCTTCTGCGCGACTTATCCAATGAAGGCGTCTGCCTTTGGGCCGTTTTGACTACTTCAGATGTAACCCTGGCTTCAGCCAGAAATTTCGAACTCCAAACGAGTATCTCAGCGGAAAATGCCGTTGAAAAGCCCGAAAACCTGCAATCGCCAAAGGATGGGGCAAGTGTCGAATGGCGCATGGAACCGCTGGAAAAGGGCGAAAAAGTCGCTTTCAAGGCAAACGGAACGATGATTGGAGATGTGCCTGAGGGAGCTGAGGTGATTGCTGCCGGCAGCTTGATTGTTTGGGGCACGGTCAGGGGCAGCATCAAAGCTGGATGTGGAGGGGACCTTTCATCGCGAATGTGCGTTTTGCGTTATTGCGGTACGGGGTTAAGTTTGTGCGGGCAGTCGGTGGAAGTCCCTAAAAGAATGCTAAATACTGCCCCGCTTGAGATCCGGTATGATAAGGGTACTGTCCATCTGCAGGAAGCGGTTGTGAGGAAGTTTAAACTTTTATGAACACGCGTGAGATTTGGAAACGGTTTGATATCCCGCTTTTTGCGGTGGTGTTGCTGTTGTGTGTTTTTGGCGTGGCGCTGATCTCTTCAGCGATTGCTGGAAATCCCACCCTGGTGGACCATCCCAGGCGCCAGGCAACCTTTCTGATCATCGGTTTGGTGATATTGTTTTTGAGTGCCTCGTTTGACTACCACATCTGGAAGACGCTCAGCAAACCTTTTTATGTTCTGGTGGCATTGCTGCTACTATTGGTATTTGTGATTGGTGGGGCAAGGTTTGGCGCTGCCAGGTGGCTGGAGACAGGCTTGGTGACGATCCAGCCGGCGGAACTGGCAAAAATCGCTATCATCCTGGCGCTTGCCAGCTTCTTTTCGAGCAACATTGATCGCATCAATAATTGGATGACGATCGGTAAAAGTTTGATTTTAACGGGTGGAATCGTGATCTGGATTTTGCTGCAGCCTAACCTCAGCACCAGTATTGTGATCTTTGTCATCTGGGCAACTATGCTATGGATCAGCGGGTTGAAAACAAAGTACATCCTGATCATGGTAGGAGCAGCGGCGATATTTATTGGAATTTCGTTTTTGTTGGACTTTCCCTACCTGGCGGATTACCAAAAAGCTCGCATCACTAATTTTATTGCTCCGGCTGAAGATGCACGCTACGGCGACACCTACAACGTGGACCAGGCATTGATCAGCATCGGTTCAGGAGGCTGGTTTGGCAAGGGGTATGGGCAGGGCTCGCAGGTGCAATTACGTTTTTTAAAGATCCGCCATAATGACTTTATCTTTTCGGTGCTGGCGCATGAATTTGGCTTTGTCGGGACGGTTATCGTTTTGGCAGCCTTGATTTTCGTGATAGTGCGCTGTTTCAAGGTAGCGCAAAACGCCCCGGATGCCTATGGTTCGCTGATTGCATATGGGTTTGGCGTGTTGATGGGCTTCCAGACGATTGTGAATGTGGGGGTGAATTTGCGGTTGCTGCCGGTCACGGGGCTGACTCTGCCATTTATCAGTTATGGCGGCAGCTCGCTGGTCTCGATGCTGCTGGGGATTGGGTTGGTTGAGAATATCAAAATGCGCAGCCAGGATAAAGAATTCCGGGAAGAACCCTTGTAAGAAAAGGCAGGAATGTGGTAAGATAGGCATTCGTTGATGGGGGCTCGTCTAATGGCAGGACAGCAGACTCTGAATCTGTATGTAGAGGTTCGACTCCTTTGCCCCCAGCCTGAGCATATCAAAAGAACTGTCATGAGTGTGGCGGTTCTTTTGATTTTTGAGAAGAAAAAGCGTGAAAAGGTGAAAAAACGTTTTCTGGGTAGAGGCGACGCATGCGTCGCCCCTACAATGGCTCTATGTCGAGTCCACCCTTGGCTGGTATGCTTTTGATTTCTGGGTAGCGGTGGGGGCAAATTCTGCTCGCTTCGCTCCCAGCATCATGTCCCCCACCGTACGGATGAGCCTTGGTCGATCCGCCATGTATGCAATTTAGAAGTAGTTGGAGACCTTGCGGTCAAAGCCCTCGCTCGGTGAGGACATCGGCGAGAACCGAGCCCATTGGTAGTGGCAGGCATCCGTGCCTGCCTGGGGTAACCACAGGGGGTTACCCCTACCACAGGAGACCTTCCGGTCAAATGCCTGGCACGGGCGGGAGACCGGCGAGAAAAGGGAATAGGGGCGACGCATGCGTCGCCCCAACGTTACTTTTTAGGGTATCCATTACTACGATTTTTGAATTTTGGAAGGGGCAAGCGGTATAAAGTCTTTCCATGCGGCATACCTTACACGCTCATGGCTTGTTATGCTTTTGATAATCAGACAGCGGTGGGAGTAAACCCCCACCGTGCGGATGGGCTTTAGTCCATCCGCATCGTATCCTGTGTAGAAGTAATGCGAGACCTGTCGGTCAAAAGCCTCCCTATGGGACTGGCGAGAGCAGGAGAGTGGCTCCAAAACATGCACCCTCTTTTTACACAAAGGGCTATAATGGAACTGATTTCAACAAAAGGAAAATACTCATGAAAAATAACAAGATCCTTGTCGTGTTTTTGGCATTATTTATTCCCTTCATCATTCTGATAGGTGGGGTGAGGTTAATTATGAACCCAGCCTTTGCAGAATTCGAATATGACCGCGCTGGTTTCCCGCAAGACCCCTACGGCATGGAAACCTCCGAGCGCAAGCAGTGGGCGGGGTATTCCATTCGCTACCTGACCAACAGCGAGCCGATCGACTACCTCGGCAACCTCCAGAACTTCAAGGGGCAAAAGATCTTCACCGACTCTGAGCTTTCTCACATGCAGGATGTCAAGGATGTCGTTCAAGGTTGGCTGCTCGCCTGGTACATCATTGTTGGTTTGAGCGTGGCGATCCTCGGTTGGTTCCTGATCATGGGTCAGTGGAGCTCGATGAGGAAGGCTTTTCAAGCTGGCGGTTGGGTGACCATTGGGCTCATCAGTGCGATATTTGTCTTTATGCTGGTGAGTTTCAATACTTTATTTACCCTTTTCCATCGGTTCTTAAATTTTGCGGAAGGCACGTGGCTTTTCGATGAATCCAGTATGCTCATTCGTCTTCTCCCCTTAGAACTCTGGCGTGATGCCTTTGCGATTGTGCTAACCTTTACACTGCTTATTGGGATTTTGCTCGTGCTGATCACCCGCAAGCGCAAACTCAAAACAGTGGCTTAAACTAAAAGACCCCCGAAAAAATCGGGGGTCTTTTGTTGTGATAACTATAGGACGACGGGTGGGTTTTCCGCGTCGAGGCTGGGATCAAAGATGTGGAAGTTGTCCATATTGAAGACAACCTGCGTCTTTTCGCCATAATGAACCTGCGTGCGCGGGTCAACACGGGCGATGAAGCTGTGAGTGCCGTTGACCAGGTAGAGGAAGATTTCATTACCCATCAGTTCGGTCACATCCACGGTCACATCCACCGGCTCTGCGATAATACCAGGAGCAGCGTATTCGGGATTGTGGATGTCTTCAGGGCGGATACCAAAGATGATGTCCTTGCCAATGACACTTTCATAACGGGCAATGTCGTGATCCGGGATGCGGACGCGGAAGGAGCCCATATCCACGAACATCTTGCCCTCTTCCATGTAGACCTTGCCATTGAAGAAGTTCATGGCTGGGGATCCGATGAAACCGGCAACAAAGAGGTTGGCAGGATGATCGTAGAGCACCTGCGGCGTATCAAGCTGCTGCAGCTTGCCCTTGTTCATGACGGCGATGCGACTCGCCATGGTCATGGCTTCGGTCTGGTCATGGGTGACATAGATGAAGGTGGTTTCAAGGCGCTTGTGGAGCTTGGAGAGCTCTGCGCGGGTCTGGACGCGGAGTTTCGCGTCGAGGTTGGAGAGTGGCTCATCAAAGAGGAAAACCTTTGGCTCGCGGACGATAGCACGCCCAACAGCCACACGCTGACGCTGACCGCCAGAGAGCTCCTTGGGCTTGCGTTTGAGCAGGTTCTCGATGCCGAGGGTCTTGGCTGCTTCTTTGACGCGCCGATCGATGTCGGCTTTGTCGAACTTGCGCAG
>Ga0079099_1018303_pt1 | contig 29764 bp, 29 predicted proteins | sample ADurb_H2B_02_Slu_FD_77098 | JGI IMG/M metagenome (GOLD analysis project Ga0079099, IMG submission 77098) | Active sludge microbial communities from Illinois, USA, of municipal wastewater-treating anaerobic digesters - ADurb_H2B_02_SludgeMetaT... | ecosystem: Engineered > Bioreactor > Anaerobic >... | reverse complement strand
CATCAATGACCTGCTTAACGTATAAACTGGACCTGTTGCGGTCCGGTATTAGGTTTTTCTTTACGATAGACTATTGGAATAAGCTTAAAGTTACTGACGCAAGTGCTCGATCAGCTGGCTGCGGTTTACACTGACCTGCTCAATGCTATGCAAATCTTTGACCACCACCGTATTCCCTTCGATCTCCTCTGGTCCGAGCACGAGTGCCTTACCAAGTCCCAAACGATCAGCGTACTTAAACTGCTTTGCCAGTTTTTCAGGCTCAGCCTGGATCACTTTGAAACCAGCGGCACGCAGCTGACTCGCCAAGCGAATGGACTCTGCAAGAGTGTCCTGATCGAATACTGTCACAAAAAGCGTTTCGGGGTCCACTAAGTCTGCTGGGATTAAGCCGTAGGCCTCCAGAACCAGCATAATCACCACGTCGCCCATCGCGAATCCCACTCCAGGCAATGGGCTGCCGCCTACATCTGCCACCAGGTTGGCGTAATGCCCACCGCCTAAAATTGCCCGAAATTCGCCGTTGGTCGCTTGTGCCTCAAAAACAGTTCCGGTGTAATAATCCAATCCCCGGATAATTTTCGGTTCATACGCTACGAAATCCGCAACACCCATGACTTCAAGCATCGCAAAAAGGTTCCGCATGTGTTCCGAATCATGCCAGAGCTCCCGGTTTTCGAGAAGTTCGCGGATTGCTTTCAGCTGTTCCGCGTCTAAACCTTCCGCCAGCACTTTCTCATCCCACACATCCGACGGCAATTTGTCAATCCGGTCAATCAGATGCAGCATGGCAGGTTTTTGCTCCGCGCTGATCCCAATCTTGCTCAATTGACTGTCCATCAACTGACGATCGTTGACGTATAGCTTGACCTGGTCGGGGTTGAGCCCGACATTTTTCAGGAAAGTTGCCGCCACAGCCAGCAATTCCGCATCCGCCTGGACTGAATCGCTGCCGATCTGGTCAATATTCCACTGGAAAAACTCGCGTGTGCGCCCCTTTTGCGGGCGTTCATAACGCCAAAACGGTCCAAATGACCACCACCTCAACGGAAAAGTCAGTTGGTTCTGCTTTGAGGCAACCATGCGCGCCAGCGTGGGTGTGAGTTCAGGTCGCAACGTGATCGGGTCTCCACCGCGGTCGTTAAAAACGAATGCCTGCTCTTTAACAAGCTCTTCCCCCGATTTCGCCGCATAGAGATCGATTGTCTCCAGGCAGGGTCCATCATACATCTGGTAACCAAAAGTCTCCGAAGCCTCCGTTAGCTTCCGGACCAACCACTGGCGTTTTGCCATCTCGTCCGGATAGAAATCCCGCGTACCCTTGACACTTTTGATCACATTCTTCATAACAACCTCTTATCAATTAACTCAGTAGTATAACATGGCGGGTTTCTAGTAAAATAAAACAAGTCATTCTTTCGAGGATATCACATGAAAATAACGGAAGTAATTGCCATTAGCAATGGTACGCTCCTCACACCAGATGTCAACCTGGATCGTGAGATCCAAGGAGGCTTTGCCGGCGATCTGATGAGCGATGTTCTTGCTTCTGTCCAGGCAGAAGCCGTTCTAATAACCGGTCTCTGCAATCCTCAGGTAGTTCGTACTGCCCTGATTGCTGACGTGCGTCTGATCATTTTCGGCCGCGGAAAAAAACCTGGTGAAGATATCCTCAACCTTGCCATCGATGAGAACCTGCCCATAGCAGCATCACCCCTGGGTCTTTACGAGATTTCAGGCCGGCTCACGCAAGCCGGATTGCCAAGTTACGAAATGGAAATGAATCTCTTTCCTAAAGATTAGATATCATGAGCGACCAGGCTACTCTCTCTGATAACGACGCTGGCATGATCACCAGGGTAGAGGAACTTGGCTATGAACTGAAAATCAGCCAGGTGATGACTACCAATGTGGTCACATTCTCACCCGATATGACCATGCTCGAAGCGCTCAATCTGATGCAACATCATCGCATCTCGGGTGCTCCTGTCATCATGAACGGAGAGGTCGTAGGCATTATTTCCACCGAAGATCTTATCCGTGCCCTGCGCGACGGGCGAATTGACCGTAAAGTCTCAGATTACATGAGCAAAAATCTGATTACGGCCAAAGCCACAGACAAAGTTGTGGAAGCCTTACGAATCTTCGCAAAGAAAAATGTCGGTCGCCTTCCTATCCTGGATGAAAACAACAAATTGGTCGGTCTTCTTACCAAGGGCGACATAACCAACGGTTTGTTGACTGCGCTTCAACGCGACTATCAAGCCGAAGAAGTCATCCGTTATCGTGCTTCGCACCTTTTTGAGGATATCGAATCAGACCGCACCAGCCTTATTTTGCGGTATCGGATCATCAAAGATGACTTCCTGCACGGCGGCGCAGCTTCGAACAACATCAAAAGAGCCCTCCTACGTCTTGGCGCTGATCGTCAGGTTGCGAGACGCTGTGGAATAGCTGCCTATGAAGCTGAAATGAATCTGATCATTCACACCAATAATGGTGGTTTCCTGAGGGTGGAAATCGAACCGCATAAAATTACCATGGAAGCGTACGATGATGGTCCTGGGATCGACGATGTTGAAAAAGCCCTAACCCCCGGATTTTCCACTGCTTCCGAAGAGGTCCGTAATAAAGGCTTTGGTGCAGGTATGGGCCTGGTCAATATCCGCTCCTGCGTAGATGAAATGACCATCAAAACTTCCAAAGAAAGCGGAACCAATCTTTATATGACAATTTATCTGGACAAACCCAAAAACTGAGATTGGACAATCCATGCTTACACTCCAAACGATATTAGACCACATTGAGCTGAAAGTCCTGACAGACCCGGTGGATTTCTCGGAAATTGAGATTCACACCGGCTACACCTCGGATCTGCTTAGTTGCGTCATGACTGGCGCCCAGGCTGAATGTATCTGGATCACGCTGATCGCCAACATCAATGTCGTGGCTGTCGCTTCTTTGCTGGAAATCCCCGCTGTCATCATCACAGAAAATGCTCAGCCGGATGCAGCCACCATCGCCCGCGCAAATCAGGAGGGAATTGTGCTGCTCTCTACTCCAGTTGGCAGTTACCAGATCGTTGGAAGACTGTGGGAACTGGGAATCAAAGATACTGATCCAAACAAATGAAAAGCCTCAAGGCAGACCTCCACATCCACACAGTACTCTCTCCCTGTGCCACGCTGGAAATGCTGCCCCCTTATATCGTAGAACGCGCTAGCAAAACTAACATCCAGCTGATCGCGATCACCGATCACAACTCCAGTGCTAACGTTCCGGCTGTCATCAAAGCAGCTGCGGGCAGAAACCTGATCGTTTTACCTGGAATGGAACTTACGACCGCAGAAGAAATCCATGTAGTTTGCCTCTTCGACACCTATGCGCAGCTCGTTGAGCTCCAAAAGATTGTCGACAAAAACCTACCAAATATCCCCAACAATCCTGATTTCTTTGGGATTCAGTTGATCGTCGACTCAGAGGGAAATTATGTCGACACTGAAAATCGTCTCCTCAGCAACGCCACACGATTGAGCATCGGAGAAGCCCAAAGGCTTGTTTACCACCTTGGAGGGATCTTCATCCCAGCGCATGTTACTCGTGAAGAGAATGGTCTTTTACCCCGCCTGGGAGGCATCCCTCCTGAATTGAATTTGTCCGTCCTCGAGATTTCGGGTATCTCCAAATCCGAAGCTATAAAGCGTTATACATTTCTTAAAGATTACCATCTGATTCCCAGCACGGATGCCCATGATCTTGACGGCATAACCGGCATCCTGAGCTTGCAAATGGAGGAGATTTCAGTTTCCTCATTGCTTCATGCACTACAGACTCAATATTGATGAACGGCTAATTGCCATCCTGATCACATTGGAGTAAACTAATTGTGAAAAATAGAACAAACTTTATTACTCCAGAATTTGTTTGGCGATGTAATCTGCCTGTCCGTGCCTGATTAATAATCAGTGGAAGGAAGCAAGCTTGACCATTTTCTTCAAACTCTAAAACAACATTATTCCGGTCTTTACTTGTCTTTACCCCGCCTCTGGGCAGACAATGTCAGTGTCCCTGAAGTCAATATCTACAAAGGATGATCATGGAAGAAAACGCAATCCCATCCATACCCACCATTGATGAACTCAAGCAAGAAATCTCGTTGATCCTTCAGGAAACTAAAAAGGACCGGGAAAGCCTTATTCCCATCCTGCACAAGCTTACGCAACGTTTTGGATACATCTCCAGTCAGGCGTTGTACGAGATCAGCGCACAAACTTCCATCCCGCTGGCTGAAGTATTCTCAGTCGCCACCTTCTACCGCATGCTCCCAACGCAGCAGCGCGGTCGGCATGTGATCCTGTTCTGCGAAAGCCTGCCCTGCCATGTTGTTGGAGGTCGCGAGCTGTTTCAGGCCCTCAAAGCGGAGCTCCAGCTTGAGCCAGGCGAGACCAGCAAGGACCAAAAGTGGACATTTTTGACAACCAGTTGCCTGGGTGTATGCAATTTTGGCCCAGTCATCTCGATTGATGGCAACATCCATGGGCATCTGACCCCGGAATCCCTTCCAGAAATCCTGAACAAGTACGAGTAGGAGCAGCCATGAAAACAGTCCGCTCAATGGTTTTGATATCGAACGATCCAAAAAGTAAAGCTAATGCCTCACAGGAGGTCATTGCCGCCTTCAAGCTGGCGATCAAGAATTTGGAGCTCACTGATGAGGTGGCTGTTTCAACCATCCCGGAGATCGGTACAGTCCGGAACTTACCGCTGGTGGTGATCTTCCCGGAAGCAACAGTTTACGCCCCGGTCAAGCCCGAGGACGTCCCTCACCTGGTCGAAGAGCATCTCTTCAAAGGCCGCGAAGTTCCCAATCTGAAGGTAAAAGATCCTGACACGCTGCGGAAGATAGCCTGGCTGACACAGCGAAAGGGAACCCTGCCTGCTGAAAACCGCATCGTCCTGCGCAATGTTGGAATCGTTGATCCAGAAAGTATTGATGACTTCTTCGCCTACGAAGGCGGACAAGCTTTCGCCACAGCGCTCCAGATGACTCCGGAACTTGTAGTGGAGATTATCAAGGCATCTGGCTTACGCGGTCGTGGAGGCGCGGGTTTTCCAGCCGGCATTAAATGGGATTCCGTCCGCAAAACGCCCGGTAAGAAGAAATATGTCATCTGCAACGCCGATGAAAGCGAACCGGGAACCTTCAAGGACCGTGTCATCATGGAAGGCGACCCATTCAGCATCATCGAGGCCATGCTGATAGCCGCCTATGCGATTGGGTCGGATGAAGGTTACATTTATATCCGTGGAGAGTACCAACTCGCCCTTGACCGGGTCCAGATAGCCATTCAACAAGCCCGCGAGTATGGCGGTCTGGGTAAAAACATTTTTGGTTCTGGTTTCGACTTCGATATCCACATTCATGCTGGTGCTGGCGCTTACATTTGTGGTGAAGAAACTGCCCTGCTCGAGTCCATAGAGGGAGGGCGGGGTGAACCTCGCGTCAAACCCCCTTATCCCACCACTTCAGGCCTTTGGGGGATGCCGACTCTTATCAATAATGTGGAAACCTTCGCTAACATTCCACCAATTGTGCTCAACGGCGCGCAATGGTTCAAATCTTTCGGCACTCCTTCCAGCCCTGGCACCAAGGTCTATACCATCCTGGGCAATGTGAACAATACTGGACTGATTGAAGTTCCGATGGGAATCACCCTGCGCGAAGTGATCAACATCTATGGCAAAGGCATCAAAGGCGGTCAGTTCAAATTCGCCCAGACCGGCGGATCCAGTGGATCGATCATTCCCGCATCCCTGCAAGACACCCCGATGGATTTTGATTCTTACCGAAAAGTGGGCGTCGCTCTGGGTTCTGGTGCTCTTCTAATCTGCAATGATTCCAACTGTATTGTCGATTCAGTACGCGTCCTCGCGCGCTTCTTCCAGGAAGAATGCTGCGGTAAATGCGTTCCGTGTCGCGTTGGCACCGACCAGGTCTGGAAGATCCTGACCAATATTTCTGAAGGGCGGGGAACCATGGAAGACATCGCCCATTTGGAATGGCTCTCCAAAGGCTTGGAGGATTTTTCCAACTGTGGGCTTGGTCAGACCGCAGGGGCACCGATCAAAAACATGCTCGACCATTTCCGCGCGGAACTCGAAGCGCACATCAAACTCAGCGTTTGCCCCACCGGGGTTTGCCCTATGAGCTGATCGTTTGCCGCTGCCAGAAGGGAAAACGATAGGTCGGGTCATCTTGCTCAAAGAGTAAGCATCCATAGACCCGACTTTTTGATTAACATTCGATAGGATATACGTTGACCAAAACGTCTGAGTTGAGTAAACTACTTGTAACATTTTTCACAAGGGCAGCAGGCCTTTGAGATATAGGAGTATGCATAAAAATGACGCTAACACCCAATCAGCTCGATCCCCTCGACAATCCACGGATGAGACAAGTAATCGATAGTACCATCTCAGAATACGGAGATCAGAATGGCGCTTTGATGGTGGTTCTCAACCACCTTCAGGAAAGAATTGGCTTCATCACCAAACCGATGCAAGCCTACGTCGCCGAAAAATTGAATGTTCCAGTGAGCAAGGTTCATGGTGTTGTTTCTTTTTACTCTTTCTTCACCACGGAACCACGAGGCAAACACCTCGTTAAGTTCTGCATTGGGACTGCCTGCTACGTCGGCGGAGCTTCTCAACTGATCGACAAAGCCAAGCAAGTATTGGGGATCGAGCCTGGTCAGACTACTTCAGATGGTCTGATTACCCTCGAAGTTTGCCGTTGTGTCGGCGCTTGCAGCCAGGCACCTGTTGTCGTGATCGATGAAGTCAACCATGGTCGTGTTAAACCCTCTCAATTCGCCAGGATCTTGACCGAAGTCCAAAAAAGTGAGGTTGTAGCTTGAGAGAACTCTCGCTTCACCTTCTTGATATCGCCGAAAACAGCATCTCTGCTGGCGCTTCAAGAATCGTCATCTCTGTGCGTGAAGACCTGGTGGCTGACGAGCTGTGGCTCGAAGTGTCTGACAATGGCAAGGGGATGTCCCCGGATATGGTCGAAAAAGTTCTCGACCCCTTCGTCACCAGCCGCACCACACGAAAAGTCGGTCTGGGCATTCCTTTGTTGAAACAAGCAGCTGAAGCCTGTAATGGGTTTCTCACCTTGGAATCAGAGCCTGGCAAAGGCACCAAATTGACCGCCAAATTCCAACACAGCCATATAGACCGCATGCCGCTGGGGAACCTCGAAGACACCTTCATTACCTTGCTTTTAAGTACCCCCACTGTCAATTGGGTCTTCAAGTACCAATTTAACGATCAATGCTTCGAATTCGATGATACGGAATTCAAAGAAGCTCTGGGCGACCTGCCATTGAGTGATTTCCGCGTAATTGAATTTATATCCAATACCATCACCAATGGTATCTCAAATGTAAGAAACATCACCACTAAAGAAGGAGTCGTGTATGCCAACCATTAAATCTATCGATGACCTCAAGCGACTGCGCGAGGAAGCCCAGAAAGTCAAGGAATTGCGCGACCAGACCGGCAAGACTCAAATTGTAGTCGGTATGGGAACAGTTGGCATTGCCGCAGGTGCCCGTGAGACTCTCAAAGAAATCCTCACCTTCATTGAGGAACATCACCTGCCCGATATCATCCTGCGCCAGACTGGCAACATCGGTCTGGGAGGTCAGGACCCGGTAGTACAGGTGATCCTCCCTGGTGCTGAAACCGTCACCTACGGCAAGGTCACCCCTGCTATGGCAACCAGGATTATGGAAGAACACGTGGTTAAGGGCAATATTGTCCATGAATTCCGAATAGAAGCCTGAGTTCAGGCTGAAAATAACAAGGAAGGTAAATGTAGAAATGGCGTATTATCGTTCAACTGTGCTTGTCTCAATGGATCCCGTTTGTATTGACAAAGGGGCGTTGGATGTAAAGGAACAACTGATCAAGGAATTGGCTAAACACAACCTTTCAGAGGAAGTTCAGGTCCTGGACATCCCCAGAGTGGGTGATCCCGACACTGACGGTCCCGATATTCTGGTTTACCCCGAAGGTAGTCATTACATCCAACTGACCCCAGCAACTGTCGGTCCAATCGTGATGGAACATTTCATCAAGGGCCGCGAACTCCAGCAATACAAAGCTCAAATGCGGGATGTCACCGACGAAGAACTCGGCGAGCCCAAAGACAAGGAAATTCGCATCATCCTTGAAAACATCGGCAAGATCGATCCTCGAAATATTGAGGACTACATCGCAGTTGATGGTTACCAAGCCCTGGCAAAGGTCCTTAGCGAGATGAGCCCGGAAGATGTTATCCAGACCATTCTCGACTCAAAACTTCGTGGGCGTGGTGGCGCTGGCTTCCCCACCGGTTTGAAATGGAAATTTGCCCGCCAGGCTCCAGACACACCCAAATACATGGTTTGCAACGCAGATGAGGGCGACCCCGGCGCGTTCATGAACCGAAAAGTCCTCGAAGGCGACCCTCATTCAGTTCTCGAAGGAATGATCATTGGCGCATATGCCGTCGGTGCGAACCAAGGCTATATCTACTGCCGCGCTGAATATCCGATCGCTGTCAGCACCCTCAACATCGCCATTAAACAAGCCAGGGAATACGGTTTGCTCGGCAAGGACATCCTTGGTTCCGGTTTTGACTTTGATATCGAAGTCCGCATGGGCGCGGGTGCCTTTGTCTGCGGTGAAGAAACCGCCCTTTTAGCTTCTATCGAAGGCAATCGCGGTGAACCTAGGGTGCGTCCTCCCTTCCCTGCCTCAAAAGGCTTGTGGGGCAAACCCACCAACATCAACAACGTCGAGACCTACGCCAACGTGCCAAAGATCATCTTTCGCGGTCTTGAATGGTACACAAGCATGGGTTCCGAGAAAAGCAAGGGCACCAAAACTTTCGCTCTTGCCGGCGACGTTGCCAATACAGGTCTGATCGAAGTTCCTCTTGGCATGACCCTGCGCGAGATTATTTATGATATCGGCGGGGGAATAAAAGAAGGCAAAGCCTTCAAAGCCGTTCAGACTGGCGGACCTATGGGCGGATGTTTGCCCGCATCGAACCTGGACCTTCCCGTAGATTATGAAACCCTCGGAGCTGCCGGCTCCATTATGGGCTCCGGCGGTATGATCGTAATGGACGAAGACACCTGCATGGTGGACATTGCCCGTTTCTTCATGGAATTCACCCAGGATGAATCCTGCGGGAAGTGCGTCCCTTGCCGTGTTGGCACTCGCCGCATCCTTGAGATCCTCGAGCGCATCTGCGCCGGCAAGGGCGTCCCCGAAGATATCCCCCTGCTCAGAGAGCTCTGCAGTGAGATCATCCAGGACAGCCTCTGCGGTTTGGGACAAGGCGCGCCAAATCCGGTCATATCCACGATGAAACACTTCCTGGATGAGTATGAAGCCCATATTTACGAAAAGCGCTGCCCTGCCAAGGTCTGCCGCAGCCTGATCACTTTTGAGATTCTCGCAGATAAGTGCACCGGCTGCACCGTTTGCGCGCGCAACTGCCCGGTCTCTGCCATTACTGGAGAACGTAAACAGACTCATGTGATCAATACCGAGATCTGTATTCGCTGCGGTATCTGCAAGCAGGTTTGTAACTTTGATGCGGTTGTCATCAAATAAGAGAAGCGAGGAGATTATTAATGATTCAACTAACAGTTAACGGACAACCCGTTGAAGTCGAAACAGGCTCCACAATTCTGGATGCGATCCGCATCGCCGGATTTAACGTACCCACCCTTTGCTATCACCCCAAGCTGGTTCCGTATGGCTCCTGCCGTCTTTGCTTGGTGGAAGTCGAGGGCGCGCGTACTCTGCAGCCATCGTGTGTTGTGCCAGCAGCCAATGGAATGGTCGTTCATACTGATACAGACAGGACCAAATCCTCCCGGAAATTCATCCTTTCGATGATTTTCAGCGAGCGCAACCACTTCTGCATGTATTGCCAGGACACTGACGGCGATTGTGATCTGCAGCAAGCTGCTTATGCTGAAAACATGACTCACTGGCCGATCACCCCCGCCTATAAGCCATTTATAGTGGATGCTTCTCATCCCGATTTCATCCTGGACAATAACCGCTGTATTCTCTGCCGGCGCTGCGTGCGTGCCTGCACTGAGTTAGTTGGCAACGCGACGCTTGGTTTTGAGGAACGCGGTTCTGGCAGCCTTCTGATTGCCGATAACAATGTGCCCCTCGGCGAGAGCACCTGCATTTCCTGCGGTAACTGCGTGCAATTCTGCCCAACCGGTGCCCTCTTTGATCGCCGTAGTGCTTACCAGGGTCGTGAAACGGATCTGACCCACGTCAATTCCGTCTGCATGGACTGCAGCCTCGGTTGTGAACGTGTCGTCAAGACCCGGGATAATCGCCTTGTGCGCATTGATGGTAATCCTGACGCGGGTTTCAATGAGAGTTTGCTCTGCTACGATGGTCGCTACAAACCGGTAGCAGAAAATCGCAAACGCATCACCAGCCCCATGGTGCGGCGAAATGGTCAGCTTGAATCAATCACCTGGGATGAAGCGCTTTCTGCAATTTCTGTGCAATTTAAAGCCCATGACAGCAAGGAAATCAGCGCTCACATTTCTCCACGACAGCCTATCGAAGCTCTATCAGCCTTCCATGAGTTTTTTGCGGACCACTTCCAGGTTGGGCAGGTTACGCTTCTTGGGCATGACCAAACCGCCCGCACCAGCGCGAAATTAGCTGCTGAGATCGGTGCTTTTGAATCCGGACTTTCTGCTCTGAAAGACTGCGACGCCGCAATCATTCTTGGTACCGATATGGTTAAGGACCACCAGGTTGCCGGCTTCTTCCTCAAGCGTCAGGCAATGCATGATCTCAAGATGTTCATAGCCAACAGCACCCATACCAAAGTTGGCGACTGGTCTTCTAACAAACTTGAATACATCGGCAGCGATTACGCTGCTGTGGTGGACCTCCTGCGCAGTTTTGCGCACAAAGAGGAAGCAGATTTGTCTGCACAGCTGCAAAACCTCGGGCTTAATCCCGAACGTGCCGAAAAGGTTCTTGGAAATCTTAAAGAAAACCAGAAACTGGTCATCGTGGTCGGTAATGAATTTACCAAGGCAGAAAACCTTCCTGCCTTCCGCAGCCTCGTTCTGCTTGCCCGTGAAATTGGCGCGAAAGTTGTCACCCTTAAGGGTAAAGGGAACAACTTCGCCGGAGCACTCTTTGGTTACGAGATGGATGCCCAGGCGAAATCCGCGCCGGTCTTTTTCCTGGCACTCGGTGATGGTCATGCTTGTGACCACACCCGCGATGCCCTGGCTGGCAGTGAATTCAAGATCGTGCAGGCAAGCTACGAGTCTGCATTTACTGAGATGGCTGACATTGTTTTGCCATGCACCATCTGGGATGAGCAGGCTGGGTATTACCTCAATTCAGACGGCAGGCTTGGGCTCAACCAGCAGGCTGTTCAAGCCGCTGATGGTAACAGGTCTGTGTTGGATGTCTTGAAGGTCCTCGCCAGTAAGTCGGGACTCACGCTCTCTGAAACCTGGCGCACCACAGTCGAAGAAAAAGTTGCTACAATCGTTTTGTCATAACGGACTAAACGAATAAACGCAAGTTGAAAGGAAATGTATGACAAAACCAAAAGTTGCATCAGATTGGCTCGCTGGCTGCGCCGGTTGCCACATGTCATTCCTTGACATGGATGAACGTATCATTGAACTGACCAAGCTGGTCGATTTACGTTCCACCCCCATCACCGACCTCAAAGAACCGGATGCGAGTGGTGTGGATGTGGGTATTCTTGAAGGCGGCATAGCTAACACCCATAACGAGGAAGTGGCGCTCAGAATGCGCGAACGCTGCAAGATCCTGGTTGCCCTTGGTGACTGTGCCGTTTTTGGTGGTGTACCCGCCATGCGTAACTTCCCAGGCGCCGATGCAGCTCTCAAACGGGCTTACATCGAAACTGAAAGCACGGATGATAGCGGCATGATCCCAAATGACCCGGAGCTTTCCACTCCGGTACACGTCCGCCCGGTCAGCGATGTCGTCAAAGTGGATGTATTCCTGCCCGGATGTGCCCCAAGCGCAGACGCTATCTTTTACGTTTTATCTGAATTGGCTCAAGGCAGAATGCCCAAGGTCGAAGGCGAATTTAACAACTGGCATTAGGAGAAATGAATGGTTACACAAAAGATTACTATCGAACCAGTCACCCGGATTGAAGGGCACGCCAAAGTGACCGTCCACATGAAAGAAGATGGCTCCGTGGAGCATGCCTACTTCCATGTAAATGAATTCAGGGGCTTCGAGAAATTCTGTGAAGGTCGCCTTGTCACCGAAATGCAGCAGATAACACCCCGTATCTGCGGCATTTGCCCTGTCAGCCATCACCTGGCTGCTGCCAAAGCTGGTGACGTCGTGCTTGGCTGCCCTCCACCCCGCCCTGCCAGTTTGCTGCGCGAACTGATGCACATGGGTCAAATTATCCAGAGCCATGGTATGCACTTCTTTGAGCTTGCGGGACCTGACCTGCTGCTTGGATTTGACGCCGATCCCGCTATCCGCAACGTTGTTGGTCTGATCCAGGCTGATCCTGAGCTGACGATAAAGGCTGTTCGCCTGCGCAAATTTGGTCAGGCCATCATTTCTGAGCTTGGAGAACGCTCGATCCACCCCACCTTCGCAATTCCTGGTGGTGTTAACCGAACCCTGACCGCTGAAGGCCGCGACCGCATCCTGGCGGGTCTGGATGACCAAATCGAAACCGCCAAACTTGGCATCAAGATCATCAAGGATTGGGTGGAAGCCAACCGCGAAACGGTTGATAAATTCGCTGTCTTCCCCACTGGTTATCTCGGCTTGATCACCCCCAGCAAAGGCTTGGAGCTTTACGATGGCGATATCCGCCTGAAAAGCCGCACTGGCGAAGAATTGGAAGTCTTCAGCGCTCAGAATTACCTCGATTACATCGCAGAGCACGTGGAACCCTGGTCTTACCTGAAATTCCCCTACTACAAGAAGCTTGGCTTCCCCGAAGGTGCCTATCGGGTTGGTCCACTTGGCCGCCTAAACATGGTCGAGCACATTGAAACCCCGATGGCAAACGAAGAATTGAAGGTCTTTAAGGCGATTAATGACGGCGCGCCGGTTGAGAACACGCTTTATTATCACTACGCCCGCATGATCGAAGCCCTGTTCGCCGCTGAACGTGTCCGGATGCTGCTTGACGACCCGGATATCCTCAGCAATGACATTCTCAATACGCACCAGGAACCGACTGGTCACGGTGTTGGGGTCATCGAAGCCCCGCGCGGCACCCTGATCCACGACTATACAGCCAACGAGTATGGGCAGCTCACCAAGGTGAACCTAATCGTCTCGACCGGACATAACAACTATGCCATGAGCAAGGCTGTCGATATGGTCGCCAAAGAATATATCCACGGTCCTGATGTTAAAGAAGGCATGCTCAACCGTGTTGAACACGCCATTCGCGCGCATGACCCCTGCCTCTCCTGCTCCACCCATGCAGTCGGGCAAATGCCGCTGGAGATCAGCATCTACGATCACCAGGGCAACCTGACCCAGACCCTGCGGCGGTAGATTACACCACAATATGGAAAACCTCCCCACTGGGCGGGGAGGTTTTTATTGGCAAGGAAAGCAATGCAAGCGAAAACACTCATAATCGCCTATGGAAACCGCGACCGAGAGGATGATGGTGCCGGTTGGCATATCCTCGACAAACTTGCGCTCCAGCTTGGTCTGAAGACACCAGAATTTCCCGGAGATCAGGTTTCCACGCCAGATGGCAGGTTGACCTTGCTCTACTTGTTCCAGCTTCTGCCTGAAATGGCTGAGGATATCGCTGATTATGACCAACTCATATTCATCGATGCGCACAATTCTCCCAACTTGCCGAACTTAGTCTTCGAGCAAGTCCTTCCTGATCAAACGCATTCCGCCTTCACGCACCACATGGGTCCGGGCGAATTGCTCGCCATCGCGCAAATCCTCGGCAGGAAGTTGCCCCTATCCTGGATATTGAGCGTGCGGGGATTTTCTTTTCGCTTCGCGCGAACGCTGTCCGAAGAGACTTCTGAGATGGTCGACCAGGCGTTTTCACGTCTTTTGACTCACCTTTCTCTGACGGTATAATACCCTCATGCATGAACTGGCTATCACCGAAAGCATCCTGTCTATTGCCAATCAGGCTGCAAAGGAAAACAACGGCACCAAAGTCACAGATATATACCTGGTAATTGGTCAACTTTCTTCGATTGTGGACGACTCAGTGCAGTTCTATTGGGACCATATCAGCCAGGGAACCGTCTCGGAAGGCGCAAAACTTCATTTCGAACGTCGCCCTGCCATCTTACACTGCAAATCCTGTGATCACCAGTATCCTCTGGGCGAAATCCTACAGCCTTGCCCTAACTGCCATAGTGTCGATGTGTTCATCGAAAGTGGCGAAGAATTGCTGGTGGATCATATTGACATACTTAGAGAGGAATCGTAAATGCCACAACGCGTAGAAATTGTAAAGAAAATCATGGACTCCAACGACCGCCTGGCACAGAACAACCAGGCTATCCTTGACCAACATCATGTGTATGGCATCAACCTGATGGCATCCCCTGGAGCCGGGAAAACCAGTGTTATCCTTGAAACCATCAAACGGCTGCCAGCCGGGATCAAGCTTGGTGTGATTGAAGGCGATACTGCCCCCGTCACGATCGACTCAGACAAAATTGCAGCCGCCGGCATCTCGGCAGTTCAGATCAACACAGGCGGTGAGTGTCATCTCGACGCTAATATGATCGAAATGGCTTTGGCTGAGCTCCCATTAGAAGACCTGAATCTGATCATGGTTGAAAATGTGGGCAACCTCATCTGCCCTGCAGCTTTTCAGCTCGGCACGCATGCCAACGTCCTGATTGCCTCGGTGCCCGAAGGGGATGACAAGCCCTACAAATACCCCAACATCTACCGCGGGCTGGACGTGCTGATCATCAATAAGATTGACCTGACCCCTTACATCGACTTCCGCATGGACTACTTCCAACAGGGGGTCGAGATGCTCAATCCTGGTCTGACAACTTTTGCTCTGAGCGCTAAAACTGGAGAAGGCTTCGACGCATGGATCGCGTGGTTGACCAATAAAGTCAAAGCAAAGTAAGGGAGTATGCCCGTTATCAACAAACGGCTTCACATCACCGGCATTGTCCAGGGTGTGGGCTTCAGACCAACCGTTTTCAACCTGGCGCAAAGGCACCTGCTGAAGGGTTGGGTTCTCAACAACGCCCACGGCGTTGAGATTGAACTGCGTGGTACTGAACAAAACGTGCAGGCTTTCATTCAGGACCTGCGGCAAAACCCGCCGCCACTTTCTGTTATCGACAGCTTCACAGTCGAAGACGCTTCTGACCAGGCTTTCACAGAGTTCCAAATCCGTCACAGTGAGGATGACCCGTCCGATTTTCTACCGGTTTCACCCGATTTGAACATCTGCCCCGATTGCCGCCGTGAACTTTTTGATCCTTCTGACCGCCGCTACCGCTATCCCTTCATCAACTGCACCAATTGCGGTCCGCGATTTTCCATTGTGACTGGCATTCCTTACGATCGTCCCAACACCTCCATGGCGAGTTTCTCCCTTTGCCCGGATTGCGCGGAAGAGTATCAGGACCCCGCAAACAGGCGCTTCCATGCCCAGCCGATTGCCTGCCCGGTTTGCGGTCCGCAGGTCTGGTACGAGGAGAGCGGACAAAAGCTGGCGGAACGCGAAACTGCCCTCCAGGCTGCGCGAAAAGCTCTGGCTGAAGGGAAAATCCTGGCTGTAAAAGGTCTGGGCGGTTTCCACCTGGTCTGTGATGCCCAAAACCCGCAAACCGTTGAAAAACTACGCCTGCGCAAGCGCCGCAGCGGTAAGCCCTTTGCCCTGATGGCTTTTGACGTGGATACGATCAAAGAGTTTGCCCGGGTCTGTCCGGACGAGGAAAAACTGCTCACCTCCCCAATGGCACCGGTTGTGCTGCTGGAGACGACCCTGGCAGGCAAAGAGTTGGCGCGCTTGGTAGCCCCTGACCAAAACCGCCTGGGCTTTATGCTGCCCTATACCCCGCTGCATTTATTATTACTGGAACCTGCCGAAGGTTTTCCAAAAGTGCTGGTAATGACTAGCGGTAACCTGAGCGAAGAACCGATTGCCTATTCCAACGCCGACGCCCACAAGCGTCTCTCGCAGTTGGCAGACGGTTTCTTGCTGCACGACCGGCCGATCCATACCCGCATCGACGATTCGGTGGTTTCTGTCATCGAAGGCGTTCCCCACATTCAGCGGCGAGCACGAGGGTTTGCGCCTTTACCGCTTCAGATCTCCTCAAACGCCATTCCAACCCTGGCTTGCGGTACGGAACTCAAAAACACCTTCTGCCTCGTCCGCGACCGCTACGCTTTCGTCAGCCATCACATTGGCGACCTCGAAAACCAGGAAACTCTGACCGCGTTTGAAGACGCTGTCCGGCATTACGAAAAGATCTTCCGCATCAAACCGCAGCTCCTGGCTGCGGATATGCACCCGGACTACCTTGCCAACCGCTACGCCCGCCAGCGGGCAGCCGAAGAAAACCTGTTGCTGGTTGAGGTCCAGCATCACCACGCTCACATCGTTTCCTGCATGGCAGATAACGGCCTGAAACAGCACGAGCGCGTGATCGGGCTGGCGTTCGACGGTACAGGTTTTGGCACAGATGGAGCCATCTGGGGTGGAGAGGCGCTGCTTGCTGATTGGAAAGGTTTTCAGCGCCTATGCCACCTCGAGTATATGCCTCTGCCCGGTGGAGAAGCGGCAGTGCGAAAGCCTGCGCGGATGGCACTCAGCCTGATCCTGCAGGCAGGCATCGACCCTGATTGTGTTCCTTTCCCATTCCATCAAGCCCTGGACCCGGAAGAGCGTGCAGCGGTTGCCAACCAGGTGCGCACCGGTTTTAATACCCCAAAAACAAGCAGCGCTGGGCGACTTTTTGATGGTGTGGCAGCTTTGATCGGCTTACACCAACAAATCAGCTATGAAGCGCAAAATGCGATTGCCCTCGAGACGATTGCCGATCCTGATGAACAATCCAGCTATGATTTCCCACTTGAGAATGGTCAAATCCTCGTTTCGCCAGTGATCCAGGCCATTGTTGAGGACATCAAGCAAAAAGTGGCTCCAGCGGTTATTTCAGCCCGCTTCCACAACGGTTTGTCGGCTTGCGTAGTTAATGTTTCGCAACAGATCCGATCTCAGACCGGACTGCGACAGGTAGCATTATCCGGCGGAGTGTGGCAAAATAAGACTCTGATCAGGCACACAATAACAGCTCTGGGTGAGTCTGGTTTTGATGTTTTCTGGCCTCGCAAGCTGCCAACCAACGACGGTGGAGTATCGTTTGGTCAAGCGCTGGTGGCACTTGCAGTCAGTGAAAATTTAAAGGAGTAAATATGTGCCTGGGTATTCCCGGTAAAGTCGCGAAAATTTATGAGCAGGATGGCACCCCCATGGCGTCCGTCGATTTTGGCGGCGTGGAACAGGCGGTTTGCATTGCTACCACGCCAGAAGTAGCGCTCGGGCAGTACGTTTTGGTGCATGCCGGCTTTGCTTTGAACGTGCTGAGCGACACTGAGGCGGAGGAGACTCTCAAGATCCTGCGTGATTTGCAGGAATTTAATGCCCGTTTGACCGAAGAAGATCAAATCCAATGACAGAAATGCCTACAAACCTCCGGGGTGCGCCGCTGACTAAAGCCATCATGGCAGAAATTCGCCGCATAACAACCCAACCGTGGAACATCATGGAGATTTGCGGCGGGCAGACGCATGCCATCATGCAGTACGGGCTCGATCAACTGCTGCCCGCTGAAATTACCTTGATCCACGGTCCAGGTTGCCCGGTTTGTGTTACCTCTCTCCAGGCGATCGAACAAGGCCTTCAAATCGCATCTCAACCGGACGTGATCTTCACCACTTTTGGCGATATGCTGCGTGTGCCAGGCAACCAGGCGGATCTTTTCACTGCCCGTTCCCAGGGAGCAGATGTGCGTGTAGTTTATTCCCCACTGGATTCCCTGAAAATTGCCCATACAAACCCGGATAAACAGGTCGTTTTCTTTGCGATCGGTTTCGAAACAACTGCTCCCACCATCGCCAGTACTATCCTATCCGCCAAGAAAGCTGGAATCACCAATTTTTCGATCCTCCCAGCCAACGTATTGGTGCCGCCGGCAATGCATGCCATCCTTTCAAACCCTGCCAATCGGGTTCAGGGCTTCCTTGCTGCCGGTCACGTTTGCGCTGTGATGGGCTATCATGAATACCTGCCCATCGCTGAGCAATATCAGATACCCATCGTCGTCACGGGCTTTGAACCGGTCGACCTCGCGACGGGTATTTTGATGACCATCCAACAGCTCGAAGCTGGTCAACACCAGGTTGCCAACGCCTACCCGCGTTTTGTCACCAAAGAAGGCAACCAGGTAGCCCAGAAAATGATCTCCGAGGTCTTCGAACCGGTGGACCGACAGTGGCGCGGTATCGGCGCTATCCCGCTTTCGGGGCTCGGTCTGCGACCGGAGTATGCCAGCTTCAATGCCCTCACCCGGTTTGAACTCACTCAAACCCCACTCAACGAATCGCCGCTTTGTATTGCTGGCAAAGTGCTGAGTGGGGTTGCCAAACCCTTCGATTGCCTGGCTTTCGCCGGGGAATGTACCCCTGCCCACCCCCTTGGCGCACCGATGGTCTCTTCCGAGGGGGCTTGTGCCGCTTACTATCGCTATCACAGGACGCGTGAATGACTCAATCAGAACTGCCCATAATCGATGGTCCCAACTGCCCGCTCCCCATCACTAACCGGGGTCAGATCGTGCTCGGTCACGGCAGTGGTGGGCAGATGACGCATGATCTGGTTCGCGACGTCTTCCAGCTCCGCCTTGCGAATGCCATCCTGGACACTGCCAACGACGCCGCCATAGTAACAAGCGCTCCTCCCGGGAAACGCTTGGTGGTTTCAACCGACGCTCACATCGTTTCGCCCCTCTTTTTTGCAGGCGGGGATATCGGCCGGCTGGCAGTCTGCGGCACGGTGAATGACGTCGCCATGCTGGGGGCAGATCCGCGTTTCTTGACCGCAACGTTCATCCTGGAAGAAGGCTTTGCCATTCATGAGCTTGAACGGATCGTGGATTCCTTCGCGCAAGCCTGCCGTGAAGCCGGCGTGGAGTTGATCGCAGCCGACACCAAGGTAACAGAAAAGGGGAAATCCGATAAACTGTTTATCAGCACCACCGGTTTTGGTTGGGCAGACAGCAAACTGCAGATTGGTGGTGAACAAGCCAAACCCGGCGATGCGGTCATCATTTCAGGTCCGGTCGGGAACCACGGCATCGCAGTGGCTGAAGCACGCGGCAACCTCGGCTTTTCCAGCCAGGTGTGCTCGGATACCGCACCGCTCAATCACATGGTTAAGGTACTTTTGGATGCGGGTTTAGACGTACACGTGCTGCGTGACCCCACCCGCGGAGGGCTTGCGACCACTTTAGTGGAAATTGCCCGCCAGAGCCAGGTCAACATCGAACTGGATGAGGAAACGATCCCTGTCGATCAGCCTGTGCGTAAAACCTGCGAACTGCTGGGGCTTGACCCGCTTTACCTCGCGAACGAAGGCAAAATGATCCTTATCCTGCCTGCAGACCAGGCTGAAGAAGCCCTGCGCAGCATGCACAGTACGCGTTATGGCGAAGAAGCCAAAGTAATTGGTCAGGTTCTCGGATCATCCAGGGGGCAGGTCTGGCTCAAAACGCCTTTCGGCACCACCCGGGTGCTCGAAATGCTCGCCGGTGAAATGCTGCCGCGCATTTGTTGAGTTCAGAGCGCGCATGGTGCCCTTTCGCTCTACGTTCATCATTATCCTGGTTCTTCTTTTCCTGTCTCTGACTGCCTGCCAGGCGCTCCCATTGAACACCAGCCCTTCTCCAAGCCCATCTCTCGAAATTTTTGCTGCGGCGACGTTGATTTTGCCCACACAAACAGAAGTCGCTCAAGCCCCATCAATTACTCCTTCACAAACCGCCACCCATAGTGCCACTCAGGACATTTCCAACCTGGAGAGTGAGCTTATCGCGGGTGTGGATTGGTACATCCTCATACAGGATGCCAACAATGGCGATATCCTGTTTGAACGCAACGCCGACACACCTTTTCCGCCAGCTTCGATGATTAAAATACCAACCGCCATGGCAGTGCTGAGCATTCTTGAAGACCAGGGGCGCACGCTTGAGAACCTGAAAAAAACTGGTATCAATGGGCGCAACTTTGACAGTCTTCTCGAAGCCATGGTCGTTCGCAGCGAGGAGACCGCCACCGATGCGCTGGAGTACTTTGCTCGCGGAAATAACCAGCTGCGGGAGAAACTGGATGCCTGGGGATTGACCAGCACGAAATACGACCCACGCACCAGCACCGCCAGTGAGCTTCTCACCTCCCTGAGATTACTGAACACGGGAGCGGCACTCAACGAGGCGAACACCCAGTACTTGCTGAATTTGATGGGCGAATATACCGAAAATGACCAGATCCTGTTGGGCAAGCTCACAGACCAACTGCCAGAATGTAAGTTACTCAACAAACGGGGAACCATGCTCAGTCCGACCATCGTTTCGGACATGGGGATCCTGAAGTGCGCTGAGCAGAGTTGGTATTTGGTCGTAGCCGGTATGCCTGCGGCTGGTTCCTCGGCGACGTTTGAAGACATCCAGGCTTCCATCGAAGCCTTCGCGATTGCCTTTGCCAGCTACGTGAAATAGTAACCTGGCTTGGTTCTCTACTCCCTGCCATACCGAACTATTGTCTCAACTTGGATACAATGCCGTCTGGTTGCATTCAACTTTGGGGTACTTGTCATCTGATGAATTCGAGACTAAATACCAAAATCTTCCTTAACTGGTTGTCTGCTTAATGGGGTTAAGTTCATGGAATTAATTTTAATCATGGGGTATCCCTCTGATTTTCTCGACAGAGAGAGGGGATGGCCCGAGGAAAAGAGTAAAGATGACGATCGGAATTTCAGTGGATTTCTGGCAAACGGGAAGAGATAACAGGCGGGCAGTCAATCACAAGAGCGAAGCAGAATTCCCTCTCAATAGTATAAACTCGCTTCGAGGGGGTCACGCCATATTTTGCACCACATGATCTTTGTTCAAACCCCGTAGTAATAGCCAGACAACCAGCCATAGTGCAAGGGCTAATGCAAGGTAAACCCAGAAAACCGGCCATGTAAGGAGGTCGCTCAGGTTATTCATTGCCTGTTTTTGGAGTGCAATCAGCCCGTAATTTCCACCGAAGCCGACTGCAAAGGTCAAGATGAAGGTTAGTGATTGAATCGTGTTGGCATTGTTTACCCTCAAAGTAAGCAGGCCGAGCAAGGCTCCCACTCCGAATGCCAACAAAGGACCGACAAAAAGCGAAATCAAAAGAACCAGAGAATTGATACCTGGTGCTATCCCCAAGCGGGTGGGCCAAATAGCGTTTTGGAGACTGAAGACCAATCCGGTTACCAGGAGGACATAGGGATAAATGAGCACCAGTAAAGCCAGGCATTTTCCAGCCCAAACTTCACGTAGGCGTAGTGGTGTTGTAAGCAGCATCTCCAGACGCCCATCGGTTTTTTCCAGCGTGAATGCTTCTGTAGCGAGAAACATCCATGTTAACAGAAACAGCCAGACAGGCTGAAGTATGGCAAACATTTGGGCATAACTTGTCGCCATGTAGCTTGCTATTTGTGGAGAAGCCTGGGTCATTGTCTGTATGGACTCAATGGGGGAGAACACATAGATCCAAACCACCAACCCTCCCATAAACAGACAACTCATCCAATACGTTGGCTGCCTGACAATGCTAAGCTCTTTGCGGAACAAGACCAGCATCGGGTTGGTTTCATTTTTTTTCATGGACGATCCTCTTATGGTTTTCTGTAGTCTGCAGATAAATTTCTTCTAGTGTGAGCTGGCGCGGTTCTACCGCCGCAATCCCAATACCGGCTCCCGTCAGCCTGGCAATGATCTGTCCAATAGGTTCCTCGCCCCCTTGGTTCAAAATAACCGTAAGCAAGTTCCCCTCCAGCGCCAGACGCGCCACAAAAGGAAGGGCGGTTAGCTCTTGGAACAACCAGTCGGGAAACGTGTTTCCGTTTTTGAACACCAGCTTAATAGATAGCTCGGGCTGTTGGCCGGCGCGTAGCTCGGCCAGGCTCCCGGCAAGCAGAACTTGCCCGCTATCGATGAGCAACAACTTCTCACAAAGCTTCTCCACCTCGTTTAGATCATGCGATGTTATGAGCAGGGTAAGACCTTTTTGATGTACTAATCCCTCGAGGAGCTTACGAACCTCTACCCGTGCTTCGGGGTCCAGTCCGACAGTAGGCTCGTCCAGAATAAGCACTTGCGGCTCCACTGCCAATGCCCTTGCAATGGCGAGGCGCCGGCGCATCCCCTTGGAGAAAGTGCCCACTTTTCTCCGTACTCTTTGTTCCAATCCGACCATGGACAGCACTGACGATGCCCGTTCCTTTTGCCGATTCGCAGGTACTCCGTAAAGCGACAGCCAGAAGAGCAGATTCTCTTCAGCGCTCATTGCCAAGTAGAGGCGGTCCTCTTCCTGGACGACGCCGATATGGCGCCGCAACACTCGGTTAGGTTCGTCTTCGGGATAAGGATCACGCCCGAAAACGTTTACTGTTCCGCTGTCCGGTTTCAGCAATCCGAGCAGCAGACGAATACTGGTGGTTTTGCCTGCTCCGTTATGCCCCACAATAGCTAAGGCTTCTCCAGGAAACAACTCGAACGAGATTCCACGTAACGCTTGAACTTCTCCAAAGTGCTTGATCACATCCGAAAAGATGACCACTGGTTGCTTAAACTCGCTCATCGCACCCTCTTTGCATCGCATTGCCTCCGTGACTCCGTAATAAGGCTTGATCGCATGATTAAATATAGTATACCCTACATCGGCTCGCATCTATCGTGCAAGCGAGACAGTGCAAGCGAGACATCGATTCTCTCTGCTTGAAACTTACCCATCCGCAAAGTATACTTAGACGAACATTTGACATACCATTGAGGCATAGATGAAGATTGATTTTCAGGAAACAACCGACGACCTTGCGAAGCGAATTGACATTCACAGTCGTTATGGCTCAAAAGATATTGACGCATGGATGCTGGAAGTGCTCAACCTGCAGCCCGGGATCAAGATCCTGGATGTTGGCTGCGGCTCCGGCAAGCAATGCTTCTCCTTCTTTCATCATTTGAATGGAAAAGCAGAGATCACCGGCACAGATGTCTCCGAGTCGCTGCTTGATGAAGCCCGTGAAAAGAACAAGGCGATTGATCATGCCATTGATTTCAAGCATCTTGATTTCAACGAGGAATTCGATCTGCCCTCGAATCACTTCGACCTGGTCTCTGCTTGCTTTGCCATCTACTACGCGCAAGACATTCCCTTCACCCTGAGCGAAATGTACCGCGTGCTCAAACCAGGTGGCCGCCTCTTTACTACCGGTCCCATGCCCACCAACAAACAGATCTTCTACGATATCATACGCGAGGCTACCGGCAAACCCATCCCCCCAATGCCAGGCAGTTCGCGCTACGCGTCTGAGATTTACGGCACCACGCAGAAACTTTTCAGCAAAACTGAGCAGCACATCTTCGAGAACCCTCTAACCTTCAACTCAGTGGAACCATTCATGGTTTATACCCGCGCTTCGATGTCGGAAGATCGCCGTTTGTGGAACTCGCTCTTCGAAACCCACGACGAGTTCGAAACGGTCATGAACCAAATCGAAAAAGTGGCTCGAAAACGTATCGAGGCTGATGGCACCCTCGTGATGACCAAAGTTGTTGGCGGCTTCATCGCCACAAAGTAGGCAATTATGCAGAATATGACCTTTTTTGGTTCATCGTTACTATTTCTGGGCGCTCACCCGGATGATATCGAACTCGGTTGCGGAGCTTTTATTTCAGACATGGTTGGCAAAGCTGACATTCACTGCATGACCTTCTCAGACAACCAGAAAAACCCTGATCTACAGCGTCTTGTTGGCGAACACTACGACAGCATGCACCAGTTGGGTCTTTCTGACGAGCAATTCGAGCTCGGGCAGTTCGAAACCCGCCGTTTTCCGGACTTCCGGCAGGAAATTCTTGAGAAGATGTTGGCGCTACGGCACCAATACCAGCCTGAGATCGTTTTTGTTCACACCGCACAGGACATTCACCAGGATCATCAAACCGTCACTCAGGAAGCCACGCGTGCCTTCCGCGGCACCACCGTTTTGGGCTTTGACGTCCTTCGTAGCAGCTACGGTTTTTTCCCGCATTTTCTGGCGGAAGTTTCCGAACAATCGGTTCAGAACAAAATTGCGGCACTGAACAAATACAGCACCTATTCAAACCGCTACTATTTCTCTCCGGAAATCATCCGTGCTACTGCCATTCGCCACGGCGCTCTCGCCGAGCGGCCTTTCGCCGAAGGTTTCGACATCATTCGCATTGTAGGCGCATTTGAAAAAGTATAAACAATGATAGGCTGACATTAATCAGCCTATCTTGTGCTTCCTGGAAACCGTTGCCTTTAAGGACTACATCTGCCTGGGCATCTCAATCGGAGGCGATAGCAACAATATTACCTGCATTGCAGGAGGGATTACGCAAACCTAATATCGCGACAGTCCAAGTTGGATTATTAAGGAAACCAAAGCGCGTTTGCCTCAAGAGTTCCTCGGGATCCTGGATCGTTTTGAAGAACGAACATTGAGGACCTCAGCTTGTGGCAGTGTCTGATTCCTTGATCGCTTGGGTCTCCCGACGGTGCGTAGGAACTGACTATCTAATCGTGTCAGCATCTGGTTTATGATCGTGCCGGCGTCTGGTCTTATGATCGTGCCGGTGTCTGGTCTTATGATCGTGCCGGCGTTCACGCCGAGCACGAGGCTTGACCTTTAGGTCTCCATTTCTTCATTCCTTCCGTAGGGGCCTGCTGCTACCAATACAACAGTGTTATGCCTGTTGCATAAGGTGATGAAAGAGGAGACCTTCGGTCATGTGGCGTGCTCGGTCCGGAGACCGGCACGATCAAATTCAACCGACGTGCTCGGAGAGGAGACTGATGCGATCAAATGCCGTAGGGGTAACCACAGGGGGTTACCCCTACATCTGGTGTTTAAGGGAAAGGTGGCTTTCGTAGGGGCAGACCCCTGTGTCTGCCGTTAACCTGTAAATAATCACCCCGGATAATGTGTAAACAATCATACTTGTCTAAACAGCCTGCCTGTTCCACAACTTCTTGGTTGACGCATCCCGCAAGGGGAGGCTTTGCACAGCGCCAACCCTACGACTTTCGAATATTGCTCGCTGTAGGGAAAAGGCCTGCCTTTTCCTCATATCATTAGGTTGATGCAGGCATCAACCCTACGGTCTTTCGAATATTGCTCGCTGTAGGGAAAAGGCCTGCCTTTTCCTCGTATCATTAGGTTGACGCAGGCGTCAACCCTACGGTCTTTCGAATATTGCTCTCTGTAGGGAAAAGGCCTGCCTTTTCCTCACATCATTAGGTTGACGCAGGCGTCAACCCTACATCATGATCTTGTTAAGTCGAGGCATCCCGCAAGTGGAGACTTTGCACTGTGAACACCGGCATGATTATGGTTAAAAATTTTACTGGGTCAGCCTCTATCTTTGTTTATGTCCTTAAAACCCTCTAAATTAGTATATCTCCCAGAGATTACAGGTTGGCCAACTTGGCATTGATGTCCGATTTCCTCGAACGCGGCGATTTGTATGGGCGCACGTTGGCTGAATCATATGGAAACCAGAGGATCTTGTCTGGCACCATCCAACCGTCGGTCAGATAGATGTTTTCCTTGAACTGCACTGCAAGGAGCTTATCATCCACCTGCACAACAGTACCTTTCAACCAGCCTCGAATTCGCTGACCGGCTTTATCCTCATGATCGCAATTCACTTCCACACGATCACCAACTTCATACACCTTTTCCTCTTCTGGAGGGCGCATGTAATTCCCACTCGTCATCATTATTAGCTCCTTCTTTACCTTCACTCGTTAACTTGCTTCGAACTTTTTCGACAGACGTTCTCCCAATCTGTTTCTTGTCATTTCATCGGGAATTTGCTCGATCACTTCCGCAAAGAACCCCTCCACGATCAACCTTTCAGCTTCAACCAACGGTATGCCCCGGACTTGCAGGTAGAACAGCTCATTTTCATCGATTCTGCCAACCGTGGCACCATGCGAACAGCTGACGTCATTCGCGCAGATCTCAAGCCCGGGAAAAGATTTGATCTCGGATTGTTCTCCAAGCACCAGGTTCCGATTGGACTGATAACCATCTGTTTTTTGCGCGACAGGATCCACGTAGATCATGCCCCGCCAGATTGCCTCGCCATTCCCATTTGCGGCGCCTCTGAACAGTAAATTGCTCCTGGTATGTGGTGCCAGGTGATTTTGGACTGTGTCAACGCTGATCTTTTGCCCTTCAGTAGGGAAGTAGACTCCCCTCACCTCCACCTTGGCACCTTCACCCTCAAGATTTACTTGCAGGCTCTGCTTGCCCAGGGTAGTGGCAGTTGCCATATAGATCCAGTCCAGTTTTGCTCCCCGCTCGAGCCGAGCCTGGCTGTAGCGAAGGTTGACCACTTCCTGCTTGAGGATCGATACATCCGTAAAATGCAGCCGGGCATCCTCCTCGAGAATCAAATCTGTTTTGTCAAGGTGGAATAAGCTGTCCGCGGCTGCAGGGGACTTACCCTGCAAATCCAACACCAGCTTTAGCTCCGCACCCGGTTCTAACCAGATGAGCGAACGCAGCACGTTCATCCCGGGTTCAACAACGCCGTGCAACTTTGCTACGACGACTTTCTCTATCTTAACTCCTCGCGGAACGTAGACAAACAGACCTTCTCTCGCCAGCGCCTCAGCTAAGGCTTGAAATTTTTCTGTTGAGGGCCGAATGATTCGCTTCAGCAAGCGAGTCATCAGCTCAGGGTGCCGCTCAAGGGCTTCTCTGAATGTGCAAATCACCAGCCCTTGCGGCAAAACCTGCTGATGGTCGATGTCTTTTTCTGCTGTGGAAAATTCCACTTCCAACGTATATTGTGGATTTGTCCACACCCGGGCATCCGCAAGCCCAATTTGCGAAAAATCCAGCCAACGCCACTTTTCGATTTTGATATGCGGCATCGGTAAAGACGCTGCAGTCTCCCAGGCTGGTGCCAAAGCTTCTACCAGTTCACTTGGAAGCCCAATATTCGCCTGATCGAACGCACTCTTCCACTGAGGTGGGTCCTGCTCAATGCCAAAAACGGAACGGTAAGTCACTTGAGGATTATGCATGCGCTCATCCTACTGATCCCACCATCTGCAATTGAACCAGGCGGTTCATTTCGACGGCATATTCCATTGGTAGTTCCTTCACCAATGGCTCGATGAAACCTGAAACCACCATCGTTGTCGCCTCCTCGTTGCTGAGTCCGCGGCTGTTGAGGTAGAAAAGCTGCTCCTCGCCAATTTTGCTAACGGTGGCTTCATGCCCAATGGTCACATCCTTCGAACCGCTTTCAATTGTTGGGTAGGTATCCGAACGGGAATGCGGATCGAGCAGAAGCGCGTCACAAACCACGTTCGATTTGATATTCTTGAGCCCATGGGCTACCTTCACCAATCCCCGGTACGAAGACTGTCCACTTCCTCTTGAGATGGACTTGGAAGTGATCTTGCTGCTGGTGTTATCCGCAAAGTGAATCATCTTCGCGCCTGCATCCTGGATCTGCCCTGAGCCGGCAAAAGCGACTGAGAGCATTTCCCCATGGGCGCCTTCCCCACGCAGGAAACAGGCAGGATATTTCATGGTCACTTTTGAACCCAGGTTGGCATCCACCCACTCCATCGTCCCGTTCTCCCAGACTGAAGCGCGCTGCGTTACCAGGTTGTAGACATTGGAAGACCAGTTTTGGATCGTGGTGTAGCGCACCCTGGCGTTTTTCTTGACAATAATTTCAATCACGCCGCTGTGGAAAGATTCCGTCGAGTAAAGCGGAGCGGTGCAGCCTTCTACGTAATGGACCTGTGCACCTTCGTCCGCAATGATCAGCGAGCGCTCAAACTGCCCCATGCTGGCGTTGTTCAGACGAAAGTAAGCCTGCAACGGTAAATCCACTTTTACGCCTTTGGGCACGTAAACGAAGGAACCGCCCGACCAAACCGCGCTATTGAGTGCCGCGAATTTGTTATCCTGGATCGGGATCACTGTCGAGAAGTATTCGCGGAATAGATCCGGATACTGCTTAAGCCCATTTTCGATGCTGAGGAAAATGACACCCTGTTTTTCCAGGGCTTCCTGAACGTTGTGGTAGACCATTTCCGAGTCGTACTGCGCGCCAACGCCAGCAAGATACTTCTGTTCCGCTTCGGGGATGCCCAGTTTATCAAAGGTGTTTTTCATCGTATCCGGTACGTCTTCCCAGGATTTTTGATCGATCTCAGCTGGACGCACGTAATAATAAATATTGTCCAAATCCAGACCGCTTAGGTCGGGACCCCAGGTGGGCATCGGACGATGGATATAGTGGTTGTAAGCCTTTAACCGAAATTCCAACATCCACTCAGGTTCTTCTTTATAAGCCGATATCTGCCGGATAACCTCTTCCGATAAGCCTTTTTGGCTCTTAAAAGAAAACGTCTCCGGATCATGAAAGCCGTACTGATAATCGCTTCCCAACTCGTTCAGGAAGTCGCTGCCAGGTGAATCAGTCATTGCCGGCTCCCAACTCCCCGTAGACCTCCCGGATCCAGTCATAACCATTCTCTTCAAGTTTCAAGGCCAGTTCTGCCTGCCCGGTTTCGACGATTCTGCCTTGATACATGATATGAACGAAATCCGGTTTAAGGAAATTGAGCATGCGCTGATAGTGCGTGATTACCAACACCCCTAAGTTATCGCCCACCAGCGAATTGACACCCTCGGATACAATCCGTACCGCGTCGATATCCAGACCGCTGTCTGTCTCATCCAAGATTGCGAACTTCGGCTCAAGCATTGCCAGCTGGAGTATTTCCGCGCGCTTCTTTTCCCCTCCGGAAAAGCCTTCATTCAAATACCGCCCGGCGAAGGAATAATCCATCCCTAAAAAGTCCATCTTTGCTTTCATCGCTTTCCGAAAAGCGACCAGCGAGATACCTTTTGAATCCGGATCAGCAGCTTTCATCTTTGAATTAACAGCTACGCGCAGAAAATTAGCCAGTGTGACACCGCTAATGGACACCGGGTACTGAAAAGCCAGGAAGAGGCCCAGGTTTGCTCTCTGGTCGGTTGAAAGACCGAGAATGCTTTTGCCATCCAGCAGAATATCTCCCCTGGTAACTTTATAACGTGGGTGACCCATGATGGCATAAGAAAGAGTCGATTTGCCCGTTCCGTTTGGGCCCATCAAAGCGTGAATTTCGCCCTGCTGCATGGTTAAATTGAAGCCTTTAAGGATTTCCTTCCCCTCGACTTCAACAAAGAGGTTCTGTATTTGTAATCTCGCCATTATTTCCTAATTTTCCGAAAGGATTTATCGCTGGATTATAGCATGCGGGGTACTGAAAGTCAATTTTTTTATATATATCTTAACTTATTAAC
>Ga0079099_1040332_pt1 | contig 31499 bp, 24 predicted proteins | sample ADurb_H2B_02_Slu_FD_77098 | JGI IMG/M metagenome (GOLD analysis project Ga0079099, IMG submission 77098) | Active sludge microbial communities from Illinois, USA, of municipal wastewater-treating anaerobic digesters - ADurb_H2B_02_SludgeMetaT... | ecosystem: Engineered > Bioreactor > Anaerobic >... | reverse complement strand
GTGAGGGTGACTCCGTTCTCGCCCTCGTAGGGTGGGGTTGGCGTCACAGTATCTTGCCCTGTCTTAACATCAAATTAGCCAACCCACCAAAAACAGCATTTTTCTTTAAGTGCAGCGGTGGATAGGCTATAACCGGCAGCGCTCCTGCATATGTTTTGTGACGCCAACCCACCCTACCTGCTTCGCTCTTGACCATGCCGCTGATCAAATGAATACGGTATCTACAAAAAAAACCAGACTAGGGTAAATAATAAAAAGAACTACCCGCTCAGAGTTTTGAAATTAATGCGCTTGACCAAGCCGGTTTCTTCGATAATTCCATCCAGGAATTCCGCGGTTGGACCGCCAGAGAACTCATCCCGGCTGGTTAGAAACTCCAGGAAGAAGGGGAGGCTCACACCCGCAACGATATCCGCGCCGTTCTCACCTTCTGCCATCAACGAAGCGTTGAACGGCGATGCACCCCAGAGATCCACCATGTACACGTAAGGCAGACCTTTCTCGCGGTAACCTGCTGCCGCTGTCCGCATCTTCTCCACCAGATCATCCACATTGTCGCCGTCCACAAAGGGCAGCACGGTGATGTTTTCGGTCTCACCGGTGATCATTTCTGCTGCATCATACAGACCCTGGGCAAAACTTGCATGAGAACAAAGAATTACTCCGATCATTTAACCTTCTCCTTTTCCAAGTTATCTACAAACAAACACCCTGCACATCCTGGTGCCGGGATATTTCCAATATGCTTGATTTTAAGTGCCAAATTGCCTGTCGCCGGCATCGCCAAGACCAGGCAGGATATAGCCGTGCTCATTCAGACACTCATCGATCGCTGCCAGGTGGATTGGGACATCCGGATGGGCTGCATGCAGCCGCGCGATTCCCTCTGGCGCTCCAATTAAACCAACGAACTTGATCTTGGTAACACCCCATTGTTTGAGGATGTCCACTGCCGCCACTGCCGAGCCGCCCGTTGCCAGCATTGGATCCAGCACCAGGCAGACGCCCACAGTCGGTTGAACCGGCAGGCGGTTGTAATACGCCACCGGTTTGAGCGTCTTCTCATCGCGGTATAAACCAATATGCCACACCTCCGCGCCAGGCATCAAACCCCAGACCCCTTCCACCATTCCAAGCCCTGACCGCAAAATCGGCACCAATCCAATTCGCTCCAGCAATTTCACGCCGGTAGTCTCCATCATCGGCGTCTGCACGGTCACTGACCTCACTGCGAGATCCACCGTAGCTTCATAAGTCAGCATCGCTGAAATCTCGCGCACCAGTTCGCGGAATTTCTTCGGCTCAGTACTGACATCTCTCAGAAGGGTCAATTTTGCGGCAATCAATGGATGGGTAGAGGCAAAGACATTATCCATGTGGCGTTCTCCAAATTGAATTTGCCCTGAGCAACAAAATCGCGCATAAAGCTTTTGCAGGAATGTTCAGAAGCTGAAATAATTGTACTCGAGCAAGGGCGTAAAAGAGAGTTGAAAATTTCGTGAGATGGATTGTTTATGCCGGTAGCTCATTCCCGGGCGCCACCCGCGGCAGGAACTCCGCTCAGAAGTTTTTTCACAATTAACAGGCGGTGGGTTTACAATTGTGGCATGCAATACATCATCGATGGTCACAATCTCATTCCTCACGTGCGTGGGCTCAGCCTGCGGGATCTCGATGATGAACAAGCTCTGATTGAGGTACTCACCCCTTTTCTGCGCGCCACCTCATCCCGCGCAATGGTATTTTTTGACAGGGCTGCGCCGGGGCATGAAGGCAAGCGCAACTTCGGCCTGGTCCAGGCGGTTTTCGTCCCTGCGTCGCAAAGCGCTGATGAGGCGATCGAGATTCACATCCACAAACTTGGAGCTTCCGCGCGCAACCAAACCCTGGTCAGTTCTGACCACCGTGTTCAGGCAGCCGGACGGTCGCATTATATGACCATCCTGACCAGCGCGGAGTTTGCACAAAAGATCCAGGCACAGGCTGAGATACATACCAACCAAACGGATATTGAACCGCAATTAACCCCCGAAGAGATTGCCCGCTGGGAGGAGCTTTTTACTCAATACGGCAGCCAACCTCCCGACGGTCTCAATCCATAATCATTTTAACTGACGTTAACCTAAGGAATATTGCTTGCTAATGCCGGGTGCATTGCGAGGGTTATTAGATGAGGTTATAATTAAAACGTTATACAAAAGGTATTCAAATGACCAATGATATTCACGGAAAACGTATCCTCTCAGTCCTCGCCCACCCTGACGATGAAGCCTTCGGCATGGGTGGCACGCTGGCGCTATATGCCATGCGAGGTGCCGAAGTTTACTTAGCTTGTGCCACGCTTGGCGAAGCTGGCGATATCCCCCCGGACTTCCTTCAAAATCACTTAAGTTCTGGCGCTTTACGGGAAAGCGAGTTGGATTGCTCGGCGAATGCCCTGGCGCTCAAAAAGGTCTTCAAACTGGGATTCCGCGACTCAGGGATGGAAGGCTCTCCTGACAACCAGCACCCGGACGCCCTGGTTGCCCGCCCAATGGAGGAGGTTGTGGAGCGCATTGCCGGTGTGATGCGCCAGGTGCGCCCGCAAGTCGTGCTCACGTTCGACCCCGTGGGAGGATACTACCACCCGGATCACATCCGTGTTCATCAGGCGACGGTACTCGCTTTTAAGCGCGTCCGCCAGGAACTCAGCGCGTCTGACCCGCAGGCTCTCGCCCGTCTGTATTATCACACCATGCCAAAATCGAGCGCCAAATTTGCAGTTTTCTGGATGCGCCTCCAGGGAAAAGATCCTCGGAAGGTTGGCCGCAATGGGGATATCGACCTGCTCCAAATCGCTTCGGTGTCGTTTCCGGTGCATGTCAAAGTCAATTATCGCCCGGTCGTGAAGCAGCGCGAGCAGGCAACCGCCTGCCATGCCAGCCAGGGTGGCGGGCAGAAACCCTCTGGGTTGAGTGCCTGGCTTATGAGACTCTTCAGCAGACCAATCGATCGCTTTATGCAGGGCTTCCCTGAACCAAAGCCGCACCAGCGCATGAAAAATGACCTTTTTTGGGGGATTGATGATGAACTCACATAGTTCAGAGTTTAAGCCTTTCCACCTGGGCATTTTCATTGTACTGATCAGTATGTTGCTGGGAGCCTGCCAGCTGCAACCAACGCAGGTATCTTCTTCTGATAATTCCCAACAGACCTCCACCCCGCTGCCTGCCACGTCAATTCCACCTACAGCTACCCCAACACTGGTGCCAAGCCCCACTCCGACCTCGGTTCCGCTAACTCTCTGGCTCGATCCCATCCTGCCTGCCGACTTTTTGGAAAAAATCAACTTCCCTGAAGGGATCATCACCACCAGCACCAAGACCGAAGCTAACCTCTTTCTTACGGCCGGTGAACCCCCGAGAAACAACACATTGTTGGGGGAAACATGGCAAAGTTATGCCCTCCTTGCACCATTCTTCACTGTGCAGGATGATCTCACACTGGCGGATCTGCGTTCCCTTGCCCGCGGCTACCAACCCGAAGACTTCCCATTAGCAATCGGTACGCTACTGCTGCGCGACCAGGACAACCCTATCGTTTTGCACATGTTCAATATGTCCGCCAGCGCAATGCCCTCAAAAAGCAAGATAGAGCCTGTCAGCGACGAGTTCTTCAGGCCTGAAATGGAGCCCCAGGAAGGAGCCTGGGCGATTTTGCCCTTTGAACTGCTCTCACCACAGTGGAAAGTCATTTCCATCGATGGCAAGAGCCCGCTCGATGATAATTTCTCCCCCGAATCAACCCCACTGACCCAGCGGATCACTCTTAGCACGCAGCTTGCGGATCTCACGCTCACAGAAGATCAGCTTATGGCGCTCTTGCCCGCGCCAAACCGCGACGGGGCATATCTCACAAGCCTGATCATGACCGGCGTCACCGCCATGGCGCGCGATACTGCTTATGTCATGTCCACCGAAGGCGTGCTCTTCCCGGGCACGGAAATTCGTGATTTCATGCGAGCTGCTGACCTGACTCACATCAGTAACGAAGTCTCGTTTTATGAAGGCTGCCCTTCCCCGAACCCCGATTACACCGGCTACATTTTCTGCAGCGACCCCGCCTATATTGATCTTCTTGCTGACCTTGGGGCGGACATTATTGAGCTCACTGGCAACCATAATAACGATGTGCGCGCACTGTATCGAGTCGATTCAGTGCCATTCACTCTCGACCTTTACCGCAAAAATGGTATGCAGTGGTATGCCGGTGGGGTCAATATCGCCGATGCGAAGAAACCCCTGCTGATCGAAAATAATGGCAACAAGCTGGCATTTATCGGCTGCAATTCCTATGGACCGCTGATGGCATGGGCAACGGAAGATTCCAGCGGAGCTGCGCCCTGCGAAGATTTCGGCTGGATCTCTGACGAAGTGACCCGCCTGCGCAGCCAGGGATACCTGCCAATTGTGACCTTCCAATACCAGGAGGATTACCTGATGACAGCGCAATCTTCAGCTATTCGTAATTTTCGCAAAGTAGCCGACGCAGGCGCGGTAATCGTCAATGGCAGTCAAAGCCATGTTGGCAAGGCAATGGAATTCTGGAACCATAGTTTTATTCATTATGGTCTGGGAAATCTCTTTTTCGATCAGCCTGGGTTCTATATCACCTATGATGGCTTTATTCAGAAGCATTTCTTCTACCAGGGGCGTCACATTTCCACCCAACTCCTTACCATCACGCTCGAAGAAACTGCCAAACCCCGTTTGATGACCCAAGAAGAACGCCAGAAGTTCCTTGACGATATCTTTGAGGCATCCAGATTGCTGAAGGAGTAGCACATGACTACCATCGACAGTTTTCCGACCGAACCGACTTTTACCATCAAGGCGGTGCAAAACCGTACTGGCATCAAACCTGTGACCCTGCGCGCTTGGGAGCGGCGCTACGATCTGCTGCAACCAACCCGCATGCCCAATGGATACCGCCTATACTCGGAACGCGACGTTCAGCTACTCCAGTGGGTCCAACGCCGCCTGGACTCTGGCGTAAGCATCAGCCAGGTGGTGCTTCAATTCAAGCAGGAACGCGAGAAAGGCAACTGGCCTGAGAGCGTGCAGACCATCGTAACGGAAACACCACGCCGAAAGCCTCCGCGTCCCGCGCGTGACTTTGCTGAAATCCTCTTTGGCGCGCTGATTGCCCATAATGAAGACCGTGCAAACGCTATATTGGATGAATGCCAGACATATTTCAGCCTTTTGACCATCTTCGAGGAGATCATCACTCCGAGTCTTGAACTTCTCAATGAAGCCTGGTATCGCGGCGAAATTCTGATTGCTACCGAACATTTGTCGCTCGGGTATCTCAACAGCAAGCTCCAGGAGATTATGCATAACCTGCCGGTGGTCAAAGAAGGGGCGTTGATCCTGGTGGGCTGCGGTCCGGAGGAGATGCGCGAATTGAATGCCCTCATGCTGGCAATTTTATTGCGCCAGGCTGGGTTATTCGTGGAATATCTGGGGCCAGATCTCCCGGTTGAAGATTTGCTGGATTATTCCACTTACGCAAAACCCAAGCTGATTTGCCTGATAGTCAACCAGGAGCCAACTGCTTATCTATTACGTGGATTCGCCAAAAAACTGGCAAATTTACGGGGAAAACCGAAACTGGCGTACGGAGGAAGGTACTTGGACGAGAACCCGGAAGCCCGCAAAGAACTCGGCGGAATCTATTTGGGTCCGACCCTCAGCGAAGCAGTCGCCAAAGTCAAGCACATTTTGACCTTCGGGGATTAGAAGAACGAAAATATTTGTTAATTAGTTAATGGTTGTAGACCGGATTGCTCTTCACCTACCCCGCGTGTTTACATGCGGGGTTCAATCCTGCAAAAACTGGCAGCTCATCATCCAATTACGTCTTTTGTAGGGAACCGCCTTGTGCTGTTCCTGTTGTGAAGTGGAACTGGACAAGCCGCGTTCCCTACAACAATCACCTATAACCTACAACCTACCCGCCATCCCCTAAAACCCTTCCAGCCTGGAAAGGTCCGCGAAAGGTTTCAACAATCCTGCGATCGCTTGCAGCATTCCCAGTCGGGTATTGCGCAGCGGCTCATCCTCTACCATCACCAACACTTTGTCAAAAAATGCATTGATCAGCGGGACAAGCTGTTCTATTTGATGCAATGCATTCTCAAAGGTCGGCTCATCCCTGACGCTTTCTTGTGCCTTTTGAACTCCCTCATACAGAGCCTTTTCTTCCGTTTCCACCAATAGGCTTCCATCAACAGCATATTCCTGAGGTAAATCACGGACCATGCGCAAGCAGCGGCTATACGCAGGCAATATCGTGCCCCAGTCATCCCTACGCACCCAGGCATTCAATACGCCAGCCTGCTCAGCAGCGAGCGCCGGATTGGTTGCATTCACCCGCTCGACTGCATCCACTACGTCGTAACGGAAACCTTTATCCAAAAGCAGTCCATGCAACCTGCCTGCAACGAATTCTACAGCAGCGTCTATCACCTCTGGTTTCACTTCCACTGGCTGCAAGCGCGCCGCTGCCGCCAGCCCTTCCCGGACGTCAAAGTGAATTCGCTTTTCGATCAAGAGCTGCACCAGCCCCAGCGCGGTACGCCGCAAAGCAAATGGGTCCTTATTGCCGTTTGGTGCCAAACCGACCGCGAACAAGCCCGCGATCGAATCAAGGCGATCTGCCAACCCCACGCAAACACCTGCCCACCCTTCGGGTAACTGGTCTTCTGCGGTACGGGGAAGGTAGTGCTCAAAGATCCCTTGGGCAACCTCTGGCGACTCACCGGACTTCTCTGCGTAGTAGCGCCCCATGATACCTTGCAAGCTGGTCATTTCCACCACCATCTGACTCGCAAGGTCAGCTTTGCACAATTCAGCCACACGATCAGTGATGAGCCTATCCGCTGCGCTCAACCCCAGTTTCAGGCTAAGCTGACTGCTTAGCTCCTGGATGCGCCGGGTTTTCCCAAGCATCGATCCGAGTTCTTTCTGGAAGGTCAACTGCTCCAGGTCAGGCACGAAATCAACCAGTTTTTTCTGCAAGTCCTCGCGGATAAAGAACTCAGCATCAGCAAAGCGGGCATGGATCACCTGTAAATTGCCGTCCACTACCGTTTCGGCAAATGCATAATCTCCGTTTCGCACGATGATGAAGTGGTTGGTCAGGCTGCCATCGGTATTGATCACCGGGAAATATCGCTGGTGTTTCTTCATGACGCTGATCAACACTTCTGGTGGCAGATTCTGAAGATAGCGCAGGTCGAAGCTGCCCAGCAATGCCGCAGGTCTTTCCACCAGGTTGCCAACTTCCATCAGCAAATCTGGGTCTTCTGCCAGCGTTCCGCCGACTTTTTCTGCCAGCGCCAGCGCCTGCTTCCAGATCTCCTCACGACGCTGCGCAGAATCTAGAATGATGCCCTGCGCCTGCAGATAGACTGGATAATCCGCAGGAGATTGCAGAAGTTTCTCCGCATCCTCTGAGAAGCGCAAACCGTGGGTGAGGCGCCCGGACTTCAGCCCTGCATAGCTGAATGGCACAACGGTCTCCCCGAGCAGAGCCACCAACCAGCGGATCGGCCGCGAGAAACTTACACCGCTGTCGTTCCAGCGCATGGACTTGGTGAAGCGCAAGTTCGCGATGACTCCTGGCAGCGCTGCAGCCAGAATTTCAAGTGCGGACTTGCCGGCTTCATGCATCTCCACAACCACGTAGCGACCATTATCAAAGTCGCGTACCTGAAGTTGCTCAACGGCTACCCCACGGCTGCGGGCAAATCCTTCCGCGGTCTTGGTTGGTTTTCCTGCAGCGTCAAAAGCACGGTCCGCTGGGGGACCCTTCACCTCGATTTTTCGCTCAGCCTGGTGGGTCTGAAGCGCTTTCACCTGCACCGCCAGGCGGCGGGGGGTGCCATGTACACTCAATGTATCGAACCCAAGACGCGCTTCAACCAACAGGGTCTTAATCAGGTTCTCAAGGTTGCTGATAGCGGAATCCAGGTCAGCAGTGGGCAGTTCTTCGCAGCCAATTTCAAACAAAAGGTTTGCGCGTTCTTCGCTGATCTCAGCTAAAGGGTCCTCCTCCAGCAGGAGTGCCGGTTGATCGCTTTTCATCCAGGGGAAGCCCATTTCTTCGCGTTGGGCGTAGTAAGCCTCTGCCACCTTTCTGGAAAGCTCGCGCATTTTACCAAATAATGCCTGCCTTTCAGTGAAGCCCACCGCCCCACGGGCGTCCAGGACATTGAAGGTATGTGAGGATTTGATAATGTTGTCATATGCCGGCAGCACCAACCCTCTTGACAGGGCATTCTCTGCTTCTTTCGTAAAAAGGGAGAACATTTGCCGGATATTGGGCACATCCGCAACCTCATAGTAGTAGGTCGAGTGTTCGCGTTCCGCCACCTGGTAGACGTCTCCATAAGTGCGGTCCTCGTTCCAGCGGATCAGCTTGAAATGATTCACCTTTTGCAGACTCATGGCAATGCGCTCGAGACCGTAAGTGATCTCGACTGCGGGCACATCCAAAACAATCCCGCCCGCCTGTTGGAAGTAGGTGAACTGGGTGATTTCCTGCCCATCCAGCCAGACTTCCCAGCCCAGTCCCCAGGCGGAAAGTGCGGGCGATTCCCAGTTGTCTTCCACGAAGCGGATATCATGTTGTGCCGGGTCAATGCCCAGTGCAAGCAGTGAGTTCAGATAGAGTTCTTGCGGATTTCCCGGATCGGGTTTGAGGATCACCTGGAATTGGGTATGCTGCTGCAGACGGTTTGGGTTGACCCCATAGCGTCCATCATCCGGGCGAACCGAAGGTTCCACGTAAGCGACACGCCAAGGCTCCGGACCGAGCACTCGTAAAAAGGTGGCAGGATTCATCGTGCCGGCACCGACCTGGGAATAATATGGTTGCCAAATCAGGCAACCCTGCCCCGCCCAGTAAGTTTGCAGTTTGAAGATAATGGATTGAAAATCTAATGCTGTGCTCATCGCGAGACCTCGTGGTTGATTTAACAGGTTGATTATACATCAGCAAAATCAGGGCGGCAGAGGCAACTCGACGTCCTCAGCGGGTAACCACAGGGGTGTTTAGACAAGTATGATTGTTTACACATTATCCGGGGTGATTATTTACAGGTTAAGGGCAGACACAGGGGTCTGCCCCTACGAAAACCACCTTTCCCTCAAACACCAGATGTAGGGGTAACCCCCCGTGGTTACCCGCTATATAGCAGACAAAACGTTTTCCAGGGTGGTCCTCAAAAATAATCCTATGATCCGAGATAGCCTTCTTGCTTGATGAAAGTGTAAACAATCACTCTAAACAACATGTAAACCATCATTGTCTTGACAAGGGGGTTACCCCTACCGGGAAAATACGTCGCGTCCTCGCCGAGCACGCGAGCTGACCGCAGGTCTCCAGATGATGATGGACGCTTACTGCGAAAAGCCGTGCTCGGGCTAGAGCCCGAAACAATCCTATGTTTTAAGGCCGATCGCCACGGTCGCTACGCTCCCTCGCGATGACGATGTGTTGCCATATCCAACTGCGCGGGTGAATGTGGATTGCCGTACGGAGTGGGGCTTGTTACCTCCACGTCCTATGCATGTGCGAAATAAGCTGCTGAACCAAGGCCCAGCTCTATGTAGAATCTCCCTTCATCAGAGAAGCCCATCAGGAAGATGCGGCTATCTGCAGTATCAAAAAGAGGTGGGTTCAGAGATGTAGACCAGCTACAACTGCAGTCTTTGTATCCCGAACAATATATTCTTGTCATCCTGAGAAATGATGAAGGATCTTGTCGTTCGAAAAAATGAATATTTATTTGTGTGAGGTAGGGTTGAGGCCTGCCTCAACCAGGAACGGCATTTCTATCTACCCTGTGGAACAGGCAGGCCTGTTCCCTACAACCTGTTCCATACAACCCGTTCCATACAACCTGTTCCCTGCAATTCCATTGTGAAACCAGACCTTTCAACCCTGAATGCTCTTGACATTTTACATAATTACTTCGGGAACCCATCAGGGCGTCGCAGCAGTCTACTTTTTCGCCTTGATCGTGCCGGCGTCCTCGCCAAGCACGCAAGCTGACCGCAGGTCTCCAGATGATGATGGAAGCTTACGGCGAAAAGCCGTGCTCGGGCAAGAGCCCGCCATAATCATGTGTCTTATGGCAGATCGCCACGGTCGCTACGCTCCCTCGCGATGAAAGAGCCTTCCCAACATTGCATGTGCCGCCAGACGCGCAGCAAACTGCCTTTTTACTTTCGCTTTACCATCACTGGCAGGGGCGAAGCATTCCAAAAAGATATTATTGATAGTTCAATGTTTTCCATACAGAATGCTTCGCCCCTACTCAATTTACCGAAACCAGCCTCGTTTTTGCAAGGTCTCCTGCAAAAACAGAACATTCTTTATTCACACAAATTAAACAGGAATTTACGAAACAGCCTTTATAAACCCCGGTGTTCGCAGCCCATACTCAAGCAGGTAAGTCAGATAACGCTCAAGCAGGCTGGCGAGTTCCGGCTCGATTTCCTGGGGGATTACCAGATTCTTTAACGTGTTCCAGGAGCTTCGCTGCAAATGCCGCAGGTACTTCAACGCCCCCAGGCTCACCCTCCAGGCGCCCGGATCTGCCGAAAGGGAATCGGGGCAGAGCACACCTCCCAATTTGGCCGAGAAAAATTGATCTTCCGGCTTTATTTTTTCTCCGCATGCCGCGCAAACCCGCAGCTGCGGTTTATACCCAAGTAAATCCATCAATTGGACTTCATAATAATGTACGGCGGTCTGTGCTGGGGCGCCTTCATCAAGGCGTGCTAATGTGTCAACCAGCAAATTGAAGAGCAGGCGGTTCTCGCCTTCCTCATAGGTAAAACGGTCGAGCAGTTCGACGACATAAGCCGCATAAGCGATCAATTTCAGGTCAGAACGCAGGTGTTCGTAAGTGTTCTGCGCCTGCGCTTGCGAGATCACATCCAGGTTGCGCCCCTTGGCGAGCATCAACTCCACACGCGAAAACGGCTCAAGGTGCCCTGCCTTTCGGCTTTGCAGCTTGCGGATCCCCTTGGCAATCGCCTGAACCTTGCCGTATTCTAATGTATAGATAGTCAGGATGCGGTCCGCTTCACCGTATTTCATATGTCGCAGCACAACCCCCTGAGCGCGATAGCTGCGAGAATCCGGGCTTGTCATGGCAGACTAATTTATTTCCGGTCTAAATCATCCGGACCAAAAGAACGCGGCAGGAGATCCCCGAGTGTGAATTCCTCTTCAAAACCGTCGTCGATTGATGTCAGAATGACGGGCATTTCCAGACTGGCAAATTCCCGCATCACCTGCCGGCAGGCTCCGCAAGGAGCTCCGCCATTCCGGGTTACGACAGCTACAGCCAATATTTTTCGGTTCCCCTCAGAAATCGCTTTGGTGATTGCCACTCTCTCCGCGCACAGACCTGAAGGATATGCTGAATTTTCGATATTTGTCCCCCCGTATACCAATCCATCCTCAGCCAAAACTGCCGCCCCAACCGGATAGTTGGAATAGGGTGAATAACTGTTCTTCAGATAATGCCGGGCTGTATCAATCAGGATCTTGCGATACTCATTTGTCAGCGTTTCCATCTTCATTTTCCTCCAGATGAGCTTCCTTGTTCAGCTTACGCACCTTGACCTTGATAATGCGCCTTGCCACAACCTGCTCCACTGTAAATTCAAAATTGTTGTCTGTAACCACCTCACCCGGCTGGGGTACTCTGCCAAGCTGACCATAAATAAAACCGCCCAAAGTGTCGGCGTACTCATCCGAGAGTGATCCATCCATAATCAGATTGAACTCGTCAATCGTTGCCCGCCCCAGGAAAAGATAGGTGGTTTCATCAATTTTCTCAAAGAGTTCTTCCTCTCCCTGGTCGTACTCATCCCGAATTTCACCGACAATTTCCTCAACGATGTCTTCCAGCGTCACCACGCCAGCCACACCACCATACTCATCGACCACCAACACCATGTGCACCCCGCGGGATTGCATCTCGGCCAGGAGCTCGTCCACTTTTTTGGCTTCAGGCACGAAGTATGCCGGCCTCAGCAGCTGGCGTTGAGCCGCGATCGTGTCATTACCATCCACGACCGCCAGCAAGTCCTTGGCATAGAGCATGCCGATAACGTTATCGATCGAGTCCTCATAGACTGGCACGCGCGAGTGCCCCGCCTTGATGAACTCGCGGCGCGCGTCGCTGATGGTGGTGTTCACCTCTAGCGCTAGGACGTCCATGCGCGGAACCATGACCTCTTTTGCCATGGTGTCCCCAAAGCGGAAAATGGAATAGATCATTTCCCGTTCGCCCTTTTCGAGTGTGCTTTCTGGCTGGTCATTTTCCACCCAGTCTCTGAGGGTTTCGTCCGTCACAGTCAGGGTGACTTTCTCGGCATTTTCCCCCAGCACTAAGGTCATTAAATGTGTAAAAGGAGATAGAAGGAACGAAATGAACGCCGCCACACCTGTCCAGGTGATTGCTGACTGATCGGGTGCGTCCAGAATTCTCCTTTCAATCAGGAATTCGAGGGTGCTCAGAATCAAAAACGATCCAAAGACGATCAGTGCGATCAACCAATAGTTTTGAAGTATAAAAATGCGATCACCGATCAGAACGACGATTGCTGCTACAGCAAAATGACCAATGACCAACCCCAAACGTAAAGCGGTCCGCAGGCCATCTTTACTAAACAGCTGTATGGTTTGGTCAACCTTCGGATTATGCGCATTTGCCATACCTATCAGGTAAGGCAGCCGGGCATGCGTGAAAGCTGACTTGGCAGCGGAAGTCATCAGGGACAAAAAGACCGCAGCCGCAAGGGCTATCCAAAGCCCGATTTCTTCAGTCACAATGATCCTTTCTTTCTTTGGGCCTGGCAGGCACACCGACCACCAGTGTGTCATCAGGCACGTCGTGCGTAACTACCGCACCCGCGCCGGTTTTGGCTCGTTTGCCAATCTTCAATGGGGCAACCAGCATTGTATCGCTCCCAATAAATGTTTCATCCCCGATTTCGGTCGGATGTTTGGTTTTGCCGTCATAATTGCAGGTGATCGTGCCTGCTCCAATGTTCACATCCCGCCCGATAGTTGCGTTGCCAATGTACGAGAAATGACCCATTTTCGTGTGTTCACCAAGGGTTGAGTCTTTCACCTCGCCAAAATTGCCCAGGTGGACGTAGTCCTGCAGGATTGCGCCACTCCTTAGATGGCAAAAAGGTCCCATGCTGACATGGCTGCCGATGGTCGCCTTTTCAGCCACCGAGTATTGGATCACCGAGCAGTCACCAACACTGGTATGCAGCAGGGTGGTGTCGGGTCCGATCGCACAATTTTCACCGATGGAAGTCTTGCCGCGCAGGTACGTGTTCGCATATAGGACTGTGTCCTGCCCGATCGTTACGTCCATTTCGACTGTAATCGTATCAGGGTCAAGAAAGCTGACGCCTGCCAACATCCACTGCCGGTTCACCCGTGCACGCATTGCCCGCTCACAATCCGCCAGGTCCACCCGGTTGTTGATACCCAAGCCCTCGGCGGCATCCTCCAGCACCATTGACTCCACACCCTTACCCTGCGAGATCGCCAACTCAACCAAGTCAGTGACATAAAACTCGCCTTTGGGTGACGGTTTTAGCTCTGCCAGGCTCTGCCACATCCACTCCGCGTCGAAGCAGTAAGCCGAGATGTTGTATTCGCGGATCTTCAGCTGCTCAGGTGTAGCAACAGCTTCTTCCACGATCGCCCGCACTTTGCCATCCGCCGAGCGCACGACGCGTCCAAATCCCCGCGGCAGATCACCGATCACGCTCGTCATGGTGATGGTAGTGCCTGTTTCTTGGTGAATTTGAATCAAGCGCTCGATCGTTTCGGAACGCAGCATCGGCATATCCCCAAACGTGACCAGCAGGATATCAGCCTTATTGCGCAGCTGATCCTCCGCAGACCGCACAGCATGTCCAGTGCCAAGCTGTTCCGCTTGCAAAGCAAAGCTGACCCTTTCGCCATATGCAAGCGCAACTTCTTCGCGTACCCGTTCACTGCCGTAGCCCGTCACCAGCACGGGTGGTAGATCCACCTGGGGCAGGACCGCATCCAGGGCATGAAAAACGATCGGTTTACCAAGCAGCGGATGAAGAGCCTTGGGTAGGCTGGAATGCATGCGCTTGCCTAAACCAGCAGCAAGAATTACTGAAGCGATTGTCATAAAAAACTCCGGGAATCAAAAAAACAGACAGCAGTCCAAAGCGGACTGTCAGCCTCGCTATCATCTAAACTTAGATCATCAGATTGTGTGTCCACAATAAATCAGGCCGGGGCACTTGGAGTCGAACCAAGATCAGCGGATTCAAAGTCCGATGTGCTGCCATTGCACCATGCCCCAACGTAGCCATTATTTTAGCATACAATTCAAACCCTGCCAACATTTGGCTGCGGATGAATTTTCCGCATTTTTTCTAAAAAGACCCGCCCAGTCTGTTCGGCAATCCAATCGCTGGGTTTGAGCCAGATTACTGCCATAGCTACCTTCGTGGATAGACAATGGCGCGAGCTGAAATTCATATTTTTATCCAAAAGAGAACCGCCCGATAACGGGCGGTAACTCCTTAGAGGCTCTTTTACCTGAAAACAACCCGTGTCAAAAATAGCACCAGCAAGATCCACGTCACCGCAAACACTGACGCAACCAACAATCCTGCCTTCAGGGCGCCCCAGGTATACAATCTCAACTCGCGGTCAGTCAACCCGGTACCGTACGGCGAAGGTTGGCTGGAGTCACGCTCTGACTTCGGGACGAAGTCGTGCCGGCGATCGTACCAGGGCATACCTTCAACATCCATGCTGACGATAGTACGACCATCGTCGTCATCATATTGCTTTTTCTGAATCTTCTTCAACTAAAGTTCCTTGTTCATTGTAAAGATGACAAACCACTACATGCCCGGGTTCAATCTCACGGGTGTCAGGAACGACGGTTTTGCAAATATCCATCGCAAACCGACAGCGCGTGTGGAACTTACAGCCTGAAGGCGGATTGGCTGGTGATGGGATGCTTCCCTCTAAAATGATCCGCTTCATCTTGTAATTCGGGTCTGGCACTGGCACAGCGCTCAACAAGGCCTGGGTATAGGGGTGAAGCGGATTTTCAAAAATTGACTCTTTCTCGCCATACTCCACCAGGTCACCCAGGTACATAACACCAACATAGTCAGAGATGTGCTGCACGACAGAGAGATCGTGAGAAATAAACAGGTATGCCATTTCACGCTGATGCTGCAAATCTTCCAATAAGTTGATGATTTGCGCCTGGATGGAGACATCCAGCGCTGAGACGGGTTCGTCACAAACGACAAAATCAGGCTTTAATGCCAGCGATCTTGCCACACAAATACGCTGACGCTGCCCGCCGGAGAATTCATGCGGGTAGCGATCTTTCTGATAAGGCTGTAAGCCACAAGAACGCATAACGTCATCAATATAATCATCGAACTCAGCCTCTGGAACAATATTGTGCTCACGCACAGCTTCTCCGATGATTTCGCTGACAGGCATACGTGGGCTCAGGCTGGAATAGGGATCCTGGAAAATCATTTGCATTTTGGGACGCAAAGCTCGTAGTTCCTTGCGATTCAGTGTCATGACATCTGTTCCGTTAAAAATAACCTGCCCGCTGGTCGGATTCAGCAAACGCAGCAATGTTTTGCCCACGGTAGTCTTGCCGCAGCCCGATTCGCCCACCAAGCCCATGGTCTTGCCGCGTTCAATCTTAAAGCTGATATCGTCCACAGCCTTTACGTACCCTACCACGTGCTGCATCAACCCAGCCTTGATCGGGAAATACTGCTTGAGGTTCTTTACCTCGAGAATATTGCGACCATTGCCATTAGAGTTGTTACTTGTAAGATTATTTTCCATATCCAGCCTTTTCCTCGGCGTCTGCATATAGATAGCAAGCTGCCATGTGGGATTCTGTCAGATAGAACTCGCGGGGATACACTCCGTCACAGATCGGCATGCGCCTGGGGCAGCGATCTTTGAAGTAGCAGTAGTCCGGCATATTGATCGGGTTGGGAACATTGCCGGGGATGTTATACAGGCGATCCACTTTCTTGTTGATCACTGGCTTGGATGCCATCAATCCAACCGTGTAGGGATGACTGGGGTGGTTGAAGACCTCGTCCGCCGTGCCCTTCTCGATAATTCTTCCAGCATACATAACCACTACATAATCCGCCATTTCTGCCACCACACCAAGGTCGTGGGTGATGAGCATGATGCTCGAATTAATCTTGTCCTTCAGCGTGCGAAGCAAGTCAAGGATCTGAGCCTGGATGGTGACATCCAACGCAGTTGTTGGCTCATCGGCAATGATCAGCTTCGGATTGCAAGCCAGCGCCATTGCGATCATGATGCGCTGCCGCATACCACCCGAAAGTTCGTGGGGGTACATCATGTAGACGCCTTCCTGATTGGCAATACCGACCATGTCGATCATTTTCAGTGAAAGCGCTTTTACTTCTTCCTTGGTCATTTCAGGATTATGCAGCTCGATAACTTCATCAATCTGATGCCCGGCTCTGAACACCGGATTCAGGCTGGTCATCGGTTCCTGGAAAATCATCGAAATCTGAGCCCCGCGGATCTTTTCCATCTGATCAGTCGGCGTTTTCACGACGTCATAAACCATGTCAGCACCATTAAAGCGGATTTCACCTTCCACGGTCTGACCCTGAGGTCGCTGCACCAACTGCATCAGCGAAAGCGCTGTAACAGATTTGCCGCAGCCAGATTCACCCACTACTCCAACAGTTTTTCCCTTCGGAATATCAAAGGTAACGCCGTCGACTGCTTTCACAGTGCCAATATCGGTGAAGAAGTAAGTATGCACGTTGTCAAATTCAACTACGTTGTTTGGATCGTGCATCACAGCGGTATATTCGCTTGGCGGAACATTTTTCCGGTTGCGTCTTTTCTCAATCGCGTTTGTGATCCTGCGGTTCTCACGGGAAATTCGTGCAGCCTCGCGCGCAGTCAGATGAATGCTCTCACTAACAACAACCTCTTCGGTTGCGACAGTATCAATTTGGCTTAATTCGTTTTCTTCCGTCATGGATATTCCTATCGTCTCATCTTCGGATCGTAAGCATCGCGCAAACCGTCACCAACAAAGTTGAAGCCCAACACGGTCAGCAAGATCAGCGCACCTGCTGGTAACCAAATAAACCAGTAAGTAGTCATTACATACGGGTCCGAAGCAATGTTAATAATGCTTCCCCAGGATGCCAGGGGGTACTTGATGCCCAAGCCCAGGAAGCCCAGGGTCGCTTCAAAGATGATCACACCACCCAGGTTGCCTGTGGCAATCACGATCAGCAGGGGCATCACGTTTGGCACCAGATGGCGGAAGATCTTTCGGCTGGTGCGGATGCCAGTTGCTTCCGTCGCAACCATAAAGTCCTGCTCCCGCAGCGATAAAATCTGACCGCGAACCAGGCGGGCGGGGCCAGTCCAGCCCATCAGACCCAGGATAGCCATCAGGATAAACAGACGCGTCATTGACGATACTTCCAATGTATCCATCACTGAGCCGAATATGATAATCATCGGGAAGTACGGAATACTGTTAAAAAGATCCACAAGACGCATCAAGGCAGTATCGACTGCGCCACTGAAATATCCAGAAATACCACCAACAATAACACCAAGGACGGTCTCCAGTATGACTACCACAAAACCGACCATCAGAGAAACACGACCTCCGTACATCAGGCGGGTCATTTGGTCCATACCGTTGTTATCAGTGCCCAAGAGGTGTTCGCTTGATGGGAATTCGAACATCTTTATTACCGTGGAAGTGGTTTCCCGTTTGATATAGTAATTGGTGTTTACTAGGACAACCTCGTATTCAACGCCTTCAAAATCGAAAGTACTTCCTCGTTCCGTAATTACCTCTCGCACCAAGGACTTGAACTCAACGGGCAGGAACTCCCGCTGATCCAGAGGGTTGACGATAATATTGGATACTTCGGCAAAATCAACACCGTCAGCGGTCTTGATAGTGGTAAAACCTTCGCCATATTCAATAATATAGGGCTTGCCGTTTGCTTCAAACTCTGTTTCCGCATCCCGTATGGCAGCAATACTCGCATATCTGAACGCGAAAGAATCTACAATTGAACTATCTTCGGGGTTATATGGATCAAAGACTAACAGTGACGCCAAGGCAACATTCTGCTCAGTCGAGACAAATGATTTCCTGCCTTGCACGGTGATGTGGTAGGTCACACCATCCAACTCAAACATGGACTGTTCGGCTGCTTTGGCAGTGAGATAAGCTTCTTCAAGGCCCTCTGGAATGGTTTTCCCTGGAACAGGGATCAATTGACCCAGCAAGTCTTCGGCCACTCTCTCGAGCTGCAAGATTCGGTAAGTTCCCTCTGTCTCTTCAACATAGGAGAATTCTATATTATTGGCAGTAAATGTTGGCTGTTGCTCGCCAAGAGCTAAAAGGAAATTCGCACGTGCCAGAGCACCGAATTCCTGCCCCTCAACTACGGTATAACGTAATTCCGTGTTGATGATCGCGCCGGCATAATCCTTAGCGATTTCATTCTCGGTATAGAATACTTGGGTCTCTGTGTAAGGCGAAAGGATGGGACCCAGGAACGAGAAAATAAACATGATTACCAGGATCACCAGACCAACCAGCGCTAATTTGTTGCGAAAGAAGCGTTTTGACACCAACATGCCAGGTGAGAGCACCTTGATGCGGCGCTGGTCATCCAGAGCAAGTTGGGGTGCGCGAACTGGTTGATTTGGTTCTGGTGTCTCGGTTGTTTTATCAAGGTCACTCATGATCCAAATCTCCTAATTCACTCTGATGCGCGGATCTACGACCGCGTACATAATATCGGCAACCAGCAAGCTGACCTGGGTCAGTAGTAGGATAAAGGTGAGGTAGAACATTGCAAAGGGAATGTCGCCCCGGATCATTGCCTGATAAGCAATATAACCAATACCTGGAATCTGATACATTGTTTCAGTAATCTGTGAGCCTGTGAACATGCCCGGTAGAATACCACTTAGTGTTGTTACCAGCGGGATCAAGGTGTTGCGGAAAGCGTGTTTATTGATCACCACATTCTCCGGTAAACCTTTGGCACGCGCGGTGCGAATGTAATCCGAGTTGAGAACTTCGAGCATATTTGTTCGGGTATAACGCATCAGACCACCCACAGAGAGCATCGTCAGCGTCACAATTGGCAAAACCATGTGATAAGCCTGATCAAGCAACTGCTCAAATGGGCTCATCGTTGTGTAGAACCGACCAGTTAGCCCATAAAGTGGGAACCAACCGAGCTGGATCGAAAATACATATTTTAGGATTGTGGCAAGGAAAAAAGTGGGTAGAGAAATCCCCATCAAAGCAAAGATCGTGATGGCATAATCTGTCGGCGAGTATTGCTTTCTGGCTGCCAGAATACCCAATGGAATGGCTATCAAAATCTGCACAAAGAATGTAATGACATTCACAACAAGGGAGATCCCAATGACTTCCGAGAACTTTTCTGTTACAGGCACCCCGTAGTGCCAGGACTCGCCAAAATCACCGCGAATGGCATTACCACCCCAGTCAATAAAACCGGGAATAATCCCTTTGTTTAAACCGTAGACTTCATTGAGCTGATCTAACCATTCCTGGTAGCTTTTAGTGCTTAAGGGGTTTGAAGCTCTTTGCCGGGCAATTGTTTCTACATAAGAAGACGGCAGACTGCGTATGACCGTATAAACGAGCAACGCACCGAACACTACGATGAATATGCCCAGAATAACTCTCCGTAGAATAAAATTTCGCATTCCTTTTCCTCACTCTACTGCATAGTTTGGCTTTAAAATCAGGTGAGTTTACAAAGTGAGCCCACCCAAATAGGTGGGCTCACTTTTACCATCATTGGTTATTATCCTTGTTACTAGTTCATCTCGACCAGCTCAATGTCATTCATCCAGCCCCAGAAAGTGGTGATATCGGGGGTCAAGGTGTCGATATTGATGCGCTCGGTGCTGAAGATGATGACGTTCTTGCGCTGGTAAGTCGGAATTTCGACTGCCCAGTCAATGATCTTCTCAAGGGCTTCCTTGTAGATAGCCTTGCGGTAGTTCTGATCATCGCTCTTGCGGGCGTCGATAATCAACTGATCCAGCTCAGGATCCTGAATGTGATAGTGGTTGGACTCACTGGAGCCTTCCAAACCTGGGATGTTGTTGCTGTGATAGACCTGGTACATATCGGGGTCGATAGTGGAGCCCCAGGCTGCTGTCCAGAGTTCCTGCTCGCCGGAGTCAAGTGCGTCCCAGAGGATGTTGGAATCAGCAGGATCGTTGATCACGAGTTCCATTCCGATCTTGGCAAGCGAATCGCGAGCGCCAGTAATGATAGCGAACGCAGGATGGTCACCAGTACCTTCACCAGGGACAATCAGCTCATAGGAGAGCTTGGCGCCTTCGGGTGCAGCAGTCACTTTACCACCTTCAACAGTGTAGCCAGCAGCCTCGAAGAAAGCTAAAGCAGCTTGTTCGGCGGCAGCGTATTTCTCTTCATAGGTCATTTCAGGGGTATAGATGGGCTCGCCATTGACATCGGTCGAGAATGCCACTTTGTAGCCTTCATCGGTTGGCTGAGGTGCAGCCCAGGAGGTATTCGAAATTGGGTAATTGATGACAGCGGCAGCTTCGCCATAGTAGCTATCGATAGCTACATCGCGATAAACAGCCAGGATGGTCGCGAGACCGCGGCGCAGGTTCTTGGAAGCCTCGGAGCCCGGCTCACCGCCAACATTGACTGTAGCCGCATTGATACCGATGTAACCATAACCCAGGTTGTCAACCAGGCTGGAGGTGATCACGGGACCAGTCATTTCGCCGTTGCCATTGGCTTCCATAACTTCTTCGTAGCGGGTCTTGTTGTAGGACATTTCACCAGCATCTGCAACGCCAGTCACAATAGCGGTCACAACTTCATTGGAAGCAGTTTCACGGAACTGGACTTCGCGGATCTTGGGGCAGCCACGATAGTAATAGGGGTTGGCTTCGAAGTAGACAACGCGGTTGTCGTACTCGATGAATTTGTAGGGACCAGCGCCCATTGGGGTGGAGGTCAGGCTTTCCTGCTTGGAGAGATCGCCAAAGTCAAATCCGAACATGTTGTTCTCATAATCGTATTTGGCGGGATCACCATAGTAGTGCAGGGGGGTGATGTTGAGACCAAGGATCGAGTAGACCGCCGGGGCTTCGTAACCATTGGTGGTCACTTCCACGGTGTAGTCATCGATCTTCTTGATGCCAGTGATATTCGGAACACCTTCGGTGCCCATGGATTCGTCTTTAGGACCCCACTCGCCAATGAAATCACTCTGAGCATTCGCGAAGACATCCACACCGTTTGCAGATTCGTAGGGGAAGGCAGCTTTAATGTCATTTCCATAAGCAGCCATCACTTCGGTATAGTAGTCATCGAGGGTTGGGAAGGTCTCAACCAGATCATAGACAGTTCCGGTACCAGCAGTCTCGAAGACGATTGGATCTGCGCAGTCTTCAATAGCGATAGGTTCTTCGCCTTCAGCAACTTCAGTGCTGCAGACGAGGCTTCCAAAGCCCCACATGCGCATGGCATAGGCCACTTTCTCGCCTTCGGACATTTCATCCCAAACAGCACCATTAAAGTATTGCGCGGTGAAATCATTATTGCCATAGTTGGCAACAACATAGTCGTAGATGCCCTGAATTTCGGCTTTCACACCAGCTTCCAGGCGTGCCCAGACATCGTCTTGCATTTCCTGTGTCCAGGCATCGGTGTCAGTATGCTCATGATCCATACCGGCAGCATAGATGTCCTCAAACATCTGGAAGTACTTGTCATAAACCTCGGAAGTAGTCTGGGTCTGATAGTCCTTCAAGCCAACGATTGGGTAAGAACCGAGGGTGGTGGAGCCAACATAGGAAGGATCCAGAAAGGTGTAGTAGGTGAAGATCACATCATCGGCGGTCACAGGCTCACCATCGGAGAACTTCATACCCACGCGCAGGCGGGCAGTGTACTTGGTGGTGTCGCTGGCTTCGTCGTATTCGACTTTGATGTCAGCCGGACCTTTGTAGAGATAATCCACACCGTTGTAGTTGTGGGTCTCACCCTCGATCGCATTGTAGACAATGCCGCCCACGCGGTCGGTGGTCATGATGCTAATCTGGGTCAGGTTAGCAACGTCCATGTCGTAACCTGTGTCTGCAAAGAAGGGGCTGAACTTCTGTGAGAAGTCCTGATAGGCAACCACTAACGGGGTGTCAATGGTCGGTTCGGTGGGGAGGTTCTCGCCAAAGGGCTGTTCCTCAAAAACCACCTCGGTGGGTTCTGGTTCGGTGGGTTCTGGCTCGGCTGTGGGTTCTTCAACTACGGGGGTTGTTGGCTCCACAGGGGGCTCAGTGGTTGCGACTTCGGTTGGGGTTCCGCAGGAAGCAAGAGCCACACCGAGCATGATCGCAACGATCAAAATAGATATATTTCGTGCAAATTTACTCATTTTTTCTCCTATTTCTCCTTAACTAATTTTGGTCATTATATTTTAAAAACAATAGCGTGTCAATGAAGGCAACCTTAAGCTCCCATCGTTGTCACGGTTGTTTTTCATCCTCAGGGGCTCTGGTAATGACAATCTTTTTTATATTGAAAAAGATTAGCAGACTCAAAGCCAAGGCGGTAAGTTCCACCGCCAAAAAATAATACTCGCTCAGCGCAGGGCTGCCTTTAGAGAAGAAAAGCAAAAAGACTACTTCTCCTGCCAGGCAGACCCCCAGTGTGATCAACAGAATCAGGCTGTGATTGCTAAAGCGCTCATACGTCACGCCGATTTCTTCCCGGCGATATTTGCGCTCTTCCACCGGTAGCCGAACGCCGGAACGAAGCAGGTTAAAGATTGGCAGAAAAGTCAAAACGAAGGGGATGGCTACATAGAACTGGCGCATACCGGCATTGTTCATGAAACCGCCAGCGATATGCGCAGCAAGGACCCCAAACAACACTAGCAAGAAAATGATCTTGAATTTCTGCATTTGGGCATTACTAAAAGGCAGTTTGAAGTAATCTCCCTGGTATTCATAAGTCCGAATCTGTTTGCCATTTTCATTGACACTCAGAATGGTTTTATAATCTTTAACATACTTTCTCATGCCCATGGCTTTATTTCTATTTTAACAGACTTGCAATTACGCAAAACTTAATACCTGCAGATATTCATTGCTGCAGTTAAATGCGTAAAAATTATAACATAAATTTTCATAAATCGGACGAACGCAGATTGCCTTTTGCCTTGACAAACGCAATGCCTTGGATATCAATGGCAATATCAATGCGCAATATTAACCCGGTTCACGTAGGGTTGATAGCCGTGCAAAGCCTCCCCTTACGGGATGCGTCAACCAAAATTGGCAACCACATCCTCTAGATGGTGGTTCCCAAGGGGTTACCCATACAAGAGTATCCAATGGGTAGGGGCAGGCCCCTGTGCCTGCCCAATCAAGACAACGGATAACCACAGGGGGTTATCCCCACACAGCTCCCACGGTGTAGGTTGACGCAGGCGTCAACCAAAAATCGTGGAAAAGGCAGGCCTTTTCCCTACGAGGCTTGGTAATTGGTCGAGAACCTCGTAGGGTCGACGGCCTGCCTCGACCGAAATGGGTAAACACTTCCCTCCAGATGGTGGTTCCCAAGGGGTTACCCATACAAGAGTATCCATTGGGTAGGGGCAAGCCCCTGTGCCTGCCCAATCAAGACCACGGATAACCACAGGAAGTTTTCCCTACCTAGCTCCCACGGTGTAGGGTTGACGCAGGCGTCAACCAAGAAGTCGTGGAAAAGTCAGGCCTTTTCCCTACGAGGTGCTGGTTTGGAATTTGTTCCTAAGAATTTACCTGCATGGCACCCTACATCTCTTGGGGAATTTGGGGTTCCGGGTAGAGGCGACGCATGCTGGTTCACGCTTCCAAGCCCCTTTCGACTATGGCACAAACGGACGCCAAAGCCCAATATCCGCGAAGGCGCTGCTCCCAGCGAGGTCTACGCGGTTCGACGCAACCCACATGGAGATCCGGGGCATTAGCGCTACAGCCGGAAGATATTCTGCGATCAGATCCACCTCATCTCCAAGGCTTTGAATTAATTCTGCATTCCCAACTGCTATGCATTGCGCGTCAAAACCAGGGTCCGCCAACCCGGCCAGGTTCGTCCCTATCCAATAGTTCCCATTATTGGGCACTGATCCTGAGCGATAGAGTTCACAAGGATTCGCAGGAGTTTTCTGCCAGCTGACCAGTGCCAGGTCAAAATTACGCCCGAATAATGGCCCCTCCGGTCCCGGCGCGTAGAGCTCAGCCGGTGACAAGGCCTGGTGGGTTACCTCAATCCCGCAATCCGCCAACCGCCGCACCACCGCCTGGCTTACCTCGCTTTCCATCACTGAAGTGCCGCTGAGCAGGCTAATTGAGAATGCCGTTCCATCCAGCACATTTTCCACTCCGTTTGCCTTTCGCGGGGCTTCCGGCTGGGCTTCATCCCTCAGCCAACCAATTTCGTCCAATAAAGCCTGCGCTTGCTCCAGGGTTCCCCACGCACTAAATTCGGGTAAGGCAAACCCCTCTGGCAACCTGGCTCCCAACACCTCGGATGCAATCGGGTCTGCTATCAGGCAGGCGGCAATCGCCTGCCGTGTACGCAAATCTCCAAAGAAGTCCTGCCTGGTTGCATTCCAGGGCGAATAGCCGTTGTCGTAAGATGCCGGCTGGATGCCAAAGACCAATTGCTGCACGAGCTCATAATTCTCTGCCACCAGGCTGCCGCTCTGCGCCAGACCCGTCAGCACATCCCTGCTCTGCCCTTCCAGGTGGTAGCTGGGGTCCAGCACATCACACTCACCGCTTTCCAGCTTGGCGATCGCCTGCTGCAGGTCGGGTTCAACCCGAACGACCACCTGGTCATAAGCAGGTTTGAGGTTGTAATACGGATTCCGTTCCATCTCGATCGAAAGGCCAGGTGTGCGGTTCACAATCCGGTAGGCACCCCAACCAATGGGCGTTTCACTTGCTTCGGCGGAGATTCCAATCTCTGCAGGGCTCATGCCAGAAAACTGGGTTGAAGGCAGCGGCAGAAAAACAAGCTCACTTAGATCCACCGGCACGAATCCCGGTATGCCTGTCCAGGTAAGGGTGGTGTCATCCAACGCTTCAATGCTGGCAGTACGGTCGAGCAGCCAGATATCCTGCGGATTGCGAAGCGCTTTTACCACTTCATAAGACAAAAGGAAGTCGGCCGAATTCACAGGGGTGCCATCAGACCACAACAGTCCGGGGTTGATCTTGTAATTTACTTTTACCTGCATCATTTGCTGCGGCGCGGAAGCACTCCAGGCAACTGGCTCGCCCAGATGCCCCTCAATGACAGGGTGGATCAGAGAACCTTCTTTTAATACGCTCACTTCACCGCTGCCATCCAGCACGTTCATTCCGGGCTTTACCTCCACAGCCAGTTTGACTGCCTGGCTGCCAGAATAAGTTGGCAGATTTTCAAACAAGATGTTTGGTTCATACAGTGCTGAAAAAACGCTTTGTTTAGCCAGTGAATCGCGCCCTTCGTAGCGGAACAGGCTGCCAGGATCTTCTGCGACGCAGATATTCAGGATCCTGGGCGGTTGCGGGGTCAGGGTGGGGGTTGGGGGCAGCTGGGTCGGCTGGCTGAGCGTCCCTGTGGGCACAACCACAGGGGTTGTGTTGCTTCCGCAGGCAGTAATGAAAAACGCCAGGCTCAAGAGAGCCAGTAAAGCGTTTCGTCTCATAGTCACTAAACGTTTCAAAACCAATCTCCTAGATCAAATCATCTTCCTGCGGGTCGCCAAAACGCAAACGCAGATAAGACTCATATCTTCGCGGGTCAATCTGCCCGCTCTTCGCCGCCTTGCGCACCGCACAGCCCGGTTCATGGCTGTGGCTGCAGTCGTTGAACTGGCATTCAGCCACGAGCGGCGCGATTTCCTTGAAATAGGCGTCCAGTTCTTCATCCTGAATGTCCCATAGTGCCAGCGTGCGCAACCCGGGCACATCGGCGATGTAGCCGCCACCCGGCAGAGAATAGAGCTGCCTCACCTGGGTGGTGTGCCGCCCTTTACCTCGTCCAACGCCCTCACTCAACGCGCCAACCGCCAGGTTTAAGTCTGGAATGACTGAATTAAGCAAGCTGCTTTTGCCCACACCCGAAGGTCCGGCAAGGGTGCTCAGTTTTCCCTGTATGCACTCACGCAGTGCTTCAACCCCCTGCCCGGTAACCGCTGAAGCGTAAATAACATCATACCCGATGGAGCGATACATGCCAAAGAGCTTGTCCACCTGCTCAAGCGGCATCAGGTCCACCTTGTTGACCACGATAACTGCCGGGATGTGCGCCCGCTCCGTCACCACCAGGAAGCGGTCGAGCATGCGCAGGCTCGGATCAGGTTGAGTGCAGGCAAACACCAGCAGAGCAAGATCTGCATTGGCCAGGATAATTTGCTGGTAGTTGTAACTGACGCCCGAGAGTTGTCTCGAAAGCACGGATTTTCGCGGGAACACTTCTTCAATACTGCCTGAGCCATCCGTGTGGACGGCAATCCGCACGTTGTCCCCCACTGCCACCAGATCCCCTTCGGCTCTTCCCTGACGCAAACGCCCGCGCAGGCGTGTTTGGATGTCGCCTTTTTCTGTCCGCACCGTCAGGTAACCTGCCTGCGAACGAATCACAAAACCTTCCGTATATTCACTTTGGGAACCAACAGAAAGCAGCGGCAGTGAGACTCCCAAGCTCATTCCTCTTCTGGTACTGCAGGTACGTAGGGGCTTTCTTCCCAGGGCATCGTGCCACCAGCATTTTGCCCGTCGGAGAAGTAGAGGGAAACCGCCCGCCTGAAGAGCGGCGCTGCCATCTCGGAACCTTCGCCGGCATTCTCCAGGATCACAGCCACAGCAATATCAGGGTGCTCGGGGTCATTTTCGAAAGTATAGCCCGCAAACCAGGCGTGTGATTGGCCGATCGGGTTTTCTGCGGTGCCTGTCTTGCCGGCTATGTTGTAAGGATAATTCCTGAATTGGAATTGCGCCGTGCCGCTCGGGTTACTAACCACCATGACCATGGCTTCCTGAATGGCTTCCAGCGTCGTTGGCTGCACGTTCAGTTTGTGGGATTCCTTCGGCTCGAAGGTGTAAACAGGGTCCTGTCCAGTCAAACCGATTTTCTCGATCAGCGTGGGTTGGTAAAGCGTGCCGCCGTTGCCGACCGCCGCAACTAAAGCCGCGACCTGCAGCGGGCTAACCTGCATCGTGCTCTGGCCAATCGCCATTTGCACATACTCACTGACCTCAGTCGGCGCAGGATTGACATTGCCTGCGAAGTCCGGGATCTCGATACCAGTCGATTTACCCAATCCGAAATCAAGCGCCAGATCAGGAATTGCAGTGCGATAGCCTTCATTCCATAAAGAATAAGCGATATGCCAGAACCATGGATTGCAAGAGCGCATCAGCCCTTCCTGAAGGGTCAATTGCCCTGAGGGTCCAAACCCGCGGCTCACCGTCCAATCTTCGCCCACCCAACCATCCAACTCGCGCCAGTAGCTGTCGCAATAATAGGAAGAGTCCGGTTGATAGACACCTGTTTCGAGAGCCGCAGCCATCGTGATGATCTTGAATACCGAACCGGGAGGGTATACGCCCTGCGAAGCCCGGTTGTACATTGGGTTAAGGGGGTCCTGAGTGATTTCTGCAATCGAATATGCCGTGTAATTAGGCGCTATGAATACGTTTGGATCAAAACCCGGATTGGACACCATGGCGATAACTTTGCCACTGTCGCGCTCCATCACCACGATCGCGCCGATCATATCGCTAAAGCTTTGCTGCAGGCGGTACTGGTAAGCGCTGTTTATGGTGGTGTAAATGGATTGGGCTGGTTGAGCAGGAACGCTGGCGATCTTGGTTAGAACCTGACCCTGGGGATCCTTTACGTAGAGATCCGCGCCGTGCTTACCGGCAAGATACTCCTCACCCCAGGCTTCAAGCCCGGATGCGCCAATCTTTTCCTCGCCGGTGTAGCCTAAACGCTGGTATTTTTCCAGTTCTTCGGCCGGCACGGTCAACACAAAGCCGGTCACATGCGGAGCGATGCCGCCATCATGATAAAAGCGGGAACGGAAGTCTGAAAGAGAAATCGCATCATAACGGGAAAGTCGATCGAAATACTGGTTGGCAGTATCCAAGGTGACGTCGCCAATCACAGAATACTGGTAATCAGCGGTGTTTTCATATTCCGCATAAATGGAGGCTTCTGAACGGTCGAACATTTCCGCCAGGAGCGAGACCATCTGCCCTTCATTGTCGGGATCAATCTTGCCGGGCGTGACCATCACGGTTACTGCGTCTTCAAAAGAGACCAGGGGATAGTTATCCGAGGCATCGGACGAATAAATATTACCGCGTGCAGGCACTTCGATGACCAATTCAAGGTAGTTCCCACCCGCCAGTTCCGGCAGCATCATTCCCGTTTCCCACTGCACATGCCATGCGCCGTCTTCCAGCGTGAGATTCATGATGGTTTCGCGCGAGATGACATCCATCAGAGCGGTGCTGTAGCGGATCTCATAGCCGACCTGTGAACTGGTGGGGTTGACCATCTTTGAAAGCAGCGTGTAGTCCATGCTCTGCATGGTGAGCTTGATGGCTGTATCCCGGTGGCTCTTTTCAAAATCTTCCATCGAAATGGCGTCCTTGGTCAGCTGGCTGAGCCTGTCATACATCGCAGCATAATCTTCAGCCTTCCAGAGGTCCAGGTAGGCTTTTGCCGCCTGTTCAACATCCGGCACAGACTCAACGTTGATAACCGGTTCAGGCAGCCCTGTTGTAGTTGGGGTCAGGGTGGGAGCAGGTGTTGTGTTGCCGCCATTGCAGGCTGAGAGCAAAATAGCCGCAATCACGAACACAAAAAACATCTTGTTGAAGGATTTGATCATCTTACCCTGAGTTCTCTTTAAGGTAAATTTGCGGATAGATTTCACACGTGATTTCATTATACCGCTGACAGGCTTGGGGCACATCTGCCTCCAGCTTGCAGCCAGCCGACTCGAGCAGCATGGCAAGATGGCAAAGCGGGAGCCCCATTACATTGGCATAGCAGCCCTGCACACCAGTGCATGGGTGGAATTGTCTGTGTTGGATGGCATATCCACCGGCTTTGTCCTTATAGTCCTCGCTGGCGATGTACTCTGCCAGCTCCTCGTCTGAATAATCCCGCATGAAAACATCCGTGGTACAAAGCGATTCTGCAGCCTTACCGCCATTCTCGGTCCGCAAACATAAAGCGGTATAGACGAGATGCGCACGACCGCGCAAAGCCCGCAGGATCTCATAAGCTTCATCGTCATTTGCCGGTTTACCCACAACACGTCCATCCAGCGCCACGATGGTGTCAGCCGAAAGAATCCATTCACCCTCAGACTGCCGAACCATCAGCCCCTTTTCCCGTGCCATCTGCCGCACATAATCCACCGCATCCACATTCCCATGGTGGGTTTCATCCGCATTTGAAGGACGTTTTTCAAATGGAATCCCAAGCAAACGCAAGAGTTCATTCCTGCGCGGCGATGTGGAGGCTAATACCAGCTTACGTTCAGACATACAAATGGGGATTCTAACATGAAAGCACTATCCGCCTTTGCAGCCGGTGGGGTTCATTCCGTCCGGTCAAGCTTGCGAACTTCAAATTGGTCAAAATCATTGGCAAGATAGGTTTCAGGGAAGATGGCGCGCGCTTCTGCCAGGATATCATCATCCCGGTAACGCCTGGAAACGTGGGTCAGGATCAACTTCCCCACCCCCGCTTCTGCTGCCAGGCTCGCTACATCCGCAGCAGTGGAATGACCAAAGGTCAGAGCCATTTCCGCGTCTTCCGCCAGGTAAGTCGCTTCGATCACCATCACGTCCGCCCCGGCTACGTGTTCTCTGAGCCTTTCAGGTTTGCCTACGTCTCCAACGACAACCAGGTTTACACCCGGACGCTCTTCCCCCAAGACATCTTCCGGCAGGATCACCCTGCCATCTTCCAACGTAATTGCCCGCCCCTGGACGAGATCGCGCCGGCATGGTCCATTTGGCACGCCTAATGATTCCGCCACTTCCGACAAGAAGGGACGGTGACTTTTTTCGATGAAACGGTAGCCCAGCGATGATGATCCACGGTGGTCAACTGGAAACGCCTGGATCTCGAAATGCTTGCTCTGAAAAATCAATCCTGGTTTGATCTCCAGCATATTCACGGGCATCGGCGCCTTGGTACCTCTCAGCACAACGCCATTGATCAGATCGCTAACGCGGTCCAACGTATGGCGGCTGCCGTAAATGTTAACCTCCTCAATGGCTTCCCAGCGCATGAAGGTCGAGAGCATGCCTGCCAGACCGAGAATATGATCAAGGTGACCGTGAGTCAGCAGGATATGGTTCAGGCGTTTGAAGCCAACCCCGGATTTCAGGATCTGCCGCTGCGTGCCCTCGCCACAATCCACCATGAAACGAAACTCGTCATGTTTCACGACGAGTGATGACAGGCCACGTTTGATTGAGGGCGCAGATGCAGATGTGCCCAGGAAGATGAGCTCAAACAAAAATCACAACCTCCAGATTATTTTTTATTTTGGCTGATGCCAGAGAGTTGTTTCAGAGCACCCAGTGCTGTCAACCCAACCTGCAAGCCTTGCTGAAGGGTGATCGGTGTACTCCGGTTTTCCGCTTCGGATTGCTCGATGAAATTCATAGCAGCCCGATAGCCAATGAAGGCACCAGCCAGAGTTCCAATCACGAGAGTCAGTGTTCGAATGTTTGATTTCATAAGTTCTATCCTTTTTGTGAGAATCGGTCGGTCAGACTTGTCCGGATTTGTCGAATTTTAGCGGTGAAAGTTCGCACTGCCAGGATCGGCTTTGCTGCTGCATCCCCAGCAACACGCAAATAGTGTTCTGCCTGTCTCAGATAGTCTCTGAGGGCTTTCCCGGCTTGGGGAAGGAATTCATGCAGCTTGATCACCCCAATGATCAGGGCGATGATGAGCGCCAGCGTAATCAGCCCGAAGAGAAACGTTGGCAGCACTAACAGCACCATTGCCACACCAGCAAGGTTTTCCACGTCAGCCCCACCCACGCTGCCGTTGATGGCAAGCCAGGTTATCAACCCCACAACAACCAGGCCGATCAGGATGAGCGGAAAAAAGATCATCCAAAAGCGGCTGCGTTTGTGAGCTCTATCAATTGCTTCCTGTAGTTTTGCTTCGTCAGACATTAGCGGCTCCTGCTACTGCAATTTTAGCACGAGTTTCATCCAGACTTTCGGCTCAT
>Ga0079099_1003609_pt1 | contig 38431 bp, 22 predicted proteins | sample ADurb_H2B_02_Slu_FD_77098 | JGI IMG/M metagenome (GOLD analysis project Ga0079099, IMG submission 77098) | Active sludge microbial communities from Illinois, USA, of municipal wastewater-treating anaerobic digesters - ADurb_H2B_02_SludgeMetaT... | ecosystem: Engineered > Bioreactor > Anaerobic >... | reverse complement strand
TCTTTCTCAACACTGTTGGTAAAAAAATTTTTTTACCCCTAATATTAGAGATCAGGTAAACTTATGAAATCCAGGCGATTATTACTACTTTGCGTTTTTATTATTGTCTTTTTGGCAGCTTCATGCCATGCACCGATGCCCACGCCGACCACGTCAATGCCTGAATTCGGAGCGCCCGACCCTTCCACGGGTCAGGATTTCCTCAGGGAAGGAAAAGGTATTTGTTTAATGTTAGAGATACTCCCTGACACAGAAACGACGGGTTGGATCGTGCGGATAAACCTGTATTCCGCAGAACAACAGGACGGCTTACGCGTTTCGATCTTTTCCCGTTCTTCTTTAACAAGAAACTGCAGTCTTGAAATAAAGATGGGATCTCAAACTCCTATCCCATCTGAGTATTCCCCGACCATCATGAGTTGGGATGTGGATATGGAGAAAGATCAGTCCCTGGTATTCACAGTGCTTCTGTGTAATTGCAGCGACACAAGTGAAGGCCTGATTGCGGAATTGTTCGCTGGCGCGATGATGCGAGATACAACCATCATTGAAGATTCAGCCACTATCTTTGTAATCGCGGACCAGACACGGGTCATTTATTATGGAACGCCGTGGCCGACACCGACTTATGACCCGTTGATGCCGGAAATTCCTGATGATTATGATGAGGAAGTCACACCATCCTGGGTTGTAGGCACTCCCAAAGTAACACCCAGCGATGTTGTAACGACCTTAATTTTTGAATTAACAATGACGGCATATCACACACCCACACTTGTGGGTACGCTGCCAAGTCCGACGCCAACATCTATACCCCAAACACCTTTGCCGTATCCCTAGAATGGTGGGGGGCCTTCGTAAAATTACTAGCTGATTAGAACTTAAACGGTGGAAGACACAGTCATTTTATTTGAACAAGTCCATCTCTCTAGCTGACATAATTATCATGCATGACTTGCGCTTGCATGGAATTACCCTGCCTGTTAAATAAGGTAAAATTCAGAAATGCCTGACATGCGCAAATCATTTCTGGTTTTGGTTCTGCTTGGATTGTTGGCGGTCACAGCTTGTGGTGTGGGTGCCAAACCAATCCCAACTCTCTCACACGACTTCACAACCTCTACCCCTGCAGCCAATTACCCCACCGCCATGCCCACCTTCACGCCCACACCGGCAGCTCTGGGGTCACTCGAAAATCCTATTGTCATCGCAATGGTTAATGCGTCTCCTTCCGCGGAGCAACAAACCGCCTTCAGTGATCTCGCTTCCCTGCTTGGTGGGCAGCTTCAGATGACGGTCATCGGTCGGTTTTACAGCACGTATCAAGAACTCGAATTTGCATTGCTGCGCCAGCAGGTGCATTTTGCCTGGCTTCAGCCTGTTGAATACCTGCTTGCTTCTCAAAAGGGACTTGCCACAGCTTTACTCGTCAGCAACCACCTGGGTGTCACGGGTTATGGCGTGCAGTTCCTGGGGCACAGTGACAGCAATTTTGTGCCCTATTTCAATGTCGGCACTCACAGCTCCACTGCGGAAGCGAGAGTTGCTCTCGCACAGCTTTCTGGTCTGCGTGGTTGCCTCACCGAAGATAACTCGCTGGTAGGTTATTGGGTCCCGCTTGGTTATTTGAACCTGAACAATATCCCAACCCTCGAACCAGTTCAGACCTTCTCCTATAGCGCCAGCATCCGTGCCCTTTACATTAAAGGCATCTGCAGCTTCGCTGCTACTTATGCCATTGCTGCTGACCCTCGCACTTCCTCCGAGGTTATTACCGATCTGCCTGAAGCGATTGAAAAACTCCCAATCCTTTGGATGTCTCCACCTGTCATACCAAATCTCAACCTGTCCTTCTCCCCTCAGGTGGATCTTACCCTGCAATCACGCGTTTCGGACTTCTTGCGCGATCACGCCCGCTCGGATGCCGGCAAAGCGCAGCTCAGCCTTGCGCTGAACTACGAAGTGGCTGCGCTTGAACCCTTGCCCGATAGCGCCTATGCTCCTCTGCGGGAGCTCCTGGCTGCCAGTGGGGTCCGCCTGGCTGACTTACTGACGAACTAATCCCATGAAGAAATTTTTTAGGATTATCCTTATCTGCGCCTGTGTTGCCATCATTCTGCTCGGACTCTCCCGTATTGCAATGATCGTGAGCTCCAGGGACAACACTTTTGATCCCGCTTCAGTTCCCGTTGCCCAGGTGGCACTTGTTCCTGGGGCTGGCATTACCACCGATGGACGTCCAACGCTTGCCCTGCGCGATCGCATCGACGGGGCTATAGACCTCTATCGCGCCGGTAAAGTCAAGAAAATCCTCATGTCTGGTGATAACAGCACCATCTACTACAATGAGCCCGGCGTCATGGCCAATTACGCCATCAGCCAGGGCATTCCCGCGTCTGACATCGTCCTGGACTATGCTGGTCGCCGCACCTACGATACATGCTACCGAGCCAAAGCAATTTTCGGACTGGAATCGGTCATCATCACCACTCAGAAATATCACCTGCCGCGAATGGTTTTCCTCTGCGAACAGCTTGGGCTCAATGCCTCCGGTATCCCGGTCAAACAATCCGATTACCTTCTCAATCATTATGTGTTCTGGAACGTGCGGGAAGTTCTCGCGACATTGTCAGCCTATATTGATATCTACATCCTAAAACCCGAACCGATTCTGGGTTCACCAGAACCCATTTTTACCCCCTGAGAGGTGGTTATGCAGCGTCAGCAAGCACTTGAAATCGTCAGAGCTTATGTCAGGAATGAAGCCCTGGTCAGGCATATGCTCAGCGTTGAAGCGGTTATGCGCGCTTATGCCCAGAATCTCCATGAAGATGTTGAATTGTGGGGATTAGCTGGATTGCTTCACGATTTCGATTGGGAAATCCACCCAACCGCTGAGGAGCATCCACTGGCAGGCTTACCTATATTGAGGGAAGCTGGGGTGCCTGAAGCTGTCCTGGAAGCCATCGCCGGTCATGCCGACCACACAGGCGTGCCCCGCGAGAGCCGTTTGGCTAAAGCCTTGTTTGCTTGTGACGAAATAACAGGCCTGATCACTGCAGTCGCCCTCGTCAGGCCTTCATGCTCACTCTACGATCTCGAGGTTTCTTCGGTCCGTAAAAAATGGAAAGACAAATCCTTCGCTGCTGGCGCAGATCGGGATGTTATCGCCCAGGGAGCACAGGAATTTGGCGTAGACCTCTGGCAGCATGTTGACTTTGTTATTAAAGCTATGCGCAATATAGCCAAAGATCTGGATCTTGAAGGCAGTTTAAGCCTCCAGGACCCGATGGACTAAGCTTTTTCCCAAAACTGAACGTAATCATGCAGGTCGGTAAAGCCAATAATCTCATCATTTGCCTTCAGTGTAAACAGTGTCTGTCCGTTTGAAGCCCGTTTGCGGCTGATGGCATTGGTGATCGTGAAAACCTTGCTGGCGCTCTTTCGGAAATGGCAAATACCTTTATCGGTCAGTTTGCCGACCATGACTGCGCTTACCTGGTCATCTTTTTCGAGTCTCCAGGCTATTACGCCCTGCCCATACCTTCCCTGCACAGGAAATTCCGACCCAGAGGTGCGTTTGGCAAGGCCTTTCTGAGTGATCAGAGCAACCTCATCTCTATCTTCCACCACTGCAGCTCCAATCACGTAGTCGCCAGGCTTTAGTTTGATGCCATTTACCCCTGCAGCTACCAGCCCCATTGACCGGACTTCAGTTTCGTTGAACCGGATCGCCATACCAGCGGCAGTCACCAACAAAATATCCTGATCGCCCCGGGTTAATAGCACTTCGAACAACTCATCATTCTCGTTGACCTTGACCAAAGTGAATGTGCTGGCAGAGGCTCCCGGTAGATCAGCAACCGCAGAGCGCTTGATCATGCCCTGCCGTGTGACAGTGACCACATATCGTTCTTGCTCTTCTTCCCAGCTGATGGGAACAGCAAAAATACCTTCCAGGATGTCATTTTTATGCAGTGGGGCGACCTTGGAGGCTGGCACGCCTTCCTCCTCAGCCTTTTGTACCGGAATTGAATATGAAGAGATCGCGGCTGCTTTTCCTTCGGTCGTCACCAGGAATACGTTCTGATGGGTATTTGTCCGAATCATGCTCCATGGCGCTCCATCCCCGCCCAGCCGGTTCGGCTTATCCCCTTCAGTCCGGGAAAGCAGTCCGTTTTCGCTGACTTCGATCCAGAAGTTCTCAACAGGCATGACGTCTGTCATCGTATACATGTCCGAGGCTTTTTCGCCCTCACCAAGCTGAATGATCTGGGTCCGCCGGGCGTCTCCATATTTCTGTTTGATCGCTTTAAGTTCATCAATCGCTACCTTCCGCATCAACTTTGGCGATTCCAGCAAATCCTTCAGATCAGCGATTGTTTTGCTGACTTCTTTATACTCGTCCTCAATTTTTTGCCGCTCAAGTGAAGCAAGGCGCCGTAATGGCATCTCCAGGATAGCGTTCGCCTGAATTTCATCCAGTTTGTACTTGTTCATCAGGTTGGTACGGGCATCATCAACGGACGCCGATTTGCGGATAATCCGAATCACTTCATCGATATGATCAATTGCAACCTTCAGGGCTTCAAGGATGTGCAGGCGATCCTCATTCTTCTTCAACAAAAACTCACTGCGCCTGCGTATTACCACCAACCGGTGCTCCGCGAAAACCCGCAATGCCTGTTTTAGCGTCAGCCGGTGCGGGCTGCCATCCACTAATGCCAGGATGTTGATGCCAAAGGTGTTGTGCATCTGGGTGCGTTTGTAAAGGGTTGCCAGGATCTCTTCCGGGTCAGCATTCTTATTCAGGTCAATCACGATCCGCATTCCCTGCCGATCGGATTCATCCCTCAGGTCCGCTAAGCCTTCCAAACCACCTTCGCGTGAAATTTCAGCGATCCTCTCGATCAGAGCGGATTTATTCACCATATATGGCAGCTCGGTCACGATGATCCGCATGCGCCCGCGAGACATTTCTTCAATGCGTGTGCGCGCCCGGACCTTGATGGTTCCATTCCCAGAACCGTAAATTGTCGTCAGAGGAACGGAACCCTCATCCTGCAGAACCAGACCGCCAGTTGGAAAATCCGGTCCTTTGATAAACCGCATGATGTCTTCAACGGTGATTTCTTCGATGCCATCCCAGTTCTCCAACATCATCACCAGGGCATCCACTACCTCCCCCAGATTATGTGGCGGAATGTTGGTTGCCATGCCTACCGCGATGCCTGATGCGCCATTCACAAGCATGTTGGGAATGGCCGAAGGCAGCACTTCCGGTTCTTTCAGAGTCCCGTCAAAATTGTCAATGTAATCAACTGTGTCCATGTCCAGTTGGCGCAGGATCTCGATGGCTGGCGATGAAAGCCTCGCTTCCGTGTAACGCATCGCCGCCGGCGGGTCGCCATCCACGCTGCCAAAGTTCCCCTGCCCATCTACAAGTAAATAACGTTCTGAGAAATCCTGAGCCATTCTTGCCATAGCGTCATAGACCGCAGAGTCGCCGTGCGGGTGGTACTTACCCAGAACCTCACCAACGATGCGTGCTGACTTCTTATGCGGTGTGTCATCCCGGATACCCATATCGTACATGGCATACAAGATACGCCGTTGAACCGGCTTCAGTCCATCCCGAGCGTCGGGCAATGCCCGCGACACGATGACACTCATGGCATAATCCAGATAGGATTGCTGCATTTCAGAATTGATATTGATCTTATGGGAGACGGTTGTGCTCATAATCCGCTCTTCCTCTGGCTCAGTCGTTGTTCTTTTCAATTTTTACCAACTATAGCATAAAAAGACCCGGAGTGACTGTCCACTTCGGGTCTTTATTTTCAATTTCTCCGCGTTGGACTACTCGTCATCGTCCATCAGATCTACTTCGTCTTCGAAGTTTTCATCATCGTAGAGATCAAATCTACCAACTTCGCTTTCCTCTAATTCGTCGTCCAAGCTCTCAACCTGATCGAGCTCTTCGTTAAAGATATCCAGTTGTTTCACAGCGATATCCGGGTTACCGGGTTCTGCTTCCATTACCTGGTCTTCAAAACGACCAGGAACAAAGCCTGTCCCAGCCGGGATCAGCTTTCCGATGATGACGTTCTCCTTGAGCCCATACAGTGGGTCTTCCTTGGAAGCGATAGCCGCCCCAGCCAGCACCTTGATGGTGTGTTGGAAGGAGGATGCCGACAGGAACGAATCCGTGCTGAGTGATGCCTTGGACACACCGAGCAAAACGTTTACGTAACGCGCTGGTCGCAAACCGCGAGCCACCAGGTCCTCGTTGACCTTGCGAATCTCGAGGCGATCCACCAGATCCTGCGGCAGGTATTCAGAGTCACCAGGTCGGGTGATTTGCACCCTACTCAGCATCTTGCGGATGATGACTTCGAAATGCTTGTCGTTGATGTTTTGACCCTGTGTGCGGTAAACCTGCTGAATTTCTTTCAGCAAATATAACTCCGTTGCCTCCGTGCCGTTGATCCTCAGGATGGTATGTGGGTTGAGCGGACCTTCAGTTAATTGCTCACCAGCTTTTACCATCTGACCTTCACTGATCAGCAGGCGGGATGTCGATGGGATCTCATAATCTTCACTCAGGCGATCCTCGTATGAAACTACGACCTCACCATTTTCGATCCGGACCTTGCCAGCATGCTCAGCGGTGATACTGGTCTCTTCGTGGGTCGCCAGGACTGTATCCTTTGTGACCTCGTCTTCGTCCTTCACCTTGATTTCCCAGCCAGCGGGGATAGCATAACGCTGCTCAACCATCTCACTGCTTTCCACCCGCACAGTGCGGATATCCGGATTCTTTTCTGAAACCATGATGTGAGCTTTACCGTTAATCTGAGTGATAACAGCTTCACCTCGCGGCATGCGGCGGGCTTCAAAAAGCTCCTCAACACGAGGGAGACCAGTCGTGATATCACCACCACCTGCCACACCACCGGTATGGAAGGTTCGCAGGGTCAGCTGCGTGCCAGGCTCGCCAATTGACTGAGCCGCGACCACACCCACCGCCGAGCCAAGATTAACCATCTTGCCCCGACCGAGGTCCATGCCATAGCACCGGGCACAAATGCCGTGTACAAGCTCACAAGTTAATGGGGAGCGGACCTTTACCTTCTTCAGACCCTTCTCGACCAATTTAGTAATCTGCAAGCTTAGCGCTTTATCGATCATGTCGTTTGGCTCGCCAATCACTTCACCAGTGACGGGATCGATCACGCGCTCAGCCAGCAAGCGGCCATAAATGCGTTCGTTGAAAGGCTGTCCGGCGACGTCGTCCTCAGAGGACACCCAAACGCCTTCAACAGTGCCGCAATCCTCGTTGTTGATGATTACGTCCTGTGCCACGTCCACCAGGCGCCGGGTCAGGTAACCTGCATCTGCAGTTCGAATGGCGGTGTCAGCCAGACCCTTGCGGGTACCATGCGTGGAAATGAAGTATTCCAATGCAGACAGACCTTCGCGGAAGTTGGAGCGAATAGGCATGGGGATAATGCGTCCTGAGGGGTCAGCCATCAAACCACGCATACCAGCCATCTGCGAAATCGGGCTGAAACCGCCTTTGGTCGCGCCTGAGACTGCCATGGTCGACAGGTTGCCGTTTGGATCGAGGTGCTTACGAACAGCATCTCCAACATTCCTGGTAGTTTCCTGCCAAACTTCGATAATCAGGTCATTCTGTTCCTGCTCAGTCAATAGACCGCGCCGGAATTCCTTCTGAATGCGTTCAACCTCAAGCAGGGCATTCTGAATCATCTCAGCCTTTTCAGGTGGGACGGTGATATCCGCGACAGCCAGGGTTGAACCAGACTGTGAAGCATAGCGGAACCCGATATCCTTGATGTTGTCAGCCACCTGGGTGGTAATTTCCTGTCCATCCAGATCATAAATATCTGCAATCAGATCACGAACACCGCCTTTATCCAGTGGGATGTTTGTGAATCGCATTGATTCAGGGAGAACGTCGTTAAAGATTGCCCGACCCACCGTGGTGTCGATAATCCGAACTTCGGGCTGCTTTAGCCGTTCGTTTTGATCGTTGAAAATCGTCTTGACGCGCAGTTTGATCTTGGTGTGCACTTGAACCTGCTTGAGTTGATAAGCCAACAAGACCTCGTCGATATCGCCAAAAACGCGCCCATCTCCCTTTTGTGGGAGGTTCTGATCCATGGTCAGGTAGTAAACACCCAAAACCATATCTTTTCCTGGGCTGATGATAGGCTCACCACTGGCTGGTTTCAGCAAGTTCTTGCTGGCCAGCATCAGCTCGCGCGCTTCTGCCACTGCCTTACTTGAGAGCGGCACATGCACAGCCATCTGATCGCCGTCAAAGTCAGCGTTGAAAGCGGTAGTTACCAACGGATGCAGTTGAATGGCACTGCCTTCGATCAATACAGGTTCGAAAGCCTGAATACCAAGCCGGTGCAGGGTTGGCGCTCGGTTCAGGAGCACAGGGCGTTCCTTGATCACTTCTTCCAGCACTTCCCACACCTCTGGCCGGTTGCGCTCGATGTAGCGCTTTGCGCCCTTAATGTTGGAGGTATAGCCATGTTTATCCAGGCCGGCAATCACGAAGGGTCGGAAGAGTTCCAACGCCATCGACTTTGGCAGACCGCACTGATTCAACTTTAAATGAGGTCCAACCACAATGACAGAACGCCCGGAATAATCCACACGTTTACCCAACAGGTTACGGCGGAAACGACCTTTCTTTCCCTTCAGCATATCAGAAAGTGAGCGCAATTCGCGCCGACCACGGCGTGAGTACATCCGCCCTCTCTGTGAGTTATCAATCAGAGAGTCAACAGCTTCCTGCAGCATACGTTTTTCGTTTCGTACGATGACATCCGGAGCACCGAGCTCAAGCAAGCGCTTCAGGCGGTTGTTGCGGTTGATTACACGGCGATAAAGATCATTCAAGTCAGAAGTCGCAAATCGACCGCCATCCAGCTGCACCATTGGGCGCAGGTCCGGAGGAATGACTGGCAGCACCGTCAGGATCATCCACTCAGGTTTGTTGGTTGAGCGGCGGAAAGCCTCCACAACCTTCAGGCGGCTGGTAGCTTTCTTGCGCTTCTGCATGCTTTTAGTCGTGCGTGCTTCTTGCCAGAGACGTTCCGAAAGCGCATCCAGGTCGAGACGGCGGAGGATATCATAAAAGGCTTCCGCACCCATGTCGGCTTTGAAGATATTTCCCCAGCGGGATTTTAACTCCCGGTAGCGCGCTTCACTCAGGAAGGTAAAAGGCTGCAATTCGTACAGCTCATCCCGATGTTGGGCATTTTGAGTTTTAGCAACCACATCCGGGTCATCCAACTGGCTGCGTAAGTCTTCCATCACCAGCTCAGCTTTAGCGCGGATTTCTTCTTTCTGAATTCTGTATTGTTCAGTTTTTTCAGCGCGCTCTTTCTTCAGATCGGTTTCAAGAATTTCCATCCTTTCCTTCACGACCTTCTGCACACGGGAGATGTGTTTAGCTGCGACTTCCTCGCCAACTTCCACGATGGTCTGATTGCCGCCGTCCAGTTCAAAGTTAATCGCCTTACGCACGGTCTTTCCGGTTTTTTCCCGCAATTCCCGCTCCAGGCTCTGACCCTGCTGAATGACAGGCTCAAACAAGCTTGCCACCTTCTCGTCATATTCCCTGTTGATTTGTTCGATCTGTGCGTCAAGGTCCTTCAGCTCGCGATCGCGCTGCTTCTTGGCTTCAGCGATCTCGCCATTTACCTTGGCGATCAGTTCACGCTCTGATAGGCTGATCTCATCTTCCAAACGTTTGAGGGCTTTCTGACGACCATCATCATCCACGTAGGTGATGATGTATTGTGCAAAGTACAGCACCCGGTCTAGATTCCGACGGGAGATGTCAAGCAATAGACCAAGATAGGATGGGATGCGGCGGGTATACCAGATATGCGCCACAGGGGCTGCTAATCCGATGTGCCCCATCCGTTCGCGCCGCACGGAAGAGCGGGTTACTTCAACACCGCACTTTTCACAGATAATTCCTTTGTAACGCGGGTTTTTGTACTTACCGCAGTAGCACTGCCAGTCGCGCGTTGGTCCAAAGATTGCTTCGCAAAACAGGCCGTCTTTTTCCGGTCGCAAACGTCGATAGTTAATGGTTTCAGGTTTGAGAACTTCTCCATAAGACCAGCTTTTAATGACCTCTGGAGATGCAAGGTTGATCCGAAGAGCTTTCATACTAGTTGTTTCCACTCATACCTCCTGATGTAGACGAGGGCTTTAAGACACAAAAAAGCGCTGGAAAGTAGGTTTCCAGTGTTTCTTAGTTTGTCGTTCCAATACAATTCACGCAAATGATTATTATAGTAACAAACCTTCTGATTTGTCAAGTCTTTTTTGGTTCAATTTTGTGCAGTGGTAGATCCAAGTAAAAGGTGCTGCCCTCACCCAGTGTACTCTTTACGCTCACATTTCCTCCATGTTTGTCTGCAACCGACTTAACGATCGCCAGCCCTAACCCTTGACCTCGATTTTCGTACGCCAGATCATCATCCACATGGAAAAAGCGGGTGAATAATTTGGGTTGATCCAATGGCGCGATGCCTTTCCCATTGTCCTTGACGGCAATATGCATCCAACTTGAATCGCGTTCAGCGCTGACCAACACACTTTCTCCTCGGGGAGAGAACTTGATCGCATTTTCGATCAGGTTATAGAGTGCCTGCTGGATCATGACCTGATCAGCGGAGATGTAAGGGCTCTTCAAACCACCGTAATCCACTTTCAGGCTGATCTTTTTTTGCTGCGCCTGGACGCCCAGAAGCTTGATCGTGTCATCAATGGTGTCCTGTATGCTGAAAGTAGTATAGACCAGCAACCCATCGCTGTCCAGTCTTTCAAGGTTCAAAACCTTGTCCACCAACCGTGTCATGGAGTCGATCCCCGCATCGATTTTATCGACATACTTTCGCTGTTCCGGGCTCAGTTTGCCTATATTGGACAGTAACTTGGTGTGACCTTTCATCAGCCAGAGGGGCGCACGAAGATCGTGGCTGATGTTGCTGACAAATTCATTCTTTTGGCTGTTCAACTGTTGCAGCCAGCTCGTATCCCGCAGCAAAATCACTTCACCCTGCCGTTCCTGATCGCCTTCAAGCGGAAATCGCTGCACCTCGTAGGTCTTATTTCCGTCAAGTTGCAGGGTCTTCAACTCAGTACTCTTCTTATCCTTTCCGAGGATACTCTTGAGCTTCTCGTTCACAATCCTTACTTCACTACCCTTTTTGCCAATGAGAGCTTCGCCTTTGTCGCTTGCTTCATTCGCGGCCGTATTACTGAACTGAATTTGCTCATCCTTACTGAGGATCAATATCGGATCGGGAAAAGCATTAAATGCCAGGCTCAACCAGCCTTTTTCGTTTTGAACCTTGGAAATTTGTTCTTTTGTGCTTATGGCTGCTGAGGCGCGGTAAGCCAACTGCTGGTAGAACTGGATATCTTCCTGGTCAAACCAATGGTTTTGTTCAAACCCAACCCAAAGCACCCCCTGCGAATTGCCATTACCGCGTAATTGCAAGGCGGCTATGGATTGTGGATGCGGAGTTCCCGATGTCAAGCCAAAGTATTGATCCACTTTGAGGTCACTCAAGATTAACTGATCTTGATCACCGATTTTTTCGATAATCAGTACATCCAGGTAAGCATAAAGTCTTGTATTTTCTCCCTGCCCGAGGCGCAGGCGCATCTCTCCCCGCCGGGTTTCGGGCGACTTGTCCAGCAAGATAAGCCGTGCCGAGGAGGCATCCCGGGTTAGTGCCGCCCGCAAAATTGAGGAAAGCACCAGATCATAGCCTTCCCGCGAGTAATGCGATGGGTCAACTGAAAGCAACCTTGCCTGGGTATCATTGCGCGTCTGCAGATTAACTCGCAGCTTTTCCAGAGCCATAAAAAGCGCCTTCTCGCTGCCTGAGAGCGCCGCAGGTGGGATTTGTTCCTCGTAGTCGCCATTGGTCAGTTCCTGGATGCGTTCCATCACCTTATCGTAAGGATTAGAGGAGGGTAATGCCTTGATGAAATCCATGGGATGCCAATCGGAATTCAACCAGTAAACGAATGCCCAAATGATCGAAGAACTGATCAACACCTCTGGTACGCGGCTTACCACCAGAATCAGGATCTGCTCCAGGATCGCGACCACGCTTCGTTCACCGTAGACGAACGCATGGGTAAATTGGATCAGAATGATCACCGGGATAGTCCACAAAAATGAGCGGATTACCTGTACCACGGTATGCTGCTTCCAGTCGCTTTGCCATTGCGGCTTCATGCGTGCCAGCGTCCAGGCAAAAGCTATCGCAAGACTCGAATAGAAGAACATCCCCATCGGGTCCTGACCCAAACGAAAAGACTGAATCAAACCAGTGCCAACTCCCAGGGTCATTGCCGGCAAAGGTCCCACAAGCCCAACCGCCAGCAAAACTGGCAGAGCGCTTAAGATCATGACAATTGGTTGGGCTATTTCTCCAGTAAATGTCAGGAGTTTCCCGTCAAAAGGCCTGAAACTTAAAAAAGTGAGCGGAAAAACCAGCAAAGCCAGGAAAATGAACCATTTTACTTCTGTCAATGAGTAGTGCGTATCCCATCGCTGCAATTTCCAGATTGCCAAACCTGTGCCTATTGCCAACAAGGCAGGCAAAATCCAGACTATCCCCCGCATTTCAGCAGCAGGCAATTGGTCGAGGAAACTAATCAGGGTAGATGCTGGCAGAAACATGTCGCATAAATTATAGCATGCCTCCGCCTTACTCCCCGTCACTTTTCACGATTCTGGAGATGGTTTAATCTTTTTTCTTAACGAAAAATGCGAACCTTCGTCCGCTTCAGTCTCTCATCAAACACCGATCATACACATCCGACCATGTTGGAGATATGCTTCTTACCCCCGCTTTTCGAGGAGCTCCATCACGTACTCGACGACTTCATACACCGTCATATTGTCCGAATTGATAATCACCGCGTCTTCAGCCGCCTTCAGAGGTGCAACCGACCTCCCTGAGTCAATTTCATCGCGGTGGCGCAGCGATTCAATCACGTCCTCCAGGCAGGCGTCCTTTCCGTGGCTGAGATCCTCAATGTATCGGCGCTGCGCTCTGACTTCGACCGATGCATCCAGGTAGATCTTCAACTCCGCGTCAGGCAGCACCACCGTACCAATATCCCGCCCGATCATTACGATCTTTCCCTTTTCAGCAATCTTTCGCTGCTGACGGGTCATCGCCTTGCGTACGCCCGGATATGCCGATACCTCTGAGACAACCGCGTTCACAGCTGCAGTACGAATATCCCAGGTGTGGTCCTCCCCGTTGATCATGACGTCAAACTGACGCCCGTCCTGGCTGCTGGCCGGCAGGATATCAATATCAATACGCTCAGCCAAACTCGTCACTGCCGCCTCATCAGCAATATCAATGCCCTCTCGCAGAGCCTGAAACGCCACTGCCCGATACATAATGCCCGTGTCGAGGCACATGTATCCAATCTTGTTAGCCACCAAGGTTCCGATGGTTGTTTTCCCTGATGCTGCTGGTCCATCAATGGCAATATTTCTGGGCAGGTGTTGTAGTTTTTTCTGACACATCGTCAATTTGCTCCCGTAAAAAGGTTTAATCGCACCCACAAGATCCCGTTCTGTGAAACGGAGGGTAAAGGCTCTCCGAGCAGAGTCTTCAGGAAATCAACTGGTTTTACCACATTTGTGTCGATATTCCGGAAAAGTACGATATTTCTTCCGCGATACGCATCCGCAGCAGAGAAATCCGTTTCGTTTTCTGAAAGCATCAGGTCTGCCTGAACGTCGGTTTTTGCGCTTTTCCAGTTTACTTGCTGTCTGAAAAACCAGGCAAACTCCTGCTCCAAGTTGCCAAGATCGTAGGAAATTTCAGTCTTATCCGCTCGTCCTTCCCGATCAATTTCAGCCACAGCCTCCTCGATATCGTTATTAGGCAGCACGATTGGACCTGCCAACAAACTCAGAGTGGTGGATTCTTGCTGTGATCTGATGGATCGCAAACTCAAACCAACAGTCAAAAAAATCAGTAGGATCAGCAGGCTGTTTTGCAGCGCCTGCCCGCCAACCTGGCGCGACCATCCCATGCCCACGAGAACGGTGGATATCACCAAAAGCAGCACTCCAGCTAAAACAGCAAACAACGCAAACTGGAAATCCTGAGAATTTACGGCTGAACTAACCAGGCGTCCGCTGACCATCTGGATATATGCCAGGATCACAATCTGGAACAGGGTAACCGCGAGAACGACTTCCCGCCGTTCCGATCCTTGTTCAAGAATATGCGCGATACGCCCTGCGGCTGCTAACCATGCAAATACGGCTGCAAAAACCAGCATCCCCAAATCGCGTCTGCCGAGCAATATGCTCAGCAACACACTCAACGCCCAGCCAATTAAGAATGGCAGGTTCTTCAAGGGTTGATGGTTTCGTAAATCATCGATTAATGCCCAGACTGCGAAAACTAGAGGCAATATGCTATACGCAAGAGCTACCATTATTGGCTGGTAAAGGGCAATTTCGTACTTTCTGCCAAAAAGCTGACCAAGTTCCACCAGCCCAGCGCCAATTCCCCCAACGCCCTCACTACATAACAGGAAAGCGCTGCCAACCAGCATCAGGCTCACGAAAAAGCTTGTCAAAAACGGCTTCAGGAAGGTTTTTGCCTTGTATGAATTACTGGGAAATTCGAATTGCCCGTGTTTACGCCAGACCAGGAAAACGACCACTCCGACCAGTGCCACCACCCAAAACGTGTAACCGCCTAAAAATGCCAGCGAAAGCATACTCCCCGCCAGTGCTGGGCGCTTGTTTTTTAGCGCCGTCACTGCCCAGGCGAGACCAGCCAGAACGAAGATCGGCGTCACGATCTGGCGTGAAAAGCTTAACAAGAGTGGATCGATTGCCATTCCAAAAGCCAGCACGAGTGCTGCCTGTTTTCCAAGCACATCCCGCCAGAACCAGGGAAGCAGGATCAGAGAACTCCCCAGCAAAACAGGCAGCAACCTGGCAAAAAGGTAACTTGGCTCAAACAGGAAAAACAAAAATGCGCTCAATCCTGCGTAGCTCATATTACCCGGCAATCCAGAGGCATCCCCCATAGCCATCTGCCAGGCTCCCTGGGCGATTTGAGCTTCTGCCAGGGTGAAACGCATATCACTCAATCGCCAGAGTCGCAATCCCAAGCCAACCAGAAAAGCCAGCAGGAACCAGACAAACACGGATTGATTCTTTTCCACCAATTTTTCGTTGTCACTGATCTGCATGTTAGGGCTTGACCTCATAAATATCGACCGTTGGGCTCTCAAAAACCTTTACCAGATGCTCATCAAACTTGTTCTGATCGACCTGGTATGTATTTCTCTCGGTGTTTCCGACCACAATGTAGCGGATATTATACATATCGATAATGGTTTGTGCCTGTTCCCAATTGCTAGTGCTGTAAAGTTCCTTCACATCAGCTTGCCTGGTGCCTATTTCTTCGTATCCTCCCCGCCACTGGGCTTCATGCCCCACCCAACCTAACACGGTTGGCATCCCTGAGAAGGTTGAAATGCTGTTATAGGTGGTGTAGCTGCCTCCTGTGTCAGAAATGGCTTCAACCATGACTCCTATCGGCGCCTCCGCCAGCCATTCGGCAGCCTTCATTTCATCGCCAGCACTCAGGTAGAAATCCCGCTTGCCATCCAGTGAGAAACCTCTTGCTGGATTGAATCCATTCGTCTTGTTCCACCCTTCGATCAGCGGAAAAGCCATGCCCACCAGCACGCCGAACACCGCCACAACCCCCATAAGCCTTCTCCAGTCTTTTTGCCAGGCTTTGGCAATCATCCACGCAGCCGCTATTACTGCTGGTAAAAGCATAAGATAGTCCAGAGCGGAGGTGCCGAATTTGCCCAGTTTTTGCGCGCCAAATTCGCTTAGAACCAGCCCTCCTGCCAGCAGACTTGCCATAATTAATGCCAGCAGCCACCATCGATCCTGCGTCTCGCCATCTGCCTTGGGTTCAAAAAGCATAATCAAGCCGTATGCTCCTGCAAGCGACCAAAGGATCCACGCCTGATAGTAGAACTTGAAGATGGTATTCATCCGCCAGCCGAATTGATCGCGCAGATACAGAAACTCGGGCACCAGGGTTAATATCGCACCCAACAATACCATCAGCAGTACGAATACCATCGGCTTTACGGATGCCGATTGCTCAAGCGCATCCTCATTCCCGTTAGTTTTTATAGCATGAGGAGCTCTGACTTTCTCGAAAAGCAGGCTGATTCCTATCCAAATCAGCAGAAACAGGGTGATCCAGGTTCCGGGTGCTATCAGGCGGTTCAGGAGGCTATCTTTGAGCAATTCTCCTGCTGAGGTTGCCCCTTGCAACCCGAGCAGCAATGCTTTGGTAGCCTCGAGCTGGGTGCCGAGAAGCCCCAGAGCCCAGCCAAATACGAACAAAACCAGAAATACCGATACCGTTACCCACAGACCACTCATCCAAGAAGGTTTTGAAATCCGCTTGACTTTGCTAACTAAAAAGCCAATTATCGGCAGCAGCAAGGGTCCGAACATAATCCAGAAGTATTTCCCCTTGGTAAAGAAAGCCAGGCTTGGGATTACTCCGCCTGCCTGGGAAGAAAAACTGAGATAAAAAGGCAGATAGGCAGCCACGCTCAACACGCCCCCCAACATGCCGAATCCGACCAGTTCCCAGAATCGCGCGATGGTCCAGCCAGCGGTTCGGGCGCGGTACAACATAAATGCCACACCCATCAGCAGTAAGTAAAATGGGAAATCCCAGGTATTCATGAACCCAATTCCGCCCAAAGTCAGAACCCCGAGCGCGATAGCCAGCCCTGATGCAGGGATGACGACCTTACCCAATCGGACCTGACCTTCCCACCCCCCCGTGAATGCGTTTAGGGCTTCGGCGATCGCCAGCAGTACCAGCGGCATCGAAAGCATATGCGGGTGAATGTCCGCCAACAAGAAGGTAAAAGCCGGAAACTCATCAATCACTTCCACAGCTCTGCCGTCCAAAGTCCGGTCCTGTACAACCCGGCTCGCTTGCCACCACGACCATCCACCTCGCTGTGGTTTAATCGTCATCGCGGTTGGCTCTTTTGTCAGCTCAGGAATATCCAATCCCTTCCAGACCTCTGCGGGCAGCACGCCCCTTGCATGGACCATATCCAATCCGCTGAACCAGTTTCCCATCACGAGCATCATCAAAGGCGCCAGCAAAGCCAGCACTGCCTTGTTTTTCTTTAAAAATCCTACAGCGCGAGTTTTCTTCGTCCCTGCCTGACGCAGGCTGAGCAGATCCCATAAGATTCCGTAAGCCCCTGCGGCTGTCATTCCAAACCAAAGTGCTGCCACAAGGTTATAGCCCACCGAAGAACTGACGCCCGTTATCCGGATCAGCATCGCGGATAAAAGATAGCCAAAGTAGTAATAGGAAATGCTATAGCCGGACAGCCAGGGATCCAAAGGTGGAAATCCGGGTGATTTCAGGATGGCATTAATGAACGCCATCTCCATGAACTTTTCAGTGTTGATGATTTCAGGGTTGGTCGCCCTGACCACCGCCATCAGCACAAATCCCGCCAAAAAGATGATTTCTGCCCGGATAAATAGGTTTTTGTTTTCTTTGATCCAATTGAAAAAACTCACCCGATCAATTTTCGATAGAACAACCAGGTTGATCGCCAAAAGGATCATTAGCGCCGTCACCTGCGAAGCCAGGTCGTTGCGCAGAAGTTGAATGGAGGTTAACCACCAGAAAATGCTTCCCCACAGCAGCAGACCCAACGGTCGCAGCAAAAAGACCCCCCGGGATGGCAGTTTTTTCATCGCCGCATACGCCAGCGGCAGGTTGACCGCTGCCAACACCAAACTGAACAAATACCAGCTTATCACTCCAATCATGCTCACCTGACCCGGTAAATCACGGTACTGCCTTCATGATAAACTTCGTCCCACAAGACTCCATTATACGCAGGGAACTTCATCAATGCTTCTTGTGGGTAAAAAGCTCTTTCCTGTTGACCTACAATGATATATTGGACCCGGTACTTTTCCAGGAAGCTCGTCACAAAATCTTCATCCAGGCTTGTGAAAAAGGCGTTCACTTCATCCACGCGCGCCTGGACCTTATCTGAGCCGGTTACCGCCCGCTGTTGGCGTTGATGGTAGTTCCACCCAACCACACCTGGAAGACCGGTGTAGATGGTGTAGCGATTCCCCCAGTAATACTCGTACGCCTGTGCTTCCAGGATCACAGGAGAGCCCTCAACGTTGTCTTGCATCCACTGAATCGCGCGGTAATCCTGCCCCAGGTCCATATCCACGCCGTTCACTTGGTAACGGGATGTTTCCATGTATTTCATACCATCCAACGTATGAGGTGCTTCCGGACTCATGCGGTCAGTCACTTTGTCGCGTGTGGCAAAAATTGGGAACATCAATGCGCTGGTCAGAAGCAGGATGAGGGGTACCTGGAACAAAACTTGATGTTTTCCGCGCCATTGGCTCTGGTCCCGCCAGGTGATCGCCAACCCAATACCAGCCACCACTGCCAGGAACATCCAGGCCTGCAGATATAGCTTGAAGACCACGTTCATCCTGCCGATATCCCCCACAAGGTGCACCAGTTCCACCACAATCGTCAGCAAGAATCCCGTCCCTGTCATGAAGAAGAGCAACTTCTTGCCGTCAGGCTGACCGGGGGCGATCAACAGCGCCAGTGCCCATAAGCACATTGGCAGGGCAACGATGGCAATCTGTACTTTCATCAGGAGTAATCCGACTAAGCTCACTCCAACCAGCAACAATCCGGCAACGATCCAGTTTTTCGCGCCTGCCCAGCGCTTCAGACTCGCAACTTTAGTTGCGGACATCCACTGGTAACTTTCCCAGCCAAACCAGAATACGATCAAAAAGATTAGCAGTCCCCAGTGGGTGAAATAAGATGCCAGCGGCGTCCGATCTCCATCCCAGATGCCAATTTGCCCATAACCTGGATAGAACCAGCGATTAAATGGCTGATAAAGCAGGCTGGCAATGAGGTAGAGCGCCACAACGCCCAGCCCGATTTGAACGATTTTTGTCAGTTTTGGCGACAACCAGCGATTTCGTACTGCCGGCATGTACCGCCAGCCCACGTATGCCAGGATGGCCAAATTCAAGATCAAGAAGGTGTAGAAATCCCAGGTGTTGATGGGTTTCAGGGCGCCAATGACCAGCCCTCCTAATAAGAAGCCCAGGATGGCGCCAGTTACATTTCGCTTTGGTTTTTCGTGCCACTGCCCCCGGCTCATCAGCACGGAAAGACCCCAACCCATTGCCGCCACCACCACTGGCATCGCAATCAGATGGGCGTGAAAATCTGCGTATAAGAATGTGAAGAATGGAAATTCGGTGATGGCTTCTCCGGGAATGGTCCTGCTCGGGTTCCAATACCAACTCCCGGCGCTGATTGGCAGTATCTCTCCGCGGAAAAGCTTTCCGATTCCACCCAGCAGCCACTGCACCCGCTGCACAAAGGTCCCGTCAGCAATCGCCTGACCTCCTGACCCGAGCGTGCTGATCGCATCCAAAAAGAGTTTTACTTCCCCCAGGTTGCCAAGAAAGCCAACCACCAGCATCGCTGATATCCCAGCCCAAAAGGCAAGATCAAAGACTCTTTCATTGCTTTCATCATGGTCTCGACCAAACATGGTTTTGGTAATGTTCCAGGCTAAGCTGAAAACGCCTACAGAAAGCATCCCATACCAAAGCGCCAGCAGGATGTTATAGGCTGTTGCTGGGATGACACCCAGCAATTTCATCGGCAAGCCGATGACGACCTGCCCGTAGTAGTAATAATTGATGTACCCACCGGCATACCACGGGTCATACGCTGGAAACACCGTGCTTTTGATGACCGCGTTCAGATACGAGAAATCCATTGGCTTTTCCCCACCGCGCCAGGGATGCCAGAGGTCGGGGTTGAGCCAGCGGATCAGCAGGAAGAAAGCAAACATCACGATCGTGACCACTTCTTCCACCAGCAATTGCTTCCAGATCCGTCTCAAATCTTGCGCCAAGGCATGCCTCGTCAGCCAGCCTGTCACCACACCTGCCAAAGCGATCACCCCAAGCACCCCCAGCAGCAAACCGCGGGTTACCGCTACACCCGCCGATCCTAAGACAAAAGCGATATATGCGAACAGCAAGAAACCAATGATCTTTGAAAATCCGTAACCCTTGTCCTTCAGACCTGGCAATCCCAACCGCAGCAGAGGGAAAACCAATAAACCCAGCAGTAGCGAAAATCCATAAAAAGCCAGCACAGCCAAAGCAGGATTACGATTCAGCAGACCATTTCTGTCGAAAATTTCCGACCAGGTGCCGTTTTGCTGCTGAAGCTGAAGATCCTCCTCAGAGAGCATCAGAGTCGGCTTACCAGACTTAAATTGAGAAGCCTGCCTTGGTGTGAGGTAGATTACCTGGCTGAGGTCCACCGAATCGAGGAAAGCCGCCAGTTTTTCGGGATCAAAATCATCCGTCTTACGAAATATCATCACTTTTGGATGGTCATAAACCGAAAACGCTTCTTCCGCGAATTGATCATTGAACTCCCAATTTCCCAAATTTGGATAAGACGTGAACGTCTCGACTAATTCGAAACCGAGCTGTCCCTCAAATTTGCCCGGCTCTGCCAGGTTGTAACAGGTCACGCTGTCCATTTCTTCCGGGCAGCCTACCAACGCCCGATAGTAAGCCGTGCTGAGCGGATACCTTTCAGGCACTCGCGGGATGGTTCCCCACTGGCGGTTGGAACTCATAAAGATGTACTCGCCCTGGCTTAACATCTGGAAGAAGCGCTCGCGTTTAGCCTGGTCATCCTGCGCATACATGTCCAGGTTCAGATCGTTCCGGAAGATCCCCATGATCGGATCATAGGGGATGTAGCCGTTCATCATCAGCGGCAAGCCGTCATCCCAATCAGTTTCGTGGACCACGCCGACAGTATTAACAGCAATTTGCCCTGAGCCAGACACCAGCTCCAGGGTCAGATCGACCTCCTGAATCCGGCTCAAAACCAGGTTCTGTGGCAGATCAAACACCACCTCGCTGCCGAGTCCACGCCCCATGTCCAGGAACGACCCGCTGGTTTCGGCACTGACTGTCTGTTGCTTATCCTCGGCAGTGGTGGTCAGGGTCACTCGCAATGTCTTCCCACTAGGATTTTGCGACACATCCACCAACTGAGGGATAACCACCTGGCTTATCTCACCCGGTTGGGTCACCATTATCTTGATGTTGAAAGGATTACCCATGGTCACTTGCTGGCTAATCCTGGGCAAGTATTGCTTATTCAGACTGCCGCTTTCTTTTGCGTAGGTGACAACCGGTACACCTGTAAGATATGGCTGGCAGTTCTCGTTTGAAAATCCCAGAACCAGGATGTAGGTTTTGCCTTTTTCCAAGCTCACGCTTTGATCAAGATAAAAATCAAGGCTGCTGAGCTGATTTCCACCAGCTGGCTGGCTGGTGAGCACCTCTGACAGCATGGAATCCCCACTGGCAGCCTCACGAATGTCGAGCGTGTAAAGGATCGGATCCACCGAGAGCATCAGGTCCTGTACCTGAGGAAATGTGATGCTCTCTACCGTACCATCCCGGTCTGCGACAAACGCACTAAGGTAATTCTGACCTGGGAGCAGGGTAACCTGGTTTCGGTACTGCCCCTGCTGCATAAAATCGCCCACTTCGGTCTCCAACATTAAGTTGATTGGACCATCGATGTTTTCGTAGATCCATTCTGAGGCTTCGACGCGTGTGACCGGTCGGGTGTAAATCCGGCTGAAAGCAAAAGCATAGGCAAGAGTTCCGCTGAGTACTAATGCCGCGGATACAACACCGATTACCCGCAGGCTTTTACCAGAGATCCTTATTTTTCTCCAGCGGAATCCATGAGATGCTGCGATCAACTGCCAGAGCCCCCAGGCTGCGATAATTGCCAGCAGGGGGTAAATGAGCATTAGATAGCGCATGGACTTAACCCATGCCAGCCCCTGCCAGGCAGCGTAGATTAACGTCCAAACCAGCAGTGGCAGGTAATCCCAGTGCTTCTTTCGGATTACATTCACACCCATTGCGGCGATGCTGCCGATTGCTGCAAGTCCAAAGGGCAGACCAATTCCCCACAGCACCAGGTTTTTGAAGGAAAACAAAAGAGGTCGCCTTGCCCATTGCAGCGCAGGCGGGAAATCCACTTCTCCGGTGCTCTGCGCTTGCAGAGATCGCATGCTCTGCCACCAGTTTTGGTTGATCGAGAAATTGAAGAAACCAGGACCATCAAACGCATAAGGTTGGCATATCCTGAAAACCACGAAGCTCATCACAGCTGCCATGCCGATCCTGCCGATCATTGGCAAGAAGGCTTGTTCTTTCTCCTCGTTTTCCAGCCTGAAGTACCGCACCCCCTCCACCATTGGCAGCAGCAATGCCAGCGCGATTGCATTGATCTTGGATGCGGTTGCCATGCCAAGCGCTGCTCCAAAAGCCAGGTAAGGCCAGAATGCATACCAGACGCGCTTCGCCTTCCCCATGCTCACACTGGTCGGAAGAAGCGGTCGTTTCAGGATGATCACAGCCATCAGCACGGTCAACATACCAAAAGTATTGGTGAATGAATCGACCGTCATGAAATGAGCTAATTGGATCGGCAGCACCGCAAATGCGTACAGTGCAGCTGCGATCAGCCCCACCCAGCGGTTGAACAGTTTTTTGGCAATGAAGAAAGTGAGCAAAATGGTGATGGTATCCATCACCGCTGAAATCGTTCGACCCAGCAGGGTGTTCAGGTCATAGCCTACCTCCCCGGTCCATTCACCTGCGTATCGCACGATGAAAACGGGTAAGGTTCCATAAACAAAAAAACCAAAATCCTTGTTTCCGGGATTGAGAGGTGAGGTGGCAGTGTCGAAGTATTCCCTGGCAGTCCAGACCGGCTCAATGGCATTGATGACCATCGAAAGGTAACGCTCATCAGGATGCAAATGCTTTGATTCATCCCAATTGTTGTTCATGCTTCGGAATGTCCACCCAGCGAAGAGAATCGTCACCAAGGAAACGACCACTACGATGGACTTCCAATCGATCTTTCTTGTTTCGTGAACCTTCTGTTCAGTTTCTACGTTCATTCGATCATTGACCTACAATGAAAAGGATAAAGTTCTTGTCTGGATTAATGCTCTGATACGTGCTGATAACTCCCTCCGGATAGACTGCCTGTAACTCGGCAATGCTGTTCTTGTCCATCGGATTGAGGATGAACAATTTCGGAAGGGTGACGTTCACCGTGCTGGCAATTTCTGTTGCGGGCAAACTCAGGTTTTGTTCAGGTTGCCTCATGCTGATGGCGACCGCCCGGGAATCAACCCAATAGGGGTAACTGATCAGGTAACTAAGCCCCTCTTTACCCGAAGAATAAAACCGTTGAATAACATCGGCCATTTCGCTTGCATTCCATGCAGAACGCTTATATTGGGTAGCATATTGTTGGAAGACAAGATTGTAATTGCTGACCACAATAGGCCCAAGCATCAGAACGCCTGCGACCACCACCGCTGCCAGGGACTTTTGCCGCAAAGCTGGTGTCACGGCTTTAAAGATCTCAACGATGCCATAGGCGGCAATCAGCAAAACAGGAATCGCCGCCCCAACAGCCCGCGTCATGGAGGGATTCTCGTAAGGGAATGCCAGGGCGAAGGCACTGGGCAGCAGTAACACCGGATAAAGCAGCAGAAGTATCAGCAATTTCCAATCCCTGCTTGATCGATATCGCTTTAAGAGGCTGACAATTCCTACGAGGAAAAAGATCGCTGTCATCCCATCCACCGCACCCCGGTTGGCGATGCTGTCCACCCAGCTTCCCTGGTTGGTCCAATTCGCAAGCCCAAGTGCTTTCAGGATGTTTCCCAGGAAGATCAGCAGCGGATTGCCCGGATAAGTGACTTCATACTGACCTACCCGTGCCAAAATCGGTGCCAGGTAGCTCATCGGCTCAAGGCTGATAGCTCTGATCAGGGGCATCGCCGTAATCACACTCAGCAACAACCCAATGCCAAGCAAACCAAGCGTGTGACCCAGAGTAACCGATTTTTTCTCGCTTTTCCAACTAAGAATGACAACCATGGCAACCAGGGGAAAAATGAGGAAAATCTTGTTGCTCATCAAACCCAGACCTACCGCGACGGCTGAAAGCAAATAAAACCGACCATCCCGCTCTTCCAGACCTTTCACCAGGCCAAAAAGCGCGCCTGCCATTAGCGGGAACACCAACCCGCCGCCTATCGCCGCTCTTTCCTGCAAAACCAGCCAGAAGCTCACCCCTGCCAGCCCAGCAGCTACCAAACCCACCCATCGGTTTGCTATCCTCTTGCCAAGACCATAAACAAAGCCCATCCCAATCAAGCCTGCCAAGGCGTTTGCCAGTCGGATAGCCTCCATTGTCAACCTTTTTCCCGAAAAAAGGTTTACTAAATTCGTCCAGTAATAGTTAAGCGGCTCCGGAACCGTATTGCGCGAAAACAGGATATAGTTTCCTCCCTGCCGGATTTCGCTGACGGAATAATACGTCTCAACCTGCGCGCTGATCACCTCAGGCGGCAATCCTGCCAGATCCTTAAGCCTGAAAATCAAACCAAACACTACCACAACCAGCACCAGGACGAAAAACATCCGGTCATTCTTCCAATTAAGCCAGAATTTCCAGTTCAACTTTCGTGCGCTTTGTTCAGGATTGCTCACTGGCCAGAATGCATACAAACCACAGGCGATCGCAGTCAGCCAGCTCAAGGTTTGCAGCCAGCCAAAACGATTCTCGGAGAACAGCAGGAAGCACACAACCGACATCGCCAATGTTGCCATCAACCAGATGGGCTTTACTTGGAATATTAGACTTTCAGTTACTGGCTGAGTGGGATTTTCGGGTTTTGCTTCGTGCTGAGGCATTCCAAGCCACAGACTTGCCATTCCTATGGCCATCACCAGTAATCCAGCGACGGGCAAAGATTGTTTCTGCAGTCCGAGCAAGATTTGCCCGATGACTATCAGGGTCAATCCGATCCAAAAGACGGGTTTCGCACCAAGGGGAATCTCAGTGGTATGAACCTGTTCGTTTACTTCCGTTACTTCCCCAGCAGGCTTTTCCCTGACGTTAAACTGATCATGGATCCAATGCCTCACGTATTCCAGCACGGTGAGGTCATCATCTTCTGGCAGGCTTTCAGTTGGGTCCATGCTGATATTCTATTCCAATCCCTTTCGCGTTGCTGCTACGATTGCGGTTAGGCTCAGAAATCCTTCGTCGCAACATAAAAAGTGCAGCAACCATTTTCATCTGCGGGCGACTCAACTAACCGGCGAATGCGGTCAAAATGAATGAATGGATTCTTTTTGCTTTTGAATAAGACCCATTTGCCAAACAGCTTTTTCCACAGCAGGTTTGGCAGGTTGGCAGCATGTCCGCGTTCCAATTGGTGCAGGGCTTTCCTTGGAAAATAGTTCCAATGCTTCACTTCGCTAAAACCGGCAATCCGCAACCGTTCCACCCAGACCTCGGGGGGATCCAAATTGACATGCCGTGATACCCAATTAAAAAACTGCGAATATTGCTGGGTAAGAAAACCCAATCCCACCTTACGCAGCACTTCCATGCCCCAAAGTTCAGTCCTAAATCGTTCATTTGGAACCGCAAAAATGAAATGCCCGCCTGGTTGCAGACAACGTCCAACCTCGTTTAGGACCTCCTGGACACCAGGGATATGTTCCAGCACGGAGTTGCTGATAGCGGTCGGGAACTGACCGCTCGCGAATGGGAGGTCCTGACCGTTCGCCAGCGACAGCGAGCGATATACCTTCCAGATTCTTGCCTCCCTGAGAGGCGCAAGCCAGGGGTCGATGCCATCCACGATTTTTCCATCCAGCATCGCCCAGGCAAAATGCCCATCTCCCGCGCCAATGTCAAGAATTGGCTCTACCAATAACTCCTGTGGATATTGACTCTGTTCAACCGCCCGCAGCATACCGCGAAAATAGGGCAGATAAAAGAGCTGCCTTTCGCAAATCGCATCCAGTTGATCTTTTGATAATTCACTCATCTTTAAACCAATGACATAAAAATTTCCTGGTAGCGTTCGGCTACTTTTTTTTGTTCGAACTGTTTCAAATAAGACTCAGGGATTATACGCGCTTCACGGTTTTCGTCCAAAACAGAAATGATCCCCTCAGCCAAAGCGGCGGCATCTCTCACCGGCACAATCCGCCCCAACCCAGTTTGCAGCACGGGCTGCCTTACTCCCGGAAGGTCGGACGCCACCACGGGCGTACCCTGGCACATTGCTTCGATCTGCACGATCCCAAAAGACTCAGTCGCATTCAGGCTCGAATATACGAGCAGATCACAGGCAACAAAGAAGCGCATAAAGTCTTCGTCTGAAAGAAAACCCAGGGACTTCCATTTGTCGCCAAAGGGTCGGATCATCGCTTCGACCTTCGCCAGGTAAGCCTCCTCACCGATCACGCCTTTCCAATTGCCAGCATGTACCACTCTGGCAGTGGGGTATTTTTCCAAAACCACCGGTAATGCCTGCGCCAGATATTCGTAACCCTTTTCGCTGGCGACCCTTCCTGCCAGCCCAATCACCTTATCACTTTCCGCCAGGTCAAATCTCTCCCGGAAAAATTTCTTTTCAGTCAGACCAGATTCTAAGAACACAACCGGTGTCGGCACTTCCACAACCTTATCCAGATATGGCTTCAATTCTTTGGAATGTCTGGCATAGTCAAGCGTGTTCTGCACGATCACCTGTGCTTGCTTTAGTGCTCGTTTGCCGAGCAGGGTCGTTCCCCAACCTGCCAACCGGTTGAACCAACTGCCGCTCATCACCAGGTCGCAGTGATAGGTGACTACCAGGGGTTTCTTCAATTGTTTTGCCAACCCTGCGATCACAAAAGACTCAAACTGGGGCATATGCACGTTCACAACATCTGCCCATTCGACCCACTTTCTCGCCTGGGCTTTCAAACCTGGCATCAGCACACCTTTGGAAAGCTTCATCCCCACTTTCACGCGCAGGATCTTTACGCCATCCAGGCTTTCCTCGCATGCCAGTTTTTTATCATATTGGGAGGTGAGCACACACACCTCATGCCCAAACCCAACCAGACCACGAGCGACCCGCAGAGCATAAACTGACAAGCCGGAGTTGTAAGGATGGAAATAGGTAGCGGTGATTAGAATTTTCATCGGAGTTCGCTGCTCCCAGATTGTCTTCTTGCGCTTCGGACCAAAGTCCCCAGGTTTTCGCCCATCACGTAAATCCCGATCATTCCCAAAAATACCGGGATGATGACCTGCACGGCGTGTACCACCAGTGCCATCGCCAGCGCGTCAGCCTTCCCCACTCCAACCAACGAATACGCGGCGACTGCGCCAGCCTCAAACACGCCCAACCCAGCGGGTGCGGCAGGCAGAGCGTTCACAAAAGCACTCGCGGGCGTGATCAACAACGGCCACCACCATTGGGAGTAATCCATAATGGCAACCTGCAAGATACCAAATTCCACCATCGACATTGCCCAACTGATTGCTAACAGCAAGAATGCAGTGAAAAACAGCTTTGGTTTCAGAAAAATTTTAAAGCCAGTCAGTAGTTTGTCCAGAGCAGGCAGTATCCTCTGGCTAATCAACTTTTTAGATCCAAAGCGGTTTTCCAGCCATTGAATCAGGCTTTCTCTGTGCCTTGTACTAACGAAAATGGCTACACTGCCAAACAGTAAAACAACTGCGGTGATGATAACTACGCGTTTAAGATTGCTTTCTCCGACCAGAAGCGGCAAAATCGCGAGAAAGAAAAGCGAGCCGACCATCAGGTCCATCATCCGCTCAGTCACGATCGCCGCGAACACTTCAGGGTAATTGCGCTTACCCTTGCCGTGTCTCACGAGAAGCACTGCCCTGCCCACTTCCCCCAGCCTGAGGGGTAAAATACTGTTCAGGAGGTAGCCTGCGTTCATGGCCCAGAATGCTTCTGAAAAAGTGAATTCTTTTCCAAGGATCAGCCGGCAAACCAACCCCCTGACGAACAAACCGACAGAAAAACAAGCGATGATCAAGATCATCGCCAGCGGCGTTAAGGACCTGAGAGCTGCCAGAAATGCCTGCAAGTCTATCTGCCGCACCAGCAGCCAGATTGCCAGACCGCTGATCAACAGCGCCACTGCCACCCGCGCAATATCGCCGGCACGAAAGCCCTTACTTGTTTCGGGCATCAATTCTCCAGCCGCAAAATCGCCATGAATGCTTCCTGGGGAATTTCGACACTCCCGACCATTTTCATGCGCTTTTTACCCCGTTTTTGCTTTTCAAGCAGCTTTTTCTTGCGGGTAATGTCGCCGCCATAACACTTTGCCAACACGTCCTTCCGCAAAGCCTTCACGTTCGCGCGGGAAATGACCCTTCCTTCGGCATATGCCTGGATCGGGATGGTAAACAGCTGCTGAGGAATGATTTCCTTCAGCTTGCTTACCAGCGCCTGACCCTTATGGTATGCGTCCTGGCTGTGCACAATTGCCGTCAGGGCGTCCACTGGTTCTTCGTTCAGCAGTATTTGCAGTTTCACCAAGTCCCCGGCACGATACTCCAGGAATTGGTAATCCATCGAGGCATAGCCGTGGGTGTTTGATTTCAGGAGATCAAAGAAGTCCACGATGATTTCCGAAAGTGGGATCTCGAAGTTCAGTTGCACCCGGTTTGCCGCAGGATACTCCTGGTTGATGTAAATTCCACGCCGTTTGCGCACCATCTCCATGATCACGCCGTAGTACTCCGTAGGGCTGAATATCTGCAGCGACATCCAGGGCTCATAGATCTCTTTTATTCGTCCTTCATCGGGTAGATCAGCCGGTGAATCAATCATGATCGTGCTTCCGTCGGTCAAATCGACCTTGTATTCCACCGATGGTGCGGTAAACACCACATCCAGGTCATACTCGCGCTCAATCCGCTCTTGGATGATCTCCATGTGGAAGAGCCCGAGGAAGCCGCACCTGAACCCGAAATTCAAAGCTTCTGAAGACTCAGGCTCAAACGTCAGGGAGGCATCGTTGAGCTGCAGCTTCTCCAAAGCATCTTTCAAATCGGGAAAATCCTCTCCCTCCACCGGGTAAACACCAGCGAAGACCATTGGCTTTGCTTTCCGATAGCCCGGCAAGGGTGCGTCTGCTGGTTTTGCAGCATTGGTGATCGTGTCACCAACCCGACACTCCGAAACAGTTTTGAGACCCGTCGCGATGTAACCAACGTCTCCCGCGCTCAATTTGTCAATCGGCAGCAGATTCGGTGAAAAAATGCCTATTTCTACAGGAACGATTTTCGTTCCGGTTGCCATCATCACGACCTTATCGTTCGCCGTCAGGCTGCCATCAAAAACCCTGACATAGGCGATAACGCCTTTGTACGCGTCGTAGTGAGAATCAAAAATCAAGGCTCTCAGGGGCTTATCTTCTGATCGTATCGGAGCGGGAATCTTGGCAACGATCGCTTCCAAAACCTCTTCAACGCCAAATCCAGTTTTGGCGCTGATGGGAATAATTTCCTCGTCTTCCACCCCGAGTAAAATCTTCAGGTCTCGCTTGACGCCCTCTACATCTGCCGATTGCAAATCGATCTTGTTGATAACAGGAATGATCACGAGGTTTGCATCCAACGCCAGGTAAAGATTAGCAAGAGTCTGGGCTTCAATGCCCTGCGTCGCATCGACAACTAAAACCGCTCCTTCACAGGCGTACAACGCACGGCTGACTTCGTAGTTGAAGTCCACGTGTCCGGGCGTGTCGATCAGGTTGAACTCGTAATCCTGCCCATCCTTGGCGTTGTAGATCATCCGCACAGCGGAGGCTTTGATCGTCACGCCTTTTTCGCGTTCCAGGTCCATCGTGTCCAAAACCTGCGCTGTCATATCGCGGTCTGCGATCGTGTGAGTCATCTGCAGCATCCGGTCCGCCAGGGTGGATTTTCCATGATCCACATGGGCGATGATGCAAAAATTTCTTATTCTTTCCATAAGCCTTTCAGTATAACTTATTATACCCTTAGTAACCGCGGGTTCTCCGCGGGTTCTCCGCAGGCAGGGTTGCGTTTTTCCGCTCGAAAAATCACTTTCCCTCTACAAGTTTTTGCTGAACTCCAACCGGGTATCACCTGTCGACTATCAGCTACCATACCCTTATGGTAATATAAACCATATGCTGAAAAACCTGATAGAAACCATGCGTCCCCGCCAATGGACGAAAAATCTTGTCATTTTCGCTGGTCTTGTCTTCGACCGCCAGCTCTTTGTTGCTCCGTCTGCTTTGCGCGTTCTGGCAGCCTTTTTCCTCTTCTGCCTGGTCTCCGGGCTCACTTACACCATCAACGACATCATCGACCTGAAAGCTGACAGGCATCATCCCCAGAAATGCCATCGCCCGATTGCTTCTGGTCGTCTTTCCCTGAGACACGCCGTGGTCTTCGTCATTCTCCTGGCGCTTGTGACCTTTAGCGCGGCATTTCTTCTCTCCTGGAAGTTCGGTCTCATTTGTATTACCTACACGCTTCTCATGCTCGCCTATTCCAAGTGGCTCAAACACATCATGCTCGTCGATGTCATGGTCATTGCCATAGGATTCTTATTGCGCGTTTTTGCAGGTATCAGTGTCATCGAGGTTACCTTCTTCTCCCCATGGCTTTTCTTCCTCACCGCCCTCCTGGCGCTTTTCCTCGGATTTGGTAAGCGTTTTGCTGAACTCAGGCTGCTGGAAGGAAGTGCCGGGGAGTTTCGAAAAGTACTCGACGGCTACTCGATCCCACTCCTCAACCAGTATTTGGAAGTCATACTTGCATCGATCCTGATCACCTACATGCTCTATTCTTTCTCTGCGCATCCACAGGGTCCTACATACACCATGATGCTCACCACCCCCTTTGTCTTTTTTGGTATTTTCCGCTACATGTACCTGATCCAAAACTCCGACACAACCTCCACCCCGGAAGAAGTGTTGCTAAAAGATCACCCACTACAGGCAGCAATCTTCCTTTGGGTTGTAGCCGTCATGCTAATACTTTACCTTTGAGATTGAGGTGAACCATGCCAGCAATAACTGCAACCGCTTGTGGAAAACTGATCCTGCTGGGTGAACACGCTGTTGTTTATGGCAGCCCCGCCATTGCCATTCCTCTCACCAGTCTCAAGGTACGCACCACCATTGAGCCGGCAATAGGGCAACCCCAGGGTAAGATCCACATCAATGCCGCTTTTCTGAACATCGATCACGACCTGGGCGAGCTTGGAAAAGACCATTTCCTGGTCCACACCCTAAACCTCCTCTTTTCCTTCCTGGGTCTTCAACAATTACCCACATGCCGCATCATCCTCACCTCTGAACTGCCAATTGCTGCGGGCTTGGGTTCCAGCGCTGCCATTGCTGTCTCGCTTCTGCGTGCCATGTCGGCTTTCCTTGGACACCCCCTGAATTCCCAGGAGCTCAACACGCTCGCCTTCCAGTCCGAACAGGCGGTGCACGGCCGCCCATCCGGCATCGATAACACTGTAATTACTTATGAAAAACCCATTTACTATCAGCGCGGAGAAGTGATCGAATTCATCCAACCGATCCAGGAGTTTACCTTCGTAGTTGCTGATTCGGGCATTCGCAAGTCCACGCGGGAATCGACGAGCCAACTTGCGCAGGATCTTGCTACCGACCCAGACGCAATCCAACCCCACCTGGATGCCATCGCCGAATTAGTCCAACACAGCAAACGCTCGTTCCAGATTGCTGACCTTGAGGCACTGGGTAAGGCAATGGATGCCAACCAGGAACACCTCGCTGCGCTCTGGCTTTCCTGCCCTGAATTGGATGCGCTGATTCTTACCGCCAGGAAGGCAGGCGCCCTTGGCGCCAAACTCACAGGCGGAGGGATGGGCGGTCACATGGTCGCGCTGGTAACTCCTGAAACCGAAACCGCGGTCACACAAGCCCTTATTTCAGCCGGCTCACCCTGGGTCTTCGCGACCCATCTCCACCCCATGGAGTAAACGAGTATGCATGCCCAGAGCCTTACTTTCCTCAAGCTGGGTGGTTCTCTGATCACCAATAAAGATCAGCCTGAGACTGCCCTGGTCGATCAGATCAACGATCTCCTATCCCAGATCACTGCCTGGCGCCAGGCTAACCCCTCCCAGAGACTACTGCTCGGTCATGGTTCAGGCTCCTTTGGGCATCATGCCGCCGCCCAATACGATACCCGCCAGGGTGTCCACAACCAGATGGAAGGCCAGGGTTTTCAACAAGTCTGGTACAGTGCCCGCAGCCTGGATCAGATCATTCTTGCCCAGGCACAGGCACTCAGCTTGCCCCTCATAGCTTTCCCTCCTTCAGCCTCCATTACAGCCGACAATCGCATGATCCACACCTGGAATTTGCAGCCGCTCCTTCAGAGTTTCGAGTTGGGATTGATCCCTCTCGTTTATGGGGATGTCGTCTCGGATCTCACGCTCGGCGGTACGATCCTCTCCACTGAAGACCTTTTCGTCCACCTGGCTCATTTTCTATATCCGGATCGAATCCTGCTCGCTGGTAGAGTTGAAGGTGTCTATGCGGATTATCCAGTCAACCAGCAACTTTTACCTCACCTGTCCGCGTATTCCGATTCATCCGCCTTCCTGCGGGGCTCAGCCAGCCAGGACGTCACCGGTGGGATGGTAACAAAAGTGCAGGCTATGCAGGCCCTCTGCCAGGAATTGCCCGGTTTGTCTATCCAGATCTTTTCAGCGGTTTCACCCGGGGCTCTTCGACGTGCCCTTGATGGAGACGCGATTGGCACAACCATTAACTAATTCACATCGCACAGATGGAATACACGTATAATTCCCGTAGAGGCTTTGCATGATTTATAGCAGACAGCAACTTGAAGAAATCGAGGACCAAACCCTTGCTCCCTATGGCATTCGCAGCAAGAACTCCCGCGGGCGGAAATACCCTGAGGAAGAAGCGGACTATCGCACGTGCTTTCAGCGCGACCGTGACCGGGTCATCCATACCACGGCTTTTCGCCGGCTTGAGTATAAGACCCAGGTTTTCATCTATCACGAGGGCGATTATTACCGTACTCGCCTGACCCACTCCATCGAAGTTACCCAAATTGGTCGGTCTGTTGCCCGCACCCTGGGCGCGAACGAGGACCTGGTTGAAACCATTTGTCTTGCCCACGATATCGGTCATCCTCCGTTCGGTCATTCCGGTGAAACCGCCCTGGCACGCCTGATGAAAGAGCATGGGGGTTTCAATCACAACCAGCAATCCCTGCGTATTGTGACCCAACTGGAAAATCGTTACCCCGATTTCCCCGGTCTTAACTTGAGTTGGGAAGTCCTGGAAGGCATGGTCAAGCACGAGACTGACTACGATATCGCCGATGCCCAGGAATATAACCCTGAATTACGCGGCAGCCTTGAAGCACAAATCGCCAATGTAGCGGATGAACTGGCTTACACATCCCATGACCTCGATGATGGTCTGCGTTCAGGAATGATCACCCCATCCCAGTTGGATGGAATTGCCCTTTGGGAAATCGTCAATGAAAGCATTGGCCGCCGCCGCAGCGAGACGCTGGACGACCTTTCACGACATCAGATTATCCGCCGCTTGATCAATTTTGAGATCACGGATCTGATTCAATCCATCGATCGCTACCTGCGAAAAAGCAATGTCAATTCATCCCTCGATCTGCAAAAACTGCCCTTCAACGTGGCAGGCTTCAGTGAGGACATGTATCGCCGCAACCGCGAACTGAAGGATTTTCTCTTCAACAAACTCTACCGTCACCATCGTGTCGTGCGCATGGCTGCTAAATCAGAACGCATCGTCACGGATATCTTCACGATGTACCAAAGCACCCCTGCCGCCTTGCCGGAAGCGGTCCAGGAACTCATTCCACAGCGCGGTCTCGAACGCACAATCTGTGATTACATCGCTGGCATGACCGATCGCTACGCGATTGACGAACATCTGCGACTCTTCGATTCGCAAACACTACCTTAGGAGTAAAACACCAATCATGGCTCTCACACCCCAATTCTTAACCCCTGCCGGGAAGGCAAAACTACAAGAAGAACTGGCTGACCTAAAAGGTCCCCGCCGCGAAGAAATCGCCCGCCGTCTGAAACATGCAATCGAGATGGGTGATCTTTCCGAAAACGCTGATTATCATGCTGCCAAGGAAGATCAGGGGTTCATCGAGGGTCGGATCCAGCAGATTGAAGCCATTCTTTCTACTGCTACGTTGATTGAAGACACCGACCTTAACACCTCCATGGTTCAGATCGGCAACACCGTCACCCTCCAGGAAGGAGACGAGCCCGAAGAGACCTTCATCATCGTTGGTGCCAACGAAGCCAACCCCCGGCAGCGAAAGATTTCTTATGAATCTCCCATGGGTGCGGCTCTGATGGGGCATAAAAAAGGTGAGACGGTCGAGGTACACCTTCCCAATAATTCCATCCTCAAAATCAAGATACTCAAAATCGAGTAACCCCCTGACATTTTAAGCACAGATCGGGCTCCAAATGGAACCCGATCTCTTTTTTTCTATCTCCTGTCAACTATTAGCTATCGACTTATCTATTTCCTGTAAATCGCCAACTCCACTGTGCTGCGCTGGAAGTAACTATCCTCCGGAAGGGGCATATCCCCATACATGACGTCCACAATGCGTCCTTCCAACCGTAGTGTCGCTGTTTGGAGCACAAATTGCGCCCCGGGCTCTGCTAAAATCGGCTCTCCTCGAATCTCTAATCGTTGCCGTGTACTCGCATCTTCAAAACTATGTCTGCTCATCAAAACCTTGGTTACGGTTTGAATATCATTTTTATCGAACAACCATATATCAAAGGCAGAGATTTTCTTTGGTTCTCCCACACCGATGATATCCGAAATGCTCACGCCGCATTCGCCCAAAAATTCACCATTTGGAGCATCGAAGGTGAACGATTCATCGTAGCGGTCATCCCCAAATGCATAGGTCGACATGAACTGAGCAACAGGTTTTTGCTTTTGCACAGGTGAGCTGCTGGATTGCTTCCCATTGCCAAATAAAGGCGGTTTAAAGGCTGATTGGTTCTGGACAGGTGCAGCTGGGGTTGGTTCTGCAGCCGGCCGCATTGGCACCGCTGCTGGCTGCCTTACTGCCGCAGGTGCAACGCGATTCTCGGAGGTGTCAGCATCCAGGGGATTGCCTTCTACCACTGACCGCTCCTTAAAGTAGTAGCGATAAGCAAGATATGCCCCAATGGCGAGGATCGCCAACAACCCAAAACCCAGCCACAACAAGGTATTGGATTCCTGTGCTGGTTGAGCGTCTTCACCTGTGTCTACTTTAATTTCAGTCCCGTCCTCAAGCGTCAGGGGGGCTGTGCTGGCAGCCTCACCGCTCGCCTGGGGCATGGCGATCCCCAGGGCAGTCGTGAACCGCGTGATTTGTTCTGTTGAGAGGAAGCCCGGCTGCGCCAGCAACTCGCTGAGGGTTGAATCAGCCTTCTCACCCAATTCCTGGTAGAGTTGGATGGCTTTTTCTTTATCCCCATTCAGGGTATAGGTTGTGATCAGGTTACGCAGGTAATCAATGCGCAAATCTGCCCGCAAATGCTCAGCGGAAGCATCCGTCCACTGCACAGGCAGGATCACCCACCCAATGATTAATCCGAGTACCAAGCCAGCCACCGCTGCTGCAATTGCCAGGTTTCTTGGTACCTTTAGTTTTTCTTTTAAATAATTGAGTATGTTTTCCATACCTGCACCTCGATGAAAGTAGTTATCACTTCTTAAGGTGCAGGTTTTATACCAATCACACCTACTGCTGCAAGACGCCTTCTTCGAGCTCAAATCGGGAGTGGCAGTCGCTGCAGCTTGCCTGTTTGCCATTCTTGGTTGTCAATCTACCTCCGCATGTTGGACAAGCTCTCGCCAGGGGTTTATCCCAGGAAACATAGTTGCATTCAGGGTAACGTGAGCAGCCGTAAAACACTCTTCCGCGCTTGCTCCGCTTCTCCACAACATCACCCTGGTGGCATTCCGGGCAGACCACGCCAATCTTTTCAAGCCACGGTTCGGTGTACTTGCACTTCGGGAAGTTCGAACAACTGATAAACCGTCCAAATCGTCCCGTCCGCAACACCAGATCTCCACCGCATTCCGGGCATGCTCTACCAATCAGCTCTGGTTTCACCTGCGTTTTAGGCATATTTTCTTTAGCGTGTTCCAGGCTCTCTTTGAACGGGGTGTAAAAGTCCCGGATCACCTCAACCCAGGGTGTTTCTCCCTGCGCGATTTCATCCAGTTTATCTTCCATGGAGGATGTAAAGCCGATATCCACGATCGAAGGGAAGTACTCCACCACCAGGTCGTTAACCAAGAAACCGATTTCTGTCGGAACCAGGCGTTTCGATTCGCGTGTCACATACCCACGGGCTTGTATGGTGGTGATGATCGGGGAATACGTGGAAGGCCGGCCGATCTTGTTTTCTTCTAGCACCTGGATCAGTGAGGCTTCCGTGAAACGAGGAGGCGGTTCGGTGAAATGCTGGCTTGGATTCAGTTCGACTAAACGCTGCTTCTGCCCAACCACCAGCGATTCAAGAGGCAGCTCAGTCTGATCCTCATCCTCTTTTTCATCCTCGCCTCTGACTGCGGAATAGACTGCCCGATAACCCGGAAAAGTTGTTTTATTGCCAGTCGCTCGGAACAAACAGGTTTCCTTCTCGAATGTGCCAGCAATATCAGCCGTGATCGTTTCGATCAGCGCCGGGGTCATCTGACTGGCGATAAATCGCTGCCAGATCAGTTTATACAGTCTGAATTGATCGCCGCTTAGGTATTCTTTCACGCTCTCAGGGGTGCGCCTCACGGATGTAGGTCTGATCGCCTCGTGCGCTTCCTGTGCAGAAGCAGCTCGCGTGCGGTACACAGGCGGCTTCTCTGGCACGTAGTTCTCCCCGTACTTTTTCGCTATAAACTCACGCGCTTCGGTCACTGATTGGGCAGAAACATGCACCGAGTCGGTACGCATGTAAGTAATCAGACCGGTTTCTTCACCGCCGCCAAGGTCAATTCCTTCATACAACTGCTGAGCGACTGCCATGGTCTTCTTGGTCAGAAAACCCAGGCGTGTGGAAGCTTCCTGCTGTAATGTACTCGTGATAAAAGGTGCTCCGGGACGAATGCTTTTGGTGCTGCGGTCAATATTGTCGAGTTGGTAGTTCGCCCGCTTTAGCTTCTCTAACAGCGCCATGGTGGTTGCTTCATCAGTCAGATTCGGATCTGCCTTATTTACCTTGAATAACCTCGCCTTGTATTGGTTCTTGGTGTCGTCAGCTTCAAACAAAGCTGAAATCTTCCAGTACTCAACAGGCACGAATGCTTGGATTTCGCGCTCGCGTTCGACAATCAACCTCAATGCCACTGACTGCACACGACCGGCAGAAAGGCGTCCCTTCACCTTTGCCCACAGGATCGGGCTTACGCCATAACCGACCAGGCGGTCCAGGATCCGGCGGGCTTGTTGGGCGTTCACCAGGTCCATGTCGATCTCGCGGGTATTGGCAAAGGCAGCCGCAATTGCTTCCTTGGTGATCTCATGGAAGACAACGCGCTCGACCTTTTCCGGCGCAATCTGGGCTGAATCCATCACGTGCCAGGCAATTGATTCTCCTTCGCGGTCAGGGTCAGTCGCGAGATAGACTTTCTTGCTCCGATCCGCGGTGGCAGTAATTTCTGCAACCAATTCCTTCTTCTCGTTCGGAACACGGTACTTGGGCGTGAAATTGTTATCAACGTCCACGCTCAATTGCGACTTTAGTAAATCCCTTACGTGGCCTACTGAAGCGAGCACCTGGTAGCCATCCCCCAGGAATTTGCCAATGGTGCGCGCCTTGGCCGGCGATTCCACGATAACCAGCGGTTTCCCATTGCCAGATCGTACTTTTTTCCCGTTCGAACTCTTGCTAGTCACTTGCTTTATAGAGGTTTTCTGTTTTCGGCTCCCTGCAGCTTTTTTTGTTGCTGGTTTGCTCGATACAACAGCGGGTTTCTCCAACCCCTCATGCGCAGGAGTCACGCCCATGCGAAAAAGCTTGGTACCGCAGACTCCACAAACGCCAGTGGTCATAGCTGCACCACGGCTGGTAAACCCAGGTTGCGCCTGAGTGATTTCTCGTTTCTCTTTACATTTAAAACAATATGCTTCCAAAATGACTCCCTTTGAAAAGTGTGGCTCAAAAATAGCACGCCTATCATACCATA